>Ga0181533_1004437_pt1 | contig 14342 bp, 12 predicted proteins | sample PEATcosm2014_Bin_45_FD_119772 | JGI IMG/M metagenome (GOLD analysis project Ga0181533, IMG submission 119772) | Peatland microbial communities from MTU Mesocosm Facility, Houghton, MI, USA - PEATcosm2014_Bin11_60_metaG | ecosystem: Environmental > Terrestrial > Soil > Wetlands > Peat | place... | reverse complement strand
GAGAGGCTCGTTGTAGGTGGGAATGAACACGTCGATGTGCGGCCATTCCTCAGGATTGTCGGGCAGGGCGACGGGAGCGCGGCGCAACGGCCAGATGGTCTGGAAGTAACCCAGGAAGAGGATGATGAAGGCGTAGGTTTCAGCACCCAGCAGCAAGAAGATGAAAAACGCGTCGAGGGCGCCGGGGTGGCTGGCCGGGTCCTGGAAGAAGCGAACGACCTGCGTGATGCGCCAATATCCATAGCGGAAGGTGCAGAACATGGACAGCATCATGAGGGCGAGGGTGATGAGATAGGAATCGGAGCCGCGCGCCATGGCCAGAGCCATGAGGAGGCACAGCAGGCCGAGGACCGCCTGCTGCGGCCAGGTGAGCGGCAAGACCGCCATGAAACAAAAGATGGCCGCGGCCACAAGCAGGAAGAGCAGCCGGAGAATCTTTGTGAAGAGATTCTCGCCTGCCCCGATATCCTGCCAAACATCCGATACCGTCATCGCTCACTCCAGCGCACGCCGCGGAAGCTGGTGCTGGCGGGTGCGGAAAGGCTCTTTACCCATCCCGCAAGGCTGGCATAATCCTCGGTCACGGCGGAATTGGGAGCATAGTCCATTACGGTCATGCCCTCGGCCAGCGCCTCGCTGACGGCCGGGGTGTGGCGCAGTGCAAAAGGCAGCAGCCGATCGCCCAACTGCTCACGGAGTACTTCGCGCACGTCGAGATGCAACGGCAGCGAGGGATCGAACTGGTTGAGCACATAGTGCGGAAGCACCGGCACGCCGGCGGCGCCGTTGTTGTGCTCGAAGAAGGCGTCGATGGAGCTGACGCTGACCACGGAACACATGTCGGGAACGAGGGGCACGAGGACCTGCGGCGACAAACGCATGACGCGGCGTGTGGTGGCGCCCGAGGCGGTGGCCAGATCGACGACGACGCGGCTGACGCCGCGGGCGTGCTTGAGAATCTCTGCCGTGAGCGCTTCGGCCGTAGTGGCTTCAGAACCCAGCGTCTCGGGATCGAGGGTGATCATCTGGATGGGCGCGTCGCCGCTGGCTACCGGCGGACTGAAGGTGCGGATCAGGCCGGGGCGCTGATCGCGGGCGCCGAAGAAGAAGGGCAACAAGCCGTAGGCCGCGGTATCGACCAGCAGAACGCGCTCACCGCGCGCGGAAAGCACGCGACCGAGAGTGGCCACGAGGCTGGTTTTGCCCACGCCGCCGGCCAGCGAAAAGACGGCCAGAACCGGAGCGCGCGCGGCCGCAGGAGCCGGCGCCGATTGTGTGGGCACATTGTCTTCAAAGATGCTGCGCAGGGCAAACCAGCGCGAGACGAGGCGATCGCGGGAACCCTGCAACGTGTCCTCAGGCGAAGGCGGAAGCGCCGGCTGGGCGAGGGCATCAGGACGCTCCGGCATTAACCAGGCGGGGCGGCCCGTGTTTTCGCGCGGATCGGTGGACGGCCATGGTGCGCGCTGCTGAGAAAATGTGTCTTCCTGCAAGGGAGGGGCGGCGGGCGGCGGTGCAGGTTGGCGGTAAGGAGACGGCGCGGGGTAATGTTCCTGCGGCGGCTGTTGCCATACCGTTTGTTGCGCGGCTTGCTGTGCAGCATGTGCCTGCTCCGCTAACAACTGAGCAGCTTGCGCCTGTTGTGCAGCGAGTTGCGCGGCCTGAGCCTGCTGGGCCGCCTGTTGCGCGGCCAACTCCGCGGCAAAGCGGGCGCGTTCCTGAGCGGCTTCCTGCGCGGCGCGTTGCGCGGCTTCCTGTGCGGCTAATTGGGCGGCCCGTTGGGCGGCTTCCTGCGCAGCCAGATGGGCGGCCTGCTGCGCGGCGAAATCGAGACGGCGCTGTTCTTCCGCGGCGCGAGCGGCTTCGGCAGCGCGTTGCGCATCGGTTTCCCGGTGCACGCGCATGCGTTCTTCTTCCATGGCCTCTTCCATGCGCTGCCGGGCTTTTTCGCGCACCTGCGCGCGCGAGGCGGAGAAGTCGCGATACTTGCCACCGTGCAAATTCGCCCACGAATACAGCGACGCTACATCTTCCGGCGTCTCGTTCGGGTCGGGAAGCGCGTGCTCAGTCATTGTTTACCCCTGCACAGTTGCTCTTCTTCCGAGTTCCCTAATTGATGGCAGCGCCTGGTGCGGCTCTTACGATCGGAAAAAACCGGGAATGCGCACCCGGATGGCGGGTATCCTCACCGGCTATCGTAGCGGCGCTACTGTTGCCAGAACAATAACACTTGCAAGGCCACCTTGCTAACACTTTCTTGCCATGGAAAAGACGGGAAATGCCTCATTTTCTGAGTGATGCGGGAATTTCTCCCCCATCAGTAATCGAATGCAACAGGGCTTGCGATTACCATGGTACCAGCATGGATAGTTACCTGAAACGACAACGTCTGCGGCGCTCGGCGGCGAGCTGAAAAAATGTGCGCGGCGGTGGGCTGGTTGAGACGGCGTACGCGGGGTTTTTCGGGATGCGAATGGACCCTGCCGGGGTGCGCGGGGGCGAGCTCTTGCTGTAGGCCATTGTCGATTTGGCGTTGCGGCGGCCGAGCCGGGAAGGTCGTTCCCATAGAACTTATCCGAAGTATCCCTCGCCTCTGCCTCTGAGCAACTTGGCCTTGACCATAGCGGCTGCCTCTTGTTTGGTTACGTGGCCGACTTTGTTGGTGTCGAGGCCAGAATTTCGCTCGTACTGGACGCTCGGCTTGCTGAAGAGAACCCATGAGTTTGCCTTCCCGATTGCGGCCGGCCACAGAATGGCCATATAGACATCCTCGATGGTCTCAAGCATGTTCCGGTAGGGATGGAAATACTTCTCAACGAAGTCCATCTGTTCAACGGCCGTCATGGCGGCCAGGGCTGCGGTGCTGGTGCCAAGCTCTGTGGCTGTGTCTGGCATGAATTGAATCAGGCCGGTGGCTCCGCTGGGGTTCTTTACCGAGGGGCTGAAAGTCTCGCCGGTTTCAAAGGCGATGGCCGAAATCAGGTAGTTGGGATCAACGTCAATGTTGCGGGCAATCTGAATCAGCCTGTCCTTGAACGCGGCACTCACCTTGGCTCCCCAGGCAATCTGCTGACTACCGAGAGCTTCAGCCGTGATGCCGCGCGTGAGGAAGTCAAAGGTGGGATCGTGCGGTTCCACTATTCCGGAAGGCCGGGTCTTGGGGAGATGATGGCGCTGCAGCTTCTCGATCGCGGATATAGTGGCCGGCCCGCAGAGTCCGTCAATATCGATCGGGCGCAGCGGAATTGCAATGTTGAGATTTATAAGCTGTTGGATGATGGCCACGTCCCCGAAAACGTTCGCGCCATTGCGTCCGACCGAAGCGAAGATATTGATATTGCCTGGAATGGTTGACGTCTCCCACTTTCCCATGCCGCATGGTTTCCCTTGTCGTGTGCCCGCAAGTCATGCGGCGCTCGGGCGCGGGGCACGGACGAGGTGGTGCTTGCCCAGTCATTATATGAGAATGAAGAACGACGAAACGATATGTGACTACGACGAGGCCATCCGCCAGCTCTCGAGGTGTGCGCGAAATAGTATGAAGTGTATATTGGCTGCAACGGCTACGCGGAAAGAGGTCGTGGGCCAGCTTGAACAAAATCGTCCCTCAGGGGCTAAAGCCCCGATTCATTGATCGGCATTTACGGCACGACTAAAGTCGTGCCCTTTCAAGACGGCCTTAAACTGGCCCACTACGCGGAAAGACCTGCGCGTCCGTGGCATTGCTACTCCGTTGCGACGGCGCCGGCCGGTTAAGGCGAGCTTCGCGGCAACGATACGGTGGACGAATTGAAGAACATGCAGCCGCGGGACCCGGCGATGAATTCTGATGTTGAGGCGGTTGGCGATGAGCAGGTCAAAGCAAAGATCTCTGCGCCGGAACGGAAAAGGATGCCGTGGGGCCTGCGCACGTTTGATGCACGAGGCCTTTTCAGGCCCAAGCGCGCGATTATGAAACCCGCCATCAAAAGCTTCATCGAAAGCCCGAATTACTCCTCGCGCAATGGGGCCAAAGTAGACATGATTGTGCTGCACTGTACAACGGCAGCGACGGTCTGGGGGACAATCGGTTGGTTCCTGAATCGCGAGTCGCAGGTATCGGCGCACTACGTCGTGGATAAGAATGGCGATATTTACCAAACGGTCCGCGATGAGTGTTCGGCCTGGCACGCGAAGACCGTTAATCCCAGATCGATTGGCATAGAGCTTGTGGGCACGGCAACCGACCGCGTCACGGATGCCCAGAACATGGCCAGTGCGCAACTGGTTCGCTGGCTTGCGGCTGCGTATCAAATACCCGCCGCGAATGTGCTGGGGCACAGATTTGCCCCAGGCAACGAAGGAACTACCAACTGCCCTAACCACCTCTTCGGCGATGCCACGGCGGAAGCTGTTGCGGAATGGGTCAACAGGAATGTTGCGGACGCTTTGGGATTGAATGCGTCGCAAAGCCGCCTAGTTGTGGCCGCGCCTGTGGCGCACGGGGCGCTGCAAACAGCGGGCTGGGCCAGGCCTTCCGCGTGGCTCGCCAGGCTACGAAGCGACTTGTCGCGAATCGATCGCAACGTCCGGCCATTACCGCCCTCACCCACGATTGCACTGACTGCGTTGGAGCTAATGACGATCGCGCTCGAAGACAGAAGATTTTTTTATCATGCCGGCCTCGACTTGCGTTCCGTGGTCCGAGAGACGATCAAGGCGCTCACAGGCCGCAAACATGGAGGAGCAAGCACAATCGACATGCAGTTTGTGCGCACTGTGACGGGCTTCAGGGCGCCGACGCTCAAGCGGAAAATCTATGAGGCATTCCTGGCTCTCCTTATCCAGTTCCGCCACAAGAAACTTGAAATTCTCCGGTCTTACCTGGATTGCGCATTTTTCGGCTCCGGCCTTATCGGCGCGGATGCGGCTGCGCAAAGAATTTTCAGTAAGAGCGCCGATCGACTGTCCCTCGAGGAGGCGTCTTTTATCAGCGCCATGCTGGCCTATCCGCGCCCACAGCATGGATTGCCTCGTTGGGAAAAGCGAGCGCGACGCCGGGCCGCTTATGCGGTTGAGGTGTTTGCCTCACGCAAGGGCCGCCTGGCCGGCGGATACGAAATCGCGCCGCTGGAGGGCGAGGCGGGAAGAACCGGAGACGGTGGTGCGCTGCGGTCAACTTGAGGCGGGCTTGCTGCAAATGCCCTGCGGCAGCCGAGAGACGCTTCGGTAGTGAGTCAATTTCAGGAAAACCATCCCTCAGGGGCTAAAGCCCGCGTTCGTTTTGCGGCCTTTACGGCACGAGTGAACTCGTGCCCTTTCAAAACAGATTGAACCTCCGCCACTACCAACGCTTAAGATTGAAACTGTGTCACTACCAACGCTACAGATTGAAACTGCGCCACTACCAACGCTTCACGTGACTCGTGGCCACACCTTCGGCTTCCTTGGCAGAGTCATCTCGCTCAGCGGCACAAAATCAAACCCCTGCGCGCGGTAGTGGGTGATGATGCGGTCGGTGGCTTCGATCGTAGCCCAGCGGTTGCCGTCGGGGTTCTCCGAGTCGCCGTCGTGCAGCAGGACGATGCCGCTGCCATCGTCGAGGCTAGAGATCTGCGCGGCGAGATAGCCCACAATCTCGTCGGCGGTTTTGAGTTTCCAGTCCAGCCCTTCCGCATCCCACAGCACGAGCTGAATGTTATATCGCCGCAGGTAATCCAGCACCGCTTCGTCATAGTGACCACCGGGAGGGCGGAAGTATTGTCCCCAGCGGTTAATCTCGCGGTCGAGGTCCTCCAAGGTTGCACCGCAGAGATTGCGATGGGTCCGGGCATGGTTGCCGATCACGTGGCCCGCCTGCTCGACGCACTTGACGGTGGACTCCTGGGCCAGCATTCTCTCGCCGATCATGAAGAAGGTGGCGGGGACGGAGTGGCGGGAGAGGACGTCGAGAAGAGCCTCCGTGCAAGGAGCAGAGGGTCCGTCGTCGAAGGTGAGAGAGAGTTTCTTCATGGAGCCGGAATTTCCGATTTGCCTTTCGGCTGCGAACCAATATATCCCGTTTGCCTTCGCTCTTCAGGGGTTGGGTGGTGGGTCAATTTCAGGAAAACCATCCCTCAGGGGCTGAAGCCCGCGTGCATTTTGCTGCTTTACGGCACGAGTGAACTCGTGCCCTTTCAAAACAGTTTCAAACTGACCCACTACCGGTTTGGCCGCCGATGCCACGGTTGGGGTAGACTTAAAAACAGTGCAGGAACTCATGGGCGCAGAACGGTCGCGATGACCACGCGGACCAGAAAACTGAATAGCATTCAACTTATAGAATCTACATAGGTTGAAAATGGTGAGAGCTCGTAGCTCAGTTGGTAGAGCAACGCCCTTTTAAGGCGTGGGTCGTGGGTTCGATTCCCACCGAGCTCACCACTCAGGCGGCAAATTCCCTTTTGCAAATTCACACGATTCGATGAGGACTGGCGAGGTGCTGAGGGCCGGCCGTTTGCGGGTCGATGGCGCGCACGCATGGCCGGTTTTGCCGTAGGATAGGGCTGCGGTGAAGTGCTGCCGCGCTTGAGGAACGGCGGAAGATGGTTTCGGCTGGTGAGATTGTCGAGTTGCAGGATCGGTTGACGCGCCTGTGGCACGAGACGGCGAACGGGCCAGAGAGTTCGGCCCCGGTAAATTCGGCCGACGCGTGGCTCGACCTGGTGGCTCGGCAGCATCGCGCGAACTTCGATTTGTGGCACATCGAGGACGAGGCGCGCGCGCCGCGGGTGACGGATGCCGAACTGGCCGCGGTGAAGCGCCGCATCGACCAGACCAATCAACTGCGCAACGATCTTGCTGAAGAACTCGATCGCAAACTGCTGGAGTGGCTCGAGGCGCGCGGCTTGCCGAGGGCCGCGGCTCCGTTGCACTCGGAGTCGCCGGGACTGATTATCGACCGGCTTTCGATTCTGGCGCTAAAGATCTACCACACGCGGGAAGAGACGGAACGCAGGGATGCGCCGGAGGGCCATGCGGAGCGCAATCGGGCGCGGCTTGAAGTCCTGAAAGAACAGCGCGCCGACCTGGCGGCGTGCCTGGATGCGCTGTGGCAGGACACCGTGAGCGGGGCACGTTGCTTCAAACTCTACCGGCAGATGAAGATGTATAACGATCCCGCATTGAATCCGGCAATCTATGGCGATTCGGCGGGCAAGAAGGGCGGCTGACGATCCGTCCTCGGGAAGCTACCGCATTGATGGTTTTCTTGAGGGCGGCACGGAGTATAGTATTCCACCCTGGGCAAGTTATGACTACCTTTAGGCGCTTTGTGTGGATCGAAATCCTTGTGGTCTTGGTCGCATTCTTCTTGCTGTACAGGTATTTCCATCGCCAGCCGGACGAGTTCGAGTCCTTCCGGCAGATTCAAAATCTGACCCCGAAGCAGCTTGGGGATCGCTGCGGCGCACCGGCGCAGGACAATAACGGAGTGGTGACTGCCGGCGACGGCATCCGCGATCTACACTATCGGGACACCGACGCTAACGAGATTTTTTTCAGGTTTATCGCCGGCGACGGAGGAGAATGGGATAGTTTAGGCGCATGGGGTGAGGTTCGTGGGCCCAACGAGCTTGGCCAGCCGCTGGGACCTGCCGAGACTGTCCGCCGCTTGTCCTGTTCGGTTGATTCAAGTTCTTCCGCTGGAATGTTCTTTCCGCGCATATTGAAAGGGCGCGGCGCATCCCTTCCCGCTGCATTGGCCGTGCTTTTTCTTATCGAGCCGGGCCCGCAGGAGCAAATTCCGCACCCGGTGCCGCCGGTTGAGCTACCTCGGCCAACAATTCCGACACCACAGCTTCAACCGCCGAATCTTTCGCCAACTCCGCACCTCGGGCCGACCCCGCAACTTTCGCCAACTACTCCATATTCGAATCCGTCGCCGAGTCCAGAGCCAGACTCGGGGCCGGGCCCTGGCGGCGGCTCTGGATCCGAAACACCACATGCCTGGAGCCCCATCGCGGTGCCGTGTCCGTCCGACGTTCCCGACTGCCAGTTTGTGAGCTACTACAACTTCGTCGCCTTGATGAGCCGCCTTATCGACGCGGAGAAGCGCAAGGATTTCGATGGAGCCCTGGGCGCTCTTGTGGATTTAAGCAACAAGGTCGTGCAAATGCCGTTGGACGCATTCAATCGCGGCGAGCAAATCAAGAGCATCTACATCATGGAGATGACGGCGCTGAACCTTGCGGTTGTTCAAATGCAGGAAAATGTGAAGAAACTGGAGCCATTTCAATCGGACTCTGCTGAAGTGAAGAAGCAAAAAATGGAGCAGGTGATGCGTGACGACCGTGAGACGCGCCAGCTTTGGAAGAGCGGCGCCGAAGCGAATCGCGATTCGACAGTGAACAGTTCGGCGACGGATTCGTCCTCGGGGAGCATCCACTTCGAGAGCGAAGCCCATCGCCAAGCCCTGCACATCGATGCTACGGGGAGCGGGTTCGACTAAGCCCGTACGGCAAGTGTCGAAGGTCGGCTTGCGGCGCCTCATTTGACGTAACGAGAGGTTCTGCGTATAAACATGGCCTAAGTCATGTTATGTTTCAGCCAAGGTTCCCCGCCCGCATGGAGCCGGGATACGGGGGAAAGGAATGCACGCTTCCACTAAACCCATGACGCAAGATGCTCGAATCGCGGCAGCCAGCCGCAAGAAGAATGCAGCCGCGAAATCCGACGGCCATACCCGTAGCGGGACGGAGCCTGTCTATCAACACTATGAGGCTGCCGTGCTGCTGCTGCAGCAGGGGAAGTATGAGAAGGCGCAGAGCGCGCTGGAGAAGTTGCTGCCGGAAGCGCCGCCCGAGATCAAGGACCGCTGCCGGATGTACATCAGCACCTGCCAGCGCCAGTTGCTGGGTCGCGGACGGTCGTTCCCTACCCCGGAGGAACACTACGACTACGCGATCTCGCTGCTGAACACGGGCTACTACGAGGAAGCGCGGGAGCAGTTGAACCAGATTCTCAACGACCACCCCGGCGCCGACTACGCCTTTTACGGGCTGGCGGTGCTGGAATCGATTACCGGCCGCGCCCAGGACTGCCTCTCGAATCTGGCACGGGCCATTGAATTGAACCCCAAGAGCCGGGTACAAGCGCGCGTCGACAATGACTTTCAGAACATGGCAGACGATCCGCGCTTTACCGAGTTGCTTTACCCTGAGGTTCCGTAAGGCCTGTCTTGAACTCATCGATCCCTGCAAACGATGAACTGGCGCAAGCGCCGGAGCACGACCACGCGACGGCAACGGCACAGCGCGCCCTGCGCGTGGTTGCCATCGGCGGCGGCACGGGCCTCTCCACGCTTCTGCGCGGATTGCGCCGGCACGTTCCAGCACCCGGGGAGAGCGCAACTACGGCGGGCGCCATTGCAGACCTTGCCGCCGTGGTAACGGTGACCGACGACGGCGGCTCATCGGGACGTCTGCGGCAGGACTTCAATATGCTTCCCCCCGGCGACCTGCGCAACTGCATGGTTGCTCTCAGCGAAGAAGAGGATCTGCTGACGCAACTCTTCGCGCATCGTTTTCGCGCCGGCAACGGATTGAAGGGGCACAGCTTCGGAAACCTTTTTGTGGCCGCGCTCACGGAGATCACGGGAGATTTTGCCCAGGCGGTGCAACTGGCGTCAAAGATTCTGGCTACACGGGGACGCATTTATCCGGCGACAACGGCCAACACCACGCTGGTGGCGAACATGGATGATGGCTCGATCGTGCGCGGCGAGACCCAGATCACGGCAAGCAAGCGGCGCATTGTGGAACTGACGCTCGATCCACCCAATCCCACTCCTCTGCCGGAGACGCTGGAGGCGATTGAGCGCGCGGACCTGATTACGGTGGGCCCGGGCTCACTGTACACCTCGCTGATCACGAATCTACTTGTGGACGGCATCCCCGAGACGCTGGGCGAGGCGCACGGGGTGCGCGTATACATCTGCAACCTGATGACGCAGGCCAATGAGAGCCTGGGGTTGAGCGCCGCCGATCACATCCAGCGCATCTACGAGCACACGCGCCGGCCGGTCTTCGATTACGCCATCGTGAACACGGGGCAATTCTCTGCCGAGACGCTGGCACGCTACGCCGCCGAGGGCGCGACGCCGATCGTACCCGACTGCGAGCGCATCGAGGCGCTGGGCGTTCACTGCATCGTCGGGGATTTTGCCAGCGAAGAGAAGTTGGTGCGTCACACGGCCAGCCGCCTGGCGGACGTGGTGCTGGAACTGGCGCAGGCCCGCGCCGGGCAACCGTAGATCGCGTAGAAATATTTTCCCTGCCTCCCATTTCATCGGATACAGTTGTGGTGCGCCAGGTGAGCGCCTGTGCGCCCGATCAGGAGGAATTATGAGCAAGACTCAAATCCGGGCCGCGTTGGGTTGTTGTCTTTTGGCAGCCGCAATCCTTTCATGGGCACAGGCGGTGAGAAAGCCGGGCCTGTGGCAGATGACCAGCACCATGACGTGGCAGAAAACGCCCATGCCGCCGGGAGTGACGCTGCCTCAGGGAGCCCCTAATCCCTTTGCTTCCATGACGAGCACCACCCAGGTGTGCCTGACCCAGGAAATGATCGACAAGTACGGTGCGCCGATGCCCGCCTCGCAGGCACAGGAAAGCTGCACAATGTCCAACGTCGTGCTCAAACCCACCAGCATGACCGCCGAGATGACGTGCACGGGACGAATGAACATCCATGCAACGATGGAGTCCTCCTGGCCCGACGGGAACACGGCGCACGGCAAGGTACATTTCACCGGCACCATGCAGATGGGAGCGAACAGCATTCCGGTGGAGTACACGGTAGAGAGCACGTCGACCTACAAAGGAGCGGACTGCGGCAGCGTGAAGCCATTGCCCATGCCTCCGAGCAAGTAGAGCGCGGCGCGCACGAGATGCAGAACGAAATCAACAGCATCTTCAGCGATCAGCCACGGCCACCCAGAGGCGGGCGCTGGCGCGCATTCTTTACCTATGCGATTCTTTTCGGGGTCACGGCATGCCTGTTGTGGATGAACAGAGGATTTGCGGATTACGCTATCACGGGATTGTTCTGGAGTGAGACGGCGGGCACCGTGGTTCACGCAGAACCCCCGTCGCAGCCCGTGATCCAATTCACGACACCCGACGGCGCCAGCCACCAGTTTACTGAGGATTACGCGTCCCTTTGCTCGGGCAGGCACTCATTATGCATGATCCGCTATTTCACCCCAGGCGAACGCGAGACGGTGGTTTACAAACCCAGCCGGCCAGACAGGGCGTTCGTCCATGACTGGGCGTTGCACTCAATGGCGATGAGAGTCTTTCTCGAGGCCGGCTTCGGGTTCCTGTTGCTGCTGATGTTGGTTGGGCCGTTTTTGAAGAAGCCCATCCGAGCCGAGATTGGGCGTGGCAGCAATGCGCCGCACTAACTGAGCGTACCTGCGATGCCCTCAACGGTGCGTTTGAGCTGGCCGCAGGCGGCGAAGATGTCGCGGCCGCGGGGCTGGCGAATGTAGGCGGGAATTCCCTGCCCCACGAGCACTTCATGGAATGCGGCGACGGCTTCGGGGCTGGGCATCGTGTAGGCGATGCCGGGGCCGGGATTCCAGGCGATCAGGTTCACCTTTGCGGGAAGGCCGGAGCGGCGCACCAGACGCGCGACCTCGCGGGCGTGTTCGGGCCGGTCGGTGACTCCACCCAGCAGAACGTATTCGAAGGTGATGCGCTCGCGGGGACCGAGCGGAACGCGACGCACCGCGGCAATGACTTCGTTGATCGGCCACTTGCGGTTGATGGGCATGATTTCGGCGCGGATAGTGTCGTTCGGCGCGTTGAGACTGATGGCGAGCTTGGGCCGCAGATCAGGGGGTTCCAGCGCAAAACGCTCAATGCCGGGAACGATGCCGGAGGTGGAGACGGTCATGCGTCGCGGGCTCAAGCCCACTTCGCGGACCAGCAGGCGCACCGCGGCCATGAAGTTGTCGTAATTCAGAAACGGCTCGCCCATGCCCATGAAGACCAGATTCACGCGATCGCGGCCGACGCGGACTCTCTGGCGCTCGAGGACCGCAACCACCTGGCCGGCGATCTCGCCTGCGGTGAGGTTGCGTTGCAGGCCCAGCTTTGCGGTGAGGCAGAACTGGCAGTTGACGGCGCAACCGACCTGCGAAGAGATGCAGATGGTGGCGCGGGACCAGTCTTTGGCTTCGGGATTCAGGGCGGATTGAGGGTTGTGCTGTTCCACCCTTTCCGCGAACTGCCGCGGAAAGGATGGGGCACGGGGCTGTGTTGGCTGGTCTCGATCCTCGTCGCCGGCTTCGCCGCCGTCGCCCTCGGGCATCCACACCGTTTCCACGGTTTCACCCTTTGGACGAGTGCCTTCGAACTCAACCAGGTAGCGCTCGGTGCCGTCGACGGACTGGAATGCGCGGGCGATGGCTGGACGGCCGATTTTCCAGCCTTCGGCGGCCAGTTTTGTGCGCAAAGCAACAGGCAAAGTGCTGATTTCAGAAATCTCGCTAAGCCATTGACGATACATGGCTTCAGCTAACTGAATACCGCGGAAAGCGGGCTCGCCGGCCGCGACCAGAAGCCGGGAGAGAGACTCCGCATCGAATCCAAACAGAGGTTCCCTGAAGCCGCCGGGCGAGTTGTTCGCGTCTAAAGGAACGAGTTGGGCTGGTTTTTCACGCATGGCGGGGCTCAGCTTTCAGTATCTTAGCTTTTCTCAACCGGCCTGGCCTCGAGTTTTAACGGTTCCCCGTCCCAAGCGTGGCTGCCGGCTGTCCGGAATTGGCCTACAATCGAAGTTCGACCTGGTGCCGATGAATACTGAGAGAAATCTTCGCCGAACCGTATTGCCGAACGGCCTGATCGTGCTGACCGAGCGCATGGAGCGCCTGCACTCCGTGGCGATGGGTATCTGGATCAAGTCGGGCTCGCGGTGCGAGACTCCGGAGATCAATGGCATCTCGCACTTTGTGGAGCACATGCTCTTCAAAGGCACGCGTTCGCGGACGGCGCAGCGGATTGCGCGCGAGATGGATTCGATCGGCGGCAACCTGGACGCCTTTACCAGCAAGGAAACCATCTGCTTCAACGTAAAGTCGCTGGCGGATCATGTGCCCATTGCGCTGGACGTGCTGAGCGACATGGTGCTGAATCCGATCTTTGCCCTGCCCGACATCGAGCGCGAGCGCGGAGTGATTCTGGAAGAGATCAAGATCGACGAAGACAATCCCGACGTGCTGGTGCACGAGTTGTTCACGCAGAGCTTCTGGAAGGGTCACCCGTTGGGCAAGCCGATCCTGGGCACCACGGAAACCGTGGCGCGGCTGGGCCAACAGCAGCTCTTTGCCTACCACGGCGACCGTTTTCACGGCGGGAATATGGTGTTCTCAGCGGCCGGAAACCTGGACCACGACGGGTTTACCGCGGCCGTGGCGGAAAGGTTCTCGGGGCTGGAAGTCGGCAACACACTGCACGAGCTTTCAGCGCCGGAGCCGAGCGCCCGCATCATTCTGCGCAACAAGAAGGCGCTGGAACAGGTGCAGATCTGCCTGGGCGTGCCCGCGCCGCCGATTACCGATGAAAACCGCTACGCGACGTTGATCCTGAACACGGTGCTGGGCGGCGGCATGAGCTCACGGCTGTTCCAGACCATCCGCGAGGAGCGCGGGCTGGCCTACTCGATCTATTCCGACGTGAGCCCGTACCGCGACACGGGGAATCTGTGCGTGTACGCAGGCACATCGGCGAGCAAGGCGCTGGAGGTGGTGGACCTGATTCTGGCGGAGTTCCGCGACCTGAAGCAGGAGCCGATCGGCGCCGAAGAGCTGACGCGCGCCAAGGACCAGGTGAAGGGCAATATTCTGATGGGACTCGAAAGCTCGAGCTCGCGCATGGCGAACCTGGCGCGGCAGGAAATGTACTTCCACCAGTTCTTTTCGGCCGAGGAGATTATTGCGCGCGTGAACGAGGTGGAAGCGGAACACGTGCAGACCATGGCGCAGCGGCTCTTCAACCCCGAAAGCATCGCGGTGACGCTGCTGGGCCGGCTGGACGGGGTGAAGCTGAACCGGACGAGACTTAGCTGTTAGCCTTTAGCTCTTAGCTTTTAGCTGGATTTGTGCTGGGTTGACTCCTAAGCACGATCCCGAGAAATCTTGTTTTCTGATGGACTGCGGCTCTCCGATGAATGTTGGCAGGGCACGAAGAGCTAACGGCTAAGAGCTAATAGCTAAGAACCTGTTTAAAAACTAGGTTCAGGAGCCGACGAAAGACTATGCGAGCAGGGGTTTGGCGGTTAGTTTGTGGTCATGTACCCCAGCGATTTGACGGATTTACAGT
>Ga0181533_1004435_pt1 | contig 14342 bp, 7 predicted proteins | sample PEATcosm2014_Bin_45_FD_119772 | JGI IMG/M metagenome (GOLD analysis project Ga0181533, IMG submission 119772) | Peatland microbial communities from MTU Mesocosm Facility, Houghton, MI, USA - PEATcosm2014_Bin11_60_metaG | ecosystem: Environmental > Terrestrial > Soil > Wetlands > Peat | place... | reverse complement strand
TTGCCGCAGTCGCCGCGATTCCGGGGGGGGTGAGGCGGCCGCAGAGCGGTGCCGGCGCCGCAGGCTCCGCAGTTGCCGCAGTCGCCGCGATTCCGGGGGGGGTGAGGCGGAGGTCCCCCGCCAGCGCCTGCCGAAATATCTGCTGCCGCAGTCGCCGCGATTCCGGGGGGGGTGAGGCGGACAAGCAGGCGGTTTGATACGCATTCGCTTAGCAGCCGCAGTCGCCGCGATTCCGGGGGGGGTGAGGCGGATGAAGAGAGAAGAGAGAAGAGAGAAGAGCGGAGAGCCGCAGTCGCCGCGATTCCGGGGGCGTGAAGGCGAAGCGATTCGATGTCGTCATGGAGATTGGCCAGGAAATGAGAGCCGAGGCCGGCTCGTTGGTCCTCGTAAAAGTGGAAGCCTTCAATCAGGTCTGCGGCTGCCTGGTCGAGGACCTTGATCCTCATGAGGTCTGCTCGCCGATGCGCTTCTTGGCGGTTTCCCAGTCAATGAACTAAGTGGTCCATTTGATAAATACGGTGACGTAGGCGGCGAGGGATTTTTCGCGCGGGCAAGGCGCGAGCACCGAGCATATCCGCAGCGATCTGTGAGGTGCGAGCAACGCAGCCGGCGCGAAAAAGAACCGCCGAATACGTTATCGTAGTTATGAAATGGACCACTAAGCTTCGCCCTGCTCGACCAGGCGCTCCCGTTCGTCCAGCAGGTCCTTGTGCCACTGAGGCACCGGGACGTCTTCTTCTCGGCGACAGAGGTCGTCCCAAAGGGCCTCCATGGCCCGGAGCTTTTCTTCCAGCGTCATGCGATCAAGCTGCAGCGCAAGCGGCATGCCGTTGATTTAAGCGGTCCCGGCGGCGCGGCAAACACCAAAAATGGTGCGGAGAATTTCGGCGCACGGTGTTCGGTTTCAAAAAGAAAAGGGGGTGGCCGGCCGCGAAAAAACGCAAGAGCCGCAAGAAATAGCCAATACAGCCAATAGAGCCAATAGAGCATTTGCCTTCCCGCCCCCAATTATGCGAAAACCATTGCGTATGATTGCGACAGAATCCGCAGGACTCAAACCGCAACGCCTGATGTGCAAGAGCATCCAGGCGCCGGGGCCGAGGGCCGGGGGTCGAGGGAACGAACTTCCACCCTGCGCCCCTCGGCACCCGGCCCTCGCCCCTCTCGCTCCCTCCGCCCTTGCAACGCACCCGCCGAACTTGCTCGCAGGCCGCAAATCCCTTTTTCTCCGCGTTCTTCGCGTCTCTGCGTTTTCATTGCCACACCGGGCCTGCCTGTCGCTCCCCATCCGCTGGCCGGCATCCCGCCCCTCGCCCCTTCCATGAACCGTACCCCCCGTAGCTGTGTCTCGGCAGAGCGCCGCCATTCCCAGGGGCGGTCTCCGGTCATGCCCTGGCGCGGCCGTGACGCCTCTACGCCGAGGTTCCTGGTCCCATTTCTACCCACTTTAAGCAATTTTAACCAATTATCACTACAGCGACACTTCGAAGAATTGACCACGGATTGCACGGATTCCACGGATCAGGCGATGGTGGATTCCGGCCCATCCGTGAAATCCGTGAAATCCGTGGTTGAGACCTCCGAGGAAGTGTCGCTGTAGTGTTATGACCTCTCCCCCCCTCCGCCCCCCGCCCGCCGCCAATCACTCCAACAAAGCCTATTAAACCCTGACAATGCCATTCCGAGTGGAAAAACACGCCCCCACGCCGTGGCGGCAGCCCTTGCCGGATTTCGACCTTCGGCCTTCGGACCTCGGACTCAAGGGCTCCGTGCCGTGGACTGTGGACCGTGGACTGTGGACTGTGGACCGTGGACTGTGGACTGTGGACCGTGGACCGCCCCCGCCCCCCGCCGGCCGGTTCAGTCAAGCCTAATCCGACCTAATCCGACCTAATCCGACCTAATCCGACCTAATCCGACCTAATCAAGGCAAAAAAAAGATGCATTTGTTACACCAACTGCTTAGGATAATGAGAATGGCTATCGCACAGAGACTGCTTTGGGGCGGGCATGCCCGTTGTCCCAAGCGATGAAGAAAAAGGCAAAACTTAACGCCGGCAGGCGAACCCGCGGCCGAGCGGCCAATATGCCGGGAAGAGCTTTTCCCGTAGTCGGCATTGGCGCTTCGGCCGGGGGCCTGGAGGCGTTCACGGAGTTGTTGAGGCACTTGCCCCTGGGTACCGGCATGGCCTTTGTCGTGGTCCAGCACCTGGACCCGGCCCACCAGAGCATCCTGCCCGAGTTGCTGGCCAGGACGACGCAGATGCCGGTGAGCCAGGTGGCCCACGGCATGGCCCTGGCGCCCAACTGCGTCTATGTCATCCCGCCCAACACGAACATGGCGGTCGAGCAAGGCGTCTTGAAACTCCAGCCCCGGCCCAAGACCGCCGGGGCGCATCGGGCGATCGATTTCTTCTTTGAATCCCTGGCCGAAGACCAGCGGCAACGGGCCATCGGGGTGATTCTTTCGGGCACAGCTTCGGACGGAACGCTCGGCCTCGAGGCCATCAAGGCCGAGGGCGGCCTGACCTTCGCCCAGGATGCCTCGGCCAAATACGACTCGATGCCCCGCAGCGCCATCGCGGCCGGCTGTGTGGACAGCGTTCTTTCGCCCAAGGGCATCGCCGAAGAATTGGCCCGCATTGCCAGGCATCCTTATGTCAACGGAGCGCCGGCGGCCCGAGACGCAGGCTCACTCGAGGCCGCGCCGGAGCAACCCCAGGCCGCCGCCGGCGATGCGGCAACCATCGAGCCGGGCGCGGCCGCCCGCCCGCACCCCATCGCGGAAGAGAGCGGTTTCGGAAAGATCGTGGCGCTGCTGCGCAATCATTCCGGCGTCGATTTCTCGCTCTACAAATCCGGCACTATCGAGCGGCGCATCGCCCGGCGAATGGTGCTGGGCAAGTTCGAGACGCTCGAGGCCTACGCCGGTTTCTTGCGCGATCATCCGCCGGAACTCGACGCCCTCTATTCGGACGTCCTCATCAGCGTGACCGGTTTTTTCCGCAACCCCGAGGGCTTTGAGGCCCTCAAGAGCAAGGTTATTCCCAGGCTCATCCAAGAGCGGCGCGACGAACCGGTGCGGGCCTGGGTCGCCGGCTGTTCCACCGGCCAGGAGGCCTATTCGATTGCCATGGCCTTCACGGAAGTCTGCGCCCAAGCCGCGCGCGCCCCCAAACTCCAGGTCTTCGCCACCGACCTCAACGAAGCAATGCTCGAGAAGGCCCGCGCGGGCCTTTACGCCAGGGGCCTGGCGCAGGAGGTCTCGCCGGAACGGCTCCGGCGCTTCTTCGTCGAAACGGATGGCGGCTACCGCATCAGCAAGGCGCTCCGGGAGATGTGTGTCTTTGCGCGGCAAAATCTCCTGAGCGACCCGCCATTCTCGCGCATGGACCTGGTCAGTTGCCGCAACGTGCTCATCTATCTCGAGCCGGCTTTGCAGCAGAACATCATCCCCACGTTCCATTACGCCCTCAAGCCGGGGGGCTTCCTCTTCCTGGGCGCCTCCGAGTCGGTCGGCTCCTTCACGGACTTGTTTGAGCCGGTGGAGAAGAAGCACCGGATTTACGCCGGCAAACACGTCCCGACGCCCCGGTTGCGCCTGCACTTTGGTCCCATCCATCCGGGGCCTCGAAAAGAACTGGCTGGCGGGGCCAGACCCGCCGAACCAGCGGACTGGCAGGGCGGGCTTAACGCGCAGCGCGAAGCCGACCGCCTGGCCCTCAGCCGCTACGGGCCGCCCGCCGTGCTCATCGACGCCCAGTGGAAGGTCCTGCAGTTCCGCGGCAAGACGAGCGCCTTCCTGACGCCCCCGGCCGGCAAGGCCAGCTTCGACCTGCTGAAGATGGCGCGGGAAAGGCTGCTCGCGCCCTTGCGGGCGGTCCTCAGCCAGGCCAGGAAGGCAAACCGGCCGGCGCGCCGCGAGCGCGTGCCCTTCAATGACCAAGACGCCACCCGCACTGTGAACATCGAGGTCATCCCGCTGAAAAACCTCAAGGACCGCTTCTACCTGGTCTGCTTCGAGGAGGCGGGGCCTCGGGACGTGGAGCGGGGAGCGCCTGAGCGTGAGGGCGTGGAGCGTGAGAGCGTGGAGGGTGGAGCGTCTGAGCGTGAGGGCGTGGAGCGTGAGAGCGTGGAGGGTGGAGCGTCTGAGCGTGAGGGCGTGGAGGGTGGAGCGTCAAAGGGGCCACCACGCTCTCACGCTCCACGCTCCGACGCTCCACGCCCCACGGCCCCGCCCGACCGCCGCGTGGCCGAGTTGGAGCGGGAGTTGGCCGAAACCCGCGATTTCCTCCGCTCGGTCCAGGAGCAGAGCCAAGCGGCTCACGAGGAGATGCAGGCCTCCGGCGAAGAAACCCAATCCGCCAACGAGGAGTTGCAAAGCATCAATGAAGAATTGGAGACCTCCAAAGAAGAGCTGGAGTCGGCCAACGAAGAGTTGACCACCGTCAACGAGGAGATGGCCAATCGAAACACCGAGCTCAACCGCCTTAACGACCAGATACAACACGCGCGAGACTTCGGACAAGCGGTCATTGACTCTGCGCCCCCCATGCTCATCCTGGACCAGGACTTGCGGGTGCAGACCGCCAACGAATCCTTCTGCCAGGCCTTCCACGTTACCCACGCCCAGACCGAGAATCACTTGATTTTCGAACTGGGCGGCGGGCGGTGGAACATTCCCGCCTTGCGCGCGCTGCTGGAAGACATTCTGCCCGGCCACAAGAGAGTCAGGAACTGCGAATTGAGTCACGAGTTCGAGCACGTCGGGCGGCGCACCCTGCTGGTCAATGCCCGCCAGGTGGAGGGCCTGCAAACCATCCTCCTGGCCTTGGAGGACATCACCGAGCGCAAGCGGGCGGAGGAGGCCCTGCAACTCAACGAGTCCCGGCTCGAGGCCCTGTTCAACCTGAGCCAGCAAGCGGCGGGCTTGGACGAAAAAGCCATTATCCAGTTGATCCTCGAGGAGGCCGTCCGTCTGACCAAAAGCAAGATCGGCTACTTCCACTTCATCAACGAGGACCAAAACACGATCCAGCTTTTCACCTGGTCCGAGGAAGTCCTCAAGACGTGCAAGGCGGTGTTCGACAGCCACTACCCGCTTGACAAAGCCGGCGTCTGGGCCGATGCCGCCCGGCTCAAGCAACCGGTCATCCACAACGATTACGCCAACCTCCCCAACAAGCTCGGCTATCCCGAAGGCCATTCCCCCGTCATTCGGCACCTGAGCCTGCCGGTAGTCGACCAGGGCAAGGTCCGCATCATCCTCGGGGTGGGCAACAAGGAAACCGATTACGACGAGACCGATGTGCAACTGCTCTCGTTGCTCGCCCGCGATGGCTGGAGCATTGTCAGCCGCAAGCGGGCGGAGGACCAAGTGCGCCTGCACCTGGCAGTGCTCGAGTCCACGGCCAACGCCATCATCGTCGCCGGCCGGGATGGCGTCATCCAGTGGGTCAACGCCGCCTTGACCTCCATGACCGGCTACAGCCCCGCCGAGGCCGTCGGCCAAAATCCCCGCCTCTTCAGCTCCGGCGAGCAGGACCGCGCCTTTTACAGGCAAATGTGGCAGACGATTCTGGCCGGGCGGCCCTGGCGCGGCGAGCTGGTTAACAAGCGCAGGGATGGCAGCCTCTACCCCGAGGAGTTGACCATCACCCCGGTCATCGATGCCGAGGGCCGAATCACCCATTTCATCGCCATCAAACAGGACATCACCGAACGCAAGGAAGCCGAGGAGAAACTGGCACAGGCACGAGACGAGCTGGCGGCTGAGTTGTCCGATATGCAGCGGCTCCACGAGCTGAGCATACGGCTGTTGCGGCACAACGAGTTGGCGCCAACCTTGCACGAGGTGCTGGAAGCCTCAATGGCCTTGCTCGGCGCAGACAAGGGCAACGTGCAGCTCTATGACGAGCGCGAGCACGCCCTCAAGATGGTGACCCACATCGGGTTCAACCAGGCCTTCCTTGACGATTTCAAATCCGTTCCGGCCGGCGACTCCGTCTGCGGCGCCGCCCTGGAGCAGCGCCAGCGGGTGATTATGGAAGACGCCTCCACCGATGCGAGGTTCGCCCATCTGGCTCCAGTTTTTGCCTCCTACGGCTTCGTCAGCGCGCAGGCCACGCCCTTATGCAGCCGTGAAGGCAAGGTGATTGGCGTCTTGTCAACCCATTGGGGCCGGCCGCACCGTCCGTCCGAACGCGAGTTGCGGCTGCTGGACCTCTATGCGCAGCAGGCCCAGTGGGTCATCCAGGACCATCGCACGGCCGAGGCCCTGCGCCAAACCGCCGACCAGCGCCGCCTGGCCATCGAGTCGGGCAACGTCGGCACTTGGGATTTCAACCTCGCCACGGGCCAAGTGTTCTGGGACGAGCGTTGCCGCGCCATCTTCGGCACTGCCCCGGCCCGGATGCAGTACGAGGCAATCCTCGCCATCATCCATCCCGAAGACCAGGCCCGTGTGGATGCGGCGGTGAAGCAGGCCACCAGCCCGGACTCCTCCGGCGCCTACGAAATCGAGTACCGCGTGGTCTGGGCGGACCGCACGACCCACTGGGTGCTGGCCAAGGGCCAGGCCTATTTTGAAGGCACAGGCCGGGAGCGCCGGGCGGTTCGGTTCATCGGCACGGTCATGGACATTTCCGAGCGCAAACAGCTCGAGGAGGCCTTGGCCGGGCGCCGGGCGGAATTGGAACGTCTGGTGGCCGAACGCACCGCCAAACTCAAAGAAACCATCAGCGAACTGGAACACTTCTCATACGCCATCATTCACGACATGCGCGCCCCGCTCCGCGCCATGCAGGGCTTTGCCGCGATGCTCGAGGGGGAATTCGCCGCCTGCCTGCCGCCCAAGGGGCTGGACTATTTCCGGCGCATCCAGACGGCCTCCAAGCGCATGGACCGGCTCATTACCGATTCGCTGCAATACAGCATTACCGTGCGCGCGGAACTGCCCCTGGGGCCGGTCGACGTGCCGGCCCTCTTGCGCGGCATCATCGAGTCCTACCCAAACCTGCATCCGCCCGCAGCCGATGTCCGCGTCGAGATCGGTGAACTCAAGGTCCGGGCCAACGAAGCGGCTCTGACCCAGTGCTTCTCCAACCTCCTGGGCAACGCCGTCAAATTCGTTGCACCCGGCGTCAAACCCAAAATCCGAGTCTGGGCCGAAGAAGCGAAGAGTGAAGAGCGCAGAGTGGAGAGCGGAGAAGATGGCGCCAAACTTATCGAGCAGGAGCCGGAAACCGCCCTCCGAGGACGCGCCACAGGCCCGGCTCGCTGGCCCTCCGAGTCCCCGCCCCTCGCCCCTCGCCCCTCGCCCCCGCCCTCTGTCCGCATCTGGGTCGAAGACAACGGCATTGGCATCCACCGGATCTTCCAGGCCCACATCTTCGACCTGTTCCAGCGAGGGACCAATCTGCAGGAGGGCACCGGCATGGGTCTGGCCGTGGTGCGCAAAGCCGTCCAGCGGATGGGTGGAAAGGTGGGAGTGGAATCCGAACCCGGAATGGGGAGCAGGTTTTGGATTGAACTGCCCCAGTAAATGGGCGTACAACCACCGAGGCAAATCGCGGCGCAGAACTCTTGGCATGACTTACTCGCCGTAAAATCCTCGAGTCATAGCAGATTTTAAACGCATCAGCCTTGATACGCGTGGAACATGCTGGCCAGGAGGATGACCTCGGGATGGGCCGCTGCCAGCTTGGGCAGGATGAGGCGGATGCGCGAGCGGTAGGCGGCCAGTTTCTCCGTGAGCGGACGCAGGTCGTCCACCTTGTCCCAGTGGAGCTTTTTGAGGTCCAGCACCAGGCGGCTCTTGCTCCGCGCCAGGGAGTCACGGATTCGCTGGCCCAGGCTGGCGGCTTCGGTGGAGGAAAGGCCGCCCTCCAGGCACATCCACACTTGCTGTTCGGCGGGTTGCACTTCAACCTGCACGGAGAGATCGGGGAAGGCAGCCTTGCGACGGAGTTCCTCCCACAGTTCATGGCCGGCGCGGCGCTTGGCAGGCATCCGATAGGCTGTTCGGATGAGCTTGGGGTGCTGGAAAAGGTCCAGCTTGAGCGTCAGACCGGTCCATAGCGCGGCGCCGACCGCCATGACGGACCTGAGCCGGCTCACGAGAGTGGGTGGACCCACTTCGGCTTGGATGCGCCTCTGCAAATCCCCAATCCAGCGCCGGACGGCCGGGTTGGGACCGAGGAGCCGTCCCGCCAGAAACGCCGGGTAGGAGGCCCTCAACTCCTTGGCGTAATACTGGGCTTTCTGGCGCAAGAAGCCATTGGGTGAGTTCTTGAGCTTCTGGCAGCCCAGCAGGCGCGCCTCCAGTGTGCGGAAAATGCTCGGGCCGAGGCGCTGGAAATCCTCTCTGAAACACCAGCGTTGAATGTCCTCGATTTCGCCGGCCGAAAGAGTCGGGTGTTTAATCATGGTGGCGAACCCGTCGCCTCGCCGGTAAAAGAGCTCCCGGTCTTTGGCGTAGGCCTCCTGCAAGAGGTTGTGTTCGATAGCCCGCTCGTAAAACGGGGTGCCCGGAACCGGACCATAGATGAGGAATTGCGCCAGGGCCGGTTTGAGCCTCATCAGACCGTCCAGTTCTTGCGCCACGACCTCCCGGTTCTGATAATCAAATCCGAGGATCATGGAGGTCAGGATCGTGATGCCGTGCGCGCGGAATTCGGTGATGATGTCTTCGATGGGCCGGCCTTCCTGTTTGGCATAGCCCGAGCGCGTCCCTTCGTACCCAATCCAAAAGCCGTCGATGCCCATCTCGAGGATCTCCTCGACGGTGTATTGGCTGAGGGCCTTGACGCTGGAGAAGGCGAAGATGGACAACGTCCTGCCGCCTTTCATGACGCAGTCGCGGAACTCCATCGCCCGCTTTTTGTTGAGCAGAAAGTCCTCATCGATGATGAGCAAGACCAACTCTGGGTCGAGGTCCAGGTAACGTTCGGCGACGCGGTAGATGTCCTTGCCCTCCGGGAGCAGCTTGATGTGCCGGCGCGAGAAAAAATGCGACGTGCAGCAAAAGTCGCAGCCGTTGGGACAGCCCAGCCCCGCAAAGATCTTGCCCGTGCCCGAGACCTTCCACCCGAATACTCTGAGCCAGCTTACCAGCAGGGGCTGCTGGTAGGGCATCGGGATTTCGGGCTCGCCCAAGAGCCGGCGGAAGAACCCCACTCCTTCCTCCCGGCAGATGTAATCGCTGTATGGCCTGAGCGCCTCGTCCTTCAGCACCGTCCCGTAGCCGCCCAGGACTATCTTGCTCTGCGGCGCGTATTGCCGGATCAAGGCAACGACCTCCTTCATCTTGTGCATCACCGCCAGGAGGAAGGAAACGCCCACGTAATCGTAGCCCTTCTTAAGTTCGCGGATCAGCTCGCCCTTGGAAGGATACTGCAACACCACCGTCGGCGCCTCGAGGTTCTGGGCGATGTACTCGAGGGAAAAATGAATGTTGAAGGTGCGCGGGCTGAACAGACCCTGCGCGCGCGTCACCTGCCCATAAAGCAGTTCATAGCCCACCGAAGGCGCATCGCCATGTTTTGGGCCTAACGGGCGGCAGACACTGGTTAGCAGGATTTTCATGCGAATGATGACATCAACGACCGAGTAAATTGTGCAGCCTTGTCTCAAAATCGCCCAATACTTTCTTGGTATTCGGGCGATAGCCCAAAGGTATCGCCAAACCCCCAAATGTTCTGCTCGCATGTCCACCGCGCCCATGCCACCCTGCGCTTATGTCAAATCGTCCGTCCAAGGCCAGTCAAACTCTGTTGGATTGGTTGCTGCGGAGTCATCCGGACACCCCCAGGAACCGCGCCAAACAATGGATTCTGGCCGGCCGCGTGAGCATCGGCGGCGTGGTCGTTCGACAACCCCACCAAAGCATCGCCGACCCCGGCGACGCGCTCGAACTGCAGTCTCGCCACGCCGCGACCCTCGCGTGCGGTTCCGGGTGGCAAATCCATCCGCGCGTTTCGTTGCTGCATCTGGATTGCGCCCTGGCTGTCGTCAACAAAGGTCCCGGTCTGATCTCAGTGCCGGCGCCGGACTGCGAGCTTTCCGCGCTGAGCATCCTCGCCGATTTCCTGGCGGGCAAGCTCAAGGCCCGGGACCGCAGCATCGCCGGAAGGTCATTACCGCCAGTCTATCGCCGAATCCAGCCCTTGCCTGTTCATCGCCTTGACCAATACACCAGCGGCGTTTTTTGCATGGCCACCAACCCCGTTGCGCGCCACCGCCTGATCGAGCAACTCAAGGCGCACACCATGACGCGGGAATATGTGGCCTTCGTTGAAGGCCGGCCCGACACTCCCAAAGGCGTCTGGCGGCAATGGCTGCAACTGGGTCGTGACGAACTGCGACAGCACGTCCTCTCGGAAACGCAAGCCAAGGCCGCCGGCTCCGAGGCCCGCGAGGCCGTCACCCACTACGAAGTCATCGCCGAATACCCGCTGGCCGGCGGCGCCCGCTTCGTCACCAAATTGCGGCTCCGGCTGGAAACCGGCCGGAAACATCAAATTCGCGTCCAGGCAGCAAACGCCGGACTCCCCTTGCTGGGCGACCGCACCTACAACCCGGTTTTTCGCGGCTCGAACCCCACACACACGCGCATCGATTTCCCGCGCCAGGCCCTGCACGCCGAAGTCCTGAGCCTCGAACACCCGGACCCGCCCGGCAGGCGCATGAGCTGGACCGCTGAATTGCCCAAGGACCTTCGCCAACTCGAAACCGCCCTGCGCGCCGGCGCGTGGAGCGGCAGAGCGGGGGAGCGTGGACCGTGGGCTGGATAAGCCCGTGGCGGCACTGCCGAGATGCGCCCTTATGTGGAGAGCACGGCCCCGCCCGGTTTGAGCGGAGTCAGCGCCATCACCGCCGGCTTCGGTTATAGCTTGGCGGTTGTTGGGCAGGAGCAGCCAACCCCGCCAATTCTCACTCCGCCGGTGCTCCTGCCCGACGGCTCGGCCCATGTCGGCATAAGCCCGGTAGCGGGGCTGACCTTCACCCTCCTGGCCTCGACGAACCTGGTGGACTGGACGGCCCTGGCCACGCTCAAGGGAACCAACAGCACGATGACCATTTCAGACCCCGCCGCCGGCACTTTCAGCCGCCGATTCTACCGCGCGGTCATCCCTTGAATTCGCGGGCTTTGAGCTTCGTGTTGCGCCCCGCCCGATCCGGGTGTAGGATTGACCGCGCTAACCATTCATGAAGAAGACCCCGCCCAAAATCGACCTCAAAGTGCCGGACAAAAACAAGCCGAGCCCATGGTTCAACGTTTGGCCGCTTTTCGCAATGCTCATGGCGCTTTGGGTTTGGCAGGCGGCCTTTAGCCAGTTCTCGGTGCGCACCATCCCCTACAGCCAGTTCAGAGCGCATCTGGCCCGGCGCGAGGTCGCCGACGCAGTAGTCAGGCAGGACGAGATCGTAGGCCGCATCGTGCCCCATCCGGCGCAGGCCACGAACGCAGCGGTTTCTGTGATTGCCGGTCCGCGGACGAATGGCCATGCCGGAGCAACGAACACCACTGCGGCCGCAACGGGGACGTTCCAGTTCCGCACCGTTCGCATCGAAGACCCCGAGTTGGTCAAAGACCTCCAGGCCAGCGGCGCGCAGTATGACGGTGAACGGCCCAATTTTCTTTCGCAGTTCTTGCTGAGTTGGGTGCTGCCCATCGCCATCCTCGTGGGTTTATGGTCATTCATGGGCCGCAAATTGGGGCCGGTAGGACCCTCCATGTTCGGTTTTGGCAAGAGCACAGCCAAGTTGGTGGAAGGCGAGGACACCGGCGTCAGTTTTGAGGACGTGGCCGGGTGTGAGGAGGCCAAACTGGAATTGAAAGAGGTCATTGATTTTCTGAAGAACCCCAAGCGTTACAAGGAACTCGGGGCGAAGATACCCAAAGGGGTCTTGTTGGTTGGGCCACCCGGCACGGGCAAGACCCTGCTGGCGCGCGCGGTTGCCGGGGAGGCCAAGGTGCCGTTTTTCTCGTTGAGCGGCAGTGATTTCGTCGAAATGTTCGTCGGGGTGGGCGCCGCGCGGGTCCGGGACCTCTTCCAACAGGCCAAGCAGCATGCGCCCTGCATCATCTTCATCGACGAACTGGACGCCATTGGCCAGAAGCGCAGTATTCATTTGGGCATGGTCAATGACGAGCGGGAGCAGACCCTCAATCAACTCCTGGCGCAAATGGACGGGTTCGAACCGAATACGGGCGTCATCATCCTGGCAGCGACCAATCGGCCCGAGGTGCTCGACGCGGCGTTGCTGCGGCCGGGGCGCTTCGATCGGCAGGTGATTGTGGATACGCCGGACCTGGACGGGCGCGAGGCCATTCTCAAGGTCCATGCGCGGGACAAACGGCTGGCCCCAGGGGTCGAGTTGCGCCAACTCGCCCAGGCCACGGCCGGGTTTTCCGGGGCCGACCTGGCCAACGTTCTGAACGAAGCAGCTTTGCTGGCTGCCCGCCGCGGGGCGACCGAGATCAGCCAGGCGGACCTCGAAAATGCCGTGGAGAAGGTCGTGGCGGGTCCGGAACGGAAAAGCCGCCGGCTGACCGAACAGCAGAAGCGGCGGGTGGCTTATCACGAGGTCGGACACGCCCTCATAGCCGCCTACAGCCCGGAGGCGGACCCCGTGCGCAAGATCACCATTGTTCCCCATGGCCACGCGGCACTGGGCTACACGCTGCAAGTGCCCACTGAGGACCAGTTCCTGCTCAGCCGGGGCGAGTTGCTGGCCCGGATGCGCGGGATGCTGGGCGGCCGGGCCTCCGAGGAACTGGAATACGGCGACCTGACCACCGGCGCCCAAAACGACCTCGAGCATGCCACCGCCCTCGCCCGCCAAATGACCTGCCTTTATGGAATGAGCGAAAAGGTCGGTATGGCGACTTGCGCCCAGCGAGCGCCGGCTTACCTTCCCGGCGAGCCTTTTCAACTGCAGCGCGACTGCAGCGAGCAGACCGCCAGGGACATCGATGAAGAGGTCAAGAGACTCCTCGACACTTCATACTCTGAAGCCAAAGAGACTCTGACAGCCCACCGGACTGAGGTGCGGCAGGTGGTGGCGGAACTGCTCAAGCGTGAGACCCTCGATGGGGAAACTCTCTACAAGCTCATCGGCAAGGAGATGCCCAAGCCCAAGGAGCCGGCCTCAATGCCGATTGAGAGTCGTAACGGGACCGCTTCTGCCGTAGGTTCCATCACTGCCAATTGAACCCATAGAGAAGTCCGTCTTCCAACGTGCCGTCCCACGCCCCCAATTCCTTTTCATATCGGGCCCAGGCTGCCGCATCGCTCCCCAATTCCGCGTAGGCCTGGTTCGTGCGCCGCAGAAAAACCTCGCGGCGATAAGCCTCCAGAGCTTCATTCAGCACAGTTTGCATGGAGGAATGGTTTTCCTTGGCCAGTCTGGCCAGGGTTTTATGCGTCTCCAGACGCACCCGAACCGTCGTGCTCTGCAAACAAAACAATCTACAAACAACTCCACAAGGAATGGACCCTATCGCGACAACGGGGAGGGAGTGGCCGCAAGGCCACTCCCTTACCCACTGGCTCTTACCGCGAAATCCGCGGAGAAAGAGGGCTTGCCGTTTCAGAGAATTAATCTTGCTCGGCAGCGCCAGGTGCGCCCATAGTGAATCATGACTGCCCGGCAAATAAAGTTCCTCTGGTTCCTGGCCCTTGGCGTGGCCGGCCTCCAGTCACCTTGCATCGGGGATGAAAAACCCACCTTGCGCGCCGCGTGGGACATGCCTGCCAGGTGCGACCCCTTCGCTCCCGTCCGAATCCAGGACCTGAAGGAGGAATTGCGCCAGACCGGCTACCGCCTCGTCATCGCCATCCATCCCGACCGCCCCGCCGATGCCGAAGGCGAACCGCCGCCTCGCGACCTCTACCTCATCAACGCCGACGGCACCGGCCTCAAGCAACTCACCAAGACGCCGGAGATGGACGAGCGGGTCCCGCGGACCTCGCCGGACGGCAAGATGTTTACCTACAGCTACGGCGATTACCTGGTCGATGTCGGCACCCTCAAGACCCGCGAGCTTTATGGCGGCTACGTCTGGTCTCCCGACAGCCGTGAAACCATCGAGTGCGGCAAAAGCGGCATCACCTACCACAGCATCGAGACCGGCAAGAAGACCCACGCAACGCCGGTGGCCCGCAAAGTCGATATCGTCGATCTCACGCCCGACGGGAAGTGGTTCATCTTCGAGCTTCGCGATTACCTGGAGTGCCAATACACGATTGATTTCCTGCCCGCCGCCGGGGGAGAAATCCGCAAGCTCCCCAACCACCCAATCCGCGATGGCGAATGCCACCCAGCCTTCTCGCCCG
>Ga0181533_1004434_pt1 | contig 14346 bp, 10 predicted proteins | sample PEATcosm2014_Bin_45_FD_119772 | JGI IMG/M metagenome (GOLD analysis project Ga0181533, IMG submission 119772) | Peatland microbial communities from MTU Mesocosm Facility, Houghton, MI, USA - PEATcosm2014_Bin11_60_metaG | ecosystem: Environmental > Terrestrial > Soil > Wetlands > Peat | place... | reverse complement strand
TTGTGGCCCTGCGGACCATGCGGCTGCCCGCAACCGAGCACCACGTCTTCCACGTCACCGGGATCGAGGTTGGGAGTCTTGCGCAGAACATCCTTAATGCAGTGGGCCGCAAGATCGTCAGGGCGCGTCATGTTGAACGAGCCCCGATACGACTTCGCCAGCGCCGTACGTGAGCTGGCAACCACAACGGCTTCTCTCATAAACTCCCCAAATCCCCTGTCGCACCGAGGTGCGCGAATGAAGTCTCCACGCGAGCACTACACGCTGACGCCTTGCTCCTTATTGAACTCGGCAAATGTCTGGTTGGCCTCGGCGAGGCGCTTCAGCAAAGGAGCCGGCTCCCAGAGTTCTCCCTGTTGTTGGCGGAATTCGCACACCCGGTCATAGACTTTTCTTAAGCCCATCGTGTCGGCATACCACATCGGACCTCCACGATATGCGGGGGATCCATAGCCATTCAGGTAGATGATGTCGATATCGACAGCGCGCAGCGCATATCCTTCCTCAAGAATGCGCGCGCCTTCGTTCACCAGGGCGTAGACGCAGCGGTCGACCATTTCGGAAGCAGGAATCTGGCGTTGGGGAATGCTTGCTTCCGCGCTCCACTTCCGCACCAAGGCGGCCACATCCGGGTCGGGCACGGCGCGGCGCTGGTCGTCGTAGCGGTACCAGCCGGCCAGAGTCTTCTGGCCGTAGCGACCCATCTCGCATAGACGATCCTCCGCGATGGGCTGGCGAACGCCAGGTTTTTCCAGGTGGCGATATTCCTTGCGAATCCGCCAGCCAACATCAAGTCCGGCAAGATCTCCGGTCGCGAGTGGACCCATGGCCATGCCGAACTCGACTAATGCATTGTCAACGGCTTCCACCTCCGCGCCTTCTTCGACCAGGAATTGCGCTTCCCGGCGATAGGGTCCGAACATACGGTTTCCAACGAACCCCCGGCAGTTTCCCACCAGCACGCCAATCTTTCCGAGTTTTTTCGAGAGCTGCATGCAGGTGGCGATGACCTCTTTGCTCGTCCCTTTTCCGCGCACAATTTCCAGCAAGCGCATGATGTTGGCCGGGCTGAAGAAGTGGGTTCCGACAACGAATTCTGGCCGCGAGGTGACGCCGGCGATGTCGTCGATGCTCAATGTGGATGTGTTGCTTGCCAAAATAGCGCCGGGTTTGCAGGCGCGATCCAGATCCTGAAACACCTGCTTCTTGAGCGCCATACCCTCGAAGACCGCCTCCACTACCATATCGACGTTGGCGAAGTTGTCGTAGCTGAGAGTGGGTGTGATCAGGGCAAGCCGCTCGTCGACGAACTGCTGCGTAAATCGTCCGCGCTGAACCGAGTTGGCATAGTTTTTTCGAATCCTGGCGAGGCCCTGGTCGAGCGCGGGTTGATCGACCTCCTTGAGCACAACGGGAATACCGGCATTGGCAAAAACCATGGCGATCCCTCCGCCCATGGTCCCAGAACCGACGACGGCCACACTACGGATTGGCTTGACGGCCGTGTCTTTCGGCACATCGGGAATCTTTGCCACCTCGCGCTCCCCGAAAAAGACGTGGATGAGCGCTTTCGATTGCTCGGAGAAAAGACATTCCGTAAAGAGTCTCCGCTCCACCTGGCAACCTTCTTCGAAGGAAAGTTTGGTTGCCGCTTCCACCGCATCAATGGCGGCAAGTGGCGCTTTCAGACCCCGCTGCTTCTTCCGGACACTTTCGCGGGCAGCCGCAATGATTGCCGCGTTCTCCTCGGCCCTACCCAGTTTCTCGACCCGTTCGCGCGTTCTCGGTGCTGGTTTTCCAGCGACTTCGCGGGCAAAGGCCACCGCACCGGTAAGCAGATCCCCTTCGATCAAGCGGTCGACAATCCCGAGCTTGAACGCTTCTGCTGCGGCAACCGGTTTGCCGTCGGTACACATTTCAAGCGCCTTCGCGACACCGACAAGCCGGGGAAGGCGTTGCGTTCCCGCCGCACCGGGAATGAGGCCGAGCTTCACTTCGGGTTGGCCGACCTGCGCATCGCTTGAGGCCACGCGATAATGCCCCGCCATCGCCAGCTCGAGCCCTCCGCCGAAAGCGGCGCCATGAATCGCCATCACTACCGGCTTGCTGCAGTTTTCGAGGCCGAGGAGGAGTGGAAGAAGTCCGGCGCCGCGCGTTCTGCCAGAAGTGATCTTTCCAAATTCTTTGATATCAGCTCCGGCAACAAACGTTCTTCCGCCGCCAATAAGGACCGCAGCCTTCACGGAAGGATCGTTGTTGATCTCTTCGATGGCGTTGGCAATTCCCTCCGGCACCCCAGGGCTGAGGGCATTCACCGGTGGATTGTCGATGGTGATGATGGCGACGTCTTTGTCTCTGTCTCTGCTCAACCGCACTAGATTGCTCATCGTAGACTCCGATCATTGCCGCCGCACGAGGCCGGAACAGTGTCGATCACGAGGCGGGCGATGCGTTCGCGGTGAAAAGTCGCATCGCCGAGCATGGTCTCGGATGCTTTCGCGCGGCGGTAGTAAAGGTGAAGGTCATTCTCCCAGGCAAAACCGTTGCCGCCGTGGATCTGGATGCCACGGTTTCCCACGGCGCGGCAGGCATCGCTGGCGTACATTTTGGCGATGGAGGTGGCAGTGGCCGCGTCGGGAGCATCGTGCTCCAAGGCCCATGCCGCGTAGTAGGCGGCCGAACGCGAGCTTTCGGTTTCAAGATACATATCCGCGCATTGATGCTGGACCGCCTGGAACGTGCCGATCGGCTTGCCAAACTGCTTGCGCATCTTCGCGTAATCCACGGTCAGGTCGAGCACACGCTGCATGCCACCCACCATTTCGGCAACCAGGGCCGCGGTGGCGATATCGAGCGCGCGGGCGAGATTCGTTCCATCGCCCAGCTTCTCCGCGGGGGTGTCCTTGAACTGGACTGCGTAGACGTTTCGAGTGAGATCCAGAGCCGGCATCGGCGTGATGGATAAACCGGGCGCCTGCGCTTCCACCAGAAAAACGCCGGTCTGCGCAGCAATGAGGATAAAGTCAGCCACGTCGGCGTCGAGAACGAAAAGTTTCTCGCCGGTTAGCTTGCCGCTAGAGGCGGCAAGCTTCGCGCCGGCTAGATCCCACGTGGCGTTCGCTTCGAGCAAGGCAACAGTCGAGCGCACCTCGCCGCGACAAATCGGAGCGAGATATCTCGTCTTCTGCGCATCGCTGGCGATGGCGTCGATTACCGCGCCAGCAAGTGCGACGGTCGACCAGAAAGGGCCGGGCAGCAGGGCGCGGCCCGCCTCTTCCATCAGAAGAATCAGTTCCACTTTGCCGAGACCGAGTCCGTCGTATTTCTCAGGAAAAATGATGCCTGTGTAGCCTTGAGCGGCGATCTTCGACCAAAGGGCAGGATCGTACGGCTGTTTACTTTCAGCCAGGTGTCGCACGTGCGTCATGGGGCATTCCCCGGCAAAGAACTGGCGCGCGTTCTGCTTGAGAATTTCCTGGCTCTCGTTCAATCCGAATTGCATGACCCGTCCTCAATAGCTCCTGGGCAAACCCAGGACGAAGTGTCCGATGATGTTACGTTGAATCTCCGAGGTTCCGGCTTCGATGGTATTGCCACGCGAGCGCATGTATCCGTAGGCCCAAGTGCCTTTGTCGACGGAGTGCGGCGAAATACCTTCGAGCTGGCCGTATGGACCGAGCAATTCCTGTGCCACCTGCTGCAATCGCTGGTTCAATTCGCTCCAGAAGATTTTCTGGATGGAGCCTTCCGGTCCGGGCACTCCGGTTGCGCTGATGCGGCTGAAGGCGCGCATCTGGTTCCACCGCATGACCTCAATTTCGGCATAGCACTGGGCCAGCTTCTGACGGATCAAAGGATCTTGCGCGGCAGATTTTCCATTGCGCCGCAATTGCCCTGCCAGCTCGATCAGGCGTTCCATGTTCCGGCGAAAGGTAATCTGCAAGCCAGCGCCGAAGGTGCCGCGTTCGTGCATGAGTGTCCCCATCGCGACATCCCAACCCTGATTCACATTGCCCACAACATTTTCGATGGGAACCCGCACATCCCGGAACGAGACCTCGGCGAACTCACTCTCTCCAGTGATCTGGCGGAGGGGCCGAACACTGATGCCCGGAGACTTCATATCCACCAGGAGCACAGTAAGCCCTTTGTGCTTTGGAACGTTCGGATCGGTGCGCACGACCAACTCGCACCAGTCGGCAATCCAACCGTAGCTGTTCCAAGTCTTCTGGCCGTTGACCACGTAGAAGTTGCCATCCCGGCGGGCCTCGGTCTGCAAGGACGCGAGGTCGGAACCAGCGTTCGGTTCGGAAAACCCCTGGCACCAGATCTCTTCGGCGCTGAGAATCTTCGCCAGGTAGCGTGTCTTTTGCGCCTCGGTTCCGAATGCGATGATAGTGGGACCGATCAGGCCCAAGCCCAGAGTGTTGGCCATCGGTGGAGCGCTGGCCAGAGCCATTTCCTGCCAGAAGATGACCTGCTGCATCAGATTCGCGCCGCGGCCGCCGTATTGTTTAGGCCAGGAAACTCCCGCCCATCCGCCTTCGAATAACTTGCGCTGCCACGCCCGCAGATATTCGAAGCGGGATTCCAGCGATTCCTCGCGCCGTTCGGCCCAGTCGGCGGGCACATTGGCCGCGAGCCAGAAGCGCAATTCGTCGCGGAATTGAATTTCCTCGGATGTTAAATTCAGGTCCATCCCATCTCCTTACGGGGCTGCGCTCCGGGTTCGCCCCGCGTTATCGATGCTGCCGCCGGTCACAATTCCCGCGTAAGCGTCCCTGCCCCGCCCACGAATTTCGCCCGCAGTTCTTTCTTCAAAACTTTCCCGGTCGCAGTCTTGGTCAAGGTCTCGGAGAATTCGATCGAACGTGGACATTTGTAGTGCGCCAGGTTCGAGCGGCAGAACTCAATGAGTTCCGCTTCCGTCGCGGCGCATCCTGGTTTTAGAATCACCACCCCTTTGGGGACTTCCCCCCACTTGTCGTCTCTGACTGAGATCACCGCAGCTTCGTACACGGCAGGATGCGCCAACAACGTTCTCTCCACTTCCAGCGATGAGATATTCTCGCCACCGCTGACAATAATGTCTTTTTTTCGATCGACGATCAGGATGTAACCGTTCTCCATGACGACTGCCATGTCGCCGGTGTGAAACCAACCGCCTCGCAAGGCTTCCGCGGTAGCCTCGGGTTGCTGCCAATAGCCCGCCATCACACTGTCGCTGCGGGCAATGATTTCGCCCATGGTCTCGCCATTGTGAGGCACGTCCCGGTCCTCGAAATCCACGACACGCAGTTCTACTCCCGGATAGGCGTAGCCAGTCATGGACTGGAGCACATAGCGCTGCTCGGGTTCGCACACCACATCTGGCTTGAGTTCAGCCGTCGCGAGAGACGGTGAGCACTCGGTCAGGCCGTATCCGGAAAAACACTTGCAGCCGAGCTTCTGCTCGGCCTCACGCATTAGGGAAGGGAACGATGCGGCGCCCCCAATCGTGATCCACTGTAGCGAACTCAAGTCATACTTGGAACGCTCCGGGCAATTCACCAACGCGGCCGCCATAATGGGCACCAGGCTGAGGGAACCGACTCGCTCCCGCTCCACCAGGCGAAAGATCTCTTGCGGAATAAATCGCGGACTCATGACATGGGTTGCGCCCACGAGGGTGACTGTGTGCGCCGCACCCCAGCCGTTGGCGTGGAATAAGGGAATCGTATGCAGGAAGACATCCTCATACTTGGACTGGTGGAACAGAGCTATATGCAGAGCGTGAAGATAAATATTTCGGTGAGTAAGCATTACCCCCTTGGGATCAGCGCTTGTCCCGCTCGTGTAGAAAAGTTCGCAGAGAGAATTCTCGTCAAAAGATGTGATTTCCGCGCGGTGCGGTGTTGCGGCGGCCAGGAGCTGTTCGTAGTTTTCAGAAGCAAGCCACTCAGCCTGAGGAGTCGCATCGAGCAGGTGGTAGGAGCGGACGCTGGTCAGTTTCGCACGAAAGGAATCCACAAGACCAAGGAAGTCCTGCCCCAAAAACAATTTGGTAGCGCCAGAATCGTTCAGGATGTAGGAAAGTTCATGAGACGCGAGACGGTAATTGAGTGGCAGCAGGACGGCCCCGGCATCGAGGACTCCAAAGTACGCCTCCAGCAGCCGATGACAATTCATGCTGAGAAAAGCGACCCGATCCCCCGCCTTCACTCCGGCCGCGCGCAAGGCGCCAGCCAGCCGGGCCGCGCGATCAGCAAACTGCGCGTAGGTAAATCGCTGGTCCTGGCAAACCACTGCCGTCTTGTTTGGAAATTGCTGTTCCGCATAACGGAGGAAGCGGACGGGCGTGAGCGGAACGTTCATGCGCGGTGACTACCAGGCAGTCTGGCCTCCGTCCACGACAAGAACATGGCCTGTAACGTAGGCCGAGGCATCAGAAGCCAGAAAAATGGCAGCGCCTTTTAGGTCATGGTCGCTGCCAAAACGATGAAGAGGAATCTTGGCCAGGAGGGACTCCTTGCGGTGCTCAAGTATCCAGCTCGACATGTGCGTGGGAAACCAGCCCGGTGCGATGGCATTGACCTGGATATTGTGCGCTGCCCATTTGCACGCCAGATCTTTGGTGAAGGCGATGACCCCGCCTTTGCTGGCGTGGTAGCCAATGGCTTGCAGGTCCGAGGAAGCTCCGCCCAGCCCCGCCACCGAGGCTATGTTGATGATCTTGCCGTTTCCTTGCCGGATCATGGCTTTGCCCACGGCTTGCGAGAACAGGAAAGTTCCGGTGAGGTTCGTGTCCATGACCTTGTTCCATTGCTCCAGCGTCATTTCTTCGACCGGAGCCCCCCACGAGACGCCCGCATTGTTGATGAGGATGTCGATGCGGCCGAAATTCTGCAGAGTCAATGCCACCACTTCCTGGATCGCTGCCGGGTCTTTCACGTCGCAGCCGAGGGCAAGGGTCTTGACACCCAGGCCGGCCAGCTGGTCGGCCGCTTCCTGACAGCGCTCCTTCTTGCGGGCACACAGCGCAACATTTGCTCCCATCTCCGCCAATCCTTCGGCCATCTGGCGGCCAAGGCCGATGGAACCACCCGTGATGATGGCGACGCGCCCGGTAAGGTCGAACAACTGCCTGGCATTCACGGCCTGGAAAGCTCCTGGCCCGACATTTCGTGTTTGGGCAAAGTGATCGTCAATATCACAATATAGCGACTAACGTCAACGCATATCGTGTTCCGATGAAGAACCTACGAGCTGATGCTTAACACTAGCCGGCCGGAAACTTTTCCCCGGCGCAGTTGCTCCAGTACTTCGTTCGCCTGGGACAACGGCTGTGTCGCTACCTCACAGTGAACCTTCCCCGCCGCACCCATGGCGAGAATTTCCTCGAGATCCTGTCGCGTACCAACCGCAGAAGCTTGAATCCGGATTTCTCCCGCCGCCAGCAGGATGGGCGGGAAACAAATGTCCTGAGCGGGCAAGCCCACGGCGAGCAGAATTCCCGTGGGACGCACACAATAAAACGCCATGTCGTAGGCGGCTTTTGCCGCGGACGTCACCAAGGCGACGTGAACTCCGCCTTGGGACCGCAATTGCTGCACGACTTTATCGGATACGGCATTCAGCGTCCTGGAGGCTCCGAGAGTCCTGGCCAGAGCGAGTTTCTCTTCGCTGATGTCAATTGCGGTGACGTCCGCTCCGAGTTCGCGGCCGATCTGGACAGCGAGGTGCCCCAGACCACCTACTCCAAACACCGCTAGGCGTTGCCCCGTCGTGATGCGTGACTGTTTAAGGGCGCGATGGACGGTAACCCCGGCGCATAGCAGAGGAGCGGCCTGCTCCGGGGCAAGATTAGCCGGAATCTTGGCGACATGCGTAGCGGGTGCTTTCACAAATTCGGCATATCCACCGTCCACGGTCACACCGGTAATTTGCTGCCGAACGCAAAGGTTCTCGTTGCCTTCGCGGCAAAACTCACATTTTCCACAGGTCCAATGGATCCATGGCACGCCGACGCGATCGCCGACCTTAACACTCTGCACTGCCGAGCCGGCCTGAACAATCGTACCAACCACTTCGTGCCCGAGGATGAGCGGCTTCTTGACGATCCCAGCCAGCTGAGACCAATCGCCATCCGCGACGTGCAAATCGGAGTGGCACACACCGCAAACTTCAACCTTGATCAGAACTTCACTCTCTGTGGGTTTGGGAAGAGAGACATCTTGAACCGTGAGCGGAGTCTTGAAGTCGCGGAGCACGGCAGCTTTCATCTTCTTCCCCTCCGGAACCACGGCTACAAAGAGTCGACTGCACCACTCGAAGAATTCAGGGCTGGAGCCCTCGAAGGAAAAACTCTACCGCGCTGCGTACTCGATCTGTGAGCTTGTGCGGTCCGGTCAAATCAACCGCCCACTGCCGCACGACAGTGTTGTAGAGGCCTTCCATAAATTCCGCCAAATGGACGACCGGAAAATCGTGCGTAATTTCACCTCTCTTTTGTCCCTGCACGAGAATCTCTCGCAGCAAGCCAACCGTGGCTTCCTCGTGTCCGCGCATATTAGCGCAACGCACTGGATCCATCGCGCCCGAAAGGACAACGGCCTGCCACAAGCTGCGGTCCGCCTCTACTTCCTTTGCCATGCTGACATACAGCCGGCGCATGCGTTCCGCCGTGCTCGCATCGCTAGACAGCTCCGAGCGCAACCGGTCCCTTATGCAGGCAAATCCCCGTTCCCCGACCTCCCGCAGAACCCCGTCCTTGCTGGAAAAATACCGGAAGAACGTGGGCTGGCTTATCTCTAGAACTTGTACGATGTCGTCGATTCGCGTGTTCTCAAAGCCGCGCTTGCGAAACAGTTTGATCGAGGTATCGATGATCTGCTGACGCAGCCGGGCTTTCTTACGCTCACGAAGTCCCACCGCGGTGTTTTCAGTTCGTTCGGCAACGACTTCCCGTGCCGCCCTCACTCGAGCCATCGGTTCTCCCCTAGATTGCCCGAAAGGATGCGAATCGCCACCTTACCAGGCAATGTGATAGGCACTATAACAAAATAGCGACTAACGCATAAAGATTCTTTCCGCGTGTGGCGGCTCCGGTTAGCGATGAGTGCAAAAGTTGGGTGCAAGACAAAGGCGCGGCAGTACCGCAAATTCCCCCAACGACAGTTGCACAGATGTGGCGTGCAGAAAAGAGCATTGCGCAAATCGGTCAAGCCATTAAACGGGTAGCCGATGCGGCTTTTTCACTCAAGCGGCGCTTCGAGGACATCCAACCCAGCCACCTTGGCTGTGCCCGCCGAAGGCGGCAGAAAGCAATTTTCAGACGAGTGCTAATGCTGACTCTTGATCCAGGAGGTTACCTCCGAGTCGAGAACGTCCAGCGGCAAAGCGCCGTTGGCCAGCACTTCGTCATGAAAAGCGCGCAGGTCGAATCTGGGGCCGAGCTGTTTCTGTGCCGCTTCGCGGAGTTTCAGAATCTCGAGTTGCCCGAGCTTGTAGGCCAGGGCCTGACCGGGCCACGCGATGTAGCGATCCACTTCGCTCTGAACGTTGGGCTCGTCCATCGCGGTGTAGCGATGGAAATAGTCCACCATTTGGTCGCGGGTCCAACGCTTTTCGTGCACACCCGTATCGATCACCAGGCGGATGGCGCGCCACATTTCGTTTTCCAGGCGTCCGTAGTTGCTGTAGGGGTCCTGGTAGCGGCCAACTTCTTTGCCCAGCCGCTCGGCATAGAGAGCCCAGCCTTCGACGAAGGCGGTGTAGCCGGCGTGCTGGCGAAAAGCAGGCAAGTCTTTCATCTCCTGCGCCAGGGAAAGCTGGAGATGGTGGCCGGGAATACCTTCGTGGTAAGCGATGGCCTCGACATTCAGCACCAGGCGGTGCTCGGGACCCCATTCATTGACGTTGATGTGACCCGGGCGGGAACCATCCGCCGTGCCGTCGGTGTAATCAGCGGGCACGGCATTCTTGGAGCGCGAGGCTTCCATGGGAATCACGGTGAGCTTGCTCTTGGGCAGGCGGCCAAAGAGCTTGGGTAGCTCGGGTTCCATGTCGCGCACATAGCCCGCGTACAGGTCGAGTAATTGCTGGCTGGAAGTTGCGTAGAAGCGGCGTTCATTCTTGATGTGGTCATTGAGGCTGGCCAGATCCTTGAATCCGAGCTGATGCGCGACCGCTAGCATTTCGGCTTCAACCTCAGCGACTTGCTTGAGGCCGAGTTCGTGGATCTGATCCGGCGTCAGGTCGGTCGTAGTCACGCGGCGGATCGCGAACCGATACCGCGCTGCACCGTCCGGGAGGGCCCACAGGCCCGGGTCGGTGCGGCCACGGGGCGCGTATTCGTTGCGGACGAAGTTGGCCAAGCGCTGGTAAGCGGGCAGGACCTGGCCGGCGATGGTCGCCAGAACCGCCTCGCGCAGGGGTTTCTGGTCCGCCTGCGAAACCGCGGCAGGAAACTTCTTCAGCGGCGCAGCAAAAGGGCTGGCCTCGCCAGCGTTGCCGGCAATGCCGTCGGCTTCAGCCGCTACCTTTTCGAGAAGATAACGCGGAGGCACGAGACCGTCCCGCATGCCTTGCCGCATGTTCGCCATCGCCTGATCGAACAGGCGCGGGATCTGACGCAGCCGCGCCACGTAATTCTCGTAGTCGACGACGGTGTTGAAGGGCGTGAGCACGACAAGATCCGGCATTTCCAGATGCGGACCGCCCATCTGATTGACCGGCATCTCCCAGGGTTTGAACTGAGCGCCTTCGATTTCCTGACGCAGTTCTCGGATCATCAGTTCGCGGCTGAGTGTGTCTTGCTCGGAAAAGCCGGCCGGATCGATGGCCTCGAAGCGCGCGAGGAACCTGCGTTCCTGCTCGAGATCGGACTGAAAGAACCCCGGAGAATTATCGCGGAGACGGTCGTTGTAGCGGGGATCACCCAAGACGGTGGCGAATTCGGGATTGGTGCGCAACTCATACTGCCATTCTTCGTCGAACAAAGAGAGTAGCTGCTGGCGCCGATTCTCCAGCGACGCCAGTGCGGGAGGGTTGTTCTGCGCAACCGAAGATGGCAGCGGCATCAGTGCGCAGCAGATGAGGGCCACACTGCCCACTGCGGGCCGCACACGGAAGTTCATGATTGGTTTCCCCTTTTCCACGTTCTCGCTCTGAAGGGATACCTTAACCCCGCAGCGCCTGTTCAAGCGACTTACGCCGACTTGTTGTCCACCTTCCAATAGACCGCGTAACGCTCGTGGATCACTTTGTTGAGAGGAACCAGGGTGATCGGTTGTGATTGCCCCACTGTTTGGAACGTGAGGGACTGCTTGGCATCGGGTTCGATCCACGCCGTGGGTTTGCTCGCGTTCGCAATGATGTCTGGCACTTTGCGCTGGTCGCCCGGCTTCGGTTCGTAGTCGCCGTAGCTCATGTCCTTGGTGACCGATTCGAAACGTCCTGCCAGCACCAGCGGGCCATACATGGCGGCCTGGATCGTCTCGTCGTCGGGCATGCTGTGGATGTGGAGTCCCATCGGCAGGCTGAGTTCGATCTTGTCGCCGGTTTTCCAGACGCGGTCGAGGGTGAGATAGCTGCTTGGACTGGAAAACGCCGGGAGCGCAGCCCCGTTGATTTTCACACTACCACCCTGCGACCAGTATGGGATCCTAAGGTTGATCGCGAGCCGTGCCGGGTTCTTGGCGGAAACCGTGATGGTCGTTCCCTGCTCTTCCGGAAAGCGAGTCTCCTGCTTGAAGAGAAGTCCTTTCTCCGGCCAATCCAGTTGAGAATCAAGGTAGAGGTTCACATAGAGGGAATCGGCGTCGTGGAAGTAGATGGTGTTGGTCAGCTTGGCGTACTCTTCCGACCCAGTCCCAGTGCAGCACCACAGAGAGTCGAAGGGTTTGCCAAACGTTTTCCAGTAGCCTGCGGCCAGCGGCAAGTAGTACATCATGGTGCCGTCTTCGGGATTGATGGTGCCAAGGCGGTGATTGAAGAGCGTGCGCTCGTAGTAATCCATCAGGCGCGGATCGGCCGACCACCCGAACAAGTGCCGCGTCAACTTCATCATGTTGTAGGCGCAGCAGCATTCCGTCGTGCTCGGGCCCAGCTCAGTCGAAAGTTTGCCGGGATCCGTGTTCCACGATTCGCCGTTACTGGTGCCGCCGGTGCAATACGAACGCTCGCTGACGACTTCATGCCAGAAATATTCAGCGATGTCGCGATAGCGGCGGTCGCCGGTGAGTTCGTAGTATCTGGCGGCGGCGATCACCTGGGGGATGTGAGTGTTGACGTGCAGCCCCTTCAGTTCGTCGCGGTGGGCGGCCAGGGGATCGAAGAACTGCTGCTTATCGAAACGCTGAGCTACTTCGAGGTAGTAGTCCTTGCCGGTGACAGCATAGAGATTCGAGAGCACCTCGCCCATGCCGCCGTACTCAGTTCCCAACACACGCTGCATGTGGTCGTAGCTGAGAGAGCCGGTATAGCCCGCGGTCCAGGCCGCCATTTTCTGGACCATTTCGAGCGCTTGCTCGTTGTCGCAGTAGACATACATGTCCAGGAGGCCGGCCATGATCTTATGTACGGTGTAGAACGGCGCCCAAACCCGCTGACGCTCACGCAGGCGATCGAAGAACTCAATCGGGAAGGCGCTCAGGTAGCCACTTTTCAACGCAGCTTGGCAGTTGCCGAGTCCGGCGACCACGGCGTCGGCGTTTTTCTTAAGGTCTTCGTCTCCGCTGCTGGCATACATCAGGGCGCAAGCGGAAAGGTAGTGACCGCCGGCATAGTGACCGCGCAGTTCACAGTCCGGGGCCTCCCATCCTCCCAGGGGCTGCGCCGAGGAAGCAATGCCGGCGTTGATGCGGAAGGTATGCAGCAGGCGATCCGGGGGCAGAGAGTGCAAATATTGACGGTCAGCCTCCATCGCGATCTTGCACGAGCCTTCTCCCAGGCGCACTTGTTTCATCGCGAAGGGGCGCACTTGCCAGGGGATTTTCTCGTAGCTCACGGTCTTCCCGTCTTTTTGCGCCGTGTCTACAACCGGATCTTGCCGCGGGCTGGCCATTAACACCTTGGGTAAAAGAGCCGAACCAGCGGCGGCGACGGCCGTTGTCATAAAATTCCGGCGAGAGAATTGCCCGAATTGTGTCATCTGCTTGACCTCCATGCGACTGGAGCCGCGGGGCGACAGTGGATATTGTATACTCTACCGGGCAACGAAACGCCAACCTCCTCGATGGGAGAGGCAAAGTCATGTGCAAGTTCCCATGAACTTCAGGCTGCACGCTATACTGCCCCCAGCCGCGATGCTTCTTCGCCGGTTCCCTATGCCCAGCTTTTTCCGTATTGGCCTTTCCGTAATCGCACTCGTCTGGTTCAATACTTTACTCCCGGGGCAGGTGCCGGATCCCGGTAACGCATCTTCCGCTGAACGAGGGCTTGCTCTCGCCCAAAAAGGCCGCTGCAAGGAAGCACTGCCCCTTTTGACTAAGTCCACTGCTCTTCTCCAGGATAAGCCGCTTAAGTACCGCACCTTGATGGCAACCGCGAGGTGTGCCATGAGCCTGGAGCGAACCGAGACAGCCGTGGGGACTCTGTTGGAACTCAATCGCGACTTCCCCCACGACCCCGACGTCCTCTACATGACGACTCATTTTTATTCTGAGCTGGCTTCAAGAGCGTCGCAAGAGCTAGCCACAATGGCTCCGAGCTCTCCGCAAGCAGAACAACTTGAGGCCGAGGCTTTCGAATCGCATGGAGACTGGGATAAAGCTGCGGCAGAGTACAGGAAGATTCTTGAGCAGGATCCCCAGCGGCACGGCATTCATTACCAGCTAGGTCGAGTTCTTCTGTCGAAGACACCGCCCGATGGTGAGAATGCGAAGAAAGAGTTTGAGGAGGAGCTGAGAGTCAATCCCAACAGCGCGTCAGCGGAGTTCATGCTGGGAGAAACAGCGCGTCAAGCGGGCCAATGGGATGAAGCCATTGTTCGATTTTCAAAGGCGGCGGATCTCGATGCCGGTTTCGACGAAGCGTACCTCGCGCTGGGAATGTCGCTGAACTCCGCCGGAAAATTCCCCGATGCGATCAGGCCGCTCGAAACCTATGTTAAGAGGCAGCCCGGGGATCCTGCGGGTCACTATCAGCTTGCGACCTCCTACGCCCGGACCGGGCATAAACAGGAGGCGCAGCGAGAGATGCAGCTACAGCGAGAAACGGCGGCAAGAGTGCCCCGCGAGGCACCCCAGCCTTGACGCAGGCGGAGATTCGACGGATGACGAAAATACGGAGTTTCTACCGCAATCCAGCTTCCCGTCGCCGGTTCCTGCAGATGCTGGGCTGGACTGGGATCGGCGGCGTGCTTGG
>Ga0181533_1004431_pt1 | contig 14348 bp, 13 predicted proteins | sample PEATcosm2014_Bin_45_FD_119772 | JGI IMG/M metagenome (GOLD analysis project Ga0181533, IMG submission 119772) | Peatland microbial communities from MTU Mesocosm Facility, Houghton, MI, USA - PEATcosm2014_Bin11_60_metaG | ecosystem: Environmental > Terrestrial > Soil > Wetlands > Peat | place... | reverse complement strand
GTGGCTGAGCTTCAGGAGAGCCTCGAGACGTGCCTCATCAAGTCGCAGAGCTTCCTGTGAAAGTTGCCGGTGGATGGCGGCGCCTAGAGTTCCCCCCGCCGCGCGCAGCGCTTCCATCTCGGGTGAAGACCATTGCCGTTGGTCTATACAATCGTGGAATCCGATGCTTCCCCACCACTCGCTTCCTGCAAAGAGAGGGACCTCGATCAAAGAGCGTACGCCCTGCGGGAGCAGCGCACGTTGTTGTTGAGGCAGATCCGAGACGCGGAACTGAATCACCTCCCCCTGGCGAAAAGCCGTCGCCCAGCTCCCTAAGCCACCGGCTTCCCAGGGAAATCCTTGCAGTTTTGGGTTGTTGATATCAGAGGCGATTCCCGGCGCCACCCATTCAAATCGTTGACTTGCCAACAACTCCCCGTTCCGGCCGCGATGATTCTCGAGGATATGCACTCGGCTAACCCCCGTTGCCTGCCCCAACCTGGCGAGCACGCTTTCGATGGCCTCCTTCCAGTCCGGCGCCAGCAACAGCCGCTGGGCGGCGAAACTAACCGCCTCCAGAATGGCGTCACGCCGACGCAGCGCTTCTTGCGCTCGTTTGCGTTCCCTTATGTCGCGGGCCGCTCCTTGCATTCCCACGACCTTGCCCTCTTTCTCGATCAAGCGGGTGCTGACTTCGACAGGAATCTGGCGACCATCCTCGGCGACGAATTCTATTTCATAAGTGGTACCCGCACCGCTCTGAAGTATCAGGTTCAACATTTCAGTCGCCCGCTCAACTGACCCGGGAGTAAGCAGGTCCGAGACCTTCTTCGTCAAGATTTCGTTGCAGGTGAAGCCGGTGAGGAGTTCGGTCGCCCGGTTGCACGAGGTGATTCTGGTGTCCAGGTCGAGCGTAAAGATGGCGTCGGTGGAATTCTCAAAGAGATCGAAATACTGTTTCCTCAGCGCGGCTTCACGTCGCAGGAATTCGCGCATGGTTCCAGTTTGCTGTCGCACCCGGTTCCTGAGAATCGTCACCCATACGATTCCCCCCAGCAGAATCGCACCCATGATGATCATCACCCCGAGATCTTGGCTCGGGGACAATACGACCAACGCGCCTTTATGCCGGAGACGCTCGTGTGTGCAAAGCGCCCACAAACCGCTGATGGGAGCCCAGCACGGCGCCTGCGCACGGAGAGTCCGGCCAACATGGAGCGCCCCTGCCAGCACCCTGAGTGACCGCGTGGGCTTCATCATTCCTCTTCCTCGCGATTAGGCAGCCTCTCCAACTGGGGCTTTAGATGTATCTCGTAGCAGTCAGGACAAACTCCATGGCTGAATTGGGCTTCCGAGTGGCTCGTAATGTAGGCGTCAACCTGTTCCCAGTAGTTCCGGTCGTTACGAATCTTCTTGCAGTAGGAGCAGATGGGGAGGAGTCCTTGAAGCTGCTTCACGCGCTTCAAAGCCTCTTCAAGCTCTTCAAAGCGTTCCCTGAGGGCTTTCTGTAACTGGACGATGCGCACACCCACATGCAAACGCGCGCGCAGTTCACGGGGATCAAACGGTTTGGTAATGTAGTCGTCAGCCCCGGCCTCGAGCCCCCGGACAACGTTTTCAAGTCCCCCCCGAGCCGTAACAAGGATGATATAGGTCGCCGCATTCGGCATCGTGGCGCGCATCCGACGGCACACGTCCAAGCCGTCGATCTCCGGCATCATCCAATCCAGCATGGCGATCTCGGGCCCCTTCGGCCCTTGCAAGACACGCAAGGCCTCCCACCCATCCACAGCGACCAGAACCTCAAATCCCCAACCCTCCAGGGTCGTCTGGATCAGGTGTCGCGACGTAGCCTCGTCATCGGCAACCAGAACTTGCATGTCGCTCCTCCCGCACCAGGCTATCAACCCCAGCCTCGGGGTCTGGACGGTCCAGCATCTGGATCTTCAGTACTTGACCTCGCGCTCAACGATTCAGGCCGGTGCAACGCACTGGAGAGTTCCTCGAGCGAGTACGGCTTGCCGATGAAGCCCATGGCCCCTGCCAATCGCGCTTCACGTGCAACATCACCTGAGCTGTAGCCTGAGGAAAGAATCACCTTCACCTTGGGATTGATCCCCCGCAGCCGGCGGCAAATCTCCAGACCTGTAGTGCCCGGCATCACCATATCGAGCAACACCATATCGATCTGGTTGGAGTGGGAGGAATAAACCTCGCAGGCCTGCTGGCCATCCACAACCGTAAGCACCTTGTAGCCGAGCTTCTTCAACGCCTCCTCAATAAAGGCCAGAACCATGGGCTCGTCGTCCACCACAAGAACTGTCCCGGTCCCGGCTTCGAGCACGGAGCTTCTAGCTGCGACCGTCCGCTCCACGGGTGGGCCCGTCAGCGGCAAATGGATTGAAAAGGCAGACCCAAGCCCGACTTCACTTTCCACCTGCACAAACCCGCCGGCCCCGTTCGCCATTCCATAAACCATGGCGAGCCCAAGCCCTGAGCCTCTACCTGGTTCCTTGGTGGTGAAGAAAGGATCGAAGATCCTAGCCAACACCTGCGGGGCAATACCCACGCCCGTATCCCGAACTGTTAGGCGCGCATAATTGCCGGGGAGACAATGGCTGGGCCGAGACGAATCGCCTTCACCGAGTGTGACCCGTGAACTTTCAAGCGCCAGAACTCCCCCCTCGGGCATGGCATCTCGCGCGTTAATGCACAGGTTTAGAATTGCTTGTTCGAGCTGGCCCGGGTTCGCATCCGCCCATAACGGTCCGGACTCGGTGCGAGTTTGCACCTGAATGCGCCGGTCGAATGTGCTGCTGATGATCCTTACCACGCGACCGAGGACATCGCCGACTCGAATGGGTACTGATTCACTCTTTCCTTGCCGGCCTAGGCCAAGTAATTGCCGAGCCAGGTCAGCGCCACGCTCGGCAGACTGTTCAATCATCTTCACATACTCAAGAAGCGGGTCGGAAGCGGCTAAACGCAGCCGCACGATGGAGGCAAACCCCAGGATGACACCCAGCAGGTTATTGAAATCATGCGCAATGCCACCCGCCAAGGTCCCAAGAGCTTCCATCTTCTGTGCCTGGAAGAGTCTTTCTTGTAGTCTGCCACGCTCTTCCTCCATGTCCTTGCGCTGCTGAATGTCCTGAATGAGAGCTAACACCTGGAGGGGTAAGCCCGGAGTGTCTTGGATAAGAGAGAAACTCTCCAAGCACCATTTGGACGCACCGGACTTTTGCACATAGAGTCTTTCGGTGCTGTGAACCAGCAACTCCCCGCTCTGAATTTCTCCCACCGCCTGACCAATGTCGGCACGATTTTGGGGGTGGGTCAAATCCGCGTACCCAGTGCCCAGAAGCTCCCCAGCCTGGTAATCCAGCATGCGTGCGAAGGCGGGACTAATGGCGACAAGTTTCCCTTCGCCAGTACACAGCGCGGCGCCGATGGTTCCACAGGCAAAAAGGGAGCGAACAACATCACCTTTTGGTAATAGCCCTCCCTTCGATAAACTGAGGTCGATTCCGAACTGAGAACCCGCCTGCTGTGGCCCTTTCAAAGCCTCAACAGATTCCTTGCCCTGGCCAACCTCAGCGCCAGTTGGAACCGTGGAAGAGGAAGTCTCAATACAAGACTCCTCATGCGACACTCTGGCGGTTCGCTCCGACATTCGGGACCTCATCCTGTCTTTCGGCAGAAATGAGTACAATCTTAAATAGGCGGGAACGTGGGGACATTCCAGCGCGCTACAAGGTCGGGATTACCTCGGTTGTTATGTCGTTTATGGCGGCCACAACTTCCGCTGCGGCTTCGTAAGCGCGCTGATAGCGGATCAGCCTCGCAGCCTCTTCATCCCAAGACACGCGCGCCACATCCGCGCCTTGGTTTTGCAGTTGCATGATGACCAGGCCCACGGCTTCTTGCTCGTCCGTGGCGCTTGATACCTTGTTGCCGACCGTGCAAACAAGGTTTGAGTAAAATTCCGTCGCTGTATCACCGTTTACGACCGCCTGCTTCTGAATGTTCGCCATGGCCAGGGCATTAGCGTTGTCCCCTTGTGTGCCGTCGGCGCTGGCGGCAATCCTGGAGGGGTCGGTGATGGCCGTGGCAAAGCCCTCGGCCGCGCCGGCCTCTGCTCCCCGCGAAGGCTGGACAACCGGTTGGAAGAAGTTGCCCCCCTGGTCGCCCTGCAAATCGCGGCCTTTCCGGTTCTGGATGTTGACACAGTGGATGATACCCTCTGCAAGGTTATCTAATCCAGAAATAACGGATGGGATCCCCTGGTCCCGCGCTTCCAGCAGTCCTGCCAGTTGGCCACCCGTAAACTTCGAAGTCACATCGGCGCCTGGAGAGAAGATGTGCAGGAATCCAGTGTCCGCGTCCACCGCCGTGCTTAGGGCAAAACTCTGGGCGGCGGCGACCAGCGGCACCTCGTTGCTCGTCGTAACTGTGAGGCTTCCGTCGCCCGAGTCCGTCACCACCACGTCCACAAGTTTCGAAAGACGCTTCAGCACCGAGTACCGCTGATGCTCGAGCCTCCCGGCCCGCTCCCTGTCGCCCCCTAGACTTGCGGCGGGTTGATTCAGGCTGGCCAACTGTGCCGTGTCCGAGTCGATCTCTTCCACCGTCCGCCTCACCTCGTGGTCAACCCTTTCCTGAATGGTACGCAGTTGCTGCCCGGTCTCGTGGAAGGCCGAAGCCAAGTTTTGTGCTGCGGAGATTACGACTTGACGCGCAGGGACATGGGTGGGATTTGCAGAAAGCTCCTGGAAGCTCCTGAACAACCGGTTGATGGCGTCGCTGATCCCGGCGCCCTCCGTTTCAGTGAAAAGAGCCTGTACCCGATTCATGGAGCTCACAAAAGATTTGAGACGGTTCTGCTGCTGGGTTTCTGCGTGGATCAGAAGTTCCAGGATAATGTCGCGGATGCTTTGGACTCCCTGGGAATCTACCCCATTGCCAGTCGAAATCTGCCCTGTATCCAGAGGGGGGGCCTCAGTCAGAATGGGAAGTTGCCGGGAGTAACCGGGCGGGTTGACGTTGGAGAGGTTATTCGCAGTAGTGTCAAGCGCGCCGTGCTGCGCAAGAAGAGACTGCACCGCAATCGAGAGACTTCCGAATAGATTCGACACAGCTCAGACCCCTACCTACCATGGAGATGACCACGCGCTCCCGCCCGGCGATGGACTGTAAGTTCCGATGTATTTGGCCATCACGGTGATCAGAACATTGATCGAGCGGCGCGAGTGCCTCAACAGCCCAGCGTAGACTCGGTTCAGCCGCCGCACGCGCTTCTGGACCGCTTCGAGGTCGTCCATGACTTGTCGCAACTGCAATGAGCAGTCAGCATCACACAGCCCTTGGAACGCCGCCAGACTCATCCCCTCAGGTTGCAGGCCGGATGCCGCAGCTATCTGGCGCCGCAGAACCTTCAACTCGTCGTCCAGGGCGCGGATTCCGGAACAGAGGCTTTTCTGATACAAAACATGCTTATGAATCGCTTCCAAGCCCATGCTCGTGAAAGACTCTCGGCATTCGCGAAGTTCCCTGGTCATCAGCCGCAAGCTTGCCACTCGCCTCTTAAGAAGCTCAATGTACTGCCGAGTTTGTGACCTCTTCATGGCTCAGACCGAAATGTCAACGTGATGCTCTTGCTCGTTGTCGTCAATCGGCTCCTCCCCTTCATTCATTTCTATTTCGCTGTTCTGGCTTCGGAGCCTTTTCTCCAGGTGGCACGAGGCCTCTTGTGCCCACCGTTCTCGCGGGTCTGCGGCGCGAATGGGCTCAAGGAATGGGGGGGTTGATAACTCACCCCTTGGCGCGGCCTCCTAACTTTCATGGCCCCCGTTACTCTTTGCCCAGCAGATCAGAACACATCGCCTGCGCAATCTGCTGGCTGGGCACCTTATAGCTACCCGCCTCGATCGCCTGTCTGAGGACCGCAACACGTTCTTGGCGCAGGTCCGGCAAACCATCGAGGTCCGACTTCAATCGTTGAACCTTCTCACGGTCAACCGAAAACTGGACCTCATTTGGAAAAAGGCCCACCTTCTTTCCTTGATTCTGGGTTGGTGAGGGTCCCGACGTCCCAACCCTTTGTGGCACAACAATTTCCGGGAAGGCAAAGGAAGCATCGATCTTTAGCCACCCATTATTTTCTCTCACATTATCGGCGCCATGGCCAGAACCTTTAGCAGGATGCTGAAAAACCCCGCTCCGCCTTTCATCCCCCCCACCTACCACATACGGCCTACCCAGCCACATCCTTTTTTTTCAACAACATTCCCGCTTTAGACAGCTAAGCACCTGTCTTTTCATAGACATTCCCGCTTCACCTCCAACTTTCATAGATCGGTCCTTTGTTTTCAATAACATGCCTGCTTCGTTCCTTCACTTTTTGAACTTACTACGATTTTTTCTCCACGCATTGGATGACCTTATGTCTCTGGCTATGGAACCGTCAGAGCCTATCGCCAGCTCCTCGAATGCAGTCGGCAGTAGGCAGTCGGCAGTGGCCAGAAGTAAGAAGACAACTCGCAACCCATAATTCACAATTCAGAATTCAACATTCACCATTGCTCCAGCCCTGTCACCTGACACCTGACACCTGAATCCTGGTTCTTGCACCTCCACTTACAATACTAGCCTATCTGCTGCGCCATGTCAAGAGACATGAAGTTTTCCGATGCGTCCCCTAGACGCGCCGGAAGACCGCATAGGCGGGCGACATCGTTTACCCCATGGCGTGAGAAGCAAAAATAGATTCGAGCCGTCCGTCGCTGGCAGCTCTCTGAGAAGACGACTCTTTAGGTGACTACTCGGCGGAGAATCGCCCATTTTCGTCTCAGTTGCGAGCCCCAGTTCATGATCGGCCGTGAAAGAATTCTGGAAGAGCCTTCTCACCACAGAGACACAGAGGCACAAAGAACGGAAAAGAAAGGGCCTTTTCCTTGTGTCTTTGTGCCTTGGTGGTGAGAGTGCTTGGTTGTTTCAGACCTTCTAAGTCAGGGGACCGAATCCCCAGCCATCGCGTTTCAGCCGGCCTGCGCTCGCCGGCGGCGTCGCGTGTTGCGTCCGCTGCCCACCGCCTGTCGAGCGTTCCCTTCCCCTGGAATCGGAATCAGAAACGGAGGAATCACCCACAATCAATACACGCGCTGGCTTCATTCCTGTCTTACCCCCATATGCCCGGCCAGGGAAGGACCGCGCCCCCTCGTCCGGTGGAGACTCGCATTTCAAGTAACTGGATAATGTTTGGCAATTCCACTTCCAGAGTCTTCGCCCACTTGATTCTCTCCTCATCGGTTAGACTGGGAGCGCAGCTATCGAGCAGGTGCTTGTACTTGTTCTGATCACCCAGCGTGATCCGGGGAGGCTCTGCTCCAACTCTCACCCCGTGCATCTGGCAAACAAGATCCGCTGCCCGGACGATCTCCACCAAAAGTACGTCTTGCTCTGCTTCCTGAGGTCGGTGGTGGTGTTCGAGGACGTCAATGAGCTCGGGGGAAAAGTTCCAACTGAGGCCAATGCATTTGCCGACCGAACAGTGGTCAACTCCAAATTGTTTCTGCTCCGATTCAATTGACTCTCCCCAAAGGATGGCGCCGGGCGTAACCTTGGGTTCCGTCGACCGCAGGGCAAGGATGAGAAGAGGGAGAACCCCCACATCATGCAGGAGTCCTGCCAAATATGCCTGCTCCACCTCCGGGTAGCGGAGACAGAGGGCGCTGCGCGCACTCAAAGTCGCGGTTAACAGGCAGTGCTGCCAGAAGGACTGCAATTCGGTGGGAGAAAAACAGCTTCCGACACACTCCACTAGCGAACAATTCAGTACCATTGTCCTCAGCCGTTCCGTCCCCAAAAGGATCACCGCGTGTTCGATGTTGGAAACTCTTTCCCGCAAACCCAACTGAGCCGAGTTGCACAAGCGAATGACCTGCGCGGTAAGGCTGGGGTCAGTTTGAATTACCCCGCAGACGCGCCTCAAGTCCACTGGTATGGTGCTTAACAAGGCGCTAAGCTCAAAAACATAAGCTGGGAGTGTGGGGATGCCGTCCACGAGCAGAGCCCTGATCTTGGCTTCTTGGCTCTGTTCCTTTTCCAAACGCTCTGATTCATCCGAACTTGCGCTCTCCCCGCCCGCTCCATCCGGTCCGTCGAGTTGCGCTGGCATGCCTTGTCTCCGATAGCTCCATCGGCACGCGAGAGCAGGTCTTTAGGTGGTGACAAAAAGGTAGGTGCTAGGTGGTAGATGGCAGGTGGGGGCAAGACAGGTGCTAGCGACTAGGGCTTGGGGTAATTATAAATTATTAATTCTGAATTGTGGATTACTCACTCTCTAATGATTACTGACTAATGACTACTTCCATTATTTCCCGCCAGCTCACGCGTCCTTTCCATAGGCGCGCGTGCAACCCCCCGCGCATTGAGCAGTTCCTTCATTCGCGCTCGCAGGCGGATGACCACTGCGGAGTGCAACTGTGAGACTCGAGCTTCCCCGATACCCAGAACCGCCCCCACTTCCCTCATCGTGAGCTCCTCGTGATAGTAAAGCGCCAGCAGTTGGCACTCCCGCTCAGGGAGTTCGCCAATGGCCTCGGCTAGTAATCCCGTCATTTCGGAGCGCAAACAAAGAAAAAACGGATCTTCGGCAGCCGTGGATAAGCCCAGGGCACTGATCCCGCGATCATAACCCTCTTCCATTGTTTCTGATTGCAGGCTTCTCAAGTCGAGTCCCCGTAGTTCTCCCAACAAGTGCTGGAATTTGTCGAGACTCATGCCCAGTTCTTCAGCCAGTTGAAACTCCGACGGGGAGTATCCCAAGCGCGCGCTTAATTTCTGATGGGCCTCCTCGATTCGGCGGGCCTGTCTGCGCAGCGGGCGGGGGCTCCAGTCAAGATCACGCAAGCTATCCAATATCGCCCCGTGTATGCGGTATTTGGCATACGACTTGAGGTCAACATGGCGCGCGGGGTCAAACCTCTGAATGGCCTCGATCAGTCCAAGAATACCCGCATGGATCAGGTCTTCAAGCAGAACATGCGGTGGAAGCCGATCATGAATTCGCTTGGCGATGTATTTGACCTGAGGAAGCTGACCAATCAATAGGCGCTCGCGCTCGGCTTGGTCCAGATTGCCAAAGGTGGCAGGAGCAGATTTCACCTCCCGGAGCGCCTGGCCGCTATGGCCTCTTTGGGGTTGGGTTGCTACAAAGCTGCTCATTGCTGCGTCCCAGGAAAAATCTGCCTAGCTCAATGGGTAACAGCAGGAGACATGCCATTTTCCAGTCCCCAATCTAAGTTTCCTCTCACCCAACCACCTCAAGTTGGCAGGCTCACGTATTCAGAGCGAAGTACTGGCATGCTTTCGGATAATATGAATGCCCGCTCGATGATGTGTTTCAGCTCACGAACGTTGCCAGGCCACGAGTAGGTTTCCAAAGTCCTGGCCACCTCGAAGGCTATTGACTTGCACGGAACCGCAGCCTCGCGACAGAACGAGTCCAGAAAGTGAACTGCCAAGGGGAGAATGTCTTCTCTCCTCTCTCGCAGCGGCGCAAGTTCGATGGGAAAAACGCAGAGCCGATAGTAGAGCGCGTCGTCGAACCGCCCTTCGGCCATGGCACGCGCCAGATCGAGGTTCGTGGCTGCGATCACCCGCACATCCACCCGGAATACGTCCGGGCTCCCCAAGCGCTGGACTTCCCCCTCTTGCAGGAAGCGCAGTAACTTGCCCTGCATGCCCAGAGGCAGTCCTCCCACTTCGTCCAGGAAAAGCGTGCCACCATGCGCAGAATGGATCCTTCCCAACCTTGACTGGAATGCTCCCGTGAAAGCCCCCCGGCTGTAGCCGAACAACTCAGACTCCAGGAGAGTTTCAGGAATCGCCGCACAGTTCACAATGACAAAAGGCTGCCGGGCCCGCGGGCCGAGATTGTGGATGGCCCGCGCCATCAGTTCTTTCCCAGTCCCCGTCTCCCCCATGATGAGAACCGTCGTATCACGCGGGATCACCAATCTCGCCAGATGAAAGGCCCGTTGCATGGCCTGGCTCGATCCCATCATCCCGGGCAATGGCTCTTCCCTCTTCACCTCCGTCACGATTCCAGCCGTGCCGCCCGGGCGCTCCCTCAACCCTTCCGCTTCTATTTCGCCCTCCCTCGACTCCTGCGCATCGGGAAAATCCAGTGGCAGGTCCTTTGGTGGGGAAAGCGTCTCAACCAAGTGGCGTTCTTCACCTTCGGAGGCAACGACCAGCACCTGCACCTGAGGATGGCGAGCCTTGATAATGTCAACCAACTCCGACACATCAAGGTCTGGCAACCAACGATCAAGAAAGAGTACGTTGAACGCTCCTTCCTCCACCAGTGATAACGCCTCGGCTCCACCCAGCGCCTCTTCGCCGGTCCAACTGCGAGCCCCCAACCGTTTGAGAATGCGCTCCCGAAACTCTTTGTTTGCGCTCGCGACAATAGCGGCGCTGCGAGCCTCGCACGCCGGTTTTAAATTCGATGGGCTCATCTTACATTCCAAGGATACTTATTATAGAGATAGCATCATTAGAGACTAATAAACCTTGTATTAGAGTTCTCTAGGATTAAAGGGCGAGTAAGATGTGGGATCCTTCAGGCAAAAGAACTAACTTTGCCATGCTTCACCCCAGCCATAGCCTGCTAAGAAGCCAGTAGTGTCCTGGTGTGAGATGTAGGGTTGGTCCCGCAAGGCGGGACCGGCCAGGCCGTCCAGTCCCGCCCTGCGGGAGAGGCGGCCCTACTATCAGGAAGCCGGTTCATTACTCTTCGTGCGGTGAAAGTGGGAGGCAAATCTTGCAGATGAGGGTGGGAGTCTCAGCAGATATAATCAGGACGCTGCCTCCCAGCGCCTCGACCGCTCTGCGCAACGGGGTCCAATCCCCCTCTTCGCTGTTCGGGGCTAATACCCTCTGGGATTCACGTTCAGGGATTTCGGCGCGCTCCGGCGGTGAACACACCTCGGCCTGTTGCGCAGTCGCCGAGATGGTGAGACAAGCGCTGCCCTCCTCGGTTGATAGGCTCGCTTCCAACTTTCCTCCTGTTGGGCTCTGCTGGATAGCGCGCAGCAATCCCAGACGCAGAGCCACCAGTAACCGCGCCGGATCGGTTTGAACGAGGCAGTTGTCCCCAGACTCGACATGGACAGCGAGCCGACGAGAATCCGAGAGTGGACGCAATTGCTCCAGCACCACCCGAACCAGCCTGCCGACCCCAACCTCTTCATGCACAAGGCCGCTTGTCAGCCCCTCGGCCCATGCCCGGTACGACTTAAACAATTGGACTAAGCCCTCAGCCTGTGCAAGTGACTGCTGGATGGCCCTCCGGTACTCTTGCGCGTCGGAGTCAACCAGCAGAGCCAATTCAAGGGTTCCGTACAAAGACGTCAAGGTCTGGCTCAATTGATGGAGAAAGACGCGCGTGTGATCCTTGTACGGCAGCGAGTTGCTCAGGGAATCACTCCCGCCGCTTTGCCGCGGGATCGGTCCGCGCGCGCATGCGACAGGAAATGCATCCACGACTTGGGAAGGCCTCCATTCCCCCTCGGGAGGTTCCCTTGGTGGTTCGCTGCTTTTCAACCCGTTATCCCTCTTTCCCCCAACTCGTAGCCAACGTTCCGAACCGTGTGAATGAGTTTGCTTTCAAAATCCTGATCGACCTTCTTCCGCAAGTAGTTGATGTAAACATCCACCACATTCGTCATGGTGTCGAAGGAAAAATTCCAGACATGCTCGATAATCATGGCGCGTGTCACACTCCGTCCCGCATTACGCATGAGATATTCGAGCAAGGCAAATTCGCGTGGCGTTAGGTCGATACGGCGCCCCGCCCGCCTGACCACCCTCTCGGCCCGATCCAGTTCCAACTCCTCGACGCGCAGCACGATACCCAGCGGATTAGGAGGTCGTCTCAGTAAGGCTCGCACTCGAGCTGAGAGCTCGCTAAACGAGAACGGCTTCGTCAGGTAATCGTCCGCCCCGAGGTCCAGCCCTTTCACCCGATCCTCCACCGCTGCGCGACCGGAAAGAATCAGCACCGGAGGGGAGGGCTTTCGGCTACGTATATGTTTCAGCACTTCCAGCCCATCAATCTTGGGAAGTATCAAATCCAGGATGACTAAGTCAAAGTTGGCCTCACCCACTAACGACTGAGCATCCTCCCCATCCCACGCCAAATCCACCGCATACTGTTCCGATTCCAGACCTTTCTTTACAAAGCTGGCGACGGGTTTGTCATCCTCTACTACCAGAATGCGCATGGTTCCTCCCCTCGGGACTGATCGCTCTTTCACAACTCATCACCCACCTCCAATGCCCGTTCTCATTAGCCATTTCTCACATCGGCAAAAAAAGCACGGGGGATTAGCAAAAAGTTCAAGCCGCTCGATCCACGCCTTGAAAGAGAAGCCTAAACCGCCGGCCGTTCAGCTTGACCTCATAGCGGTTACCGTCGTGAACTGCAAATCCCAAGAGATTGCTGAAAAAAAGCATTCCACTCTCATCCTGACGTGCATAGCCGAAAATCAGCGATGCGTGACGTCAGGAGGCCGCGCCAAGCCAACGGTATCGAAGCATTGAATGCACGGCACTTACGCGGCGATGCCCGGATGAACCCTAAGGGCGCATTTGGCTGTCGTCCCTAATTCTCGGCTGCACTCGGAATCAGACCGAAATCGGCTGCTTCAGCCACCTGCTAAAGTCATTGGAGAGAAATCCGATTCTCACTATGAGAGAACTTAATGCAGTTCGTTGGCCCCTACTTGGAGAGCGAGCCTGCTTGCCCTTTTGGGGCCGCTCTCAGGGAACCAGCCCATGTTTGGACCTTTCCTACCCAAAGTCTTAGTGGTTGACGATGACCCCCCTGTATGCGAGTACCTAAAGCAAGCCATCGCGCCGATGGCTTCGGGAGTGAGTGTTGCCGAAAACGCCGCGACTGCGCTGGAAGCCATTGAAAGAGGAAATTTCGACATCATTTTTTGTGACATCTGGATGCCTGGATGTTCCGGCATGGAGCTCTTGTCCCTGGCGCGGCAGTCGAAATGGGATGTGGGGTTCATTCTGGCCACCGGAAAAGTTCAGATCGAGCTCATCATCGAGGCTCTGCACCTGGGGGCGTCAGATTTCCTCTTAAAGCCCTTTACCATTGGGACCTTGGACCAGTCTATTTCACGAACCTTCCGTCTGCTCCAAATGGAGCGCGAATCACGCGCTTACCGCACCTCACTGGAAGCCAGCATCGAGCGCCGCACGCGGGATTTGATGCAGGCCTTGCGTGAATTGGAGGAAAACTACCAAACCACGCTGGAAGCTCTCGTCCATGCCCTGGACGCGCGCGAGCACGAAACCTACGCACATTCTCTGCGTGTACGTGCCTACACGCTCCATCTGGCCCGCTTGGTCAGTTACCCGCCGGCACTCATGCCTCCACTCGGTCATGCTGCACTTTTGCACGATATTGGCAAGATTGTGGTGGCGGACTCCATCCTGCTTAAACCAGGAAAGCTCACTGAAGAGGAATGGCTCCAAATGCACCGGCATGTTTTGGCGGGAGAGGAAATGTTAAACCGAATTCCCTTCCTCAGAGCCGCCGCACCCGTCGTCCGGCATCATCACGAACGATACGATGGAAAGGGATACCCCGATGGGCTGGCCGGGGAGCAAATTCCCCTGGGAGCGCGCTTATTCTCGCTGGCTGATACGCTGGATGCCATGACCTCCGACCGGGCCTACAGGAAAGCAACCGGATTGCCAGAGGTTTATGCGGAGGTCTCCCGCGAGCGAGGCGTGCAATTCGATCCCCAGGTCGCAGACCTGTTCCTCAAAACGCCGCAGGGAGTGTGGCAGCAGATCCGCGATTCACTCGACCAACCATTGCCCTCCGGCAATGCAGTAACCCCCAACTCACTCGAGCCTTTGCTATCCATCCTGGGTCCAGGGTGTGATCCCGCCTTGCCGCATGATCAGCCAAGCGGATTGCAAGTCAAGAACCGTTGACAACCCAGCTCGCGGCCCTAGACCCGGCGCACAGACTCCCCTCCTCATGTGAGGAGGAGTAGGGGGTGGTGCTGGATGAGCAGGCGCGATATTCACGTGGGACTCCCCTCCCGCCGCGGCGGGAGGGGGTAGGGGGTGGTGCTGACCAAGGTCATCTCCTGATGGTCCCAATTGCAGGGTCCATCATGGGCAGCGCCATTACGTACCCTCGTCGCCTGTCTGCAATTCTTGTTTCTTGTGCTTGGGGGGCTTGTGCTTGCGGCTTTCATGGCGCTGGGTCGGCGGAGGCGACCCGATCTCTCTGCGCGCTCGCCGCTTGACTTCCTTTGCGGCTCGGAAAGGCT
>Ga0181533_1004430_pt1 | contig 14350 bp, 19 predicted proteins | sample PEATcosm2014_Bin_45_FD_119772 | JGI IMG/M metagenome (GOLD analysis project Ga0181533, IMG submission 119772) | Peatland microbial communities from MTU Mesocosm Facility, Houghton, MI, USA - PEATcosm2014_Bin11_60_metaG | ecosystem: Environmental > Terrestrial > Soil > Wetlands > Peat | place... | reverse complement strand
TCTGGTCCATGCGGGTGCAAATGGAGAGATAATGCCGTCTATCCGTGCGAGCAGATCGTTGTATCTGCCGGCACTTACTTTGCGCTGCTGAGTCCACCTTTCAAGATGCTTGAGCTTCACGCTCAAACAACCGGCCTGAATCGCGTCCAGCCTCCCGTTGTATCCCTCGATATCATGACAGTATTTTTGTGACTGGCCGTGGTCGCGCAGCATGCGTATTTTTCGCGCAATCTCCGCGTCATTGGTGGTCACTGCCCCGGCTTCTCCGCAGGCCCCGAGATTTTTCCCCGGATAAAAGCTGAAGGCGGCAGCATTGCCTATGGAGCCCGCTTTATTCCAGACACCAGCTTTCCGTGAGAAGCATTCCGCGCCGTGGGCCTGGCAGGCGTCTTCAATCACGATCAGCCCGTATTTTTCAGCCAACTCCATGATTGCATCCATGTCGGCCGGCTGGCCGTAAAGGTGGACAGGAATAATGGCCGTAACAGGCCTCGAAGTTTGCCGGTTAACGAGGCTGCCTGTCCAACTGTCGATAGTGCATTTCATCTCAAGATAGTCGCGGAGCTTTCCGGCGTCCAAATTATAGGTCTGCTCATCGATGTCCACGAAATCTATGAAAGCGCCAGACTGGGAGATCGCCTCGGTTGTGGCGATAAACGTATTCGGAACGGTTATGACCGTATCACCTTTTTCAATCCCCGCAGCGATAAGGGCAAATCGCAGCGCATCGGTACCGCTCCCAACACCCACGCAATGTTTTGCGCCGCAAAAGCGTGCGAATTCGTTTTCGAACCCTTCCACCATCTGCCCGCCGATGAATCTGCCAGACCTCAGGGCTTCCCTGAAGACGGAAACCAGTTCTTCCTCCAGCTCATGGTGCGGGGTGACAAGGTCCAGGAAAGGCACTGTCTCAGCTCCGCTCATCGTTTACCTTCCTTATGGCCCTGGCCGGATTCCCGGCAACAATGGTATCAGGGGGAACATCCCTGATGACGACGCTCCCGGCACCGATTATCGCATTTTCACCAATAGTGATGCCGCACAGTAATGTGGTACTTGATCCTATTGAAGCCCCTTTTTTTACCAGGGTGGGTATACAAACCCAATCAGCCTCTGACTGCAATTCTCCGTCGCCCGTTGTTGCACGCGGATATGGATCATTAATAAAAGTGACATTGTGACCGATAAAGCAGTTATCCTCGATGGTAACTCCCTCGCAGATAAAGGTGTGGCTCGAAATCTTGCAGTTCTTCCCGATGGTCGCATTTTTCTGGACTTCTACGAAAGCCCCGATCTTCGTATTGTCGTCTATGGAACATCCATAGAGATTGACGAAAGTGGCCAGTTTAACGTTGTTCCCCAATTTCACATCGTCGGCAACTGAATTATATTTCATAGATATATTAACCCTCCATCATTCTTCAACGACTCATCGCAGGCCTCAAGCATCCTGACCACCCTCAATCCGGCATGACCGTCGTTGATGGGGGTATCGTCTGCCATGATACATCTGGTGAAATATTCGGCCTCAAGTTTCAAGGCCTCGGTAGGTTCGATCTTCGGTGCCCACATGTCACCCGAACGATAGCTGACGAGCAGGTCATATATCCCATCTTTGGATTTCCTTTCGATGCCTTTATCATATACTCTCAGCTTTTCATCGGCTTCGGCATCATTCCAGACCAGCATCTTTTTCTCACCACCCAACAGGGTCAACCTGACCTTTACCGGCGAAAGCCAATTGACGTTGAAGTGACCTATGATATTGCTGGAGAAATGGGCGGTAACGAAGGCGATGTTCTCTTTGCAGTTGACGTGCGCCTTCCCGCACGCCTGCACGGCAACCGGCTTTTCTCTGATAAGATAATCCATGATGGAAAAGTCGTGGGGGGCCAGGTCCCAGATGACATTGACATCATGCTGGAACAGTCCGAGATTCACCCTTATGGAATCATAGTAGTAGATGCCGCCGAGTACGTCTTCGTCTATGAGCTGCTTGATCTTTCTCACAGTGCTGGTGAAGATGAAAGTGTGGTCCACCATGATTTTGAGATGCTTTTTTTCCGCAAGCTCGATCAGCTCTTCCGCCTGCGCAACAGTTGCGGTGAAAGGTTTTTCCACGAAGATATGTTTCCCATTCTCGAGCGCCTTCTTGGCCAGTTCGAAGTGCGTTGACACGGGAGTTACGATGGCGACGGCGTCAATGTCTGCTGCACAGAGGATATCATTGTAATCGTGAGTCACCGTTATCTGGGGATACTGCTTCTTTGCCCGTTTGAGAGCGCTTTCGGCGCCGTCGGCCACCATCATGACCCGTGCGGTCTCAATTGCGTTGAAATTCCGTACTATGTTAGGGCCCCAGTAACCGTATCCTATTACGCCAATGCGAATTATCCCCGACATTTTATTGCCCCCTCAGGAACACACTTCATCCAACTAGGTTACGCAACAAAAACTTTAATATGCACCCTTCCCTGTCAGGACCACCCACGGTGTCTTGAGCAGGATTATGGTGTCCAGCCAGGGTGACCACTCCCTTATATATCTAACGTCAAGACGCACCATATCATCAAAACTGGTCGAACTCCTCCCCTTGACCTGCCAGAGACCTGTAATACCAGGTTTCATTTTGAGAAGTCGTTCTCTGTGCCATATTTCATATTTTTCAAATTCATAAGGGATAGGGGGTCGCGGACCGACGATAGACATATTACCTATTAAGACATTCAGGAACTGGGGGAGTTCATCAAGGCTTGATTTTCTGAGATATCTGCCTATCGGTGTAATCCTTGGATCGGACTTGATTTTGTACACAGGGGACTTTTCATCGATATCCCCTGTTTGCGCACAATTTGTATTCCCCTCTATCAGCTTTGTTACATACTCCCTGTGAAGTGTAGCATCGTTATTGATATACATGGATCTGAATTTTAAAAATGTGAAGTTCTTACCGAATTGTCCGACTCTCTGTTGTTTGAAGAAAACCGGTCCCTTTGATGACAATTTTATAAGTACGGGTATTATGAGAAAGAGTGGAGAGAATATGATAAGACCGATAATACTGCCGATGATATCCACGGTCCTCTTAATAAGACGGTCTGCCATATTTGCGAGGGTTATTGTTGATAGCTCAGGGTAAAACATTGACTGAGGAGAATTGTTCTGTTCATTACCATCTAACTTCTCAGGGAAAATGTGGTAAGTTATTTTTATCATATTCAGCAATTCCGGAAATAAATGGACCTTGAGATTGTTGTTTATTCTGTCTGAAATAACATTCTTTGCTGTATAAATATCCCGCTCTTCAATCTCTATACAAATAACTCCAATGACTGCATCCTGTTTGTACCATCCCTTAATATCAATTTCACGGGTGTTTTCACCTAACAGGGAGATGATGGTCCTGATCTTTTCTTGGGCGGAATTTATACATATAATCTTTTCCATGTTGAGGAGCACCAAACAAAAAGGTTTCTTTGAGCGTTTACTCCTCTTTCTCTCCCGTGAAAGTATCTCGATAAAGTCGTCTTCAATGTGAAAATCCGGATTGCGGCTATTGAATTCGGATTTACTAAAATAGTGCTTTTCTCTATCAGTTTGTGATCGTAGATTACTTGAACACGCGATATCCATAGATTTCCTCACTTTATCATATCGGTTCTTATGACAATCAATCGATAATTCCCACCTTGTGAACGGAAGTTCGTAACTACATGTCAACACGGGTGTTAAGGCTGACGGATGAAATATGCCGATAATGGCATATGAATTCATCAAAACCTTCGGTCTTCAGCCACAAATCATTTATCTGAATTTATCTGAATCAGATGCGCGAAAAAAACCATTTATTATTACAACATCTTATAAATAAACTCCGGAATATAGTAGCGCCGCTTGTTGAATACCACTCCTAGGATATTGCCACCGCTCTTCCGGATCCGCGTCTGCATGTTTTCGGCCACCGGCCAGCGGGTCTTGTCCGCCTCCACCACCAGCACCACCCCGTCCGCGCAACGCGACAGCGCCGTGCTGTCCGCGCCGTTCGCGGAGGATGACGAATCGATCAGCACTAGGGCAAACCGCTCTTTGAGGAGCGCGAAAAAGGCCTTAAGCCGTGACACATCTAAAATCTGTGGGGTGGCTTTTGAACGAGGAGAGAGAGCACTCACATAAAGGCTAGAATCGTTAACCCGCTTGATACTCCTTTCGATCGTCTCATGGTCGAGGAGCGCCTTATCCCAGCCGGGACTTCCGAAAATACCAAAGAACCCGGCCTGGTCGCCGTTGTTCTGGTCCGCATCGAGTATGAGCACCGGTTTCCCCATCCTGAACGCTGCCATGAAGGCGAACTGCCGGACAATGGTCGATACTCCCTCTCCAGACCTGGAGCCGATGAACTGGATTACCTTGCGGGGAGAGTCGGGCAAAAGGGAATCCATACTCTGGTACAAACCTATCATCTCCTTTTCCATAGAGAGCGACGCACCCGTTTCGGGAAAATGGACGGCCGCCGGGGGGAGAGAGGGCCGCTCAGCCTGTGGTGACTCTTTTTTCTCTCCTTCCCCGGCGACAAGGGGAGGCGGTTCGGGGATCTGTGCTGTCCAGGCTGCATCCGTCCTCTCCACCTTGTGCAGGTGCCGATTGGCCTGCTGTAAAGCACCGTATATGTTGCTCATGGGTTCTCCTGTTTTTTACTCTGCCGCTTTCAGCTGGCAGCTAGCGATTTTAAAATGCAAGTGGATAGAAGCAAGCAGCTGTATAAAGGCTAGCTGCTAGTTGCTAGCTGCTGCCTTTTAGTGTTCTATCTTGGGAAAACCAATCCGCTCCCCAACATAAATGAAGTTTCCGTCCTTTATTCCGCTGTTGTATTGTTTCACTATCTCCACGTATCCTGGAGAGCGTTGCCCGTATACCTCTCCCACCAGACTCCCCAGTGAGTCACCAGCCTTGACGGTCCTTTCCACATGGGAGCTCTTCCCGGCCGCCTTCGGCTGGGGCGCCTCCACCCTGGCAGGCAATGCCATCCTTATTGCGGCCTGTTTGACGGGGGGGGCTGATAGTGTCGTCCGCGACCTCACCCCATCCCCGTCGCTATTTTCCAAGGAGAACCAGACGAATGCGGCGATGGCAAAGATGAGTAGAACAGCAAGGTAACTCCAGCGGAAACGAGGAGCAGCCACCTTTTCCCCGTCGAAATCCCGGATGACCTCCCGGGCAACTGCCGGCTCCACTTCCTTCTTCTGATTGCCGAAGGCGGTGATCAGACAGTTGTCGCAGAGGATGTTCATGAGCCTGGGGATGCCACGGGAATGCCTTATGATCATTGTCAGAGCCCCGGGGGAGAATAGCCCATCCCTCCCTCCGGCCCTGGCCAGGCGGTGACGGATATAGTCGGCGCTCTCCTGCGCATTGAGTGGGGATATGGTGGCCCGCACGGCGATCCGCTGTTTGAGCTGGCGCAGTTCATGGCGGTTGAGGGTCTCGTCTAATTCCGGCTGGCCGCTCAGGACAATCTGTATAAGCTTGTCCTTGGAGGTCTCCAGGTTGGAGAGTATCCGCAGCCCCTCCAGGGTCGCCCGTGGCACATTCTGCGCCTCGTCGATCACCAGCGCCATATTCCCCCCCTCCCGGTATTCCCGGATCAGTAACATGTGCAGCTCCCGGAGCATCACGTCCGGATCCTCGGCCACCGGGTAGAAACCGAGTTCATGACAGACCGTCTTGAGGAGAGCGGGAAAGGCGAGGTTCGGATTGAACAGGTAGACCGTCCGCAGACCCCCGTCGGCATGCTGATCCAGGTAGGTGCGGAGGATAGTGGTCTTCCCCACCCCCACCTCACCCGATATCTGGACAAAACCCTTGCGCTTCTCCACACCGTAGATGATGGCTGCCAGGGCCTCTCTGTGGCTCGGACCGAGGAAAAGGAAATCAGGGTCAGGGGTGATATGAAACGGCTCTTTTTGCAATCCATAAAAGTTTAGATACATGGCCCTGTCCGTCTATTTACGCGCGATGGTCGCCAGGACCGGGAGCCCCAGACGCCTCTCCACACTCTCGGGGGTGGAAAAGACCTGGGATGTGAACTCTGAGAAGAAGGCGAAGCCGAGGCCCGATACTGCGCCGAGAACGATACCTAGGGCGACGTTTCGGAGTCTTTTTGATTTCACAGGTTCCGCCGGAACTGTTGCAGCCTGGACGACGCTCACATTGGACATCTTGCTCCGGTTCATGTCGTCGGAGATGCGGGCCTCCTCGCTCTTTTCCGCGTATGCCTGGTAGCTCTTCTCCACGATGGCTGATTCGCGCTTCAGGCTCTGCAGCTCCTTATCCTGCCGGTCCAGGGCCTGGAGCTCGCTGGCGAGCTGTGCCACCTGCCCCTTCAGGGTGACAACTTTGGCCCGTTCGGCGCTCAGGTCCGCCTCGGTCTTTACCCGTTCCTTTTCCGTTTCTTGGTAGACCACGTTTCCTGCCCCTATCTTGCCATTGATCGATTTCTCCTGTTCAGTGAGAAAACCCTTCACCATGCTGATCTCGTTGCGAACATGCTGGACAAGGCGGTTCTCCTCCTTGTACTTCTTCAAGAGTTCTTGCTCTTCCAACTCCAGGGAGAGGAGTTTTGATCTGCTCTCATCGATGATCTTGTCCCGTTCCGAGGTGGTGTAGAGGGTGCTGTCGCTGGCAACCCCCTGTTTCAGCTCCTTGAGGGAAACCACCCGCTTCTGCAGCGCTTCGACTGTGTTTATGGAGTTCTTCAGGGCGGTGTCGAGATCAGATCGCTGCTTCAGGAGAAGGCTCCGCTGCTCTTCCAGGGAGAAGACCCCGTTGTTCCGCTTGAAAGACTCCAGGTTGTTCGCGGATTCCTTGAGCTTCCGGTCATAGGTGTTGAGCTGTTTGTCGAGAAAAGGGGACTCTGCGCTGCTATACACCTGGAGGTGCTTGACCATGTAGAAGTCGACCAGGAGGTTGAGCGCCCTGGCAGCAATGCGGGGGTCTTTGTGCTGGAAGGTAACCTCGATCATGTTGGACTTTTTCACCCCTTCTGCGCTGAGCTTCTTCTGGAAATGGATGATGGCGGCCTCCAGGGGGGTCATCCTGGCAGGTGGGCTCTTCGCCAGCTCCGGGTAGATCGTCTCGACCTTCAGGGCGGTAATCACCTTTTCCACCAGGTCGCGACTGGTGATGATGGTCACCTCAGAGTCGATCATTTCCGCCTGGTTTACCGAGACCGTCGGCGATTTGTCCCCCACCTCGGGGCGATAGATATACTCCCTGCCCATCTTCACCAAGAGGGTAGATTTGGCCTCGTAGACCGGGGAGAGGAGAAGAGTGCCGATTGTAACGGTGGTGACTATTGAGAAAAAGATGATCAATATCTTTGTCCGATGTTTGAAGAGAATGGTCAAGAAGTCACGGATACCCTTTATTTCTTCCCGCTCAGCCATCAATGGTTCTTCAATCACGATGTCTTCCATAACGATACCTCTGCTCCTCTTAAAAAATTTCCGCCCCCATCCCCATCGACACCGGGATCATCCTGCGCATGTACTGGTCAACCCAGACATTGACATTAGAAATGTGGGACCTGGGCACGTAGAGTATATCGAAGGGAATCAGGGGGATATCCTGGGCAACGTCAGTGCCGTCCAGGGCCTTCTCCAGATTGAGCATGGTGGTTACGACCCTGTTGTCGGCCCCCCTCCGGATCAGTATCACCTCGTCCGTCCTAGCGGTTTCCTTCATCCCGCCAGCCTGGGCTACGGCCTGGAGGAGCGTTGTGGGTGCCACCAGGGGGACCAGCCCGGGCTTGTTAACCTCGCCGTCCACGTAGACCCTTTGGGAGTTGAACGAGCGGACAATCACCGTCAGTTCGGGCTGTTGAAGCTCCTTTCCGTATTTGACGGTAAGGAGAGAAGTCAACTGTGCCGGGGTCATGCCGGCTGCCATGATCTCCTTTACCAGCTGCATGGAGATCCGGCCGTCGGGACGGACCATTAACTGTTCGTTCAGTTCCGGGTTGTAGAAGAATTTGATGTCAAGCTGGTCGCCGGGCTGGATTATGTATTCCGCGGGGGTGGCGTTCTTTGTCTGGGCGGTGAGCTTGTCGAAGGGGAAGGGATCTCTGACCGCGGCTGTGCATGCGGTCAAGAGGAGGAGGAGCAATGGGAGGAGTGTAAACACAGGACTCAGGTGCCTTTTCTTCATACAGAGTAGCCCCCCTAAAAAAAATGAATTATAACAGATTAATGTAGCAACTATAAAAAAATGTAAAGTTGTTAATAGTTAGGTTTTGTTAAATAGCAATTAATGTGCCATTTTGTAATTGGTTGAATTCCATAATAAAAAATTAAACCCGGTTAGTCTTGAACAAAATAGTGTTAATATTACCGACAATTTTTTTAACATGGCGCAAAAAATGCGACATTAATGGGGATGAAAAGATACAACTACCGGAGACTCGTCCCATCGAACGGGCTTTTTCTCCGTCTATTTTAATCTTAAATCCCCTTGCACATGCCCAAAGTAGTGGCCTAATTAAAAATTGGAAAAGCGATGCGCCGTTGCATAACCATCGACAACACTGTCGAATTATTTTACAGTCATGCCCCGCTGCGTTGACGATACGGTGACGGGTGATGGGAAAGGGTCTTGGCAGTTTAATGGCGGGATTGCTCCGGACCCGCCGGCAGTTTCGTTTGGCCGCTTAAATCCGCTCCCGATATTGCCCCTTAGTAACAAAAATGTTAATCTTAGATCAAGAAAGGGTAAATATGAGTACAGATTTATAAGAGAAGTGAGACGTGAGATGTGAGAAGTTACGTCTAACGTCTTCCATCTAATTTCTCACTTTTTGCTTGTGTCGTCCGTTCTCCCCGGCAGTAGCCCCAGAATTCCATCCATAAACTTCGCCATTCTCCCCTTGCGTTTCCGCAGGGGCTCTACCTTCGGGCTGGAAGGGGCCGGCTCCTCCCCGCTCCCATGGATCTCCCTACCCGACTCCGATGATTGAAAATAAAGGATAAACCATATTGTCTCCCTGGGGAGTATATCCTGTTTTACCGTTTCCCGGATGAACCTGAAGATACTTTTCCCTTCCGCGATCGCGGATTCATCGGTGAAAAGTCTGTAACAGGTCCGGCGGGTCTCTTTCCAGGTACGGATTACATACTGCTCCGGGGTTTCATCCCCTATTCTCCCTCCGGATGTGAAGCTGCTCCAGTTGATCTCAAATGTGCCGTCCGGGGAGCGGAATTGCGCCTGGCCGCCGGCGCTGGCAAGTCCCGCTTGCTCCGCCGCATAGGCGACACTGAGGAGATCTTTCCAGCGCCATGCTAATTCGTTTCCCCGCTTGCTCGCACGGGAAAGCAACTCCTGTGGGAGGAACCGCTCCGCTTCATTCATCCGATATACACCGTCATCGACCGTAACATTCTTCGATTTGCAATCATAACAAATAAAACTACCTACTTAAAGAAAATTCATTCAAAATCACATTGTTTGGATTCCGAAATATCGGCGAAAAATTCTCTACGGAAATGGGCGTAGACACTTTGGAGAAACTTTTCGCGAATTGGCGCGTCAGCGCGAAAGTATGGCTTTGGAGAGACGTATATGCAAGGGAAGCTGCCGAATTTTTCATGACCAGTTTGGATTCTGTTCAAAAACAGTTCGAGAAACTGGAGGCAGGAGGGGTGCTTCACAGCCAGCTTGCGGTTCGGACGCGAATGTATGCTTTCAATCCACGCCTGGGGCTTGACATTTTCTCTGTGTCCTCTGTGAACTCTTGTGAGCAAAGCGAACGGGCGAGATAAACCAGAATCAAAGACTTATCTAAGACGCCTTTAGAAAGAGGCGTTGAATATTTCCGGCCGCGCACTATGATTTGCTTATCACACTAAACAGTGATACACCTATTTACGTGTAAAATTGGAGGTGGATATATGGAACGGCAGAATGTTACTCTCTCTCTCCCTAAGGCCCTTCTTAAAAAGGCCAAAACAATCGCTGTGCAGCAGGACAAATCCCTAAGCGAACTGCTGAGGGAGTCAATCGAGGAAAAAGTTCAAGAGACATCCGGTTTCAGGAAGGCGCGCGAAAGGCAAATTCGGGTTCTCAAATGCGGGTTTGATCTGGGAACCGGCGGGAAATTGGCCATAACGAGGAAAGAACTCCATGAGCGGCGATAAGACGTTTCTCGACACAATATCGTCATTTATGCATACGACGCCTCTGCCGGGATAAAACACGAAATTTCACGGCAGATCGTGACCGGCCTCTGGAGATCCGGAACCGGGATTTTGAGCACCCAGGTTCTGCAGGAGTTCTATGTCAATGTCACGCGAAAGATTCCCAAACCGCTCGCTATAGAGTTAGCCCAGCAGATTGTTGCCGACTTGCTCAAGTGGGACTTGGTTGTAAATGGCGGGAACTCAATTCTTGATGCTATCGATATCCAGAAGCGTTACAACTATTCTTTCTGGGATGCCATGATTATAAGCGCCGCCGTGGCTGGAGGGGCTGATACTCTTTTATCGGAAGATTTGACGGACGGTCAGGTTATAGATAATGTGACCATAAGTAATCCGTTTGACAGCGGCTAGCAGCAGGCGGCAAGCGGCAGCATTTCCGGAGGAAATGTGCTTCGCGAACAGAAAGAACTGATCCACAGAATTGCGGTCTGCATCGATGCGGCAGTGGTGGGCGCGGCATTCCTGCTCGTCTTTTTGCTGAAGGGGAATCTCGAACCTCATTACATAGACATATACCAGCTACCCCCCCTCACCGATTACCTGCCGGTGCTTCGAACAAGATAAAACGTATTGCTTTTTGCCTTTAAAATCTGCAAGTATCAGATTTGATCTGCGTCCAATTGAGGTTCTATAGCCTTGAGCCTTGAACTGCATCCTCACCTTGAATATAAATTCTTGCATTCCTGGCTGACAATGGTGTTTACTGTTAATATATTACATGAGGAGGATGTCATGCCAAAAAGTGCCAAAATATTCATGAACGGCCGCAGCCAAGCGATTCGGCTTCCTGTCGAGTTTCGTTTTTCAGGTCGGGAGGTTTTCATTGAAAAGCAGGGTGATGCCGTCATCATCCGACCCAAGCCCTCTGGGTGGGATGAATTCTTTGCCCGATCTCCTAGGATTCCTTCTGATTTCCTGCAGGATCGCCGGGATTTGCCGCCTGAAAAGCGGGAGATATTCTGATGCTCCACATGCTCGACACCAATATTTGCAGCTATATCCTCAAGAACCGTCCGCCCTCGGTCAAAGCTCACTTTGATGAAGTGGGCAATGAGGCGCTGGCTATTTCTACGGTGGTCCTGGCCGAACTTTATTACGGGGCAGCACGCCATCCCAAGGCTGTTGTCATACGAAGGGAAACTGACGACTTTGCAACCCGACTCTCCGTAATCCCAAGGGATGAGTCCGCGGCGAACCATTACGGGGCCATTCGCGCTGCCTTGGAAAGGCCGGTACAATTATCGGCGCCATGGATATGATGATTGCGGCACATGCGCGTAGCCTCGACGCAACTCTCGTAAGCAACAATACCCGTCATTTTGAGAAGGTACCCGATCTGTTGATTGTAAACTGGGTATGAAACTCGAAACTCTACACTCGCCCCTCTATCTTCGTCCCTTGCCTCTCGCTAAAAATCTGAGCCAAAAACAGATCCAAATGTTTTTATGGGATGCGGATCAATACATAAATCGAATCCAGGTTTTGACTTAAAATCCACGTTTATCCGCGTCCAATTAAGGATCTATAGCCTCGTTCCACGCCCCTGCCTTCGCCCGACCCTCGTCCTTCGTTCATTTTCCCCTTGCATTAACAACCATTACGCAATACTCGTGAACGGGGTAATAATGGGGAGCGTCCTGGGGGCAGGGGCGCAGGTTGCCACCGGAGGGCAGGGGACCGCGTTTAATGCGCCAAGTTTTTCCCAGCTGGCGGTTTCCGGGGCCGCGCAGAATATGAACCAGGCCGGACAGCAGATCACGCAAAGAAACCTCAACCTGCAACCAACCATAGAGATAAGGCCGGGATTGAAACTCAACGTCTTTGTCACCAAGGACATAATCCTGAAACCCTACAGGATGTAATCCGTCCACAGGCAAATACAAATAAGGGCCGGAAGCGACAAAGTGAGCCGCCGGCCGGCCCGGTTGCCTGTGGTCGGAACCTGTCATTACCCGGAGATAAAACCCGCCCAGAGACGAAATTTGGGTATCCGCATTTCATGACTGATTTTGAGATATGAAGGCTCAGAAACGTTCGATGCAAAAACCGCAACTGGTGATTGAAACCTCTGTAGTTTGAAAGATGTTGGAGAACACGTAGGCTCTGGAATATGTCAGGCTGCCTCTTTAAAAGGCTTGACCTCTTGATTAATTCTATCGGTAAGCGTGATCGAGGCTGATTCAAGATCATACTCGGCCTGTAGATTCATCCAGCTCTGTGCGTCGGTACCAAAGAAACGCGCGAGACGCAGGGCGGTGTCGGCGGTAATAGCTCTCTTGCCGGCGCAGATTTCATCGATACGGCGCTGGTGAACGCCGATGGACTTTGCCAGGCGGTAACGAGTGATACACATGGGCTTTAGAAAGTCTTCCAGAAGGATTTCACCAGGATGAACCGGTGGAAGGTCGCGTCTGTTCATAACTTAACTCCTTTAGTGGTAGTCAGTGATTTCCGCATCGAAGACATTGCCGACTTCCCAACGGAAACATATCCGCCACTGATCGTTGATCCTGATACTCCATTGACCAGCCCGGTTGCCGTAGAGCTGTTCCAGCCGGTTGCCGGGAGGAACCCGGATGAAGTCAAGTGTGGCAGCGGCGTTCAGTTGCTTGAGTTTGCGTTGGGCAATGCGCTGGACATCCTGCGGCAGCCTTGTGGAAAACCTGCCATGAAAAAGTTTTTCGGTCTCTTTGCAGGCAAAGGATCTGATCATGGAGCAATAGTATCGCATCACGTTAGTGTTGTCAAGCGATAGTAATTATATCTGCAGGCTTGTTTTCCGTAATTTAACACCGGCGGCGGATAGGGGAGGGGAGGGAATACACGGTTCTGAAAAGCGCCGGCCTCGGGACCGATGACAAGGTCCTGGCGGACAGGTACGAGCCTGGTCTTCTCATCCGCTTCAACGGCATGGAGGGCGTCGTCAGGGACAACAGCATGGGGAGGGTGATAGATTGCGACCGTGAATTCAACACAGTCCAGGTCGAGGTTCAAAAACGATCCTTTTCCCGTGGATACGACTGACACATGAATAGCGGCATATGGAAGGTACACCTACAACGCAATGAATGTAATCCTGACACGGGGAAGGTATCATTTCGACCTGGTTACCAACGACAAGGAAACGCTGAAGAAGGAGATCCGCAACATGGCCCGGAAGGAGTCTCTCCAGGAGTATATGGCCGTGCAGATTCCTTCCCGCAAAGAGGAGATCGACCACAACAGGACAGGAGAGCGCCGAAAAGAAATGGGCGCCACCCTCGACAGGCTGATGAAAAATAGCGCCATGAAAATCCGGGAAGAGAAGGGGGGCGCTTTTGAGATCCAACCGCGGCAACAAGCCCCTGAACAGACCAAGGGTCAGGCACTCCCGACGCAGAAGCAGAAAAAGCTCGACCGGGAAATCGAACTTTCAAGATGAACGGGACTCGAATAATGGCAAACGAAACGAGGGAACCTGCCAGGGGCTTCACCGTCGCCAGGCGGTCAAACTGCGGCAAGATCTTCACCACCATAAACATATCCCATGAGACGAACATGCCGGCAAATGTCCTCGTCCGTTTCGGTAAGGCAGGGGGGTGCGGTTCCGCCCTGGCGGACGGAATCGCCACCCTTCTCTCCCTGAGCCTTAAGGCAGGACTTGATCCCAAAGAGGCCATAAAGGCGATCTCCGGGATCGGCTGCCACCTGGGATCATGCACCTGCCTGAACGCCGTGGCCGAGTCCATCGGCTTCGTTCTTCTCCACCTGGAAACGGGTGAGGACCTGAACGATATCATCGAGGAACACGACTTCTCCCACGCCGGCAGCGCGGAGCAGTGGGAACCTTTCGAATAAAAAACCTTGAGACCAATTTACAATTTCCAGAGAAAGAGAGGACTAAAGATGGGGGACCCGAAAAACAACGTGGCGAAAAAAAACAAACTGGCCAGGATCAGAGAACAGCTGGCGGGCATAAGGGATCAGGAACAGAAGCTCCGTGAACTGGAGAGACAGGAAGAAGAACTGGCGGCCACAGAGATAGGTCGGATTGTTATCGAGCACCTCGAAAACGGGAAACCCTTCGACGATGAATTCAAGGAAAGGGTGTCGTCAATCATCGC
>Ga0181533_1004427_pt1 | contig 14354 bp, 15 predicted proteins | sample PEATcosm2014_Bin_45_FD_119772 | JGI IMG/M metagenome (GOLD analysis project Ga0181533, IMG submission 119772) | Peatland microbial communities from MTU Mesocosm Facility, Houghton, MI, USA - PEATcosm2014_Bin11_60_metaG | ecosystem: Environmental > Terrestrial > Soil > Wetlands > Peat | place... | reverse complement strand
CTCAATGGCTTCTTCCTCTGTGGCTCCCTGGGACCAACAACCCGGAAGACCCGGTACGGAAACACTGTACCCTTCGTCGGAATACCTCAGCACTACCTTGTACTTCATATCCGAGATCCTCTCCGCTTATTTCAGATTACGGTCTGTTTTGAGGAAGTGCAACCCGCCGGCGTTCAACGGAGCAAACCATCGTCCTTTGCAGCTTCGATGTGCCTGGTGAGGACGATAAAACATGCGCCCCAAACACGACTACCTCGATTATACTCCACACCGATCGTGAAAGCCATGCTGCACACATTGAGAAGCTCAATATCTTGCCAGAACAGACATTCGAGTCTCGGGTGGATTTCCGTTTTATATGAGATGGAGCTAGGGAGAATTGGGAAGAGGGGTAAAAATTACCCTTGGCCGGGAAGGTACTCTCATTTCCGCGGCCGACGTTCGGTGCGTTTGGCTGTGCCACGGCCTGAAATTTCCAAAAGGGCGACTTGAAGCCTGAAAAAAAGGTTCCTGAAGCAGGCCTTATTTAAGGGCCGATTTGATTTTTGCCAGTGCCTCCCGGGAGTAAAAGTTGCATACCCCCTTTTTAGCTTGCGGTTGGATCGCCAGTTCTTTGATCACTTTTTTCACTTTGGAGTCAGAGACACCCAATTCCTTTGCAATACTTCCCGATGTGAGAAGACCCTCTTGTTTGTCAGCTTTCATTTTTTTCTTACCTCCTTTGCCCCTGCAGAGGGCCATGTGTGAAGCGTCTCGCAAAATGCGGCACGTTACAAGGCATGACCCCATTTTCTTGCTCGCGGGCGCCTATAGCTTTTCCCAGTCAGCCCTTCCAAATAGAGGCATCAGGCGACTTCTTTTATAAGAAGTTCAATCCCGTCAATCGTTGGCAATTGGAGGTTCTTGTGAACTCGAAACAGAACCCATTCTTCCAGCACTTCCCGGAGTTCTTCTCGACATTCTTCGAGTGTCTTTGCATTCGCGTAAACGCCATTACATTCGCGAATCTCTCCATAGTAGCTGCCATCATCCGGCAAGATCTCGTACTTTGCACGGCGAAGCGCCGCCTGGATATATTCCAACAGCATCCCGAAACCTCCAATCCAGTTTAACATGGTTGCCTGATCTATCTACGATATGACTGTGTCGAATTGGCGTCAATCAAAATGCCCGACTCGATGTATTTTTCGTAAACGGCAAGGATTTCGGAGCCTCATTTCTCAATGTCCAGGGGAGCAATTTTTCGTGGATACCCGATCGACAAGGAGGAGATTATAATAAGAGCGCATGGGAGTCATTATTATTCAAAATAGGTGATCAGCTTGAATCTAAACTACACGGAAATCAAGAACTGCTTGGAAAATGAGCCCAGAGTCATCAGGCTCCCTGAGAAGGGCAAGGCTGTCTTCGTGGGGGATACCCACGGAGATGTCGAAGCCACTAAAGAGGTCCTGAACAGCTATTTCAAACCGGGCTACACCCTCGTGTTCCTGGGGGATTACGTCGATAGAGGCCACTCATCGCGCGAGAATATATCCCTCCTTTTGGCCAAGAAGCTGGAAGCCCCTGACAGGTTGCACCTTCTCATGGGAAACCACGAAGGATATTGTTTTCAGGAATTTTCTCCGTCCGACTTTTGGGAGAGCCTCACAGAGGTCGAGAGAGCCCGGTTTGGTGGAATCTGCGGACTTCTTCCCTACATAGCCATCAGCGGAAATGGGATTCTTGCTCTGCATGGAGTGCCACCGGAGCTTTCCCTTCCTGGTGGACTGAAGGACCTGGAAAAGGTCGTTCCCGGTAGCAAAGCCTGGCATACGCTTGTCTGGGGAGATTTTACCGATCGACCCCGCCCGGTCCGGTTCGGGCGTATCTGGGGAAGTCCCAGGTATGACAGGACGTATTTCGACTCCGTAATGAACCAGTATGGCAAAAAGGTCTTGATTCGCTCCCACCAGCCGAACGTCCTCCAGACCTTATTCGACAAGCGCTGCCTGACGATCATGAGCACGAGGGCACTGGACAGCCCCCGCCGGATTGCCGTAGTCGACCTGGAGAGATCTGATATTGCCACAGTATCTGAACTGGAAGTGCGGCCTCTCTCGTAATTGATAGCGGCCAACAAAGCCTGCACAATGATTCAAACGATGTTTCAATATTTGTGATAAAGGCCCGCTAATTCATGGGAGACGATAGGTGTTTGGCATCTCAACCTATTTTGACGTGCGTTGAACTCAGCGGGCGCAAAGATGAATCAGGACTGCGGCAGAACCTTTCCCGCTCCGAAGTGGGGAAAAATCCTCAGCAGTTCACTTCGCAGTATCAATGCATTCCGATAACGCTGATTCTGATCTTTTTGTAAGCATTTGAGAATGATGGATTCCAGTTGCAGTGGCAATTCCGGTTCCAGATTGCGTGGAGATTCAGGATTGCACTCAATAATTAGATCCATGAGGGTCTTGGGGTTGTCATCATTGAAGGGAAGTAATCCCGTCGAAAAGAGATAAAGCAATACCCCCAAGGACCATACATCACTCGCCAGGCGGCTCTCTCCCATGATCTGTTCCGGCGCCATGTAGGGACGCGTACCTATGGACGTAGCGCTCGTGCTCCCGCGAGCGAGATCTTTACCAGCGCCGAAATCCAGGAGTTTGGAGACTCCCGAAGGTGTAATGATAACGTTTTCGGGTTTGATGTCCCTATGCATGATGTTCTGTTCGTGAGCGCAAGCAACCACATCCAGCAGTTCCAAAAAGACTTTCTCTTTTGTGACGCTGTCCATTCCTTCATTAAGAAGCTCTTGCAGGGTAGAACCTTCGACGTACTCTTGAATGAGGATTACTTTCCCATCCTCCTTAACAACCTCTTTCAATTGTACCGCGTTGGGATGGCTCGCCAGCCGCTTCAAAATAGCCGCCACTCGTATGAAATTGGTGTTCATTTGACGGGAATGAGGGATCTTGGCGGCCGACAGCGCATCTCCACGCTCTTCCTTCACCAGCCAGATTTCTGCTTGGCTTCCGAAACCCAGTCTGCGTATCTTCTTCCATTTATTGGCAATGAGAGGAGTAAGTTCCGGCGACATCGTCTTTTCGGATCCCGCAGGTGTGAAGAGATTTCTGAAGGTGCAATACGCACGGTAAAAGAATGAAGTTCTGCGTGGCTTGGACATACCTGCTTCCTGGCGTCGAGTAAACTCTTCACTCAACGCAGACTGCCCCCATTCGAGCAATACTTCAAGGCGAGGAGGAAAAGCCGTCGAATCCAACGGCAGTATCCAATATTCATCCGCACCGGCGCGGAGGTATTCTCTGGCTTTTGTGGCTTGATCTGGAAAAACGAGAACTAAGAGGGGTATGGATCGACCAATCAAACGTCTAACGTGATGGACGTCTTGATCAGGTCTTCTTTGATCCTTGCTCACGCGAAGAATCACCAGAAGAAGGCCTCCCTGGTTGAAGTATCGTTCGGCATCTCCTATTGCGGGAACTGCTGTCGACCCGATTTCAAGGTCAAAATGGGAAAGCAGTTCCTGAATATGCCGAATTTCCTCAGGGGCCAGGTTGATGAACAGAACACTCTCATCGACCACGGATTGAATCTTTCAAGATAGCATCTGTCAAAAGCCGCCGGTAACAAGTAGCCCGGATAATGCATCAAGGGCTGCCAATAGATGCCGAAGGCACAGTTTGGGGAACGGATTCCGCTCCAGGATGCTCCGTGACTGAACTGCCAGTATGTTCAATGATCGCAAAATGTCAGTGAAAATACAAGAGTAACAAAGAGTAAGGGGTCAAGTCTCCGTTTGATAGTTTTTACCTGTCAAACGGAGACTTGACCCCTCGCTCCCCTCGTTTCAGGAACATGCCCGTCATGTTGCTAACCCGCACAACTATTTTAGCTTACGATTACGGGTTGAGTTATTGATTTTATTGAAATGTGCATTATTCAACTTAATAGACCATTTAAGTGTTTAACCGGGAGGAAAGGGGTTCCGGGCATCAATTTTGCGCACAGGCAGAATGGCGCCGCGAGGTGGTTATGGACCTCAGGTTGAATAACAAGCTGGCATTGGTGACGGGTTCCACCGCCGGGATCGGCTTTGCCATTGCCAAATCGCTGGCGGCTGAAGGGTGCCGGGTGATCGTCAACGGCCGCAGCGAGAACCGGGTGGCCGGGGTGATCGGGAAGATTCGTCAAGCGCATCCCAAGGCCAGGATTGAAGGATTGGTCTCCAATCTGGCGAACCCCGAGGGAGCCGAAGAGACAATCCTGCGTTTTCCGACGGTGGACATCCTGGTCAATAACCTGGGGATGTATGAGCCCCGGGCATTTGAGGCGACAAGCGACGCCGACTGGCAGGCTATCATCGAGATCAATTTCATGAGCGGCGTGCGCCTCTCCCGTCACTATCTGCCGCGCATGAAGGCTGCGGACTGGGGCCGCATCATTTTCCTGTCCAGCGAGTCCGGGGTGAATATCCCGGCCGAGATGATACATTACGGCGTCACTAAAGCCATGTACCTGGCCCTGAGCCGGGGCTTGGCGGAAACTACCGCGGGCACAGGCGTCACTGTGAACGCAGTGCTCCCCGGTCCTACCCGCTCTGAGGGTGTCGACCGTTTCATTGCCGAACTTAGCCAAGCTGAGGGCGTTACTCCTGAGGAGGTTGAAAAAGAGTTTTTCCGGTCGGTTCGCCCCACCTCCCTTCTGCAACGCTTTGCCGGCACCGAAGAGGTGGCCCACCTGGTGACCTGCCTTGCCAGCCCGCTGGCTTCGGCTACCAACGGCGCAGCCGTGCGTGTTGATGGCGGAGTCGTCCGTTCTATCCTCTAAGGGTTTGGTTGGAGGCAACGGGCAGTGGCAAGTGAGCCGGCAGGGGGGCGAAGGACTACGTCTCCGGGCTTCCTCAAAAGGGTCGGTTGCCCTTGGTGTAATGCCTTTGAACGGGGGAGGCAGAGCGATTTGATTCACAGTGCCGACAGGGACTAAACCGGCCATTCAACAGAATTGGAGGAAAGAATGTTCGCCATCTTTTCGCTTCGTCCAAGCCTTCGCCCGACGGCTGGAATATTTGGCAAGGCGGCAGAGGCATTGCTTATCGCCGGCATGGTACTGCTGACCGGCTGCGGAGTAGAAGTAAATCTGGATCGGCACCAGGTTAATCTTTTTGAGGGCACTGCCGCGAAGGAAGCGATAACGGAGCTTTCAAAGAAGATCGGACACCCTGCCAGGGCGCTGAATGTGGACATCACACCGCTTTCTCTGATCGTGCGCGTGCAGGACCCGGCTCAACCTTCCCATATAGACGAATACGGTTTCGAACATATCTATGGGTTCAACGACTACATCCATTCGGTGCACATATACGGTCCCAAGCCTGTGCAGCTCACCCTTATCAACGAAAACCTCGAGGAAAATCTTTTTGACCTCAGCGAAGTGGACATACCAGGCACGCCAGAGGTATCAAAGTCAGCCGTGGATCGCACCGCGCTGGAGGGTGGTGCGGTCGCGGCGATTCATATCCAGCGGCATCTTTTCCTTATACCATCGGCCCATTGCGGCGATGTCGAGTGGGAAATCCGTGTGAAGAGCGACCGTGAATACGCCAATGCTTACGCCGATGCCAAAGGGCGCATAAGCCGTCTCAATCTCGACGGCACCAACCGCGCGAAAAACCTCAACCTCTTTGCCGATGTGAAGGAGGTGCAAAACGTCATCGGCATGATGCGCCAGGTCTTCGGCAACACCCCCGGCATTCTGAAGCTTCACCTGAACAAAAACTTCCTGGGCTTCGATGCGCGCGATCCACAGAAGCCAAAAAGGCTGATGAGCTTTACAGCCAATCTCAACGGTGTCTTGATGGGCCTCGATGCATTCAGCGGCGGACCCGGCGCGCAGCAGCTTCCCAACGACCGGTTCTTCGCTGTGGATGATGTTGACTGGTCACGTATCCCCGAGATGATCAAGCAGGCCCAGTTGAAGCTCGAGATTCCCAAAGGCGGCTTATACGGGGTCACTCTGGGCAAACCGACCTTCGGGGGCAGTGCGCAGGCACTGCGGTGGACAGTCGAAATCCGGGATGGAGAGGGTGAAAACGGCGAAGTGGAGTTCGATCCCAGGGGCGCCGTCATGCAGGTAAAACTGCCCAAAAGCCGGCAAGTCCATGTGAGCATGTTCGAGCCTGACGGCGCCGGAAAAGCCATCCTCGGCATCAAGAAAAGTTTCGGCCCCCATGCGAAGCTCATTGAGTTGCGACTCGATGAACACCGCGCTACGATCACGGCCGCCAACCCAAAACAGCCCGGCCGCCTTCGCGACTTCCTGTATGACGAGGACCACTTCGCCGACTTCCCCGGTTCGGACATGACGCCCTTCTACCGCGGTCTTAAAGCCGAGTCATTCTTCGATCTCGACGAAATCGAAGCCCACGTCCCTCCGAAGCTGGCGCAGTTGGAGAAAACCACGCTTGAGCGACTGAGAATCACCGATGGGAAAATCGAACGCATTACCATTACTAAACACCCGATGATGCAGCCCATCAACCCGAATGTCACCATCGAGATTCGGGCAAAAAACGATGAGAAAAACGGATGGGTGACTTTTGACATGCAGGGCAAAGTGGTGTCCGTGATGAATCCGTAGCTGCCCGGCCGCGCCTGGAACGAAAACCGCCCCGGCCGCAACACGTCCACAATATGGAACAGGAGATGGATTATCATGAAAAAACTTAACGGAAAGCAGATAATGGTAACGGTTATAGTTCTGCTTATGATCTTTGGAGTAAATTCATTTACAGCACTACGAAGCTTTTCAGCCGGTGAAGAAGGGATAAAGGAAGCTGCCGGCTTTGATGTAAATACATCCATGATGGAGAATCTGGTTGGACTCAAAGGCAAGAGCGTAACACTCACTTTATCGTCAGGCCAGACAATTACCGGCATAGTGAGTGAAGTCAAAGGCAACCTCCTGCACCTTGCCAAGATAAGCCAGAAAGAGTTTTATGATGCCCTGGTAGCTATTGACCATATCACTGCCATTGAAGTAAAAGTCAGATAGAAGAAACATTATCCGGACAAAACACGGCGGCTTAAACTTATTCTTCAATCAGTTTACCGCCGGTCGCGAAAAATTTCTGCTTATCGCTTTTGTGGGGATGCCCCGAAAACTCTTGGATCTTCCAGGGTTCGAGGTCTTCCAGAGGCACTCCAGCGCGCTGCAACACCTCTTTGGCGGGCAGAAAAACCGCATTCTCCTCATCCAGCACACGCACCAGCACAAGCGTGTAGCCAGGGTAGAACTCGGTTTTCACAATACGGCCGCCGATGTTACCTGAAACATCCCTATCGGCATCCTCGGGGGCGTAAGTCAGGTCCCCGGGGTGTTTGACTTTGTCCGGATCGCCCAGAGGCAGAGCCGTATGAATTTTCCACTTGCCGTCTTCTTTCTTGAAGGAAATCATCTCTTCCATACGGGTGCGCGGCCGGTCTATTTCGCGCATGGCCGGAAATTGCCCAAGCAAATAGAGGATGGCGCTTTGGCCGTTTCCGCTCCACGTAACATGCTCCACCTCGTATGATTCCGGTATTTGAGCGCGTGCAAGCAACAGGAAGTAATCGCGATCCTGTTTTTTCACGATCTCCTTGTTGATATCCTTTTGTTGTTCAATCGTGCGCAATGAAAGCATTTTTTTTACTTCACCCGCTTTCGCTGCGGAATTGTACTCATCGAAGGTGCGTCTGAGTTCAGCAGCATCCTGGGCCAAAACGGCGCCTGCTACGGCGAGGCACGCCAGCAACACGATCGAAAACAAACTGAACCTGTTAAACATGGAGTGATCCTTTCTATCTGCGGCTGCCCACCTTTCGATAAGTCCCGGCGGCGGTGACATGGAAGCCGAATCCGCAGATACCTTCTTGAGTCACAGTGAGCTTGTCCTTTGTGAATTTCATCGTAATCACGCAGTCATCCTGAGCATCTTCGGGCTTAAAGGTCGCAGTGTCCCCCTCGATGAAAGCAATGCCGCTGCCTTCTCCTTCGTTTTCCGAAGGACCAGCGGGCGTGTTGTACCTGTAGATACCGGAAAACGAGACCTGGAGCCTCTGCTTGCCCAGTGCCCGGATATTGAACGTGCCGTTTTTATTCTGCCATGCGCCATTGACCTGCGCTGCCGTCACTATGGTGTCTGTGCCCGCCTGCGCTCGATGGACCGGCAGAACAACCGCCAACACTGCACACCACATCATTAAGGCAAGTAAAGCTCTGCTCGTCATCGCTTCTCCCTGCTTCGATTCAGCTCTTACATTGATTATGCACACTAATAGTTTTCTTGGCAATTTAGAAAATGGCGGGGCAGGATTCCTGTCGCAGTGTTGTTGGCAGGACTATCTCGATCTAGGGTTCAACGGAGCAAAAAAGAACCTGAGATGTCTCACATAGAGGGACCAAACCGGGCACCGGGAGGAACGAGTCAGCCTCTAAACAACTCCATGGATGTGATGCCATTTGCAGCGTTTGCTTTTCGGCTGCTTTTACACTATGTTAGTTATACTTGATCCCGATCTGACAGGACCGGCCGCTGCCAGCGCTAACCGGCCGATCGTGGAAAAAGGGGCAAAACACCTGATGGGCCGATGTACATTTTACAAACCATCGATGACGTGAAGAATGCCTCGGCAAGCACACAAGAGGAATGAAGGGCCGAAATGAAACCACCCAGCTTAAAAGAAATCGAAGCGATCTTGCGTGAGCGGCGTGATGAACTGGCGATAGGCTATGGCGTAACTGAAATCGGCATCTTCGGCTCCTGCGTCAGGGGTGATGCATCCAGCGACAGCGATATTGACATACTGGTTGCGTTCAATCGGCCGGTGGGATTTTTCAAATTCCTGGAGCTTGAAGAATGCTTGAGTGAATGGCTCGGTGCGAAAGTGGACCTGGTTACCAGGGCGGCCCTCAAGCCGCATATCGGCGGCCGCATTCTGAGCGAGGTGGCGATGTTGTGAAGCGCGACTATCGCGATTACCTCGAAGACATCCTGGCAGCCATCGACGAGTCGGCTGAATTCACCGGGAACATTTCCTTCGAAGTGTTCACTCAGGACCGAAAAACGATCAATGCAGTGGTGCGCAGCCTGGAAGTGCTAGGCGAGGCTGCCAGGCGCATTCCGGACCACTTGCGCGCCGAAGTTCCCGATGTCCCGTGGAAATATATGGCTGGAATGCGCAACAAGCTCATCCACGAGTATTTCGGTGTGGACCTGAGCATAGTTTGGACGGTCATCAAGATCGAATTGCCGCCTCTGCGCCCGAAAATCGAACATCTGCTGGAAAAGCTGGCAAAAGAGAAGTAGCCTCTCAGGCTCGGAAGCGGATGTGAGGTTAGAGTGTATGAAAACATCCTTCCAACTTTCATTCTCATATTGTGTGCAAGCCTGCCCCCGTTTGTTCCCTGGGCAAATCCATGGCTTTCAGCTCGATCTTGACCCTCCAAAAGCAAAAAGGGCTCTAGACCCTGCTATTTTCCGGCTCCCCGGTTCGGACCAAACCGGGTACTGGGAAGAACGACTTGTCCAGTTATGGCAAAGAAAGAATTGTCCAGCGCGTGATCTGCGTGCCTCGCCTAATCAACGCCCTTCCCCAGTGGTCTTCCTCGTTCTGGAATTGGAGCGCCCGTGTAGCGAAGGAATGTGCACTGGTGCCGCACGGAGATGGAAACCGGAAGCCCCGAAGCAGCCGAAGCTGCAAAGCAAAACTCCACGCTCCGCGAGGTGGCCGGTCTCTCCTGGCCCGCGCTCGGCGAGCTAAATATCCGCGTGCGCCATGCCCGCTATTGAAACAGCATGATACCCGTTATGGCGACGATGTTGCCTATAATGAATAACAGGACGGTAAAACCTATTAAATCACGAATGCTTATGCCGGCTATTGCAAGCAGGGGCAATGCCCAGAAGGGGCAGACAACATTCCAGATACTCTCGCCCCATGCAACACCCATGGCAACTTTCCAGGGCTCGACGCCCAACTGCGCGGCTGCGGGCAGCATGAAGGGCGCCTGAACAACCCAGTGCCCCCCGGCTGAAGGAATAAAAACACTGATAATGACGGAAGAGAAATAACAAAACAGCTCGAAAGTCCTGTAAGAGGACATCTTCAAAAGCCAGTCGGATATCACGAAGACCAGGCCGCTTCCTTTCATGATCCCCATGATGCCGGCATAAAAGGGAAATTGAAGAATAATCGCGGCGGCAGTGTTGCTTCCTTTGGTTACAGCTTTTGAGTAGTTGATGAGCGTCCCATGGGCAAGTATCCCAAAAATCAGGAATGAGAATATGATTATATTCAAGTTTAGGTTAAACCCATTTTTCCCAAAATAATAAATGATATATATCAGGCCCATCAATCCCAGTGTGTAGTTCAGGATTTTGCTGGACTCAACGCGGTCTGCCAATTGCTTTTCGACAGGACCTTCAACGACTGCAACCTCTTCTTCCTGGAGAAGCGCAGGATCGGCCAAGACGGTATCTTCCTTTTTCGGAATCATCAGTAGGAGCACAAAGGGAATTACGATAGCGAGGGTAAGGGTGATAAATAGCGCTTGCGGATAGAAGATGGTTTGGGAGAGAGGAACGAGCCCTATATCCTTTTCCAGGAAATGCCCTTTGGTATTTATGAGCAGGGGAACAGATGCTGAAAGGCCGCCATGTGTAATGATGACTCCGGAAAAAGCTCCCGCGACCATAAGGCGAAAATCCACATCCGGATGCAGCTTGGCGGCTTCTCGAGCGAGCAGGCCGCCTGCGATCAAGCCCAGCCCCCAGTTCAAGTAATAGAGAGCCATTGAGACAAAACCAATGAAAAGGATGGTCTGCCAGGGAGTTCGAGGTATGCGCGCTATAGCCTGCAGAAACCTGCGCACAATCGGGGCCGAGGCCAGAGCAAAGCCCGTAACGACTATAAGCGTCATCTGCATGGCAAAGGCCAGTATGTCGAAAAATCCCTGCCCCCAGTAATTGACTATCTCCACGGGGCCTTTGTGGGTTATGCCCATGGCCAGAGCAACGACTACCAGCGAGATGATCCAGGCAATTGCAAAAGGGTCGGGAAGATACTTTTGCATCAGGTTTACGAAAAACATGAGAATTCTGTTGATCATCTTTTCATACCTCACTTCTGTTTGGCGGTGCACTTATCCTTTCAGTTCAACGATCAAACATAGCAGGCCGATGCCTTTAACTGGTTAATGAGCTTTTTCATAAACTTCTTCCTGATTTTCGGGATCTCTTCCTTCCGATATTTGTAAAACCCCTCTCCTGTCTTGATGCCGAGTTTGCCTTCCTTTACCTTTTGCCTCAAAAGGTTATTGGCAGACTGGGAATTATCCATTTCCTTGAGCAGGTTATCACCAACGGTACACCAGATGTCCAACCCGCCGAAGTCGGCCACCTCCAACTGTCCGGTCGTTGCGTACCTGAAGGCCGGCCCGAACTTAAGGGCCTTGTCCACGTCTTCCGGCGCCGCGATACCCTGTTCGATAATGGAGAAAGCCTCCCTGGCTACACCCTGCTGAATCCGGTTTGCCACAAGACCGGGGACGTCTTTGAGGACCTTGACCGTTTGCTTCCTGATCCCGGCATAAAGTTGTTCGACCTCCTCGTAGATCGATTCAGGCATATTGCCGAAAAAGGACAGTTCCACGATGGGCATGAGGTGGGCCGGGTTATACCAGTGGTTTACCATCACCCGCTGTTTGCGCTCATCACCCAGGCGTGCCGTCATATCGTTTAACTTCAGACTGGACGTATTACTGGCCAGAACGGCATGCTGCGGGCAGTATCCGTCCAGTTCCTGAAATAAGCGCTGCTTGAGCTCCAGGTCCTCCGGGACTGCCTCTATTACATAATCGCGGTCTGCTACCGACTCTTTCAGATCCGTGAATATTTTGATTCTCTGAAGGGCTGCCTCTATTACATGGGGCTCAATGAATTTTTCCTCGGCCAATAGCTCGAGCTCTTCCCTGATTTCTTCTATCGCTGCATTCAGCCTGGCATCATCTATGTCGTATAGATTGACATCATATCCGTACATGGCAAAAGACTCGGCAATACCATGCCCCATCGTTCCCGAGCCCACTACGGCGATTTTTTTGATCATGACAGACCTCTATTCTGAGTTTGATTCAATGTGGAGCGCTTTTGGCCGACTGTCACTCGAACCGGCAAAAGAAGGCGCCGGATTCCGGGTTTTAAACGTTTGATCCGTGTGGCTCGCAAACCTCGAGTCTTCGATCCGGGATGCGGCACGTTCAAGCAGCCTGAATCGCCCGTCCACTCCCCGTATTAGAAAAAAACCGGCGCCGGAGGTGATCTTTGCTGCCTTAAAATCAATCCGGATGGATTTGTCGAAAGTTGGATGGATGCTTTCCGCTTGCTTTTCACCAACCACTGGCATGCGGCTTTCCCTTCCTTTGATTAATTTGCGCTATAATATCAATGGTTGGCTGGAACGCAGCATAAATTTTTCAGTCTCTCATGCATTATCCAGGTTTAAATGATTGTCTACACTACCCGGAGCAGAATTGAAGAAACATATCCGAAAATATTATGAGCAACTGTACCTGCGGAAAAAGGGCGTCATGGCGCACGGATTGGGCGGCAAACCCCTGGCCGTGGAACTTGGTTATCCCGCCGGCCTCATTGATTGTCTTCCTGATGAGATATGGGAAGATTCTTTGCCCTGCGGAAACGTGCTCCACTATGTCCATCCAAAACCTGGCGACAGGGTCCTTAACCTCGGCTGCGGGGCCGGGATCGATTCAATTATCCTGAAGCTCTCTGCCGGCGCCGAATTCAGGATAGTGAACCTGGATTCTGCGATCCCTGTCCTGATAAAGGCCTACGCCATGGCAGGACGGTCTTTCCCCGGTCTTAAGCTTGAATTCGTCTGCGCCGATGGCGGCAACCTTCCGTTCAGGCCGGGTTCCTTTGAGTGGATAATTTTAAATGGAGTGTTCAATCTCTTCCCGGAGAAAGGCGAACTGATCGTCGAGCTTTACCGCGTGCTGAAGCCGGGAGGGGTCGTGGCGGGGGCTGATCTTTGCCGGAGGGGAATTCTTCCGGACTACTTTGCCTCGGAGCCGGACGCATGGGCATGGTGCATGAGCGGCGCTCTGTCGCAGAATGGATTGAGCGCCGTATTCGAGGCCGGCGGATTCACCACGCGCGATCTGGTCGCGGAAAATATGGATGAATACTTTGACCGGACGGTTTTCGCGTTCCGAAAGACGGGGCTGTACTCAGGTACGCCTCCGCGCTAAAATCCTCCCTGCCGCTTTAGGAAAGGGGGGAACTTGATTTCTTGCCAGAGCCAGCCCCGGACCTGATCCCGGGACGAAGACGTTCCGGCTGAACGCCTCTGGTCATAGACAGGGCAAGGAGAGCGTGGAGAACAGATTCTTCAGCCTAAAGGCGGTAAGAGGTTTGACCGGATTAGCTCTTCTTCCCGAACAGAAACCTCGCGGGGCGTGGAATTTGTCTCGATGTATTTTACCTCGAAAAAGCCGGATGGACACTATCTATTGGCCCATGTTCTCGTCAACCATCCGGATAGCTTTGGCGGGGCATTCTTCAGCGCAAATGCCGCATCCTTTGCAGTAATCATAGTCGATTTTCACAGGGATGGACTTCGTGACGATTCCCTCGGGGCAATACATCCAGCAAAGAAAACAGGATTTCCTTCCTGTTTTGGATGGAATGCATTTCGAGCAGTCTATTTCAGGTCGTGAGGATCTCCAGTCGCCGGTCTTTCCGCCTTCAGCCGTGCAAATTTTTCCTCTGGCGACTGTAAAGGGGTCTTTATAAGCTTTGCTGTATCCCATGTAATCTTCCTTTTATCTGGAGCGCGCCAAGTCTCTTTGCGGCTCAAGGATTCCCCAGGCTGGCGGGCCTGTTGAAAAATCAGGCGCAGGCCTAGTCCGGAACCACGGAAACGGAGGTCCCCTCGTAGGCCAGCCTTGCGCCGAGCACATTCTTTTCGCCCGCATCACCCTTGAAATGGTTTCTCAGGGCCTTTTCGACGCTTTCGATGCCAATAAGCCCGGTGGCCTTCGAGAAGCCGCCCAAAATGGCCGTATTGACCAGGACAGCCCCGGAGATAATGAGGCCGGCTTCTGTGGCCCATTGCGTTGCGTCAGTTACTGCAACCCGCAGGTGTGACGGCAAAACGATCTGATCGGGCGATTTCCTGCTGTTTATAAGAACGATGCCATCCGGTCGGATTCCTGCTGAGACGTCCACGACCCGCATTATCGTCTCGTCCAGCACGACCACCACCGCAGGCTTCTGAACCAGGGAGAAATTT
>Ga0181533_1004426_pt1 | contig 14355 bp, 9 predicted proteins | sample PEATcosm2014_Bin_45_FD_119772 | JGI IMG/M metagenome (GOLD analysis project Ga0181533, IMG submission 119772) | Peatland microbial communities from MTU Mesocosm Facility, Houghton, MI, USA - PEATcosm2014_Bin11_60_metaG | ecosystem: Environmental > Terrestrial > Soil > Wetlands > Peat | place... | reverse complement strand
TAGCCCTCTCGCTCGTGGCGGAACGCTGCGGTTCGATGTGGGCTTCACGGCACGCCCCCACCGCCATTCGTTCGTTGTTCCGTGACTTGCGCGGTAGGTGTGGATTGTTTCCACAGAAGCGCGTCGAGGTCGGCCATCGTCGTGTGGAAATCGACCTGTTCGTCGATCCGGGCTTCGCTGCGCAAGTCTTTCTTGGTGTTGAACACTAGGCCCCTTTCGCCAGGCGTCGATAGCGACGCAGGAATGCCTCTCGGCCGCCTTCCATGACTCGGCACACTTCATCTCGGATCGTTTGCTCCTGGAGCGATCCAGCCTCTAGCACCCAGCATTGGCCTCCTCTGAAATCCAATGCATGGACCATCTCGGCGTCACCGTTGACCACGATGTTTGGGTTGTGGGTCACGATGATGAGCTGCCGGCGAAGCTTGTTCTCGCGAATTTGGCGAACCACCAGGTCATAGATCAAGTGGTTGTCGAGATCGTCCTCCGGCTGGTCCAGCACCAGCGGCTCGTGGCCATGGGCGAGCAAGAAGGCCAACATGGCGGCCGCCCGCTGTCCCGCTGACGCCTGGCCAATCGAGCGGAATTCCCTACCGTCCCCCTTGGGGCTGTACTCGACCAGCAGTGCATCCTCAGGAGACCAGACGGTGAGCCGGTCAAGTAGCTCCGGTCGCCTTGCGCATTCTCTTTGCAGGTAGTTGTTGAAATGGCCCCCGAACTCGGCTCTTCCGCTCGCTGCGCATTCGAAACGCTTCACGAGTCCATCCAAGCGACGCTCGATCTCGGATGCGGCCCCATCGGCAGTGTCGGGGAGCTTGGCTAGCAGCTTCGCGACGACACCAGACTTCGGGACATCGTCCTCGAAGTCGAAGATGTCCTCGGAGAATCGGTCATCGGCCGCGCCGAGCTCCTCCCGTAACGATCGTTCGATGGGGCGCGGATCATGCCCATAGGGGCGAACATCGATGCGAACGTACGGATTCCGAGAAGTCGTTTTTGCGAGGAAGTCCCGTCGCAACCGGGTGAGCTCTCGGCGGGCAGCACGCACTTCCTTTAGTTGTTCCCCCGCCGCCTCGGCAAGATCCGCTCTCTCCTTCTCAAGCAAAGTAAGCTGTTCGATCTCACTGTCGAGGCGCTGGTTCTCCTGAACGAGCTTGCCGTATTCGCTGGGATCGTGAACGCCCCGCTGATGCAGGTCGGCTACCAGAGCGTCGTAGCTGTTCCTGGCACAGGCGACCGCATCCTTCCATCCAATCGAAGCTAGGTCGGCCTCCGAGGCCGCAACCTTCTCGGCGAGGGCACTGGCGGCTGCCCGAAGGTTGTCAGATGCTCTTCTCAGGTCATCGTGCAGGCGATGGACAACGGATACAGCGGCTCGCTCTGCTTCCTCGCTGTCTGCAAAGAGCCCCCCCGGCAAGTCTTCCGGCAGCGTCTGACTCGCCAGGTCTCCAATCGCCTTTTCAAACGCGCGTGCGGCTTCAAACTGGCGGTCAATTTCTCGCTGTTGCCTCGTCCGGAGTTGAAAGGCTTTCAGAACCTCCGTGTGTTCTTTGCCCTCGAACCCCGCCAGCTTGCGCCTGACGTCGTTGAGCTGAACCAGAACCTCGTCTTTGGCTTTCAGCCTCCCGTCGAACTCACGAATCTGGGCGCGGAGTGCGAAGAAGCGCCGCTTCGCCTCATCGAGGCGTGCCTTGGAAGGCTGCACATTTGCGCTGTCGTCTATGACGGTCAAGAGAGCCTCCTGGCTTTCACCAGCAAGCGACGCGATCTGTCCCTGGCTGAAGATCCGGACTGGGAATCGCTCGGCGGTCACCGTCTGACTTCCGGACGGCTTCCAGCCGGCACCCAGGGAATCCTCAACCACATCGCCGTTTCCGTCCTGATGCCAGCGCAGCCGGTGGCGCACACCGTCTCGGCAGACCGTCGCAATGAACTGGGTCTTCTTCGTCGCTCGGTAGTCAAGCGCGCCGTGTTCATCCTGACGGCTCTGCGGTTCCTTGCGAAAGTTCTCGAAGGTTTTCCGTGCCTCGTTCTCCTGCGGTAGCACGTCAAGCTCGCCTTCTCGTCGATAGGTCAAGCGCAACGCATGTACGACCGTGGATTTTCCGGTGCCCCGCCCACCCACCAGGGTGTTCAGCCAAGGGCTGAAGGAAAGCCTCGCCGGCTGACCGCGCCCCATGTAGCGGGCGTCGGCGATCTCGATGGACTCGACGAAGTGAGCGGGTACCGCGAACGGATCGAAGGGTCCAGTTTCGTCGCTTCTCCGCACCGAAACGCCAGGGCCGTCGAGGAGCGCGAGCCGCAACCCTTCGAGGGATGGGCTTGCCATCTTGATCCACGTAAAACGCGAGCCAGGTACGCCAGGCCCCTGGAAGCTATGGCAATCGGAACCAAGGACTTCGGTCCATGCGCATCTGGCTTCGCTGTACGCGGTCGGCTTGGAGAGGCATGGGTCCACGACCTCCATCGCCAGGATGCTCTGTGGCTGGCAGATCTGCCGAAGAGTATTCGGATCAAGAAAAGAGGCGGCACCAGCGGTTCCAGCAAGCTTCAACAGACCCTTGTCTTGGTCGGCATGCGCCGGAATGGGAAGCCCGCCAGCTTTCAGAATGGCCTCGATGACCTCGACGGCGGATTTTCGCGTGACGGCGTCGCTGTCGCCCTTCGTGCCGTGGTACTCGACGGCGCCAAGAAGAGTGTCAATGTCGGATCGCGTGGCGACAAGGTCGAAGAGAGCCAAAAGATGAAAGCCACCGTTCACCGAAATCTCGACACCGGGGAAGAGGCAGATTTCACGAAAGCCCGATGGCAGTTCCGTCTTCATCCTCTGATACGCACCTCTTAGATCATCGATCCAGGCGCCGGTGTTGTGGTCGGTGACCGCCACACAATCCACCTCGGCCTGCATGAAGCGAAGCAGCCATTCCTCCGGGGTCAGAGAGGCGCCGCTCTTGTCCCAGGGCGTGTCTTGTGATGCGGGTGTGTGGGTGTGGAAGTCAACCTTCCACCAGCGCGCACCTGGATACGCCCAACTGGTTGATGTGGTCATGACTCGCCTCCCTGCGCACTCACGTCGAACCTTCTTCCCCCGCCGCAGCAGCGCCCATCGTAGTCGTGCGGTACTGCTGCAAAGAGCTCCGGGGCTTGCCCGGGATCGTCATCTCCAGCAGTCCAGCTTCCAGCAACGGTCGAATCACCTGATCGCGAAATTTCGTGCGATCCGATCGCCCACAACGCCGCATGAGGTCCGCGATCGACACCGCCTGTTGCGCCGATTGCAGGATCAGGACTTGATGCGGACTTAGTGCCGACTTGGTGCCGACTTGGTGCCTAGTCTCGGCACCAAGTGCAACAGCGGCCCGGAATGTGACAACCACGGCACCAGCTTGTTCCTCGAACGTTGGTGGCTTGATCCCATGTTGCTCGCACTCCTCCAATACCCGGTTGGTGCCACGCCCCCAGATCTCCACCGCACCCGTCCGGTGAAAAGCCTCGGCGATGAGCGGATTTCTGGGCACGGATCGGTGTGGGCCGGCAAGCGACTCCGGCGTGATTCCCCGAGGCAGCCGGCCGACGCTGCGGATCTCGATGCGGTCATCGAACACGGCGATCGCCACGTAGCCGCTCGGATCGGAGTAGTCGCGATGCATGACGGCGTTAAGCAGGACCTCCCGGAGCGCCGCCGGCGGCACTGGCAATCGGTCCTCGCGGAAGAGTTTTCCTTCGGGAAAGCGCGCCGCGAGAGGCAAGGTGCGGTCCAAGAACGCCATGCCTTCTCGGGCGATGGCAAAGGCATGCAGGTGCTCCTGCCGGTTGTCGAGAATGTCTCCGGTGATCTTTGTGCCGCGAAAGCGCCCCATCTTGAGAAGGCCCTGCGGGTAGTCGGGGAGAAAACGCGTGCCGTATAGGACTTGGGCGGCCTGGGTAATGACGCCCGCGCGGCGCAGGCCAAGCCGGTCAAGCACGTCGCCCACATCCATGCTGGTTCCCGCCGAGATACGTCTCTGTCGTACGGCGGCGTCTCGGGTTCGCAGGATCTCTTCGTGGTCGAGATCGTCGAGACTGATATCTACAGCGGGTTGGTTCTCCCAACGTCGACGGCTGTGCGCACGCTCTAGCAGCAGCGCCTCGTACCGCGCCTGGGTCATCGTCCGCGTGGTGTTGTCGACGCGCTCGTATGCGCGCCCGTCATAGGTGAACGGAACCGAGTCGCTAATGCCTGCGACAGTCAGGACCAGGGCTGCGCGACCATTGGGCAGATTCACGCGCTCAACATCGAACGCAAGCGGCGGTTCGAAATGGTTGCGGGCGGCGGCAATGTCGTGGAGGGTTTGCTCGCTGACCTGCTGGCCAACAAGCTGCCCGTCGGGTTTCGCACCAATCACGACGCGACCGCCGTGGCCGTTGGCGAAGCCGCAGATGGTATGCATCGCTTCGCGCAGCTCGCCCGTCGAACGCTTGAGCTCAAGCGTCTTGGATTCGCCCTTGGCAACCAGTTTGGCGAGGTCGTGGCTGGAGGCACTGGCGGTCATGACTTGCCTCCCTTTGCGCGCTCACGCGCGGCCAGCTTCACTGCCCGTGAATAGTGTAGGTCGTTCCAGCGGTTGCCGTCAAAAACGGAGCCGCCGAGGAAATCCGGAGTCTTCTCGTCCCAGCCCCAGAACCAGGGGTAGTCAGCCTTAGCTCGGCTAGGTTCCCTACCTCGGTCCTTTCCCCATGTGATCTTGGGGGGCACCCGGAGAATGCAGACGTCTTTCGCCTGCTTCTTGCCGCCCGCGTTCAAGGGCCTTGCGAACATGAATGGCCGAATGTTGATGCGCACACCGTCGTTGATGTCGGGATCCCAGCCGACCGGCTGTTCGGAAAGCGGCTTCCAGCGGACGAAGATGTCGTACGGAGGCTCGCCTGCCAAGATCTTCTCCAGCTCACATTTGAGGTATTCCGCTGCTGCGACGCGGGCGTCAGCACCCTCAACACCCACTTTCTGGTCCGCGCGCTGTCGGTCGATCCAGTCGCCGAGGTACGTGTAGATGAGTTTCTCCAGGGTGCGCCGGCCCTCGCCGTTCGGGGCAGCAAGCTTGTGGTAGTTGACCAGTGCGCTGAAGCCGTTCTGGAGTCCGTCCCAGATGTTCCAAATGAATGGTCGTTGATGAAAGAGATCATAATGTTGGTCGAAGAAGCGGTTGCGAAGCCAACCGTCCAGTGAACCTCCAGAAGAGCCGGCACTCGCCACTAACTCGCTGAGCTTCGTGGGCGACCACTCTGAACCGTATGCAACGGATACCACCGCGCGTAGACGGTCCGCCGCAGGTGGCTCTCCCTTGAGTGCCGAAAGACCAACCACTCCGTCGTCGTCGACTGACGACTCCAGGGCGTCGGAACCGAGCGCAACGCAATCCGGAAAGCTGCTACCGGTTTGGCGCGGCCAGCGGTAGCCGAGCAGGCGGGCGGCCGCCACCTGCAGCGGATGGTCGGACCCGTTTGGATGGCCGTCGAAGAGCCACTGTGTTGGGTCGTGGCTGTGTGGCTTGGGCAATCCGCAGGGGTACTCTTTGGATGCGACCTGTTGCCAATGCTCGCAATCGAAGGGAACTTGGACAAAGGAGTCGTCAGTGACGCTCAGTTTCTGGTTCAACTTGCGAACGTCAGCGTTGAAGGTGTCACTCGAGCAGTACGCCCAAAGAGCAGGGAGATATTCTGCCTTCTTGGGGACAATCACGGCTACATTGTTGTCAAAAATCTCGCCCTGGTAGATCGTAACTGGGAGCTCTCGCGTAATCCGCACGACAACACCTTGGCGCTTCCATGCTTCACCTCCTCTGATCCATGCAGAAACTCCAGTCCTGCCAAGGCGTGCGACAACAGAGTTCAGGAAGGCACCGCGTCCATCCTCCCAGAGGAAGATACCCTCGCGACCTCCAAATGGCAGTGTGCTATTGATGGTACTCTGCTGGAAGACCCAGCCGGAGCACGTCTGAACGCAAGAGAGCTCCCAGAAGTAACGCTGGAAGCGTTCAACATCTCCACTGCAAATGCCTTTGTAGCTGTCCGCAAACATGGAGAGCGGCGCCGAGTCGCCTTGCCTGCTGAAGGCAAAGCGCGTGTCTGGCATAGCTTCCAGTTTGTCGCGGGTGATCGTGAGGACTGGTGCGTGGGCCAACGCCCTTGCTCTCCCCGCTTCGTCCGGCTCCGTTATCTCGATACCTGACACTCTGTAGTTCGACGATTCTGAAGTGCGGCTGACTATCGCGAGAGCTCGCAGCACATCCCAGCTGGCCGTGGCATTTGCCCCAGAACCGGCCTTTGCCACCAACTGGACACACTGTTCCTCAATCAGGCGTTTCCTGAAACGCGAGTAGCTCTTGAGAAAGAGCCAGTTTTGGGGCGTCACTGTCGCGTGCGTCCCCCCCCTTGCTGTGAACTCTTTGCATCGTTTTAGAAATACGGTTGCGAGGTCCTGCGCACCCTCTCGGCAGTAGGTAGTGGTGTACTCCTGAAGGAAAGGGATCTGCTTGCCCTTCACCAAGTAGGGAACGTTCGTGAGCACTAGAGTGAACTCGCTCGCGAGGATCGTCGCAGCTTGTGCAACGCCGAAAGCGCGCACGCCCATTTCTCTCGTGTCATCGACGTCTTCGCGTGCCAATGCACACTGCACCGCACGGAGGAGGTCGGGCAACTCGACGATCTTTGCAGCTTCGCTCTTCGCCGGGTTGATCAAGCTGCCCAGCGTCCTCGCGTTGCGGAACATTGGATAGAGCCACCCAAGCGCGATTCGAAGATTCTGTGATCCTTCCCCGAGAGCCTTCCATGCCTCCTCTGTCGCGTTCACGCCGAGGCCAGAACACGCTAGGTGAAGTGGCGGAAGTTCCTGACAGCCACCGAAACGCCACGCCGCGAACGCCAGGTTGAAGGCAGCAATCTGCGTACAACGGGGATCAATCTCAAGTCCGAACAGGTTGTCTCGGAGGACTGCATTCACAGCCTCTTCGTTCGTGAAGTCTTCCTCGCGCATCCGGATGGCGACCAGCATCTGGAATGCAAACACCAGGCAGTGACCGCTGCCCATGGCGGGATCGAGCAACGTGATCGCCTTGGCCGTCGTAGGCCAGCCAGGGAATGTACCGGCCGCTGGCTGCCAGACTCCGTCCTCGCCTCTAGCAAAGCGCAGAAACTCCCAGTTCACGCCCGGGAGCGCACACGCTGCGCGGAGTTCCTCTTCGCTGCCGGCCGTTCGCGAGATCTCCAGTTGAGTTGCGAAGATCTTTCCTGCCCACCACGCACCAAGTGTGTTGTGGAGAAGAAAGAGCACCATGTAGTCATCCGTGAACAGCTGCGTCACGGCCGGAATCTCGTCTGCCCCAATCTTTGTCCCTAACTTGTTCACCCGCTCCTTCTCGTCCGACTGCCAGAACTGATACACCCATCCCAGGCTGTCATCCGCTATGAACATCTCCCGTGGCAGAGCCTCCAGCAGCCCCTCCAGCTCCTGCCGCTTCTCGGGCGGGAGAGTTACTTGGAGGACCGGGTCGTCGTCGCGGAAGATCTGCGGCAGCATTTTCTGTGCAAAGTCACTGGCAAGCACGAGCCAATCGAGCCCTCGCTCTCGTGCGAGTTCTCGGCATTCGTCCAGCGGAAGCGGCATTCCCGACTGCGGTTCGATCAGAAGATTGTTCTCGGCGAGGAAGCGCGCGAAGAGTAGACGGTGCCAATGCTCGTAGGCGCACTCCGCAGCCAACCGGTCGACCGTCTGCGTACCCTTCTTCTCGTCGAGCTGATCCCCAAGCTGGCGCCCGTGGGCGCGCAGCCTATTCCGCAATTTCCGCAGCTCAGGCGTCAATGCGCCCCAAGGTTCGTGATGGTGGACGGCCAGCTGCTCAATCGATTGGCGCGCACCGGCCTCGCTCACGCGGCGCGCTTTCTTCACCGCGTTCTCGAGGTCCTTGCGAAGGTTGCGATCCAGCGAAGCCATCTACGCGCCTCAGCTCACGAGAACAGGTCCGTCCTTGATGGCGTCAACCAGCGTCTTCTTCTGACGATCAACCCATGCATCGACGTCCGCCGTTGTGGTCAGCGTGGAGCGTTCGATGGAGATCGGACGCACCTTTGGCTCCAGCAGGCGAGCGGCTTGTTCGAGAGCCCTTTGAACGCGGCCGGGGACCGCATCTGTCTCGGCCTGCCCGGCAGAAATCGACTGCGCGTCGAGTGCGCACAGCAGGGCCTGGTCGGTCGACAAGTCCATCGGACCGACCGGCGCCAGGCCGACTGAGGCGAGGATGGTGCTGCGGTTTGCGTCGGTCAGGCGACGCCAGAACCCGCTCGCCTCCAGCGACGAAATCCCCTTCGCGTACGCTTCCGCGAGCGCGGCATGGGCATCGAGAACTGCCTTGCGCAGGGTATCGGCCAAAGCAGACCGGAGGGGCGCCACGGGATCGGTCGGCTCAAGCAGCAGCCTCTGCGAGCGCACCGCCTCGACCTGTTTCACGGAATCCGCCGCAGCAGCGACAGACTGCGCATGCTTTGCGAGTCGCTCCACAAGTTCCCAGATCGGCTTGCGGGCTTCCACCAGGGCTTTGGTCTTGGACCACTCGCCAATCCGCTTGTGGAAATCGGCGGTCTTGTCGCGGATGCCGGCAAGCTGGTCGTTGCCCACTTTGGCGCGCAGGTCTTCCACGTCGACGACAGGCGGCGGCGCGGGCAACGGCGGCTCTCCCCCGGTGGCGCGGCCAAGGGCAGCCAGCTTGTCGAGGAATTCGGGAGCTTTGGAAAGCTCTTCGCCCGCCTTGCAGCCGACACCCAGCGCCTGGAACACCTTCCGGATGGCAAGGCGCTCGGTGACGGCGAGCGTGACCCTTTCCACGCGGAACTCGGCCTTGGAGATCTTGTTCTGGTCGAGCTGACCAGGTGCCAGCACGGCACCATTCAGGGTCGCCGACACATGCTGTGGACTTGACCCGGTTTGGTGGACACCCTCGCTCAGGAAAATGGGCGTAGAAAGGTGACCACATGTTGGACAAAGAGAAGAAGCGATCCCGGCGCATGCACACGCGCGAGTTCAAGGCAGACTTGGTGGCGCTCGTCCGTGCAGGACGCAGCGTCGCGCAGGTAGCAAAGGACTTCAGGGTGGCAAGCAGCCTGGTGTACCAGTGGGATCGGCAGTCGAGGGTAGACGAGGGCAAGGGCCCTGCTGGCGCCCTGACGACCGCCGAGAAGGAAGAACTTTCGCATCTGCGTCGCGAGGTGAAAGTCCTCCGCATGGAGCGTGAGATTTTAAAAAGGGCGGCCACCTTCTTCGCCAAGGAGAGCGCGTGAGGTTTGCGTTCATCTCCGAGGAGAAGGTGGCCTTCCCCGTCGCGGTCCTCTGCCGTGTCTTGGCCGTTTCGCCCAGTGGCTACTACGCCAGCCAGGGACGGCCCGCCTCGTTGCACGCACGCCGTGACCAGGATCTGTCCGAGCGGATAGCCGCGATTCATCACGGGAGCCGGCGACGATACGGCAGTCCCCGTGTTCATGCCGACCTCAAAGCTTCCGGGGATCGGGTGGGTTGCAAGCGGGTGGCCAGGCTGATGCGCGAAAACAAGCTGGTGGCGCGCTGTCGTCATCGTTTTCGCACGACCACCGACTCGAAGCACAGCTTCCCCATCGCGCCGAATGTGCTGGAGCGCAACTTCACCGCGCTTCGTCCAAACCAGTCGTGGGTCACTGACATCACGTTTCTGTGGACGCAGCAAGGCTGGCTGTACCTCGCGGTGATTCTCGACCTGTTTTCCAGGCGGGTTGTCGGCTGGGCGACCAGTCGGAATGTCGATCGCCACCTCGCGCTCGCGGCACTGGCCATGGCCTTGTGCCAACGCCAGCCCGGCAGCGGCCTGGTTCACCACTCAGATCGAGGCAGCACGTACGCGAGCGACGACTACCGCAAAGCCTTGGAAGCCGGAAGCATAGAATGCAGCATGAGCCGGAAGGGAGACTGCTGGGATAATGCCGTGGCCGAGAGTTTCTTCGCGACCCTCAAGCGCGAGTTGGAAGACATCGACGATCTCGAAAGCTGGGAGGCAGCTAACCTCTCGATTGGCGAGTACATCGAAGGCTTCTACAATCCTTGCCGCCGTCATTCGGCGCTCAATTACAACAGCCCAATCGAATTTGAGCTGATGCACTCAGTGAAGAAAGCTGGTAAGAAAGCTGCGTAACGAAACCGTCCACCAAATCGGGTCAACTCCACTGCGATCGGTGCAGAGCGATCAGCGCCGCATCGATGGCGTCCTGCGGCCAGCCGTACGGGCTTGCGTGCAGCGCCTTGCGAACATCGTTGCCGAGCTTTCCCGCGCCGATAGCAGAAATAACCGACTGGCAGACCGGATGCTGCTCCATAGGTCCCGAATGCCCGACCGGCGCCAGCGGCTGGTCGGCGCCTTCCTTGGCGCGCTTGATGACCGTCTCCCACGCCGCCGAGTCGGCCTCCTTGAAGCGGGGAAAGAGCCTAATCAGCGCGGCCGTGGTGGCTTCTCTAACCCGTTCCTCCAACGTCGCTTGCAGCAACTCCGAGCCCCCACCCTGGAACACCTTGGCGTACGCCACGACCTGCTTGATGAACTCGTCGCGCTGCCGCATTGCAGTGTCGCGGCGGCTCTCCATACTGTGTTTGGCTTCCTCCCCCTCGCGCGTGGTTGGGGTGCCCCTGGCGTCGATGGTCTGTTGCGCGGCCTCGCCGTCGACAATCAGCTTGCGCAGCTCATCAGCCGCCTGCCGTGGAACGAACACGAAGACCGTGGGGTTGTCCGTGCCGGCGGCGCGCGCAGCCTCCAGTAGCTCTTTCTCGCTCGACGCCCATCCATCGCGCAGCCACAGGGGCACGCTCTCACCACTGCCAGTGGGCGGACTCTGGTCGCGCGATACGACGATCTGTCGCGGCTCTTTCGCCGCGCCCTGCACGATCTTCACCGAGCGGATGACCCTGTCCGCCTCGGCGTAAAGGAGCGAGTCGCGGCGAATCTGGATGTCCGAGTCGTCGTTCGCCAGTTTGCTCTGGCGACGCCGGAACTCAGCGTCCCATTCCGCGCCTTCCTTGGTCTGTAGGCGATACTCGTCGCCAACCTTCATCAGTGCGCCGCTGGTGGCGAGCCGCTCAAGCACGGTCTCGACTGAACTTCGGAGCTTGCCATTGTCCGCGAGCAGATCGTCCACCAGCAGATCGGCGATGTGTTCTCTCGTTGCGCGCACACCAATATCCGCGCCCGCCTCGCGGGGGAGTCTGCTGATGAGGAAGACCAGGCCGCAGGCTCGCCGCGCCAGCTTGCCTTCGTCCGAGCCATCCTTGGAAAGGTTGATGATGCGCTCGTTGATCTCGCGAAGGAGCACTCCTGTGTTGACCATCTCCGGGGCGAGGGCTTCGTAGAGCTCGTCGCCGGGGACGGTCGCGCCGAGTCCACGATCACAGAGGCGGGCCACGGCGTCGTGAATAATGCGGAGCTGGGAACGCAATTGGCTGTGCGTGCCTGCGGCGTCGACCGCGCGAAAACAATGCTCCCAGAAACGGCGGCGAACCGGAAGCAGTGGGTAGTCGTCGACGATGATGTCGCGGTCCTGTGCGCACTCGCCGACGCGAGTGCCCTGAAGCTGCCGGGACACCTCGCCGCCGTGCTTTTCCAAGAAGTCACGGACGGCCGAAATCGACGCAGGCTTCTTCTGCAGGAGAACCTTCCGGACAACGACCTCGACGTCCTGGTCGGACAGCTGGACACGAATGGTGAAGCGGTCCATCAGCTTTTGCAGCTTCGAGGCCGAGGTCAGGGCGCTCTGGCCAGACGCAACCACGAGCACGGTACTGTTGAGCTGCTTCGAAAGCGCCTCCGTCACCTCGGTGACGAGGGTGGAGCGGTCGATCGAGTCACCGATGTACTGTTGCACCTCATCGAGAACCAGAATCGTGCAAGGAAGGCGCCCGTCGCGGCCGACCAGTTTCAGTGCGCGCCTGAACGCGCCAAGGAACTCGTCGGTTGTGATATCGGTGTTTCGCGGCGGGAACTGCGCCATCAAGGTGCTGTGGACATCAGCCTCCGTGGCAGCGAGGTTCGGGTCGCACGCGATGAGAGAACGCGCGATCGGGCCGCTGACGTAAAGGTTGTTTAGCTCGGAAGCCCACTGCTTGCCGGCCGACTCGACGTTCTGTTTGACCTTTTCGAACCACCCCTGGTCGTGCAGCCACAGACAGAACGTCGCCTGGGGGTACTGATCCGGAAACCCAAGGCCGCGAAGAAGGACCGCAAGAATCGTCAGTCGGACGTGGTCAGTCGTGCCACCCGGCAGAGAGCCAGCCGCAGCACGCAACCCACCAGCGCGCTTCCCGACGGTTTCCAGTTCGCGCAGAAGGCTGCGTATGTCGTCGGGCAACGACGGGACAAGGCTGCGCGCGGTTGCGCCGTCGGGGAACTTCGTATCTGCCCAGAGATGGCAGAGCATCTTGAGCAGGTGCGACTTACCGCTGCCGAAAAAGCCGCTGACCCATGCCGCCTTCTGGCTGGTCTGGGTAATGTTCCCGAGGTACGAAGACAGAATCCGCTGGATCCCGTCGGCGTACTGGCCCTCACAGACGAAGGTCGAGATCTCGGCGCGTAGTTCCTCCAGCTCCCTGCCGTCGGCCGAGCCAGTGATGCGCGCCTGCCCCTGGTTGACCAAGGGATGAGTGGAAGGGTCTCGTTGAAGAACGTCTTTGATGTTCATGCTGCACCCCCGGCTCCCTGGAGCGAGATCGGCACTGCCGTGTAGTTCCAGCCGTCGCGGGCATCGAGCAGCCGGTAGTTGTTCTGTTCAACGTGGCCCGGGAAGAACACAACCAGGCGGCCGCGTATGTCACGCTCGACCATCTCCAACAGGCGTGAGATGCGGGCAAAGCCGAAGAGAGAAGCCACGCCAAACAGCGCGACGACCGAGTTCTCGGTCACATCAGGTCGGGTCAGCACCGCAGAGAGCTGGCCTGTAGCGAACGTGGAGAACTCCCCACTCTCCGGGTGGATCTTGGGCGTGAGGGCCATCGGGTTTTTGAAGAACGCCTCTCGGTAGTCATCCGCCGCTAGCCAGGTGGCGAAGGAGGTCGTGACGTCGCCCTCGAACCAGTCGTGACCGGCCGCTTTGGTGCGCGTCTCGAACTCGCCCTTGCGTGCGCGGAGAACCCGTTCGGTCTCCTTGTCGTAGGCGACCATGACCACGCGCTGAGCTCCGGCAACCGTGCGCTGCCAAGGCGTGGCGATGTGCTGGCCATAGATATCTGCGAGGTCTTCGAGTCGCGCCATTGGTCACATCCTCCCGGGTCCAGGATCGAGCCTTTCGAGTCCGAACTCAATCACTTCACCTGCCGTGCGCAAGTCAATGAGGCCAACGCGCTTCGCTTCGAGGGCGAGCCCGCGTGCGGAGGACGCCGTGCAATCGAGAGCGGCCATCCATCCACTCGTCAGCAAGTCCCCGCCATGGAAGCCCACAGCGTGGCCGAGCCACAGCCCCAGCGCAGCCGCAGCGGGATGGGCCTCAATCCGCTCCCTGATCTTGAATGTTCGGCCCCGCAAGTGGCCAGTCTGCGTCCACGAACTCGACACATTGCGAACCACCTTGTCGACGGTCTCGGGGCTCATTCTTTCGCCCGCGAGTTTCCGAATGGCATCGCGCACGGATGCTCGCTGCAACTCGGCCCCGATGGGCAGAGAGAGCACGGGAATCGCGGACGCCATGAACAAGGGGTCGCGAGCCAGCGCCACTAGCATGGCAAGGTGCGGGCGCGCCTTCGCATCCACTTTCCAAAGTCTTCGCATCACACGGAAGACCGCCACACGCGGATCCAGCGCATAGAGCTCGCCCAATCGCTGGTTCGAGTGCCTGCGAGTTGACGTCGTTGGTTTTCCAAGACAGTTCGCATCGACGATGGCGGCGGCGTATGCGGCGCGATCGACTGGGCCTGGTGCCGCCGCCAGGAGTGCGTCGAGTTCGGACACCATGAGAGTGCGACTCGAGTGGGTTCCCTTCGCACCAAAGCGAAAACCGGCACGCTCAGCCGCCGGGGATGGGCCGGCTGGCGGAAAGAACGAGATCGATCTGCCTTCTGCCAATGACAACGAGGCACCTGGGGCTGAAGTTCGCGGAACATGGTGCCAGCTCGCTACGCCATCTGTCAAGGTGAACATCGCATCTCGCCGGCAAACTTGCCGGCGAGACATCCGGTGTGGCAGATGCCAACATTTTGAGCCCGTGATGTCCAGAAAGCTATCGCCAGAATTCTCCCATAAATTCGCGAAGATTGGCAGCTTGGATCCGCATCCCTGAACGGGCAGGTTGTCGCCCGATGCTTCCGTTCACCCTCCAGTTTGT
>Ga0181533_1004425_pt1 | contig 14356 bp, 9 predicted proteins | sample PEATcosm2014_Bin_45_FD_119772 | JGI IMG/M metagenome (GOLD analysis project Ga0181533, IMG submission 119772) | Peatland microbial communities from MTU Mesocosm Facility, Houghton, MI, USA - PEATcosm2014_Bin11_60_metaG | ecosystem: Environmental > Terrestrial > Soil > Wetlands > Peat | place... | reverse complement strand
CTTCCTCTGCACTCCATCCCGGCTGGAGACATGAACTTTGCCGAACAGACCGGACATCCTTATTACTATAGGTGGGGCCAAATGTAAGTATCGCGGTGGGGCCAAATCAGGTTGTCAAACGCATGGGATGGCAAAACTGGAAAGTTCAAAGGCTATGGAGAGCCGCTAGGGAACATTAAAGTCACGTCCCAGCTTAAGACCGACTACTATGTGAGTTGCCTGACAGGGCAACTAGACTTGCGACTGTTCGACGACTTTGATGCCGATTCTTGCATCGTGGTCACTGACTATAGGGAATTAGCCAAGCGCATGTTCGGAGCGGCGAAGGAAGCTCTTCCATCTTGGTGGCATGGCATCTTCCGAAGCGTTGAATACATCGACCCATTTCGGCCACCGAAGGGTGAGCTTGATTTGTTTTGCTCAAAGAATTTTCGATTCTGGTATCAGAAAGAAGTTAGGTTTGCATGGATTCCTGACCGCGAAGCTAAAAATCTAGATCATCTTCAGTTAGAAGTCGGCGACATTTCAGACATTGCGCGTTTTGTGAAACTCTAGAGTTACCGCATGAAGACCGTCTACGTGTTGGGCGCTGGCGCCTCGAAGCATGTCGGCTACCCGCTTGCGTCCACGATGGGAGCAGAGATGCTCGCGTGGATGTCAACGCGAGACAGGTATCGCGACACAGCCGAAGCCATCAAGGAAACTTTCGGCGATTCACCCAACGTCGAAGACGTGATAACGGCTCTCGACGACATCATTACGTCACTGGAAGGTGCGAAAGAACTCGCAGATCGCGAGCGACGCACGATTGCTGTTCACCAGCGCAGCAAGCTCGCCGAAGTTCTGCCGCAATGGTTCATCGAGATACATGCCAACCCTGCTCCTGCATACGAACAGTTTGCCGAAAACATCGTTCAACCCGGAGATGTCATCATCACGTTCAACTACGACGACTCACTTGAACGCGAACTGAAGCGCGTCGGCAAGTGGGATGTGTCGCAGGGTTACGGCTTTCAGATTGGAAATTGTGCACAGCCGTCAGCCGTCGTCATATTGAAACTCCACGGCAGCATGAACTGGCTCGTGTCGATATTCAACGGCGCAACGTCGGGTGCATTCGCGATTAGCGGGTTCAGTTCTCTTGGGACGTGCCCCTGCATCGCGACCGATTTTCTCAAGTTTCTTGGGTATGACGACATGAAGGGAACCTTCCCCGGTGGTGGTGGCTTTCCCAGTCTCATCTTGCCGGGTCGGACGAAGGTATTTCAGTACAGCACGTCATTTGGGCCAGAGCACAAGGAGTTCTTCGACTCGCTCTGGTCGCAAGCTGCCTACGCATTGAAGTGTGCTGACAGGCTAGTGCTGTGCGGCTACAGTCTGTTGCCCGTCGATGAGCGTGCTTGTGATTTACTGCTGAAAGCTCCCAGCCGTGCCGCTGAAGTCACCATAGCGTCGGGCAGTCAGGGGCAGCGAATCGCGAAACAGTTCAAGGATGCAGGGTTCCAGAACGTGAAGCCCTTTGAGAGCGGCTACTTCGAGAGTTGGGTCAAGGAGTCTGCCCAATCTAAGGGCCCCCCGTGAAGCTTATATCGAACTATCGAACGGCAGATTCCGACATCGGCGTAGAGGTACGGCACGTTGACCCAGCGAAAGCGCCTTCGCAAGTTCTACGAAAAGACTGCGAGCTTAAAGTCCTTGCGCGCTGCCTCGTCGAGGGCTTCGATGGCTTGTGCAAGGTACTCGAAGCGGTTCAGGAATTCTTCGAGCGTCATGCGGTATTCGTCATTGACCTTCGTGAGGGGGAACGATTTCCGGAACCTGTCGTCCACGATGCCATTCTGATGCGTGTAGAGGTGTCGAATCTGCAGGATCTTCTCGACCTCCTGGATGCGCGTCGCATCGAACACGTTCAGTGACTTTATAGCGTTGTTGTCCGCGATGAAGCCTCTGACGCTCCCGCGTTGGAGCTTCTTGAGCTTCTCCTTGGCGTAGCGGGTGATGAACTCTTGCATGTCGGAGCAGTCTGGGACTTCCTTGACGGTCACTGTTGCCTCAGATTTGAGTGTCTGGGGCTTCGCTAGGTAGATCTCATACAAGAGGTCCGACATGAACGTCTCGAACGTGTCGGCGCACGAGGAGAAGAGGATGCGCATGAGCATCTTGCCTTCAGGGTTGTCGGTCGGGACGCTCGAACCCTTGGGATACAGGAGCTTGGCAAGGTCATCGAGGATGCGGAGCACGCTCTCGTAGTGGTCGAGGAGCTTCGCTCTGGCGGCAGTGCAGGATCTACGATCCTCCTCCAGTTCCTTCGACAGGCGGCCAATGCCGGCATCGCGGATCGCTTTGACAGGACCTGCCTGCTTGAGCGTAGTCTGCTTGCCAACCCGGACATAGACCTTGCCGCCAAGCGAGACTTCCGCGTCCGACTTCTTGACGTCGATAACGAAGAGGCGCTTGCCCTGATGCACGACGTAGTCGTAACTCACCGCTGGCGGGGGCGAGAGCAAATCGATTGCCTTGCGCGTGATCTGTACCGCGCGGAATTCGTCGCTGAGGCCGTTGATGAGAACCTCTTTGCCGTTTTCGACCACGCCGAGGACGATGCCTCCGCCGTTGGTATTCGCGAATGAGCCGATCAGTTGTGCGACGGTCGCGGCGGGCGGTAGCACCGCCTTGTATTCCAGTTGCTCGGATTCGGGCTGGCCGATGCGGTCCAGGATGTGTTGCGTGATCTCCATAGCGCCTTATATCGGGAACCGTCGAATCGCAGTTGTCTTGAGGATGTGGCCGAACGTGATGCGCCGAACATCCTTACCCGTGTCTACCCAAAGTTCGTGGTCTTCGTAGTCCAGGACGTCTTTTTCCGACTGGTAGTAGATGATCACCGTGCCGTCGTACGCGGGCCTGACAACGATGTTCACATCCCGTCCATCCTTCTTGACTCCCGCGAGGACGGTGAGTGCCGTCTCGTCCATCTCGGAGAGGTCGTACTCTGCGAGCGTCAGTAAGTGGGCCTTCACGCGGGCTTTGGCGTTCTTGATCAACGATTGCGCATACACGAACATGTCGGTCGTGGGTGTGGACTGGTGAGAGAACAGGGCAGCCAGGTTCCTGTCTTCGAGCGCTTTCGTCCACTCTTCCACAGAAGTAATCCCCAGGCTGGCGATGATCTGCTGCGTCACGGGCAAGAGCTGCGGGGTCGTGGCGTGCTTCTCGATGACTGCTCGAAGCTCAGTAACGTTCTTCACGTTGTATTCGGTGAGTAGCTCGTTTAGCTCCTCGGCGCGCTCGATGTTGTCTTGGATTTCCTCGTCGTCATAAAGCAGATGCTTCTGGTCGTATAGGATCGGGAAGAGCTTCTTTGCGCGCGACGTGTGTTCACGGAACCACCGCAGCAGCTTGGCAAGTGCTGGGCGCAAGCGTTTCGTGGCAGCCCTATCATTGAGGTTCTTCTCAATCGTCGCAGTGATCTCCTTGACCACGAACGCGCCGTCCCTCTTGGACAGATCATCAAGGTGCGTCGTGATCTTCGTGTCCAGCAGCTGATCGCGCAGGTCCATCCCCAATAACGTGAGGACTTCCGTGAGCGTGGCGTCAATATCGCCAGCGTCACGGAAGAGGTCAGCTTTCCGCTTAAATGTCCCGTTCTGGTTCGGAAAAATGCGGCGTTTGTTGATCACCGCCTGGAAGACGGTCTCGTCCAGTTTCAACGTGGCGTAAAACTCCATGAGCCATTCGTGGACATCCTTCTCCTGGAGTTCGGACGCCAGTTTTTCGATGGTGCCGTCTTCCTCTATGAACACGGCGACCTGGTCCAGTGTGAGTTTGTTGCACTCCTGCCAGATGATGTCATGCCAGACTTCGACGTCCGACACTGCTGGCAGCTGTTCGGGAATCCACGTCTTGCAGCATTGCCAAATGGCACGTCGGATTTTTTCGGTGGCACCGGTCGGAAACCAGATGTTGTTCTTACCGCCAGGCGTATGGATGGAAGCTAGCGTGCCCGCGGCCGTCCGCACGATCTTCGTGCGCAGGAGCGTGTCCCGCATCGGCTTGAGGATCGCGGTCATGTACCAGTTCTGATCGAGCCGGGCGAACTCCGCGGGAACCGGCTTTACCGCAGCGAGGAGATGGAGATGTTGCCAGTCGTTGTCCGACGCGTATTCGAGCAGCGAGAGGTAGAGCCCGAGCGCTTGCTCGATGATGCGTTTGTTGTGGTCGATCTGAGGAAAGGGGCGGTCGGTTCTGGTGAGGAATACGCCGTCCCGTGGTTCGGTCGGATTGAACGTCGGATTGTTGATGATCACCGGGAACGGGAAAGCCTCGCTGCCTAGGAGCGGAAAATCGCAGAACAATCGAGGCACGTCAGGGCCGAGCGGGAGGATGCGCACACCGTCGCTTGTCTGCTTCACCGGTATGGCGATCGTCGTCAGGTCGCTGCTCAGTACCGCGATCGAGGAGACCTCAGGATCGGCGAACCCTTCGGGGTCCGCGGCGGTCACGGAATGGATTTGTACCTCGCCGTCTACCCGTTCGTCGTCAGGGTCTTGCAGGCTCAACCTACGGTTCGGGTACTCGATGCTCTCGATCTCCCGCACGAACGCGAGCGTGTAGGGCAGGCAGACATCGAGGTCTGCCAAACCAGCGCTCGCTACCTTCCTGCCGGTCTTGTCGGCGAGTTCATAGCGAAAGGCAGTATTGAATTTGCCGGGGACGTATCCTGTATGCTCCGGTTGGTCGTCTAGGTCTAGGATGGAGTCTTTCGCGGCTTGTACGCTTGTACGGCATCGATGATGTCTTGCAACTCAGCGCCGCTGCGATCGAGCGACAGCTTGAACTTCCTCGGCGCGAAGCCTCGTCCCTCCGCAACACCCCTGACAAGGACGCGTTCGGAGAGGAGGTGAGTGGCGAGAAACCCCGTGCCGAACTTTCCCGTCGTCGTGGGCCGCCCGTCGCTGTCATTCGTCCGGTCCTTCGACGATACCTGCTCAATAAGGAAACGAATATTCTCCGGTGAGAACGCCCCACCGTTGTGCTTGAAGGTGACGTGTGCATCCGAGCCGTCCAAGTCGGCTTCGATGCGAACGCGGACCTTTCCGTCGATATTCACGTCCTTGGCGTTCTGGATCAATTCCCAGACCCAGCGCCGTGGTGTCGTGGGCGATGCATCTACGCCCGCGCGGAGCTTCGCCATCTCCTCATGGATTTTCGTCGCGATGTTACGGTTGTGCGCTTTGTCTTGCGACGCCGAAAATTGCGATTTAAACGACACGACCGACCGACCCTCTCGACCAAGTTTACCGGAACGTACTTTGGTGTGCGTTTTCCAGCCCATTCAATGCGGGGAAGGCGCTTGCGGCGAGGGACTGTTAGTGTACCCCAAGGTGCGGTGATTGCTTCCCCTAGGGCGTCATACGGATGATGCGAGACCTTCATCCTACGGTCCCGCAAGGATTTACCTATTTATGCAGTACAGGACTAGACAACGGAACCGGAAGTGTACTGGGAAACGCCCTCGTGGTCAGCAATCATCCGTCACGGAAAGCCGACTTAGCCCTAAGACTTATCGGTACTAAATTGAGTCAGAGAGTGTATGGGAGATCGCCAAGCCAGGGGTGAACACCCCTTCGCTGCGATAATGGATGTCACTAGCAAGATTATGACGAGCCCAGCATCCAGCGGACCGGCGGGTCCTCACTTCGAAGGACAGGTAGGAGGAAGCTACCTCCTGTCGATGTTGCTGGACGTTCATGCGCGTGGCTTGCCCGGCTGCAAGATCCATACCATCCAGTTTCAACGGGCAGACGAAGGCAATCCGCTCGACGATGTCATCGTCAAAGCCCATGACCAGGCGGGGAACGCGGCCACGCTTGAGGTGCAGGTCAAGCGTGCCATCACCTTTGCGCCAAAGGACGGAGTCTTTGCCAAGGTTGCACTTCAGATTAAAAAGGCATCCGAAACCGCGGGTTTCTGGAGAAGTAACCACCAACTGGCAATCGCTATCGCCCGCACAACCGAGAGGATCGAGAGATCGTACCAGGACGTTCTGACCTGGGCTCGAAACTTCGAGACCTCCGAGGCCTTCCACGCCCGGCTGGCTCGTCCCAAAGCCGGCAACGAAGCGATGCGCACGTTCGTCAATACCTTCCGGCAGAACCTAGCCGACGCCGGCAGTAGTTCCGACGACGAATCGGTGTGGCGGCTGCTTCGAAGGATGCAGATCCTGGTTTACGATTTCACGGCCACCGGTTCCGCCTCGATCGAACTCATGCAAGAGAGGGCGATCCGAGCTTTGCATCCGTCCCATGCGGATCAGGCAGGCAAACTCTGGACGACACTGACCGACCTTGCTCTGCAAATTGCCTTGAATGGCGGGGAACGGTCGCGAGATTCCCTGATCGATGAGTTGAAAAAGAGCTACCCGCTGGCGGGCCATCGCATCAATCTGCACGCCATGGCCAAGCTGGCCGAGGACTCACGGGACGCTCTCCTCGATATCGAAGACAAGATCTCTGGTGTCCGACTCCTGCGAGAAAAGCGGATTGAGGGGGTACACAAGGCTATCGAGAGCAAACGGTACGTCGAGATACGCGGCGATGCCGGCGTCGGAAAATCCGGGGTCCTCCGGCACTTCGCGGAAGAGCTCGGCACAGAATCCCCACTCCTTGTCTTCAGCCCGAACAGGACCACTCCGGGCGGTTGGGGTAGGTTTCGCGACTCCATTGGATATGACGGAACTTGCCGCGAGCTGCTGACGGACTTGTCCCTCAGCGGTTCTGCGATTCTATTCATCGACAATCTGGATTTCTTTGCTCCAGACGTGCAGAAGACGGTCATAGATTTTGTCCGCACTGCGGCTTCTGTCCCCGGCATAACCGTGATTGCCACCGCCCGCTCCGATTTCGCGCTCACCGAACCGAACTGGCTCCCCAAAGAGGAGTTGGCAATCCTGGGAAAGGCTGCGCCTGTCTTTATTCCAGACCTCGACGATAGCGAGGTGGCAGAGTTACGCGAGGGAGCAACGCGTCTTTCGCAACTGCTCTCTGATTCCCATCCCGCAAAACCAATCGTGCGGAACCTGTTCCGGTTGTCACGCCTTGTAAGCCGCGATGAGGACCTGCCATGGCCTGCAACTGAGGCGGAGATGGCAAAGCAGTGGTGGACCCATGCTGACGGACAAAATGACAGCCTGCTCCGCGATCGACGTCGCGTTCTGTATCGCATGGCCGAACACTATCTCGCGTCGATTGTGCCCTACGATGGACGTGCAGAATTGGCTGGCCCACTCAACAGCCTGATCAAGAGCGGAACTCTTCGAGAGTTGCAACACGATCGAGTTGTGTTTCGACATGACGTGCTTCGGGAATGGGCCGTGGCGAACCTGTTGGCCGGCGACCCTGGGTTGATAACAAAGATGTCGCTTGCAAGAAGGGCACCGTCTGACCTTGAGCGTGGCATAGAACTTGCTGCCAGAGTATCTATCGAAGACGCTGTCGACGCCGCCCTCTGGCTGACCATATTGTTGCCAGTCAACCAGGGTGGAGCACACGATACGTGGCGTCGGGCCGTTTTGCTGTCTCTGGTACGGTCTGAAATTTCGGTACGGATTCTGAAAACCGCGACACCCGTTTTGTTGGCAGAAGACGCTGACCTGCTGCGTAGGCTCATCCGTTACGTGCTGGCCGTCGAGTTCGAATCCTTTGGAAAGCGCGCAAAGGCACGCGGACTCGAGTTAAACGGGATACCCCCTCAGCTCAGAGTGCCGCGAAACAGTTCCGCGATGCATTTGATAGTGATCCTGGTGGTGATCCATGAGCATATCCCGGCTGTCGCCGTCCCGGAGGTCGCCAAGCTCTACAGTGCTTACCTGATGGGCACCGTGGGCGGTGACGGCTTGGCGCCGATGATCCTGCCCCATCTATATAGCTGGCTGATGCTCATCGATACCGAACACGAGGTAAATCCATACGGGTTCGTGAATCGTATCTTCGACGGAAAACTCAAGGAGTATCAGCTCAATGTCCTCGAGGGCGAATTGAGGACCTCATTTCTTTTCTTCTGCAATCGGACTCCGCAGTTAGCTTCGGACTATCTGAAGTCGTTCCACGGGCGCACCCACGCACGCGAAACGCGGGCCTCCATCCTGACGTTTCGTGGCGACCTGGCCCGGACCGCTCCGAAGGAACTCGTTGACTTCACGATAGAGACTCTCATTAGGCCAAATAGCCGGAAGCGTGAACGACACGGTCCTCTGCCCGAGAGGGCATTTGAGGATACGGACGTCAAGTTTCAGCCTGCTTCACCGGCCCAGGGTCCATTCCTCGAACTGCTCCTGGCAAGCCCAGAGGAGGGATTAAGACTCATCCGGCACCTAGTAGAGTATGAGATCCGTTTCTACAGGGAAGACCAGACGGACGCATGGGCGGTCCTTATCGTGTGGGGTGGTAGCGACAAGAGTTTTCCATGGCAGGATTTTTACTACTGGTCCAGAGACTTCGGCTCCGCCTCCGCCACAGTGGTTTCATGCCTCATGGCGCTTGAAGCGTGGGCACACCAGCGGATCGAAGCGGGAGAAACTGTAGAGGTGGTACTATCCGACGTTCTTGCGTCGCCCTCTATGTCCTGCGCCGTCCTGCTGGTGGCAACTGACATTGTTCTCTCCCACTGGCCGCAGTCTGCTCTTGCGGGAATTCCATTGTTCGCGTCGCCGGAGCTGCTCTGTCTGGAGATGTCCAGAGATCATCATGACAACGTGAAGATACCCGATCTTCTCGGCCTCAAGGAGATCCAGAAAGATCCGATCGGCAGGGCCACGCTTCAGAGCCTTACGGAGCGCCCAGCCCGAAAGACCAACCTTTACAAAGTTCTGTCGGAGTATACTTTTGGGCCCAAAGAGGCCAACGAGACACTGCGCTCGCTGCTTCAACGAGCATCGGAGCGGCTCGGGCCTCCGGATGCGAATTCTGACCTCGGCGACCCTCGTCGGATGGCGCTTCACGCGTTGAACGCCATCAACCCGGACAACTGGGTAGGAAGAACCATGCCACAGTCCGACGGGAGTGAGCGTCCAGTCATCATGTACCAAGAGCCTCCCAATGAGGCCAAGCAGATGGGGCCGCTGCGAGAGAAGGCGAAGCCAACCATCGACGAGAACATGCTCGGGTTAGCGATCCAATCCATGCTGGCCAGCAATACGCCCTGCACTCCGGAGATTCTCGATCAGGCGCGAGCCTGGGCCAGTCGCCACGAATCAACACTGGATAAGCCTCCTGGATTCGATATAGGCGGCAGAGATTCTTCGACGAAAGACTCCGTCGTCACTGCTGCTCTGCTCATCGTTCGGGATGGAGCGCCAGAACTGATCAAGGAGCATGGAGACTGGATCCGCAGTATCTTCTCGAGGATATTCGTAGGAGAGTCCGATGCAAGCTTCGTAATGAGGACCGGCCTGGCGATGAATCCATGGGCGATCGCATTCGTCGGCCAAAGCCTGCTATTGCAGAAGAACCCTCGTCCGGGCGATCTTAGGTCGCTGCTTCGATTCACCATCCGGGGCGGGTACGCTGCAGCCCACGGGTTCGGTGCTGTACTCGATCTTCTCTCGGCTATCAATCCGCTGATCGTCCCCGGTGTTTTACGGTGCGCGTTTCTGGCGGCCGTCAAGCTCGATTATGGCTGGTTTCTTTCGGATGCAGGGAAGGAAAAGCGCCTGAAAGACCACGAGAAGGCCATCGAAACAGAGATGAACAAAGTCGCTGATTGGCTTGATGGCTTCTTACCCGCTCCCGAGTGGCCGGCCTTCCCATTTCGTGAAGTGGCCGAAGAGGGTGACGAACACCCCCGATCCAGACCGTCCAAACATGCGGACTGGCAAGCTGCAGCCATCTGGCTAAAACAGGCGAAGCCTCACTTTGATCCTTCTGCCTATACGTGGCCCGGTGAGATCGTATCAAACTATCGCGCCTGGACACGGGACGCAAACGGCGCTGGTCTTGAAGACGACGATCGAAGCAACCACGCACCGCGAGAGTGGAATGAGGTTTACTTTGAACTCGAAGCGCGGTCCCTCACCGGGCAAAGCGATGAAGCGCTGGCGAATACACTGGACAGTCTGTTCGCTGGCTTACCGGACAAATCCTATTACGCTTGTCTCTCCACATTTCTTCTGAGTGTGGATCGAGCGTACTTTGAGAGGGGCGCTCTCACCGCTTCCCAGGCTGTGCAGGTCCGTGGTTATTTGATGGGGAGGCTGCAGCAGACCAGTCTCTTCGGGTGGAACAAAGATCGCGATGAGCTGAGTGTGGAGATGCACCTTGCTCCAGCATTGGCGACACTCTGTTTTAACGACGAAGGCTTTCGGCAATCGAAGTGCTATTTGCCTGCTTCCTTCATAGAGCGAGCAGACGTATTCCTTCCTTCGCTCGAAGCGTTTGTGAAAGTCTGCACGAGTCCTTACCTCGCGATCATGTACTTGAACTTCATGGAGGTCGCTCCGCATGCAGAGCAGGTGCCCTTCGTGGCCGCATGTGCCGGCACATGGCTGGACCGCTTTCCTGACAGCGATCGGTTCTGGATCGAATGGGAGTTCGGACAAAGGATTTGCTCGATTCTGGTCACCATCTTCCAGGAGGCGCCCGAAGCATTTTCCGATGCGGTCATGCCGGAGATCGAGCGAGTAGTGAGTAAGCTTGTGAGTCTTGGAGCGCCGCACGCCTACGAACTGGAGGAGTTGCTGTTCTACGGTCGACTCTGAAGATCGGGCGCAAATTTTCGGCGATGAATCTATTCGCCGGCTGATCGATTCGCCTCAAGGTCCCCGGTCTGGTCGGGACCTTCACCCTAACATCGAGAACACCTTGCTCTGTAGCAACTGCGTTCTTGACCGCGTGAATCACCTTGTAAGCCAAATCAACCGGCATGGTCTCATGGATTCGCGGGCGGACGCGCGGATTTTGCCGAAGGGGAGAATTGGTAACGATAGACGCGCTAGCATCGGGAGATCCTTATCCAGCACCGGCTTCCGGATTCCCGCCGCCATGCCGCCTTCGCGGTACCGTTTTCTTCGTCGCACTCAAGGAATTCAGGGTTGTTGGTCAATTAGTAATTGACGAGTAGGCGTTGATCCACTTTGTCATTTGGCTTTTACCCGATCGCTTGGCCCAGTTTCGCCGCTAGTGTCTCCACCTCGCAGGTGCTCGCGAAACTTGTGAATTGCATGAGTCGCGAAGCCTCCAACGACGATTAGGAGTAGAGTTAGACCCGCGCCCCACCACGTCGTGTCATCCGCTAGTTCACCGTGCTTGAAGAGGAGAAGCAGGCTCGATCCGATAGGCAGGCCAATGAGACAACCATAAGTCACCGCCCCGCTGAGTCGGTCCCGAAAACAAGCGATCCATGGATAGTCTTTACTGGATTTGACCTCGCCTTCGCCCCATGATTCTCCGGTGTTCATTTGCCTCAGATGGAGCAAGAAAAAAAGCATCAGTGCAGAAAGGGCCGCTGGCCCTGCCAAGAGAATAAGGTCGCGATCCACAGATACCCCGAACAGACTCAGCGAGCCGTGCGTGGTCGCCTCGATGCGCTCTTGCAAGAACAGGGTCGCATTCTCTGTTCCCATATCTGCAATTCGTTCCCAAAATGGCTTGAGTCTGGGAAAGACGACACCGGATCTTGGATCGACCAGATTCTTTCCGTTTTCATCTGACTTGAGCCAATCAAGTGCGAGATGCAGATTGTCGCTCGGCTTGAACGTACAACTCACTGAAAAATTCGCCGATGGGGGCATTGGTAGCCCGTTGAAAAGGAGAAATTGGAGGCTCTCTACGTTGGGGCTGTTGTGAAGCACAACAGGATCAGCAATCATCACATTATTGATCGACATACCGCTGCCGAAGTTCGCGTACACACCGGTCACTGTCAGAGGAACCGGTTTCGTGGGAACCGGCTGTGTAGGTGGGGCCGGCTGTTGTGCTTTTTGATTTAACTGCTCAGTGAGCCGCGCGAGAACCTCTCGCTCATCATTCACCAGATAAATACCCACCGTATGTTGAGCAGTGACAAAGTCCTCGAAATCGCGCAAACGAGTATAGGCTCCTAGGGGTGGATAATCCATCACAAATGGCTCGGAGAACACCGTAGAACTGCGGACTGTCAGATGTGCTTGCTTAGCAGCCTTCACCAGAAGATCACGGTTCGCCTCTTCTTGACTGGCAAAATGTCGCTTCACATACACGGGGTAATTCTTCAGATCGACTTTCCTGAAAACTTTAAGTTCGTCGAGCGCAGCTCGATAATCCTTGGATCGATCCGTGGTCACAGCAAACGCTAGCACCGCTGCAGCGGCCACACAGATTACCTGCTGAAGCGATTTAAGTGCCTTGAGTCGCTCGTCCATGCATTTAGTGTCTGCGTGTGTCACAGGCATAGGACCCCTCTTTCAGGCAGCGTCTAGCCGCCATCGCATGGAGGCTTGTCGATGATATCCAACTCCTCAAAGACTTTGATACCCAAGAAAAGTATACGGATTGGTCGTCCCCAACACGAAAATTACTTGCTCCGGCAACACAACAGGCGAATAGAGAGATCCTCATCACCGCGAGCACACCCCTACAACAGTACCGATAAACGCCGATGGAGCCATGTATTTCCCCGTGCATCTGATCCTGGAATTGTGGCGCTATAAGGGTTAGTGCTATCCCAGGTCTCAAAATCGAGACCTGGGGTACCCATTTTCGCGCTCTGTCTTGTTCATTGAGATCTGGGCCACCCGCCAACGACCGGAATCCCGCGTGCTGTCGGAGAGGAGGTAGACTGATCGGCCGTCAAAGCTGGGCTATTCTCAACCGTTGACGTTCCTCGCTCTCTGAAACTCCTCGTAAAGCTGTGCTGGGTAGCGACCCCGTAATTCAAGATTCCTCATTCCCTCCAGAGGACGATCCGGGGCTGAAATGCGCGTAGGGATGTATTTCAAATGGACTTCATCCTTCGTGATTTTGCACGACGGAAAGTCAGCCATGAAATCCCGCAGGTCCGGAGCTACTCGGGGCAGATCAGTCATATTTGGGAGACGCCCCAACGCAAGTGTGAGTTCCTGCCTGACCTCATTGTCCATCAGGTCGTTCACGGTGGTTGCCTCAGGGGGACCTTCACATTCCTCGGCCAAAACATAGCCGTTCAGGTATCGCTGCTCATTGGGCGAGTACGGTTGGATAGCAAAGCTCAAGTCAATCACCTTGAATGGTGGAGCGCATACCCATGCATGACCAGTGACCGCACCCGTCCGGGCACGGTTGCGCGGGTGCATCAACGGCCAAAACCATCTCGTGCCGACACCGGACGCAGCCGGATACTGAATTCTGAGCCCCCCAGCCACCATGTATACCCAGATGCCCTGAGGCTCCAAGAACCGCTGCACAGTCTGGGAAATATCGACGCAGGCTCCCCGACGACCATCGGCATCTAGTTCTCGATGAAGGAAATCGGCTGTGTCTCGAACTACTCTTCGAGCGTGTTCCAGATATTCGGGGGTGAACGTCAGTGTATCGATGTACTGCGCATACGTGAAGAGCAGTCTGGGATTCCGCCCTTCCGCTTCGAGGAAGGCAGGCGTCTCACAGAAACCCGGATTTCTGAAGTCAATCCCGAGTCGCCCAAACTCCCTCTCCAGTTCTTCACGAGTTGGCATGGGGAATACCTTAGCATTTCTACTCAGTAACTCTCCCTATTGCCCAAGAATAACCCGGAACTTCTACCTAATCCTGCCCCCTTGACAGGTAGTATTAGAATTTCTGCTCCGCGAAACGTGGGCGGCACGAGGGGGGACCGGTGGCCGATTCAGCGATTGCGGGATCGGTGGTGGGTTGGCACCGACTATCCCCGTTTCAGAAAATGCTCGTGAGGGACGAAACCTTCAAAGATGCGGTGTGGGTAAAATACCTGATCGTCGCTCCAACGAACGATGACGTTCTGCCCGGCGAAGCTGAACGACCAGGACCCACGTCTGTGTTACGACAACTGAACGCTGGGGCTTATCGCTACATCCAAAAGATTGATGCCCGATTCAAAGAGTCAGGCGGAATGCCTGACCTCGAATCAGACACACCGTTTGCACACTGAAGGCTGGGAAAAGGCAATTCTGCGCTTGTTCAGAATCCTGGGCGACTGATCGGCCGTCAGTCATCATGCATTCTGGTCGATCCTTTTTCCCCATTACACCACCAGTGTGTTGCCTGGATGTTGTCCGGATGATCATCTCTCCAGGCCCCTCCCATTCCCTTGGGGTCTTTGTGGTCCGGCGCGACGTCGTTGTAGTCCGTGAACTCATGGTGGCAGATTGCGCAGATGCTGTTCTGCTCGG
>Ga0181533_1004422_pt1 | contig 14360 bp, 9 predicted proteins | sample PEATcosm2014_Bin_45_FD_119772 | JGI IMG/M metagenome (GOLD analysis project Ga0181533, IMG submission 119772) | Peatland microbial communities from MTU Mesocosm Facility, Houghton, MI, USA - PEATcosm2014_Bin11_60_metaG | ecosystem: Environmental > Terrestrial > Soil > Wetlands > Peat | place... | reverse complement strand
GGAAGCCGAGCGGAAGCACGGAAAGAACGCGACGGATGCAATTTACGAGGCCTGTCTGATCCGCTTTCGCCCCATCATGATGACCACCATGGCCGCGCTGCTGGCTGGGCTACCGCTGGCGCTCGGAACCGGTTTCGGTTCTGAATTGCGCAGGCCGCTGGGCATCGCCATGGTGGGCGGGCTGCTGCTGAGCCAGGCGCTCACGCTGTATACCACGCCCGTCATCTACATCTTTTTTGACAATCTGGCGCAGCGCTTTAAGCACAAATCGAACAAGCCGGAAACCGGCGACGCAGAACTGGCAGGGCCAGCATGAATATCTCCGCACCCCTCATTCGCCGGCCGGTGGCTACGACGCTGCTCACGGTTGCAGTTGCCTTTGCCGGGGCAATTGCTTATAAGATGCTGCCGGTATCGCCCCTGCCGGAGGTCGACTTTCCGACAATTTCAGTCAGTGCAAACTTACCGGGAGCCAGCGCCAACATTATGGCTTCGTCGGTCGCCACTCCTCTGGAGCGGCAGTTCGGTCATATTGCAGGTGTGACGGAGATGACTTCCGCAAGCACGCTCGGCAGTACATCTGTCACCATTCAGTTTGATCTCAGCCGCGACATTGATGGTGCAGCGCGCGATGTGGAGGCCGCCATCAATGCGGCACGCACTTATCTGCCCGCCAACCTGCCTGCCAATCCGACCTATCGCAAGGTTAATCCTGCCGATGCGCCGATCATGATCCTCGGCCTCACATCAGACAAATACGGTCCCGATAAACTATATGACGAAGCCTCTACCGTTATAGAGCAGAAGCTGTCGCAGATCCGTGGCGTAGGACAGGTCATCGTCGGAGGTGGCGCGTTGCCGGCTGTGCGTGTGGACGCTAATCCCACGCAATTGGCAAGCCACGGACTTTCCCTTGCAAATTTGCAGTCTGTGCTTAGCCTGCAGAACGCTGACTTGGCCAAAGGCCAAATCTCTGATGGCATTGTGACCGCAGACATCCTTGCCAACGACCAGATCTCGCATGCAGACGACTACAAGCCGCTTGTCGTTGGTTATAACCACGGCGCGGCTATCCGCCTGTCCGATGTTGCCAAGATTACTGACTCTGTACAAAACGTCCGTGCAGCTGGCTATTTGAACGGCAAGCGCGCTGTTACGGTCATCATCTTCCGCCAGCCCGGCGCCAACATTATTGGCACGGTCGACCGCATACGCGCCCAACTTCCGTTTATCAAGGCATCTATTCCACTCGGCATAGATACCACAATTGTTCTTGATCGCACCACAACAATCCGTGCTTCTGTCGGCGACGTCGAGAGGACGCTGCTCATTTCCATCTGCCTCGTCATCATCGTAGTGTTTGTCTTCCTGCGCAACGGCCGCGCAACCCTCATTCCCGGCGTCGCTGTGCCGGTCTCGCTTATCGGGACGTTCGCAGTGATGTATCTGTTCGGATATAGCCTTGACAACCTCTCACTGATGGCTATGACCATTTCAACTGGATTTGTGGTTGACGATGCCATCGTTGTGATGGAAAATATCGTGCGCCATCTGGAAGCCGGCATGAAGCCCTTAGCCGCGGCGCTGAAAGGCGCAGAAGAAATCGGTTTCACCGTCTTCACCATCAGCATTTCGCTCATTGCCGTCTTTATCCCTCTTCTGGTGATGGGCGGAATCGTTGGCCGCCTTTTCCGTGAATTTGCCGTCACACTCTCGGCGGCCATACTCGTGTCCATGATCGTTTCACTGACCACCACGCCAATGATGTGCGCCTACCTGTTGAGGAACGAGCGCGCGGAAAACCATGGCCGCATATACATGACCAGCGAAAAGTTTTTTGACTGGGTCCTGTCGTTGTATCGCACCAGCCTGCATTGGGTGCTAGATCATCCGACCCTCACCCTCGTCGTACTTTTCCTCACCATAGCGCTCAATGTGGTGCTGATAATCAAGATACCCAAGGGCTTTTTCCCGGTGGAGGACACAGGAGCGATCTCCGGTGGAGTTCGAGGGTCACAGGATTCTTCCTATGCGGCCATGGACAACGCCATTCAGCAGATCGGCGGCGTGATCAAGAACGACCCTGCCGTAGCGAATGTGATTGCGTTTACCGGCGGCAGTGGGGCCACAAACACCGGCTCCCTTTATGTTGCGCTCAAGCCGCTGGCGGCGCGTACGGTCAGTGCCGCTCAGATCATCGACCGGCTGCGTCCCCAATTGAACCGTCTTCCGGTGGCTTCTGCGTTCCTGCAACCCGTGCAAGATCTGCGCATCGGTGGCCGGTCCAGTAATGCGATGTACCAGTACACGATCCAATCCGACAATATGCAGGATCTTTCCAAGTGGGGACCGATCCTGCTGGGTGAGATGAAGCACCTGCCCGGTTTGCAGGACGTAAGCTCGGACCAGCAGAATGGCGGCCTTAATGAAATGATGAGCTATGATCGCGTTACTGCGGCAAAGCTCGGCCTTACCGTTCAGTCGCTGGACTCGGAATTATACAGCGCTTTCGGCCAATCGGAAGTATCCATTATCTACACGCAATTAAATCAGTATTACGTGGTGCTGGAAGTTGCTCCCCAGTATTGGCAAAGCCCGGATGAATTGAAAGACGTATATCTTCATACGTCCAGCAGCAGTAACATCCCGCTGCTGGCGGTGGCCAAGGGTAAAGCCGGCACAACACCACTGGCCATCAACCATACGGGCTTGTTCCCATCGGTCACCGTGTCCTTTAACCTCGCGCCTAACGTGTCTTTGAGCGATGCCACATTGAGCATCAACCAGATGCACAAGCGGCTCGGCACGCCTTCCACGCTGCAAGGCTTTTTTGCCGGCACGCTTTTGGCCTACCAGCAATCTCTTGGAACCGAGCCCGTGTTGGTCCTGACGGCGTTGCTGGCGGTTTACATCGTTCTCGGTATATTGTATGAAAGCCTGGTCCATCCGCTGACGATCATCTCCTCGCTGCCGTCGGCCAGCGTAGGCGCGATGCTTGCTCTTTTGATCTTTAAAGAAGATCTGAACATTATATCTATCATTGGCATTGTCCTGCTGATCGGAATTGTAAAAAAGAACGCCATCATGATGATCGATTTCGCTCTTCAGTCACAGCGCCAGGAGGGGAAGAGCACTGCCGATGCGATTTTTGAAGCGTGCATCTTGCGCTTCCGTCCGATCCTGATGACGACGATGGCTGCGTTATTGGGCGCTCTGCCGTTGGCGCTGGGCACGGGCACGGGGTATGAACTCCGCCGGCCCCTTGGCATCACAATTGTGGGAGGACTGCTCTTGAGTCAGATGCTCACGCTCTATACAACACCGGTTGTCTATTTGGCGTTCGACCGCCTGCGGCTGCGGATGCAGGGAAAGCAGCACGACATCCTTGACCGTGGGGCTAGACCAGCTTCCAGCGATGCAGGTTAATTGGAGCCACCATGGGGTGCATAAAGATTATGAATCCTTTCCATCGAAGAGCCGCAATATGCTTCGCAGTGACCGCTTGCCTACTAGGAGGGTGCATGGTCGGCCCAAAGTACCATACCCCGCCCGCAGAAACTCCAGCGGCATACAAGGAACTAACTCCTGCCGATTTCAAGAATACGGAAGGTTGGAAAGTGGCGCAGCCGAAAGATGATGCGCTTCGCGGTAAATGGTGGGAGATTTTCAACGATCCACAGTTGAATGTGCTGGAAGAGAAGGTCAACATTTCAAACCAAAACATCGCAGCTGCTGCGGCAACCTTTTTTGCTGCGCGCGCCCTGGTAAAAGAAGCTCGATCACAGCTTTTCCCTACAGTTACAACCAGCCCGGGCCTTACCGTGCAACGGTCGTCGTCCACAATATCCACTGGCGGTTCCTCATCTTCCTCGCCGGGTACTTTTACTGACTATATTTTCCCGTTTGATGCGACCTGGCAGCCGGACTTGTTCGGCCGTATCCGGAACACCGTCAGATCGGCCGCATACGGGGCGCAGGCAAGCGCTGCGGATCTCGAGAATACTCGCCTCGCGGTCCAGGCCAATGTTGCCGCGGATTACTTTCAACTTCGCGGACAGGATGCTTTAAAGCAGTTGTTGGATTCCACCGTGGTCGCTTATCAACAGTCTCTCGATCTGACGAGGGCTCTGTACGAGACAGGCATCGACTCGGACGAAGCCGTGGCGCAAGCCGAGACTCAACTCGAAGCAACTCAAGCACAGGACGAAGCTCTCGGCGTCCAACGGGCGCAGTTTGAACATGCCATCGCAATGCTGACCGGCCAGCCGGCGTCGACGTTTTCAATTCCGATCGAACCCCTCAAAACAAGTCCTCCGGCGATTCCCTTCGGGGTTCCGTCCCAGCTTCTTGAGCGGCGTCCCGACATAGCCGCAGCAGAGCGCCTGGTTGCTCAGGCAAATGCACAGATTGGCATTGCGAAAGCGGCCTATTTCCCGACGATTACGTTAAGCGCAGCAGCAGGACTCGAAAGCATTTCGGTCGCGACTTGGTTCACATGGGCGAGCCGCTTTTTCTCGGTTGGTGCGGCGGCCGCGGAAACCATCTTCGATGCGGGGTTACGCCGGGCCACGGTTGAGCAATTCAGAGCCCAGTACGATCAGACAGTGGCCAACTATAGGCAGAGCGTGTTAACGGCTTTTCAGCAAGTTGAAGACAGCCTTGCGTCGCTACGAATTCTCTCTGTGGAGATTCAACATCAGGATACGGCGGTCAAATCGGCGGAAAGAACCCTCGTGCGCGCCACGGATCGCTACAGATTGGGAATTGATCCTTACCTGAATGTGATTACCGCGCAAACCTCTTTGCTATCCAATCAGGAAACAGCGGTCGATCTCCGAATTCAGCAGATGACTGCCAGCATCGGATTGATTGAGGCGCTCGGTGGAGGTTGGGATGCCTCGCAGCTCCCATCGCAGGTACAACTGATCAGAAAAGTCCCATAGGGGACAGATATTTATATTTTCCGAATTCTGCAGCGACCCCCACATGCAAGCGAGGCGACCCCATAAGAGATGTCGCCTCCCTTTTATTCCAATCTGTCAATCTACTGGTCCTTCAGCAATCAACAACGACAGCCCAGCAGGAGGTGACATTACGTCGGTGCAGCTACAGGAGCTATTGCTGGTGCTGTTCATCCTTTCTGATCTCTTTTTTGTGTTTTTTTTGTCGGTGGTGTTTTTTCTGTTTATAGTGCTTCTCCATTGGTTTAACTTCGTCTCTTCTCGGTTCATCTTTTCTCATTTCAGCCGGTGCAGTATCTCGATGTTCGGAATACGGAGCGTCGTCTGCGAATACAATTGAGGTAAACGAGACAGCAACAAGTGCAGCGAGGATGGTGGAAAGAAATTTTTTCATGATGGACTCCTTACGATAGTTTTCAATACAGCACATTCAGGATACCGCATGGTTGATGCCTGTCAAGGGCCACGGTTATTTTCCACAATAGCAGGGGTGGGGCCAAGGTTATTTGCATGGTTAGGGCGTACCTGAGCCAAAGTATTTTTCCACTTCGTCTTGTCTGGGAAGCCAGTCCAAACTCGGGAACCACCGACTTTTCCTGACCGCCATTATCAATGCGTAGGGCAGACCTATGTTCATGTAGGAGAGTGATCCATTCCGATGAGATGGTCTCCCCCCGCTAGGAATTTCGGCATCTATGTGCCATGATGGTGATTGCAAATCCCATCAACCTGAAGCGAGAGGAGACCAGCATGAAGATTACCACCGTTGGCCTTGATTTGGCAAAAAGTGTTTTTCACGTTGTGTGTTTCGATGAACATTCCAAGGAAGTAAAAAAGCGCGTCTTACGACGTAATCAGGGTCACCGCAAGGATTCGTGTGAAAATGGGCAACAAGCCATAAATAGATGCTATTGCAGTACTATATCATGTTTTGTCAGCTCAAGCCTAACGTCGTAGTTTACCGGGTCCTCCATACGCTCGCGTAATTCATACCTGCCAAATCGACTCGGATGCTGCCTGTAGGGCCAATGAAAACATAGCTGCGATTTCGTCCTGTAGAACTTCCCTTTTTATAAACAGAACCGGAATAAGTTGGTCACTGGATTGGAAAGTCCTTCATTGCATCCCAGTATTCCTTCTCAATATCTGCTAGGCTCATATCTTGATAAATGCTCAAACTCTCCCGGTTCTTGTGTCCGCTTATGAGCTGAATTTTCGCGTCCACGATGCCCTTGCTCGTCAGATAGGTGAGAATTTGGTGACGAAAGAGGTGCGGGTATATCCGTTTGGTAATGCCAGCACTCTCAGCGTACTTCTTCACGATCCCCCGAATCCATCGTGTAGTGAACTTAGACATCCGGTTCGACTCGAAGAGATAGACAGCACCTTTCTCCTTCTGAATCGAGATATACATAGCCAACTCTCCACGGAAATACGGAGGGAACAGGACATAGCGATCTTTGCCCCCTTTCCCCTGGTCAATTCGAATGCGCGTTTGAGTGAGATCAACGTCATCCAAGTTGATATTGGCCAATTCTGCATTCCGGATGCCAGTAAAAAGCAATAATTTTAACATAACCACATGGTCACGGTTGAATCCGTTCCAGACGGCAGTGTAAAAGTGCTTCAATTCATCCTGAGTCAGGAGGTCTGGAAGTTGTTTTGTCCGGACTGTCTCCACTTTGACTGATAGGTCCTTTCGGACATACTGAAACACCTTTTTCAGGTAGTTTGAATCGGGATGCTGCTTGCGGAGGAGCTTGGCGATTTGGTCGGCCATCTCCTTAGGTGGGGTCTTCTCCATCAGGGCACCTCAAAGAATGACGGTTTGTTTAAGTCCAAACGGATGTCTCCGTAAGGGTTAATGTTCGATGTAAACAGCGGGGTCAACGCATCCATGTCACCTGCCTGCATCTGGCTGATGTATCCATCATCACACAAAATGCGTTCCAGCATAACTGTATTAACCAGGACTAAAGCGTTTTGGAGCAGATGCAAGCACAGCACAGTGAGTTCTTGGATTAGTGGATCATTTGTCTGAAGTTCAGCTTTCCCTCCGTAACAGATAAAATCGATGGAGGAGTTCCAACTCTCGACGACATTTCGCCCCTTATGAATTCTCTCCCGATATGATTGGTCAGTCAGAAACTTGCAATCGTGGATTGTTTTGAGGGCCTTGCCCACCTCCAGAAATCCCTTATAGGTCTGGTTCGCTGGGTTGTTCCGATTGAACCGTCTAAGGAGGGAATCAACCGGGGCAGTCCGTTCCTTCGCGGCTACAACGTGGCGCGTCATGTCACGATAATGTTCGTGGGCATGTTCCCACCGGATCGGTCGGGCAAGTACCCCTGCAAGATTGGGAAAACTGATTTTCTCGTTAGGGTCAGACAGGTAGAGTCGTTCGTACTTCATTCTTTTGAGCCAAGGGAATAGCTCCACGGACAGAAAACGGCAGAAAGCGAAGCCCAATTCACTCTGGCCATGCGAGTCGATTGTATTGGACTCGACGGTCATCATGGTGTCGTGGTGGATCAACGATGTGATCATGGCTGCCACCTCGGTGCCACGCCTCACCTGTGAATGGATTCCCGCAGAGTTTTTATCTACGAGAAAATATGACATTATTCCGCATTCCTGATAATGCGGATTCCATTGTGCAACAAGATTCTGCTCCCAAGCCCCCAGATACTTCCCGTCGGAGGTGCAGGCGGTAGTAGTTCCCCATATTTCCGGGCTGCGAACTTCAAGTATCCGATTAACCAAGGCTGAGATAACTTCGCGCACGGAATCAAGGTGAAGATATCGTTTGTTGAAATAAAGCAGGTCCTCGTATGAGAAGTGAGGTTTGGCGGCAGCATGGATTCGTTTCAACCCCAAGCCAGTACCACGGCCCAGTAGACTGAGCAGTAATCTCTCCCGTATTTCATCGGGGTTCAACACCTGTCGCTGTGCGGTTGAATAGAAGTAGCGAGTAAAATTTACCTGCCTGTCAGCCTCCAGGAGAATATCCACCAGATCTAGAATCCCCCAGCGATCCAACGATTTCTGTTTTATTTCCTGGAGAATTGGGTGCTCAGGGCCAGCAACGATTTTGGGGATACGGAAGAGGCCCTTCTCGCCATTGCCTGGGTAATAGATATAGACGTCTTGCTTGTCACTAAAGAACTCGTTGGCCTTTTTTAGTGACGAGGCGAGTTCTGCCCGGATAGGATCCACGAAATCTTCTGAGCGCTCTGGAATCAGGTGCTTACGGCAATAGTTCATCCCCATCTCCGCCCAGTCCTGAGGAAGATCTTGGTCAGGATTCCGATAACGGAAGGATCCCTCAACCCATACCTCCTTATTTTTCAGTGCCTTCTCCAACTTCTGCAACACACACAACTCGAAATAGTGCTTTACGATTCGCGTGACGTCTTTTTCTTTCTCTATCCCCATTTCCTCCCAGATCCCACTCAGCAGCTCCTCATGGATATGCTCCGTATCTGGGTAGCATACATTTTTCTTGTCCAGATATTTTCGAACCAGAGCGATGCCTTCAACAATAGGCCTACATACAGGATTGGACGTCCGGAAAGTGAGGTTCTCCAGTACCGGTTTCATCATCTTCCGGTAGGACGCCAAGTATCTTTTTTTCTTCTCCTTCGCCTGTGTGTTTTCATACCGCAGTTCCCGTCCTTCGTATTCCGCGATGATTTGATATAAAATCTCCTTTCCTACGGCAGGGAAGAGTACGTTTTCGACAGTATCGAAAGGGTTTTGGGTTGAGGCTATTGCCATTTTGTACAAAAGCTCTCTCTTCTTGTATACCGTCTGAATGCTGCCAATGAGGTCGCGCTCCAACTTTTTGTCGGCCTTTTTCTCTATGCGATGAATGAGTTGAAGGAAGATTTCAATTATGTTGTCAGTCAGTTCCATTCGGCGGAAATGCAGCAATACGGCCAACAATGCATATCTAAAGTTACGTGGGTGGCGTTTCATCTGGTACGTCCCCTCAGGGGCGGTCCTTTCTCGCAACAATTTCATTACTTCGTCTGGTACATCCTTCAGATGGACATTCGCAGCAATTCCAAACTCATTGACAAATTGAAGACGCTTGACCTCGCGTAACAGACTCTTCATACCAAATTTACCTGGATTGGCCTTCATCCATTCGTAGCCATCTTTGTCGTTTAGGGCTGGGTTCAGGCACTGATCCATTTTTTCCCGGATTTCAGGACAAATACGCTCGGAAATTCTTTGGCAAATTACATTCAGGTATTGTTGCCAAGCTGAACTCACTAAGCGCAAGAATTCCTTCTCCACCGGAAGCTCCAAACGAAGATGACGACATCGAGCAACCATGGAATAGAACATTTTCTGCCTGGATGGGTGATCTTCACCTTCATCCACAAGCCAGCGACCAAGCTCTTGAGAATCGTCTGCGTTGAAAGGCCGGAATCCGGTAAAAGCTCTTATGGAAGCGAGGTGTTCCTTCCAGACACTATCCTTCCAGCGATATTCTTCGAACAAGCTCGAGTTCAGATCTAATTGGCGAGCAATCCATAATATGATCTGTGCGGGTATATCTTCCTTGTTGCGCGGGGGGTAGCCAAGAAAGATGAAAACCTTTACAAGCACCGCAAACCCCAAAGTGTTTGCTTCCTTCCGACATTGAGAGAGGAGGTATCTCTCTTCAGGGAGAATGGTGAAATATTCGTTGAGTTCATCATTGCTAAAGTGAGGGGTAACGTGAGGATAATCCATACGATTGATCTCGGTTCAAACTTCCGATAATAGGGAGAACCGGAAGTTTCAGGGGGAAATTTTGAGGGAAAAGGCTATTCAGGGGGGGATGTTAACAAAATATGGAATGATATTCCAGTTCCATTTATAAAAAGGGAAGTTCTACAGGACGAAATCGCAGCTATGTTTTAGTTGGCCCGGGAGGGGAAATCAATCTTCCTTCCGTACCTTGAAGTCCCCCGTATATGTATATAGGGAGCAAAATCCCAAACAAAGTCTCCATAGCGTGACAACACATGGCCGACCGACGCGATGGAGATAACCAGTGCGTTGCGCTGGTCCTCTGTCAGTTGCTGTAGGTCCTCCGCATAATCAGGTTTCTTGACGACATTCATGGCACACTCCCCAGCATCGCCCTGTCATACCACATCCGGTGGGGGTTTACCTCCGCCTCTGACCGGGCCTTGTTGACCCGGTACGGTTCAAAGCATCCCTTCGAGTTCTCTTTCGTCCGCAGGTTTGGGGCAATGATCTCCATATCAATGATCTGGATGATCGGCGCGTACAGATTGTTCCATTTTTCTCTTGAAATGTAGTTGCGCTCATTTAACAGGAGAAAGTAGAAGCTGAACAGACGATGTAGATCTGATTCCATCACAAGCTGGTTCGGGCAGCGGAAACACTCCAACCAGCGGGTACAAAGCGAGCCATCCCCCGGGGCCTTTGCCCCGTGCCTTGGGTCGGTACAGCGCCCCACGCCGGTATTGTTGTAGCCAACGGCAATGTCCCGCAAAGTCTCCCCCGGAATGCCGGTCTCCCTCGCCAGTTCTTCCAGGAATGCCAGGTCGTCCAACTTACCAGCCCAATCGGCGTGCATGAGAATACCAAGGCGTCGGAAGTTGGCCATCATCTCAGGCGTGACCGCAACGTAGCTCTGTCCGGCCACTGCCGGGGTATTGCCAAGCTGTTCGGCCGTAGCGATGAGGTCTCCTCCAGTTAACTGCCAGATGCGCTGGGCAAAGGTCTTGCGCAGTCGGCTAATATTGAGTCGGAGCGGCTTCCCATCTTCGGTCAGGCCGTGGCGATCGACCAGTTGCCGAACTGCAGATAACATCGTAGTTTCACTTAGGGAGCCTACCTTTCCGAGATGGCATAATGATGTAGATCGGTAAAGCCACAACCGGTTCCGCTCTCCATGCTGCACCTCGGCGACCAGCGGCTCAGTCATGCTAACGACCTCATGATAGATGGTAAGGGCGTCCATCGGCAGCGAGATCATATCCTTGATTTCCTGTGGCTTTTCAAAGGCCTGAACCAAGGTATTGCGCCCCCTGCGCTTGAAAGTGACAAGCAGCCCCAGTTTGTCCGGCTTGATCGGGTGCGGCAGCACGGCATCGCGGGTCAGTTCCAGGAGAGGTGTGGTGTTTCGCCCCGTACGGGCCGCAATCACCAAAAGGTATAGCGCAAGGATATTACTTTCATTCAGATGGTGGAGTCCTTCCCGAATTGCTTTGATGTCGTGATAGAGGGCAGCCATGATGGCAGTCATAACCTTCTTCGTGTATGGTTTGTGCCCAATGTAAGCCCGACCGCTGTTTGGGAATGGATTCTTAGGGAAAAGCCCCTCTGGCAGTGCTCCCTGACGGACCAGGTGTTGAAGTACTGATTTTACCTGACAAAAAATAGTTTTTGCTGAAACGAAGCTTAATCGGCCACATTCAGTATCAGTCTCTTTGGTAAACTTCAACCAGTGGATGAAGCCCTGGATCACTTCTTTATTTATCTCAACCAGTTCATAAACCGGTTGACCGGCGGCATCACGATAATCGAGGAATTCGAACCAGTTAGTTACTCCATCACGGCAATAGGTCAATTTCGTTCTTGCTTCCACGGACGGGATATTCCACAAGACGTTACGAAGAGCTTCTACCATGCCGTCGCGACCGGCATGTACCATTTGTTTGTTGCAATCGCTTTTGTCAGGAAGACTGCTGCCGGCAGCAGCCTGTTCCGGCCTGCCGACATAGAGCCAACGGCGGAAGTCAAAAGTTCTGCCAGCATAGGTCTGACGCCACGGTGCCGCACGGTAGTCGTCGATGCTGATCGGCTCGTTGCCGGGACTGCGCAGGGTGTAGTCCTTATTCCGGTTAAGCGGCATTGCTTCCCTCCCGCATCATCCGGTCAAGTTCTTGCTGGTAATCGTTCAGTTCGCTACTGTCCAACTGCTCCAGGCAGTGGATGTAAATCGACACGCTCTGAAGTGAGCTGTGCCCGAGACGTTTCTGAACCCATTTCAGGGCATGGCCAAGGCCCTTCCTGTTGCCGTGTTTGTCCAACTTCTCTGATTCGTAGTACAGTTCCATGGTGGCGAAAGTGTGCCTCAGTTTATGCGGGTGGACTTCGAAAGAGAGCACCGGCGGGATGAACTTCCCACGGCTTTCGTACACTTTGTAAAGTTTGCGGTACGCATTATTCAGCCCCTTCTCACTGTATGGCTCACCTCTATTGTTGAGAAAAAGGATTGGCGGTTCGCATCCGTATTTCTTTTCGAACAGTTTGGCCCGCATAACCCCTTCGCCGAATTTATTATACTGGTGCAGGGCATCCATCAAAGCCCAAGAGACGAATATATACCTGGCCTTGTCTCCCTTTGTTTTCATGTCCCGGGTGTCAAGGTATATGCGGATTCGTTTGTTCCTGTCGAGCTTGGCCGGGTCGAAGATGTACTTCCTTGGGAAGGTGCGGCACTCTTCATTGCGTATACCGGTGCCGAGCATGAACCAGGTCGCGTTCCGCAAGGTTTCTGACATCGGTGCAGCCTTCAGATCCCAGCACTCTTCCAAGGTCAATACCTTGAGTGGTTCCTTTTTAATAGGAAGACGGTTTTCGCTGCTTTCAATTAGGCGAATCCCAGCGTGAGTGTGGGCCATTGCATCGGGGTGTTCTCTACGGGGAACGGCCTTTTGGATCTGGACAAATGGAAGCCAATCAATCAGTCTTGCTGTCTCTTTTGCCCAGCGGTAGAAGGATTCTATGTGGCCAATACGGATGTTGATCGTCGAGTGCCTAAGCTTGTCGCCATTATTCTTGCGGTATGTGTCGTGGCACCATCGCTGGTAGAGCGCAAGGTTGCTCGCCTCTTTGCCAAACTCTGTCCGACATGGCGGTTCATTCCACTTAAGACCTTGGGCTTCAAGGAAGGAAAAGTAGTCATACAGAGAGTCGCTGGAGCTCTTCAGGGTTTTGGGACTGTGGACTCTTCCTCTTTCCAGTTTGAGGTACAGGATATAGCTGTTTGTTACCAGAACTGGCCAACCCTCATTATAAATAATAAAGGGCAAGTCCGGCAGCGACTGCCCCTTAAAGACGAAATCCCCTGTAGTCATGTACTGATGCATCTCCCCGTCCTCCAGAGCGTAAAGTAACATGCTCTTTCTAGAGTAACAAGAGAAGCTTACATTTCATATTTGCCCTGTGAAGGGCTTTCTCCCCTGAGGTATATAAATGGACCCGTCTGGAATGGTCTGGGGTCTCAATGTGATCGGATCGCGGTTGCCGGGCAGACAGGAAAAAAAGTAGGTGACAATCGCAAGAAACGTTTTTTCAAGGTTAATTCAAGAAATCGACCGTTTACCCGAACCGGACATTTGAGGATTTTCCATTAACAAACTCTTGAAATTGTCTGCTCCATACGGTATAAGTCTTCTAAGTATTCAGTGATAAATGCTTCAGTTTCATTCCCTTAAACATCTTTCGATAATCCGATTCCACGGCTTTCCTTCATCACTTGTTGGCTCAGGGGTTTACTGTATCGCGAAACGAAAAAAGCGCACAACCGTAATTCCTGTTCAGCTTGTTCGACTTGCCAATCTGGGGTCACCACAGAAAACGGATTTTAAAGTACGTTAAGGGGTTGCTTCAGAAAACGGATTATAAATCCCTTAGCGTACTATTTTTTCCGTTTCGTGAGCTGACCCCTAAGGTCTTGTGGCACCAAAATACACGAATCGTTGTCGTACCCCTCCAAGGGGAGCGCGGACGCACCCCCGCGCAAGAGCGCGTCGAAGATTGCTTTGCGAGTTATGAAAGAAATCATATCTATGGATACTATTCTGAGTATATTTTGTGGCGGCGCGGGGGGTGCACTTTTGATGTGGCTTTTGCGTGGCTGGATTTCAGAGCGCCTAAAACAATCGATTCAGCACGAATATTCTCAGAAACTTGAGACTCACAAAGCCGATCTTAACACTCGTATCCAATCGCTACAGCATGAGAATCAACTCCACCAGCTTAGGACATCGTTATTCTTCGATCATCAACGGAACGCTTTTGCCAGCCTACTTTCGAAGATAACCGAAGTGAACCAAGAATGGGAAGACAAGGAGTATGAGGAGTATGTGGGAGTCGCTGGTCGCGTACCATCTAATGCATTATCGGACTTATACAAGGTCTACCATCAACATCAACTCTTTCTCGACGTTGATTGTATTGAAACTATGGAATTGACTTTTGAATGTTACCACGACTCAATTTCTCCCATTGGTGATTCAGCAGAACAAGACGACATAGAAGCTTCCTATAACGGCATTCAATACCTTCAAACAATGATCGTCGAACTATTTCGGAAAAAGCTAGAAGCTTCAAACAATGATCTTGGGCTTCGCAAGATTGCAATAT
>Ga0181533_1004418_pt1 | contig 14362 bp, 15 predicted proteins | sample PEATcosm2014_Bin_45_FD_119772 | JGI IMG/M metagenome (GOLD analysis project Ga0181533, IMG submission 119772) | Peatland microbial communities from MTU Mesocosm Facility, Houghton, MI, USA - PEATcosm2014_Bin11_60_metaG | ecosystem: Environmental > Terrestrial > Soil > Wetlands > Peat | place... | reverse complement strand
CGGTCGCTGAGCACCCGGGTGCCACCGGTGACCGCGCTGCGGTCGCCGCCGGCCTCGCGGATCACCGGGGCCGACTCGCCGGTGATCGCCGACTCGTCGACGGAGGCGATCCCCTCGACGATGGTGCCGTCGCTGGGGATGATGTCGCCGGTCTCGCAGACCACGATGTCACCCCGGCGCAGCTCGGGAGCGGGCACTCCCTCCTCCGTGCCGTGAACACCGCCCACCAGGCGGCGGGCGATGGTGTCCGAGCGGGTGCGGCGAAGGCTCGCCGCCTGGGCCTTGCCCCGGCCCTCGGCGACCGCCTCGGCGAAGTTGGCGAACAGCACCGTGAACCAGAGCCAGAGGCAGATCTGGCCGACGAACCCCTGGTCCCCGTGGTTGAAGAAGCCGGTGAAGAACACGTAGGTGGAGATGGCGGCGCCGACCTCGACCACGAACATGACCGGGTTGCGCGCCATCCAGCGGGGATCCAGCTTCCTGAAGCTCGCCCCGATGGCGGGGACCAGGATGGCGGGGTCGTACAGGCTGCTCTGGCGCCGGCGCTTGCGCGCCCCGGGCATCCCGCCTGTGCTGGCGATCACGGTCATCTGAATCTGGGCTCCTACGGGTGGGACAGCATTCCAGCGTGGAGCTGGAGCTGCTCGAGGATGGGACCGAGTGACAGCGCCGGGAAGAAGGTCAGGGCGCCGACGATGAGGATGGTGCCGATCAAGAGCGCGGTGAAGAGCGGCGTGTCGGTGGGGAAGGTGCCGGCGCCGGCCGGCACGATCTTCTTCTGGGCCAGAGAGCCGGCCAGGGCGAGCACCGGGATCACGAAGATGATCCGGCCGAGCCACATCGCCGCCGCCAGGGTGGTGTTGTAGAAGAGGGTGTTGCCGGAGAGCCCGGCGAAGGCGCTGCCGTTGTTGCCGGTCGTCGAGCTGTAGGCGTAGAGGATCTCGCTGAAGCCGTGGGGGCCGGGGTTGAGCGGGCCGGCCTGGCCCGCCGGGGTGAGCACCGCCAGCGCGGTGAAGCCGAGGATGGAGAAGGGCAGGATGAGGATGGCCAGGGCCGCGTACTTGATGTCGCGGGCCTCGATCTTCTTGCCCAGGTACTCGGGCGTGCGGCCCACCATCAGCCCGGCCAGGAAGACGGCCACGATGGCGAAGGCGACCATCCCGTAGAGGCCGGAGCCGGTCCCGCCCGGGGTGATCTCGCCCAGCTCGATGAGCACCATGGGGACCATGCCGCCGAGGGGGGTGAAGCTGTCCTGGGCGGCATCCACCGAGCCGGTGCTCGTTCCCGTGGTGGCGGTGTTGTACTGGGCGGACTGGATGGACCCGAAGCGGACTTCCTTCCCCTCCAGGTTGCCGCCCGACTGGGTGCTGGTTGCAACCTGGCTGACCTCGGTCGCGCTGAGGGCGGGGTTGCCCGCCTGCTCCTGCTGGGCGGCGAAGGCCGCGCCGCCGACTAGGATGATGGCCATCGCGGCGAAGAGGGCGATTCCCTGCTTGACGTTGCCGACCCACTTGCCGAAGGTGAACGCCAGCGCGAAGGGGATGACCAGGCAGAGGAAGATCTCCAGGGCGTTGGTCAGCCCGGTGGGGTTCTCGAAAGGATGGGCCGAGTTGGCGTTGAAGAAGCCGCCACCGTTGGTCCCCAGGTCCTTGATCGCCTCCATCGCCGCGACCGGGCCCTGGGAGATGGTCTGGCTCACGCCCTCCAGGGTGCTGACCGGCGTGTATGCGTTGAGGTTGTCGATCGAGCCGCTGGCGACCAGGATGATGGCGCCCACCACCGCGATCGGGACCAGGACGTAGAGGAAGCAGCGGACGATGTCGACGTAGAAGTTGCCGATGGTCTGCGCGCTGTGGCGGGCCACCCCGCGGATCGTCGCCACCGCCAGCGCGATCCCGGTGGCCGCGGAGAGGAACTGGTGGAAGGTGAGGCCGAGCATCTGGGAGAGGTAGCTCATGGTCGCCTCGCCCGTGTAGTTCTGCCAGTTGGTGTTGGTGGTGAAGCTGACCGCGGTGTTGAAGGCGAGCGCGGCCGGCACGCCCGGGAGGTTCTCCGGATTGAGGGGCAGGTTGTTCTGGAAGCGGAGGATCACGTAGGTGAAGACGAGCCCGATCACCGAGACCAGGAGCATGGCCACCAAGTAGCCCTTCCAGCCCTGCTCCCGCTCCTCGTCGATGCCGGTCACCCAGTAGACGAATCGCTCGACCGGGCGCATCACGGGGTGCAGGAAGGTGCGCTCGCCCTGGAACACCTTGACCATGAACAGGCCGACGAACCAGGCGCCGGCGAAGACGACTGCATAGGTGACGATGACCGCGATGATGTCCAGGGCCACGGGTCAGAATCTCTCGGGGAAGAGCATGGCGGCGACCAGGTAGCCGGTCACCAGCACCGCGATCACGAAGGCGACGATGTAGCCGAAGGTCTGGCTCATCAGATCTTGTCCAGTCCGTGGACGTAGAGGAAGCTCAGGCCGGCGAGGATGACCAGGATGGCGATCATCAGCAGGTCGAGCATCAGCGTGCTGCCTCGGTGGCGGTTCGGCAGAGGTGCATGACGGGACTCTCGCTGAGAGGCCGTCAACGTTCGGTCAACGACTCGGCCGGCACCGGCACGGCGACCCGGTGGACCCGCCACTCGGTCCGCCGGCAAAGCCTGCCCAGCTCGTCGATCTCGACCTCGTCCAGGGCCACCCGGAGCACCCGCCCTCTCGGCGAGTCCTCGGTCACCAGCACGTCGACGGCGCCGTCCAGCCGTGGCAGCACGGCGGAGACGGTGCCCAGGCCCCGGCCGTCGCCATCGAGGACGGTCGCGCCCCTGAGGTCGCGCACGTCAAGAAAGCGCAGGCCCGCGAACCGCCACTTGGTGTCCACGGCGTCGATCTTGAGCGCCCCAGCGTCAACGTTCGGTCAACGACCGTGAGGTGCGAGGAGGTCCAGCACCCGCCGCGCGCCGGCGAGAGGCGCAGCGGCTCAGGAGGAGCGCCGGCGACGAGGAGCGCCGCCGAGGCGCACGGCCGCGGTGGACGAGCGTCGCCCAGGCGGCGGGCCGCTCAGATGGCGGGCGTCGCCCCCGTCTCGGCCGGCGGCCCGAAGCGATACCCCCGCCGGCCCACGGTCACGATGAGATCGGGCTCCGCGGGGTCCTCCTCGAGCTTGCGGCGCAGTCGCTGGACGAAGGTGCGCAGATAGTTCCGATCTCCCGCATACATGGGTCCCCAGACCCTGGTGAGCAGGGTCCGATGATCCATGACCATCCCCGGGTGCTTGGCCAGCTCGGCGAGCAGCACATATTCGGTCGGCGAGAGTCGCACCTCCTCCCCCGCCCGCGAGACCACCCGGGCCCCGAGATCGATGACCACCTCACCGCAGCGGATGACGCGGGCTGCCTCGGCGGTCCCCCGCACCCGGCGGAGGACGGCGCGCACCCTGGCCAGCAGCTCATCGGAGCCGAAGGGCTTGGTCAGGTAGTCGTCAGCGCCCATGTCGAGGGCGCGCACCTTGTCCCGCTCGTCGCCCCGGGCGCTGATCACGATCACCGCGGGCTGGCGCCGTCCTTCCAGGGTGTCGAGCAGCCGCCAGCCGTCGATGAAGGGGAGGCCGATGTCGAGAAGGACGACCTCATAGCCGCCGTGGGCGAGCTTCTCGGCGCCGACCAGGCCGTCCGGGGCATCGTCGACCCGGTGCCCGGCCCGCTCGAGGGCCGCCCGGAGGACCCGCCGGAGGGAGGCGTCGTCCTCGACCACCAGGAGCCGCCCGGACGGGCCTGCGGTGGGGACCGTCTCAGCCATGCGGGCCGCATTCTCGCGCAGGGATGCGGCCCTGGAGTGGGGAGTCGCCTGATCGTCGCCGCCGCGGCGACCTTCGGCCACCGATCAGGGGACGCAAAAGCGTCATAGCTATCAGAGGTGACGAGGACCACGTCAAGCTCGGGGGTCGGCACCCAAGACCCGCCTGAGCCACGGCCTCGCCCCCACCCCACCACCCGTCCGGCCTGAGGCATCTGGTCAGCCGAAACATTGCGGCAACGTTGGGGCGTCAGCCTCGCTCCCGGACCGCCGCCTCCACGGCGGCACATCCGGAAAGGGAGGAAGCCCACGATGTCCCTTCGACACACGATTCACTCGGCCCCGGTGCGGTCGGCCGGCCTCATCGGTGCGGCGGCCCTGACACTGGCGGCAGGTGCCACCGTGACCGCTCAGGCCGCCGTCTACCAGCCGGCCGTCCTGTACACGGAGAGCGACGCCGCCGCGGCCCAGGGTGGCAACGCGATCCTGGCGTTCCGCGCTCAGAGCGACTACGTCATCCCGTTCGCCAGCTTCGCCACCGGTGGTGACGGCACCGGCACGGCGCTCGGCTCGCAGGGTGCGCTGGCGCTTGCGGATTCCGGGAAGCGCCTGGTCGCGGTCAACGCCGGCTCCAACACCGTCTCCGCCTTCGCGGTCGAGTCGGACGGCAACCTCCGGCTGCTCGACACCGCACCCTCGGGCGGGACCGACCCGATCAGTGTGACCGTCTGGGGACAGCTGGTGGAGGTCCTCAACGCCGGGGACAACTCCGTCTCCGGCCTCTGGCTCGGCGACGGCGGCCTGCGCCCCCTGACCATGGCGGATGCCACCGCCAGCCTCTCGGCCGGCGCGAGCTCCCCGGAGCAGGTGTCGTTCACCCCTGACGGCAGCCGCCTGGTGGTGACCGAGAAGGGCAGCAACACCATCGACACCTTCACCGTCGCCGCCAACGGGCGGCTCGGCACTGCGGTCACCACCCCCGCGACCGGGGCCGCGCCGTACGGCTTCGGCTTCGACGCCGGCGGCGACCTGGTCGTCTCCGACGCCGCCGGCGGTCCGGCCGGCACCTCCGCGGTGACCACCTATCGGATCGAGCACGACGGCATGCTGGCTCCGATCAGCGACGTTCCCGACGGGCAGGACGCCGCCTGCTGGCTGATCGTCAACGCGGCCGGCAATCGGGCCTACACCGCCAACGCCGCCTCCGGGACCATCTCGTCCTACGACGTGGGCGCCTTCGGCCATCTGACCCTCAGGGCGTCGGTCGCCGCCACCACGGGTGGCCATCCGGTTGACTTCGCCATCTCCGGCAGCACGCTCTACGACCTGGTCAGCCCCCAGGGAGAGATCGCCACCGCCCCCATCCACCCGGGCGGAGACCTGGGCACGGCCAGCCTTCCGGTGACCGGCCTGCCCGCCTCGGCGACCGGGCTGGTCGCCGTCGCCCCGTAACCCGCATCGACTCGCGGAAGCCGGGCGGCATCGTGCCGCCCGGCCCTCCCGCGGCAGATTCCCCAGCCGGTCCACGCGAAGGCTCGGGACATACTGAGGAGACCATGACCGAGGTCACCGCGGTGGCGCCCGCCGGGCCGATCCTGTTGGTCGAGGACGACCCCATGACGGTGGACGTGGTCCGCGCCTACCTCGAGCACGAGGGACACGCCACCGCGGTCTGCCGCTCCGGGGGCCAGGCGCTCGACGTCCTGCGCCAGGTGTCCCCACGTTGCGTGGTCCTGGATGTGATGCTCCCGGAGCGAGACGGGTTCGAGATCTGCGCCGAGATCCGGCGCCGCGGGTCGACAGTCCCGATCCTCATCCTGAGCGCCAGGGCCGACGAGGTCGACCGCATCTCGGGTCTCGGCCTGGGCGCGGACGACTACCTGGTCAAGCCGTTCAGCCCCCGGGAGCTGGTCGCCCGGGTGGGTGCGCTGCTGCGTCGCGCGGAGATCGGACCGCGGCCGCTCGAGGTGCTGCGCCTGGGCAACCTCGAGCTGCTCCTCGACGGTCACGAGGTGCGGGTGGCGGGCGCGCGCATCGGTGTCCCCCGGCGCGAGTTCAGCCTGCTGGCGGTCATGCTCGGCGAGCCGGGCCGGGTCTTCTCTCGCGCGCAGCTGCTGGCACGTCTGCACGATACGGACGAGCCGGCCTGGGGCGAGCGGACCGTCGACGTGCATGTCACGCGCCTCCGCGACAAGCTCCGCGCGGCCACCGCCTCGGTGCGGATAACCACCGTGCGCGGAGTCGGCTACAAGCTCGAAGGCTTCGCTCCCGCATGACCCACATCGGCGCAGCCTGGGCCCGCCTGTGCCGCGGCTGGGGTCGCATGGGCCTCCGCTGGCAGCTGGTGAGCCTCAACGCCGTGGTGATCGCGGCGACCGTCGCGACCATCATCCTGCTCATGGACGTCATCGCCGCACCCAGCTTCATGAGCATCATGCATGCCGCCGGACAGCCGGTCGACCCCGCGGCTGGGCAGCGCGCCTACGAAGCCGCCGTCGCGTCGGAGGTGTATCCGACCGTCGCCGTCGGAGCGGCGTTGGCGGTCCTGCTCAGCTTCCTCTTCGTGACGTTGGCGCTTCGCCCGCTGCGCGCCGTCCGCGCCGCGACCCGGAGCATGGCTTCAGGGGACGCGCCCGCCCCCATCGAGAGCCGGCGCCACGATGAGATCGGAGAGGTCGCCGAGTCCGTCAACGAGCTGGCCGGCTCGCTGAAACGCCTCGAGGATCTGCGCCGCCAGGTGACCAACGATGTGGCGCACGAGCTGCGCACCCCACTTCACAACCTGCTCGGGCTGCTCGAGGGGATGCGCGACGGCGTGATACCGGCATCTGCAGATCAGCTGGACCGCGCGCACCACGAGCTTCGCCGCCTGATCGCCCTGGTGGAGGACCTCCGGGCGCTCAGCGACGCCCAGCTGGCCCGAGACCGCATGGAGCTGCGCCCCGTCGACCTCGTCGGCTTGGTGCGGGACACCGCGGGGGGCTTCGCCGCCGCGATGGTGGAACGCAGGCTGACCTCGACGATCGAGCACCACGGATGGATGCCGAAAGTCATGGGCGATCGGGTCCGCCTGGCCCAGGTGGTGGGCAACATGATGGACAACGCCATCCGGCACGCCGCTCCCGGCACCGTCGTCACCCTGCGCATCTCCGCGTCCGCGAACGCCAGGGCCAGGGTCTCCGTCACCGACACCGGTGACGTGATCCCACCGGAAGCGCTGCCCTACATCTTCGAGCGCTTCTTCCGGGTCGACCCCAGTCGCGCTCGCGACAGTGGCGGGGCCGGGATCGGCCTGGCCATCGTGCGCGAGCTGGTGGACGCTCACGGGGGCACCGTCGGCGCCGGGGCCGACGATGAGGGGGTCACGGTGTGGTTCGAGATCCCGCTCGCCGACGCCGAGGTCGGGGCGGTCGAGCCGCGGCCACGGGATCAACCCCGCGGGGCTCCCGCGCACGCGGGGTGAGACCCAGCCTGACGCGGCAGGGCCTCTGGCGCTTCACCCGAAGGTGAAGTCGTACGCCTGGATTCCGGGGGATGCAGAGAGGGCGAGCAGGCTCGACTGCTCGGACGGGCCCGACACCAGCGTGTACAGGCGGGGGACGCCGGAGACGTCGATCGTCCCCGCCGCCCTGCCGTTGAGGCTGAGCGAGAGGGTGCCGCTGCCGCCGAGGACCAGGTAGACGTCCCTGGCCTCGAAGTCCAGCTCGAGACGGGCATCCGCGCCCGCCGTGGCCTCCTCGGAACCGATCGTCCAGGTCCCCGACAGGCCGTACTCGCCGACCACGATGGAGTTGGGGAAGGCGTAGGTCGCCGGCGCGCCGTCCTGGACCGAGGTGACCCCGGCGAGGTACTCCAGCCGGCTGTAGCCGAGGTAGGTCTCGGGGCTCATGGGCTCGGTCGGGGTGAGATCCGGGACGTCGGTCGCCGGCGGCAGCTTCACCTGCGGGTTGGCGTCGACGAGGAGCTGGCGGAGGGCGATCTCTGTCTGACCGTATTCACCCTCGCCGAAGCTCTCGTAGCGCACATTGCCCGAAGCGTCGATGAGGTAGTCCGCCGGCCAGTACTCGTTGCTGTACGCGTTCCAGGTGTCGTAGCTGTTGTCGACCGCGACCGGGTAGGTGATGCCGAACTGCTGCACCGCGCTGCGGACGTTGGAGACGACATGCTCGAAGGCGAACTCCGGGGTGTGCACCCCGACCACGACCAGACCGTCGGCCTGGTACCGCTGGTACCACGCCTCCACGTGGGGAAGGCTCCTCTGGCAGTTGATGCAGGAGTAGGTCCAGAAGTCGACGAGAACCACCTTGCCGCGCAGCGACCTGATCGTGAGCGGCGCACCGCCGGGGGTGTTCAGCCAGGCGGCGATGCCCTGGAAATCGGGGGCCGGAAAGCACTCCCGCAGGGTGGGGGACGTGGTGCAGCTCATCAGTGAGGCGCTCCCGCCCCCGGTGAGGCTGTGGAGCTGGCTCTGGACGGACCTGCCGCCCTCCACGCTGCTCTGGAGCGCGCTGGTGTACCCGGGCACGTCCTGCTGCAGCGCGTCGGTGAGATTGAGACCGATGGCCAGGGTCATGACGATGAGGACGGCTCCGCCGCCGATGCGCATCCCCCGCGCCCTCTCGCGCAGCGCCCGGACGCGATCGATCACCGCGTCACCGGCCAGTGCGACAGCGAGCAGGGGGACGCCGGCCCCGGCCGCGAAGGCCAGCGTGACCAGCAGGCCGGTGAAGCTCAGGTGGTTGGTGGCCCCGATCACCGAGATGGCGGCGAGCACGGGGCCGGCACAGGGGACGAAGACCGCACCCAGGCCCAGGCCCAGGACGAGTCCCCCTCGCGAGGTCGCCGCCCGGGCAGCGTGCAGGCGGAGGAAGGGGCGCTCGAGGATCTCCGCGATCGCCGGCACCAGCAGGCCGAGGCCGAACAGGCCGAGAAGCACCAGCCCGGCGTCGCGCAGCAGGTCCTGGGGGAGCCCGAGGGCGCTGAGCACGGTGGTGCCGAGGAGGGTGATGACGCTGAAGCTCACCACCAGGCCGACCACCACGGCGACGGAGCGCCACCTCCGCGAGCCGGGCGCCGTGCCGGTGGCCCCCGCCACCAGGACCATGGGCAGCACCGGCAGGATGCAGGGCGAGATGCCGGTGATGAGCCCTGCGACGAAGCCGACGAGGAGGAGGCTGAGCATCCCGTTCCGCGAGTCAGCTTACCCGCGGCCCTCGTGCGGCCGGCAGCGGCGGGCCACCATGGGCTTGGCGATCTCGTCCAACCGGCCGGACAGCCGCTCGACGATGGCGTGCACGGCCTCCTGGGTCGCTAGAGGAAGCTCACTGACCGGGTTCTCGCCCCTGTCCGGGCCGGGCGCGGACCCCCGAGCCCGACCCGCCGTCATCTCTGTGTCCTCCTCGTCGGCCCACCACCGGCGGTGCAGATCCGCCTCCGCAGTATAGGCCCGCCGAAGGATATGGATGGCATGCCTCACCACCTGATCAGAGGGTTCTGACGAGGGCTGGCGACCGGGCGCACCCTGACCAAGTCGGCGCTTAAGTACAAGCAGACTATGGCCCGCGGGTCTCTTCGAGGAACCGAGATCTTTTCGTGGCGGGACTTGTCGAAACCTACGAAGACGCGGCCGCTGCATACGGGGCACCGGTCGTGGCCCGAGAGATGTACGGGCCGGGCTGCGGCGACGCCGTGACCAGGCTGATGTCTCAGCCTCCACGTGGCACCCGAGGAATTCGTGCCCGACCCCGCCCAGCTCTGCGCGACGGAGGGCGCCGGCTACTGACTTCGTCCGAGACCGCCTCCCCTGGTGCTGGGAGGGCCTCGACGCCAAGCAGCTGACGGAGCGCTGGGGCGACCTCGCGGAGTGGGTGAGCTGGTTCGTCGCCCGGTACCACCTCGCCCTTCACGTCCTCGGCTGCTGGCATCTGCACCCCGGCCTGGTCGCTCCAACCTACGTCAGAAGTCGACCAACCAGCCCTTCTGGTGGATCACCTCGTGGTTCACCTGAGATGCGTGCGCGACCCCTCTTCCAGAATGCCGTCAACCTCGATGTCCACCTTCTCGTTGTAGAAACACGCCAAACCGGCGATCTTCTGGCTCTCGGGCAGCGGCGCTCGATATATCCAGACCAAGTCCTTGTGGAGAGCGGTGCCGGTGTCGAGAGACCAATATGTTGCCGTGCCCTTGTAGGGGCAATGGGTCTTAGTCGCGGTCGGACGCAGGAGGTCCAGCCGCACATCGGCCAAAGGCAAGTAATAGCGAACTGGCAAGCCGGTTTCAAACAGCAGCACAGGGCGGTGTGAGTCCGCGACGATCACGCCGTCGACCTTCAGAACAACATGGCGCGAGCTGGGCAGGGCGTCCACTCGCGTGTAGGGATCACGGGCGTGCGTATACACGACCTCGTCCTCTTCCAGCCATTCCGTCATTGCGTTCCAGTCAAAGCGGACCAAGCCCGAGATCGCCTCCAAGGGTGACTGCGGATATACACGCGCCGCTCCCTCCGCACGCGAATTCCCGACCTTGACATCAAACATCTGTGCATCCCCACGCGACGGCGAGTGTTCAACTGTGCCGGTGAGGATCAAATCTCCGCGGATGTCGTCCCGAGGAAAGTAGTAGGTTGGATAATGCGGCGATTCCCACACCAGGGTTGGCGATATCGAGTCCACGACGAGGTGCCCGTCGAGGTACGCCCGAACACGCTTGTGGCAGAGCTCGGTTCGGACACGACCGCGGCTGGTCGGTGCTGCCGTCTCAGCCACGGTCATCGCCTGATCCCAGCGTGCGCAGCGCTGCAATGATGTCTGCGGGCTCCATGCGCACGCGCCAATCTGCGTTGACGAACCGTGCTCTGATCACTCCGTCGCGATCGATGATGAAGGTCGCCGGCACCGGAAGGTTCATCGAACCATCGGCGTTCTTGTCGCGGGGATCGTTGTGGAAGACGTTGAGCTGCAGATCCCGGAGCTCGCCTGCCACCGCGAATTGCACGCGGTACGCCCGAATCACCGACTGATCCACGTCGCTGAGCACGCTGAACTCGAGGTCGTGTTTCTCAGTCAGTGAGAGGCTGTGGTCGGGGGACTGTGGACTCACCGCCAGCAGCGAGGCGCCCAGAGCTCGAATGTCAGCCAGTGCATCCTGAAGACTGCGCAACTGAAGGTTGCAGTATGGGCACCACTCACCCCGGTAGAAGGTGAGGACAACGGGACCCCTCGCCAGCGCCACCGTGAGGGCGATCGGCCGTCCCAGCGCATCAGGAAGGACGAAAGCGGGTGCGACATCGCCAACCTGCAGACCAACGGCCTCCCCCACCCTCCGAATCTCGTCGATTGCCGTCTCGACACGTGACCGAATCTGCTCGGGGGTTCTGGCGGCCATGGCATCAAGTTGCTCCTGGAGTGAGGGAGCATCGGGCACCGTCGCCCCGCGGGCTTCTGGGTGTTCAGACATCGCGCAATGACCTCCAATCTCGAAATGAATCCATGAACCGCTCACGCATCGCGGGGTCGAGATCTGCATCGGTCACTCCGCGGACGGCCAGAATCGTCGCCCGCATCTGCTCCAGATAGGCGCGGCAACCGTCGCAACCCTCAAGGTGCGCCTCAAATCGATGCTGATCGTCGGAAGAGAGGGCGCCCTCCAGGTAGTCGCTGACGAGCTCGACCAACTCCTGGCAGGTGAGCTCGGCGCGGTCCGGCTCAGCCCGAGCCACGTGGCCCGGCTGCCCACGAGCGATCCGACCCAAGCGGTCTCTCCAGGTCATCTGTTCCCACAGTCTGCGGTCATGCGGTCTCCGTTACATCCGAGAAGTAGGCCTCGAGGGCGGCTCGCACATGTGTTCGCGCTCGATGCAGGAGCACGCGCTGATGCCCATCGCCGATGCCGAGCACGGAGCAGGTGTGCGCGGCACTGAGGTCCTCGATGTCGCGCATGGTGATCGTGAGGCGCTGGTTGGTCGGCAGCTCGGCGATGGCCCGCTCGACCACAGCCCGGGTCTCCTTCGAGAGCAGGCGCTCCTCGGGACGATCCCACTCCCGAGGGGGATTGGACCACTGGCCACGCCTGGGCCCCTGATCGTGGAATCGCTCCGGATCAACCGCCGGAGCCAGCCCGTCGTCGCCGAGGTCGGAGAGGGTGACGGTGCGCCCCTCGTGCTGGGCCGCCGTCTTCGCCTTGTTGACCAGGATCCGGCAGATCCAGGTCTTGAGCGATGACCTCCCCTCGAATCGATCGATGCCCTGAAGGACGCCGATCCAGGTCTCCTGCACCACGTCCGCGGCGACCTCTGGGTTGCTCACATACATGGAGGCCAGCCGGAGCAGAGTGGCGGTGTGGCGGTCGACCAGGGCCCGATAGGCGGCCTCGTCGCCCTTCCGGAGGGCCTCGACCAGGCCGGCGTCGTCGGTCGGCCCGCCCTCGGCGGGAAGGGCGGGCCCCGGGCTGCCGGCCCGGTCCACCGGCACCATCGCGGCGATCTCGCCTCCTGGTTCGAATCGGGGACCCGGGCGCTTCCGGCTTCCCCACCGGTGGCCCTCTGCCCGGCATCCGCGCCCATTCTGGAGCATCTCGATGGCCAACCCGGTCCGATGTAACGAATCGGACCGATGCGGAGACCAAGCAGCAGAACCAGCCCCGCGGCTGAGCCCTTGGAGACCGATCATGAGCATGGACCCGACTCCCACCGCCGCCCCCCAGCGCTCCGAGGAGGAGTGGCGGGAGCAACTGACACCTGAGCAGTTCCACGTTCTTCGCGAGAAGGGCACGGAGCGTGCTTTCACCGGCCAGTACTGGAACGTGCACGACGACGGCTCCTATCACTGCGCGGGCTGCGGTGCGCTGCTCTTCGACTCCGGCGCCAAATTCGACTCCGGCACCGGATGGCCGAGCTTCACCGCACCCGCGGTCGCGGACGCCGTGGCGCTCCACGAGGACAGGAGCTTCTTCATGCGCCGCACCGAAGTGGTGTGCCGGGCGTGCGGTGGACACCTCGGTCATGTCTTTCCCGACGGTCCCGATGGCATGCCGCGGTACTGCATCAACTCCGCCTCTCTTGACCTCGAGCGCCGCGGGGATCCGTCCGCCACCAACCACTGAGCAGTGATCACCGTCGATTGATCAAAAGGGACCATGTCATGGCCAAGGCGACCTTCGCGGCCGGCTGTTTCTGGGGTGTCGAAGACGCCTTCCGCAGACTTCCCGGTGTCACCAGCACCTCGGTCGGGTACACCGGCGGGCACACCGACCAGCCGACCTACCGAGACGTCTGCGGTCATCGCACCGGCCATGCCGAGGCGGTGGAGGTCGAGTTCGACTCTGAGCAGGTCAGCTACCAGAGTCTGGTGGAGAGGTTCTTCGCACTCCACGACCCGTCCCAGGTCAACCGCCAAGGTCCAGACGTCGGCGATCAGTACCGTTCTGCGATCTTCTTTCACGACCCGGCCCAGCAGGCCGTCGCCGCCGAAGCAAAGGCGCAGGTCGCGGCGGCATCGTACCGGCCGGTGGTGACCGAGATCGTGCCAGCGACGACGTTCTGGCGAGCCGAGGAGTATCACCAGCAGTACGTCGAGAAACGCGGTGGTGGCGCCTGCCGGATCTGAGTGGGCGGGGTTTCGACGGAGACGCAGACTTGGCTCACCAACAGCTGGGGCGTGCCGGACGCACTCTCCGTCGGCGCTACTGGGGACTTACCGGGGTGAGGTCTGGGCCCCGTCAGCCGGGCGAGACGGGCCTGCCGCGGAGGGCGGCGCGCCTCGGGAGGGGGCCGCCGGAGCCAGGATGATCACCCGCTCTCCGGTAGCCAGCGGAGCGTCACCTCGCGGGGCGACCAGCTCGCGGCCCTCGGTGACTGCCACCACCAGGCAGCCCGGGGGTAGGATAACGTCCTCGAGGCGGCGCCCGAGGGCGGGCGACTTCGGGCCGATGGTGATCTCGATGGTCTCGTATCCATTGAGCGGGTTACTCGGTGTGTGCACGCGAAATCGCGGGTCGGCGTCGCCGAAATCCGCGGCTATGGCTCCGCGTTCCGCATCTCGAGCCGAGGCGCTGACACTGTTGGTCATGGCACGGAGCACCTGGCGGCGCGTGATCCAGCCGGTCAGATGCTGGCGGTCGACGGACAGCACGGGGAGCCCGACCCGTCCGTAGAGGGTCAGCTGGCGGAGCGCCTGCTCCAGGGTCTCGTCGGCGAGCAGCGCCTGAGGTTGGCGCGTGTCGGTCACCGAACCGATGAGCGCGGCCCACCTCTCCGGCTCCACCGAGGAGAGACGGGGCTTGGCAGCCCGGTCACCGGCGAACGCGTCATCCCCCGACTGTGGCGAGAGCGGATGCATGACATCCGCGACCCTGACGGTCTGCAGAACGCTGGTCGGCTTGGGCCGTTCGATGTCGATGCCGCGGCGGAGCAGCTTGGTGGTGTAGATGCTGCCGTAGCTGAGCGCCTTCGACACGGCCGCGGCGATGCCCGTGGTCAGCATCACCGGCAGGGTCAGCCCGAAGTTCCCGGTCATCTCGACCACGCTGGCGGTCGCCGTGAGGGGTGCCTGTGCGGCTGCGCTGAACACGCCGCCCATG
>Ga0181533_1004415_pt1 | contig 14376 bp, 6 predicted proteins | sample PEATcosm2014_Bin_45_FD_119772 | JGI IMG/M metagenome (GOLD analysis project Ga0181533, IMG submission 119772) | Peatland microbial communities from MTU Mesocosm Facility, Houghton, MI, USA - PEATcosm2014_Bin11_60_metaG | ecosystem: Environmental > Terrestrial > Soil > Wetlands > Peat | place... | reverse complement strand
GTCGCGCGCGGCGAGCGAGCCTGAATAGAACACGCCGATTGTCGCCTGGCGCGTCAAACGCCAGCCGACGCCCGCCTCGACTGCGAGGGAGTCGCGGGCGATCGGGGCGCCGGCGACCGCGAACGGGTTCGAAGGCGCGCTGGCGAAGGCCAGCACCGAGGTCGGCGCCACGTCGCCGAACACATGTCGCCAACCCAGCATGCCGCGCGCAACCAGCGGCGCGTTGTCGAGCAGCGCTGTCTCGACCCGCGCGCCAAGCGTCGTCGCGGCATAGTCATAGCCAGCCGTGGCGCCGTTCAAGGCGGCCGCGCCGCCCGCTTCGCTGAAGCTCGCGGCGCCGATATGCATCGCCGTCGCGCCGACGAAAGGCTCGATCGACGTCCGTCCTGACAAGCCCGACAGGCCGATGCGCCAACCCGCTTCGCCAAACGCCTGCAGCGTATCGCCGCCGTATCCAGCGCTGTCGGCGTCGCTGAAGCCGGGGAAGACGACCGAGCGGTCGGTTCCGTAGCGGTTGTAGGCATAGAGCGCGCCGCCGCGCAGCTGCAACGCGTTGAGGGTCGCGCCGCCGTAGACGCCGGCGAAGGTCGAATCGACGTGGCCGCTCGAAGCGCGCGCGTCGAGACTCAGCGAGGACTGAGTGTATCCGCCCACCACGCCCAGGCGATAGCGATTGTCGGGGCTGGAGTCGGCGCCAAGAATGAAGCCGCCGACCGAACGATCGAGGGCCGCCGCGTTGCCGTCGCCGCCGATACGGCCGAACGAGCCGAAGGCCTGTCCCCACGCGGCGAACGCCTGACTCGGCAGGTTTGGGGCCGTGATCGCGTTCGCCGCGGCGAACCCGGCAACGGCGCCGGTCGCAGGCGCGTCAGAGGGGTTCGCCAGTCGGTCCAGAACCGCCTCGCGAGGCAGGCGCGCATCGTCGAACGCCGCCGAGACCGCGCTCGCGTGAATCTCGCCCGAGAGCGCATCGAAGGCTTGTCGGGCGCCGGCGGCGGACTGGGGCAGCAACGCCTGAGAGAGGTCGCTCCCCGTGGCCCCAGCGCCGATCGCGTTGGCCGTCGCTAGCTGGTTTGGGGTCGTCGCCACGCCGCCGAAGGCAACGCCGTTGCGCGTCAGCGTGAGGAAAACGTCGTCCGAATCATAGCTCAGCGACGGCGTCAGAAAGGCGAGATCGTCCGTCACACTGCCGAACGCGCCGGTGACGCCGCCGTTCGCGGTGAGGATCGTGTAGGGGCTACCCAAAGTCGGGTTGTAGCCGACTCCGGCGACCACGACGGCGGCGCCAGTTATCGTCGCGGCGCCGCCGACTTGAATCAGGTTGGCGCCGTTGGACCCGATCGCCACCTGATACGTGGAGCCAGGGAGCAAGACTAACGAACCGCCGACGACGCCGTTGCCGGCGAAAGTAGCGCCGGACCAAATCGCCAAATTGCCGGCCAATGCGCCGGTGACCGCGAGCGCGCCGCCTTGCACGTTGGTGTCGCCAGTGTAGGTGTCGTCGCCGGCGAGGATCAGAGTCCCGCTTCCCTGCAGCGTCAGACCTCCGGGGCCGGAGATGTTGTTGCTCCAGACATCGAAGGCGTTCAAGCCGCCCAGCGCGGCGTTCATGTTCACAGTGACGGTATTGGCAAACGCGCCATAACCGCTGGAAGCGGCGTAGAGATTGAGACGCGCCCACCCGGTGTTGTTGTCGATCGGGCCGCCCGAGGGCAATTCAGTGGTGGCGAGAATCTGATTGAGCTGCGCCTCATTCAGGTACGGAAACCGCGTGGAGATCAACACGTAGGCGTCCGCAGGCACCAAGGGCGCAAGATTTGTCGGGCCGACCGGCGGCATGTCGTAGGTCAGAAACTTGATATAGTTCTGTGACGTCAGGCTGTACTGAGCGGCAGTCGGAATGACGCCGTTGGCGATGCATATGGAGACGCCGACGGCGCAAGGCGCCGCGAATGGCAAACTGCCGCCGCCGCCGAAATAGCCCTGCATCGCACTGCTGAGCGAGGGAAGGTTGGCCTGAGTAAAGGTGGTGGCTGGATACAGCGGCTCTCCGGCCAGAGTCTCAGCCACCAGGTAGGTTCCGAGAATTCTGCCGGCGATCACGTCCAACGGATAATGCACGCCGTTCACGTTGAGATCGTAGGCGAAGTCCGCCGCCCCGAGGACAAGCTGCTGGTAGTAACCCGGCGCCAGGATCGCGTAGGTCAGCGCGTCGATGGTGCTCGCCATCGTATGCGCGCTCGGAAAATTACCGATCTGCGAATTTCCCAGCGCCCAGTTCACGCCGTAGAGTCCAGGCGTTTGTTGATTCTGGTAGGCGAGAAGAGACGAGTTGGCTGGCGTGAATGGATCGTCCAGAATCGCACTCGACACCTGATACGGCGGCGGGTTGCCAAGAGTGTCGGACTGTCCCGGCAAGAACGTGTAGGCGTGGCCGTAAACGTTGGCGTCGCCGAACGTCGGCTTCATCGCATTGATCTGGCTGTTAATGTCGACATCGTTGACCGCGTTCGCGACCGACGACGGGAGAGCGGGGGCATGGGGCCACCCCACTTGATCATAATAGAAATTCGGATTGTTCGGGAACGCGCGGATCAGCAGATTGGCGGAGATGTCCGGAATGACCAAAATGGTCGCTGAAGCCGCCTTCTGCGCCTGAGTCGCGCTGAGATAGATATTTTCTTCCTCTTGGAGGTTCAGAGCGAGCACAGCCGCATCCGCTGGATTTTGCGGACCTGACAGGTTCCAAAGCGAATTGAACGGCGCGAGAAGCGTGACCTGGTCCGCGCATTGCCCGCTGCATGTGGGGTCTGCAGAAACCGGCGCGCTCATCATGAACAGCGTCGTTGCGAATGGGACGACGCACAGCAGCCAGCGTCGCAATCGATAGAAACTCGAGCAAACGAAACGTGCGGCCCACCGGCGTTCGGCGACATGCGCCGCGGCGTCGCGCGAATGCTTCCGCAAGCGCGCCAGCGTGAGCCTGGCGTCCGCCGTCAGCCTCGACAGCGCGTCGAGATTGCATACGAAGACATCGGGCGCGAGCGCCAAAGGCGGCGTGGCGACAGCGAGGATTTTCGCGACAACGCGAAAATCGCGCGAGAAGAACATTGGGCGGCCCATGGTTGGTGCGAAGACGCCATCACGCGCAAGCGATGCGAGCCTCACACTGTGTCGCCGCCCAATTATTGCTGAGCCGACTCGCCAAAACGGCCGCAGAGTTCTGAATCGTAGTGCGCCGGTTTGGAATCGCGGACAAGCCTGAACGACGACGACTCCTTGCCGACCAGTCGCGCTGCGGAGCGCCGATTAAGCGGCGCCAGCGGCTTTTGTAACGCCCTGTTTCAACATCTTAAAGTCGATTCCCTGATCAGGCCGACCGCCGTCGTGATTGGGCAAATTCCGCGTGGCCGCGTGCCGTTGCGGCATGGTGTCGCAAGACGGGGCGACAATTGCGTCGATCGCGCCCGTCACGGTTTCGAGACGAGACGGAATGAGCGACAAACGTCCGCGGAGATCGCGGGCCGGCCGAGCTCGACTCTCTGTCGAGCGTCGCGGATCGGCTCGGGGACATCGCGACTCGTTCGGCGCGTCGCCGCGCTCATCGAAACTTGTGCGAGGCTGCACTTAAGAAGGCGCAGTTGATCTGGCGCAATTTCCGAATCACGGCGCGGCGCTAGCCGCGATGATCGGGTTTGCTTGCGATCCGGGGCGGGAGGCACGGAATGGCGCTAAACTTTCAGCAGACCCGGCGCGATTCGTCGGAACGCTATCGAACGGCGCCCTGCGATGGCGGGGGAGCGCCGCGCCGGCCGGCTCGTTCGAGATGGCGCGCCGCGCTCCGAATCAGCGCGACAGCGGCGATCGCTTCGGCCGCCGTGCTGGGCGCGACGCTCGCGCCGGCCGAGGCGCAGTTCACCGGCATTTTCGGCTTCGGCGACAGTTATGCTGACACCGGCGCAGCTCCGGGCGGTGCGTTCCGGATTTCAGGCGAGACCTGTAGCTACGCCCCCAATTGCACGTTCACCGGCAGCACCACATTCGTCGAGTCGCTGCAGGTGATCTATGGCCTGCCAAGCATGACCAATTATGCGATCGGCGGCGCGCGAACCGACAACACCAACACGTTCAACGACAAGTCCACCCCTCCTCCCCATAACGTGCCCGGCTTCACCACCGAACTCACCCTGTCGGAAGGCCTGCACTACGCCAGCACCGACCTGATCGCGCTGTCGATCGGCGGCAACGACCTGTCGGCCGTCGACAGTACGCAGGGTCCTTCGGTGATCGAAGGTGACGCGATCGCATCGGCGCAGCGCGAAGTCGCCGGCGTGCAACAGATGGCGGCGCAGGGCGCCCGCAACATCGTCATATTCGGTACGGGCAGTTCAATATATTTTCCCGAACCGCCCACCGACCTGAACGGCTTGGAGTTCAGCGACGCGCAGCGCAACGACTGGGCGAACACCTACTATCTGACCACCGAGCAATTGCTCGCGCCCTTGGCGCAATCGGGCGTCCGCATCTTCCTGTTCGATTTCGCGGTCTTGCAGGCGCGCCTCGCCGCCGATCCCGGCCAGTATGGTTTCACCAGCGCCACCAATTGCGAAGCTGGGCCACCCTCGCTGACCACTCCCAATACCGTGAATTCAAGATTTCCAGGCTGCTTCTACGAAAACGCGGTGCATCCCACCGGCGCCGGAATGGCGCTGGTCGCCAACTACATGGCGAACCAGATCGACGCGCCGACGACCGTGGTTTCCCAGGGCGCCATCGCCACCGCGCTCGCGACGAATTTCACCGGCTCGGTGTTCGGTCGCCTCGACGCCTACCGAACCTTTGGGGAATTCGGGATCGGCTCCACGGCGGTCATGGCCTACGCCGCGCCGACCAAGGACCTCGGACCGGCCACGCCGGAAAACCGCTGGTCCGTCTACGGCGGGGCCAACTATACCGGCGGCAGCAGCGAGCAGCAATTTCTCGCCCCCGGCTACGATTACAACGCCGTCGGCGGCGCCCTCGGAGTCGAGTATCGCGTCGACCCGAAGTTGCGACTGGGCGCCGTGTTCGGCTACTCCGCGCCCGAGGTCAACCTCGACGTCCAGAACGCCCATGACCACATCAATTCCTACCAATTCGCCGGCTATGGCTCGTTCACCGGCGCGAACGGGTTTGCCGACGCTCTCCTCGCCTATGGCCGTGACGACTACGCTCTCGACCGCCAGGGCGTGATCGACGTCATTCACGGCGCCACCGCCGCCGACGTCTTCACCGCGGCCGCCCAGGCCGGCTACCTCGTCGACGTCGGGCCGATCCGCGTCGGGCCGATCGCCGGCCTCGACTACACCCACGCTCTCATTCACGCCTACACCGAAACCGGCGACAGCCTGCTGACCATGATGGTGGGCCAGCAGTCTGTCGACGACCTGATCGGCGACGCCGGGCTCGAGCTGCGATTTCCGTTTGTGTGGCGCGGCGATCTCTACAGCCCGTTCGTCAATATCACCGCCGAGCAGGATTTCCTCGGTTCCGGGCGGATGGTGACGACCACTCAGGTGACGACGCCGCTGCTGCCCGTGCTCACCCCGGTCCCGAGCAACAACCGCGCCTACGGCAATGTCGCCGCCGGCATTGCCGCGAGCCTCGCCGGCAACGTCAGCGCCACGCTGAACGCCGCGACCACCTTCGCTCGTACGGGCGGAAACGACTTCAATGTCGGTTGCGGAATCAAGGTGGCGTTCTAGCGATGAATATCTGTAACGAGGGGCGCGCGCCGAAGAGGCCAGACGTCGTCCGCTCGCGGAGAGTCGTGACCAGACACACGAATGGCCGTGGGACACGGCTATTCCGCTGACGGCGGACCAGGACGAACCGACGCGACAGATCAGACGGATCTAGCGTCACAGTGAAGAAGAAGCGCAGCGCCGACACCGAGAGTTGATGGTCGGCGACTGCACGCCGCTCTCGGTCCGGTGGACCTAAAAACGCCAGACATCCTCGGCGGTCGCTCGACAAAGGCGCGAAACTCAGGACGAAGCCGATATGGTCGCGTTGCGTCGCCCCAATCGGCGCCAAGCGGCGTTCCGTTACGCTGCTACTCCGCATGCGTCCGCGTCCGGCTCGAAGAGTTCAAGCCGGCAACTGGTGCCCGCGCTCCCGAAACAATCGCAAGCAGGCGTCGACCACATCCGCGTCGAACGCCGTTCCTCGCCCACGCTCGATCTCCGCAAGCGATTTCTCGATGCCGAGCGCCGCGCGGTACGGGCGGTGCGAGGCGATAGCTTCGACGACGTCGGCCACCGCCACGATGCGAGCCTCCAATATGATCTCGTCGCCCTTGAGCCCCTGCGGATAGCCGCTGCCATCGATCCGCTCGTGGTGTTGCAGCGCCACCAGCGCGACCGGCCAGGGAAACTCGACGTTCTTCAGCACATCGTAGCCGGCGCGCGCGTGTTCCTTGACGAGCGCAAACTCTGCTGCGCTGAGCGCTCCCGGCTTTGAAAGAATCTCCGCCGGAGCATTGATCTTGCCGACATCGTGCAAGTACCCGGCGACGCGCAGCCCCTGCTGCCGGTGCGCATCGAGACCCATCTCCGCGCCGATCGCGACGGCGATTTCCGCTACGCGCCGCTCGTGGCCGGCGGTATAAGGGTCGCGCATCGCGCTCAGGGCTGTAATCGCTTCGACCGTCTGCATGAATGCGGCTTCGAGTTTCGCGACATGAACCGCGTTCAGCTCTTCGATCCGCTTCTTCTCAGTAATGTCAGAATATAACGTAAGAATATACTGTTCGTTATTAAAAATAAAAGGCACTATTCGTGTCGAAATCCAAAATATTTTTCCAAACGTACTAGGATTAATATGAATATCTCTTTCAACAGTCGTATTTGTGGCGAGCGCCTCCGCCGCCATATCAAATAGCCCAGATTTGCACCAAGATTTCAATTCGCGGAAATTTTGCCCGCGCACTTGTTCCACAGTCGCGCCGACAATCGCAGCGGCCGCCTTGTTGGTGGAAACACATTCGCCGGTCGCCTTCAGGACCGTCACGCCCACCGGGCAAACATCGACCAACAGGCGGTTGTAATCGACGGCCGCGGAAAGGTTTTGCTCCATCGTCTTTCGGTCGGTGATGTCCTCTGCCGTCCCCGCAATGTAGGGCGATGAATTATCGCAGAATTTCTGCAAGCTGACGCGACCACAGATCCAGCGAATCGAGCCGTCAGGCAGAACGGCGCGAAATTCCAATTCGTCGCACTCGTCTCCGCGTGCGCAGGCCTTGATCCATGCCTGAAGCTGTCGCCGGTCCTCCGGGTGGGTCAGGTCAAGCCAAGAGTTCACATCAGGGATGAAGGTGTCAGGCGAGACGCCGAGAACGCGGTACATCTCGTCGGACCATCGTATCAGGCCAGTCGGGCGCAACGACCAAGAGCCGATCCGGGCGATTCGCTCCAACTCGGACGGGATGATCGGCTCGTGCAACGGCCCTTCCGTCTCGGCCCTTTCGCCCCATGGATCCCGGCGCAAAATGCGGCCAGCCACACCCCCACCGCGATTCGAATGTTCCGAACCGCTCACAATCGAGGCTGCTTCGAACTCGCCGTCGCTGTGACCGGGGTCGAGCCCCACACGGAACTCGCGCCGATTCACTGGAACGCAGTTGGTGTCGCTATTCGCGTCGACGTCGGCGTCAGCCCCGCACTTCGTCGGCCGCGTTGCGTAGCCCACTTACCTATCCTCCGGAAACCGAGGTTACGAAATAGCGCAAAAATGTTAATGTCAACTGATTGTCGTTCGGCGCGGGGTCTGGACGCCGATCGGCGTCGCAACCTCTTGATTTACTTCTCCTCGGTGGAGTCAATCCTGGACACTTATTTACATGCCGGCGAGTGGTTTAAGGACCTGCATCGTCTCCGGCGGCGAGATCGAATTCATTCGCGCCTGGTCCGAGGAGAGCTACGGCGTTCCGCCGGAGCGGGTGGTCGGGAGCGGCGTCATGACCAAGTTCGAATTGCGCGGCGGCGAGCCCGTGCTGACGCGCCTGCCTCAGATCGACTTCGTCAGCGACGCCGCCGGCAAACCCGTCGCCATCAGCTCGCATATCGGCCGCCGCCCCATCGCCGCGTTCGGCAACTCCGACGGCGACCTGCAGATGCTCCAGTGGACGACTGCCGGGCGGGGCGCGCGTTTCGCCCTCCTGGTGCATCACACCGATTCCGCCCGCGAATGGGCCTACGACCGGCGATCCCCGATCGGCCGGCTGGACAAGGCGCTCGACGCGGCGCAGGCGAAGGGGTGGACGGTCGTCGACATGAAGAACGACTGGAAGGTCATCTATCCCTACGAATTGAAGTGAGAACGGCGGTCGTCCGCCGCCCGAATCTCTGAAGAGGACGCTTTGTCGCCGCGGGGCTCGCGCCCGTCCGCGTCAGAACAGCAGGGTCAAGTTTCCCTTGATCGAGTTGCTCATGACGCGGTCGCCGTATTGGCCGGAATAGGACAGTCCGACCTCGGCCCGCGGGCTGAGGCGCAGATCGAGCCCGCCCTCGAAAAGGGCCGTGTCGCGCACGATCGGCAGGCCTGCGATCACGAAGGTCTCGCCGGTGCTCTGGAACACGAGTGTCTCCGTGGGCGTGAGCGAGCCGAAGGCGTGCTGCCAGGCGACCGAGACGCGCGGCGTCAGCGCCATGCCGTTGGCCAGGGGATAGTCGACGGCGGCTCTGCCGCCGAGCGTGGAATAACCGATGTCGAAATGGTTCGCTGATCCGCTGAGCGCGGCGACGCCGCCGCCGCCGTTCTCGGCGAAGCCGTCGACGTTGAGATGCGCGAAGGCAAGGCCACCGAACGGTTCGGCGGCGATCTTGCCGAGCGTCATACTATAGCTCGCCTCGCTGAAGACTTGCGTCGTGACCGCGTCGTAGCGGGCGGACGCCGTCTCGGCGAAGCCGGGAAACGCGAGCGAGCGCGAGACGTCGAGCGCGCTGAAGCTCGCGGCCGCGGCTGAGCGCAGGCTCCAGGGACCGAAACTGGCCGCCACGTAGCCGGCCAGATGCGCGGCGCCGATGTCGGCCGCGCTGCCGCGGTCGCTGACGCTGACGGAGGAGTCGGTGTAGCCGCCCGCGACGCCGGCCAGCCAGTTGGAGTCGAAGCGACGGTCGACGCCGGCGAAGAAGCCGCCGAGCGACCGGCTCGCCGTGGCGGCGTCGCCGTCGCCGCCGAACCGGCCCCACGAGTCGATCGCCTGGATCCACGAATACATCGCCGGAACGGCTGCCGGCGGGGCCCCGGGAGAAATTGTCGGCCTACCGCCTCCTGCATTGGCCAGAGCGGACGCCGCAGGCGACGAACCGACGTCGTCCGCGTACGCCGTCGTCGTCGGGCCGCCGGACGCGAGCGCCGCCGTCGGGCCGAAGACGCCGGCGAACGAGGCCTGACGCATCCGCGCCAACAACGCCTCGCGCAGATACAGACTGTCGTTGAGCATCGCCGTCTCGGCGGTGGCGTAGACTTCGCCCGACAGCGCGTCGAAGGCGCGCTGAGCGCCTGTCGCGGATTGGACGTCCAACGCCAGGTCGAGGCCACTTCCCGCCGGCCCGGCGCCGACGTCGTCGGCCACCGCCGCCTGATTGGGAGTGGTCGCCACGCTGGCGTAAGAAACGCCGTTGCGCGCCAGCGTCAGGAACACGTCGTCGGCGTCGTAACTCAACGAGGGTTGGAGGAAAGGCAGATTGTCGGCGCGCACGTTGGCGAAAGCGCCGTTGACGCCGCCGCTCGCGACAAGGATCGGGTAGGCGTGGCCGAGCTCCGCGCTGGCGCCGAGCACGCTCGCGGCGACCGCACCACCCGACAGCGTCGCGGTCCCGCCGACATCGATCTGGTCGGCGCTGTTGCCTGTGACCTTCGCCTGATACGTGGCGCCTGCCGCGACGGTCAGGTCGCCCGCGACCTGGATCGCGCCGATCGAATTTCCGAGCGCGATCGTCGATCCGGGGAGCAGGTCGAGCGAACCGAAACTGCCGACGCCCGAGAGAAAGCCGGAATTGGCGAAGGTCCCGGTCATGACGCCCTCGTTGGTGACGCTGCCGTCGTTGGTCAGGACGCCGTTGAACACGCCAGTGCTGCCGAGCACGAAAGTGGCGCCGGGCGAGACCGACAGCGGGCCGAGCAGACTTCCCGTGGCGCCGAGCGCGCCCCCTTGCACGTTGGTGCCGCCGGTGAACGTGTCGTCGCCCGCCAGCACCAGGGTTCCGGAGCCTTGCAGGGTCAGGCCGCCGGGGCCGGATATGTTGTTGCTCCAGACGTCGAAGGCGTTGAAGCCGCCGAGCGCGGCGTTCATGTTGACCGTGACGTTGCTGGGGAAGGCGCCGTAGCCGCCGGCGGCGGCGTAGAGATTGAGGCGGGCCCAGCCGGAACCGTTGTCGAGCGCCCCGCCCGACGGCAATTCGGTGGTGGCGAGAATCTCGTCGAGTTGGTCGACGCTGAGATACGGAAACCGCGTCTCGATCAACACGTCTGCGTCGGCCGGCACGACCGGCGCCAGATTCGTCGGGCCGACTGCGGGAAGATCGTAGGTCAAGTCATAGGCGTAGTTCTGCGCCGCCTGTGTGTAAGCCGCCGCTGTGGGGATCGTTCCATTGCCGAGGCACGCAGCGAGATTGGCGCACGCCGCCGCATAGGGCGACGCGCCGCCGTCGCCGAGACCGGCCAGCGTGAGATAGTTCTGCATCTTCGCGCTGAGCGAAGGGAGATTGGCCTGAGTGAAGCCCGGGCTCAAGCCCGTGGTCTGGTACAGCGGATTGTCGCCGGCCAGCGTTTCCGCGGTCACATAGGTGGCGAGGATTCGTCCGCCGATCACGTCCAGCGGGTAATGCACGCCGAAGACGTTGCGGCTGTAGCCGAAGTCCGCCGCGGACTGCAGCAGCTGCTGATAGTATCCCGGCGCCAGGATGGCGAAAACAATCGCATTGACGGTGCCAATCGACGAATGTCCGCTGGGAAAGGAGGGCGACGTCACATAGGACTGCCAGTTCTGCGGACCCGTGGTGATGTAGTCCGTCTGCTGAATCTCATAGGCGATGAGCGAGGAATTGGCCGGTGTGAAAGGATTGTTGGCGATCGCGCTCGACGTCTGAAAAGGCCGTGGGTCGCCCAGGGTGTCCGCCGTCGTATTTCCGTAGGCGATGCCGTAGACGTCGCTTAGGCCGAAATAGGACTTCAAATCTCCGGAGTTGGCGCCGGTGGCCATGTTGTTGGTTACGGAAGTCACCGCGGTCGTGACCCACAACGGGATGGGCGTCGACGTGGTCGGAACCCCGTCCGCGTTGAAATAGAAATTGGGATTGTTGGGGAACGCGCCTATCAGAATGCTTTGGGGAGCTTGGTCGATGAGCGCATTTTCCGCGGCGAGCGTCCTGCGGGCCGGGCTCGCGGAGGCGTAGATCTCTTCTTCCGTTTGCATGTTGGCCTCGAGCACGGCGAGGCCCGCGGGCGAGTTCAAGAGCGACGCGAACGGCAACAGCAGATTCGCCTGGGTGGAGCATAACGTCGGCGGCTGCGTCGTCGGCGCGCACTGCGCGGCCTGGGCGAGCGCCGCGCCCGGCGCCGCCAGCGCGGCGAGCAGGATCCCCCACGACAGGCGGCGCAGCGGCGCCGCAAGCTCCAAGCGGATGAGCCCAGCGACTGCCCGCGCGAAGGCGAGCGACTTTGCGCGAGCTGGCATTGAAACGCCCCCCCGGTGTTTGCAACACGGCGACGCTAGAACGAAGACTCGAGTCCAACCGTGACGCCCTGGAAGAGCACGTTAGAGCCGCAGTTGACGCCGAGCGCGCGCGCGCTCACCGCCGGAGGCGCGGTCGTAACGGTCGTATACGTTTCCCGGATTTGCCCAGGCGCCAGGGCGACGCCGTCGAGCCACAGCGCTTCGTAGCCGACCTTGAGCGCAAGCCCCTTGGCGAGTTGGTATTTCAATTGCAATTCGGCTTCGCTGACGAAGGCGGCGCGATTGGTCGTGGCTTGCGTTGGGAACAGAGACTTCGCCATGCTGACGAGGGCCGATTGCTTGGCGTTGTTGTCAAACACGCCGGCCTTGATCAGCCCATCGATCGAAAAACGCCCAACCTCCAGCAATTTGGCGTCGACGCCGATTTGGGCGCCGTAGAGGTTGTTTTGCGTCTTCGCCGTCCAGAACGGCGGGTAAGTCAACGCCGGATCGGGCCAGCTGGCGTCAGACAGAGCGCAGGGAGGCGGATTTGTTCCAAGACAAGCCGTTTTCCAGCCGGGCGCGTTGCGGTCCGCCGGAGTCAGCCAACCGACAAGCGTGTCGTTGAGCTGGAGCCACCGCAATCCTCCCAGCACGGCCACGCGAGGGGAAAGGTCCAGCCGCCCGTTGACCTCGGCGCTGTAAAGGTTGGTGGAGTCCTTCCAGGCCATGCCTTGGTATGGGAAATCCTGGGTCTGCCAAAACGCGCCGGGGGCATACATGACCAGCCAGTCCGCCGGATTGGTGGGGCCGACCGTCTTTGTTGCGCTCTGGGTGAAGATGTTGAAATACGAGAATTCCGCGCCGTAGCCGGAGTCGTCGTGATAGGTCACGCTTATTTTCGGTCCGGCGGAGAAGCCTTGCCAAAACTGATTGCTGTTGAACGTTTCGGCGGCCAAGGCGGAGCCGTTCTGCGTAGCGGCGAACTGCGTGCCGCCCGGCAGGAGGCCAACGAGCGGTTGATTTGCGCCGCCCGTTCGGCCCAGGACGATCGTCTCGGCCGAGAACGTCCATCGCGGCGCGCTCTGCGGCGGTTCGACCCGTTCTTGGGCGGACGCCGCGAACGGCCCGTCGCCACCCACCGACCAGCCGGCAAGGTCCTCTTGCGCTTTGGCCGAGTCGACGGTCAGGAGCGGCGCGGCGAACATAAAGCAGAGGAAGCAGGCGGCGACAAACCCCGGTCTATGTCGAAACGACGCAAGACTTGTTCTCATGCGACCTGCCCCCCAACGCGGCCACACGCTTTGCTCGTGGCCGGTTATTCCCAACGGCCATTCTGGGGATGCCCGAACCGTCACACCGAATCGACCCACGCCATGACCTCAGGCTACTCCAGCGTGATCGATTCGTTTCGCCGTTCGAGCCAAGCGGGGCGCGGCGCGTTGCCGCACTCGCCTTGGCCCGACGACGGTTGTCCGCCCGCTGCTGAATCGGTTACCGATGCGCGGCACCATCAAGGTCCTGCTCGCCCGCCGCGGCATGTTGATGACCGCGTGTTGACCTCGTGCGCAATCGGGCCAGCGACCAGGACGACGCGCGTTCTCTGCGCAGGACGCCACCGTATCCTCGGCTTGCCATATTGAGTGCGGCCTGAGCGCCTCGAAAAATGCTGGCGGCATCTACAACATTAGAGGGTCGCCGCCGCTGCCGATCAGGCGAACAGACCAGCGGTCGGGTGCCAGACTGGTTAGAAACGTCCGCCTGCCCCGCCATCGTCGCCAAATGCGCCTCGCCGGCATCGCGTCCGCTTTCGAGAACCGCCGCATTGGCCGGGGCCGGCCGTAATGGCGCGAGTCGGTCGGCGCCCACCGAGCCTGAGCGTCCGCTTCTGCGATCGACAGAAAAGCCGTGCTACGACCTACCTGGGTCGACAGGGGCCATAAGCCTGTCGCAAATGAATGCCTGCTTGGGCCCCGCTATTTCCGTTAGCTTCCAGTCCGCCCCCGGCCAATCTTGGCCGATCGGGTCGAGGCTACGAACGACCGCTATGGTGATTCCGGCCGTCTACGGCGCAAGAACCAAGCGTCAAATTCTATTCCAGCTCTAAGGGCGAGGAAACCGGCCTCCCCTGGGGGAGGCCGGCTCGTTGAGGCGTCAGCTGACGGGGTTCCAGATGATGACCTTCTTCGTCGCGTCGTCGCCGGGCGCCGGGGCGACGTTGCCGTAGATGGTCCCGAACTCGGGCGCCGAGAGCGAGACCGAGATGTATTCCTCGCCGGTGTTCTTCGAGATCCGGTTCCACCCGGCGCCGAGCTCGAAGCCGTTCTTGCGGGAGACGACGAGGAAGTCGGGGGCGCTGTCCTTCGCCTTGCGCGTATTCGGGAGAAGCGCGATCGGGGCGGTGATGTTGAGGGTGGTGAGGGTGCCCTCGTAGTTGCCGTCTGCCTTCTGGGTGAGCGTTGCGATGGTGGCCATGTTCGTCTCCGTTGGGTTGCTCGGGGACCATCCCCGATGACGCCCTAGGGAAGGGTCCGGGCGCCGCCGTCACCGGAGCGCAGCGAAGGGGAACCCCCGAAGCGGGGTTGACGGCAGTAGGCGGCCGAGACCCGAACAAAGGCGTCAAAGAAAAGGGGATGGTCTTCGAAGCGACCGAGGGGACGATGCGTCAGGCCCCCTCC
>Ga0181533_1004412_pt1 | contig 14384 bp, 11 predicted proteins | sample PEATcosm2014_Bin_45_FD_119772 | JGI IMG/M metagenome (GOLD analysis project Ga0181533, IMG submission 119772) | Peatland microbial communities from MTU Mesocosm Facility, Houghton, MI, USA - PEATcosm2014_Bin11_60_metaG | ecosystem: Environmental > Terrestrial > Soil > Wetlands > Peat | place... | reverse complement strand
GTTGACGAATCGGGAAAGATGCTTCGCCTTAAGGGATTTCGGGACTTCTCCGACTCTATGGTACTTAAGCTCCATGAACGAACCCGGGGATGGGCCGCGGGGCTGGTGCTGATCATGGAGAGAGGCAAAAGGAAAGGATTCGATGATCGGATTCTTTCCAGCTTCACCCCCTTGGAAATCTTCGACTATTTTGCTGTCGAGATCTTTGATAAGACCGATGCCGAAACACGGGAGTTCCTGTTGAGAACAGCTTTTCTTCCCAGCATGACCGTTTCGACGGCGGAAAGGCTGACAGGTATTGCCCGGTCCGGAGAGATACTTATCCGGTTGCACGGGGATCACTTCTTTACCGAAAAGAACACTGAACCTGATCCGGTTTACCGGTATCACCCCCTCTTCCGGGACTTTCTCCTGTCGAGGGGGGGAAAATCGTTTTCCCGTGATGAGGTCGCCCTGATACAGCGCAATGCCGCCAGCTTTCTGATAGAGTCGGGACAGAGGGAAGAGGCGGCAATTCTTTTGATGGACGCTGGGGATTGGGACGGATTCATTCCGTTCATTCTCGATAATGCGCCGGCATTGATGGCCCAGGGGAGGATAAAGACCCTCGGAGAGTGGCTCACGGCCATCCCGAGGGAGATGGTCGAGAATTCACCCTGGCTCCTCTATTGGATGGGTCAATGCGCATTTGTTGTCACCCCGGCCGAGGGGCGCGCATATCTGGAACAGGCGTTTCAATTGTTCAGTGACCGGAGCGACGATACCGGTGCTTTACTGACATGTGCCGGAATTGCCGACACATTCGTATATGATTTTGACGATTTCAAGCCCCTCGACAGATGGATCGACTGGCTGGATGAACGAATCAGTCGAGACACGTCTTTTCCCACGCCGGGCATCGAGTCGGCGGTTGCATCCAGCATGGTTGGGGTTTTGGTATGGAGACGTCCGGGGCACGCCGCGATACAGCAATGGATAAATAGGGCTTTATCTTCTTCCCAGGAAAGCGGGGACAGCGGGGCTCGTCTTATGGCCTTGAGACGTGCCTTGCTCTATTATGTGTGGATTGGTGATCGAGGGGCCAGCCTCAGTGTTCTGGACGAGATAGGCAGACTGGTGGAGTCCCGTTTGGCCCCTCCGGTTGGCCTGGTTGCCGCCAAGATGATCAAGGCCCATTATTACGCATGGCTTGGGGATGAAAGCGAACGGGCGCTCCAGCTGGTTGAAGAAGGCCTTTCGATGGCTGACGAAACCGGCATACATATTGTGGATTCCTTCCTTACCATCCAGGGGGCATTCGCTGCTTTGAACAAGGGGGACGAGGGAGACGTTGTCTGGTATGCGGGGAAATTGGAGGCGACCCTGCAACCGGGACGACGCTATGTCCTCTTCTATCACTGTATTTTATCGATGCTGTTTCTGCTTGTCGGAAAACACTCCGAAGCCCATGCCCATGCTATGAAGATGCTGGCATTGTCTGAAGAATCAGGTCTCCCTTTTCCCGAGGCGTGGGCACGGACGCTTATATCCCAGGCAGCTTACGAAACCGGCGATATTTCATTGGCCGAAAGGGAGATTGCCGCCGCTGAAAGATTTTTCCTGGGGGTGGGGAGTCCTTATTTCGAATTCACAACCTCTTTGATACAGGCCTATTTCCTTTTCGGACATGGAAAAGAAGGTCCCGGTATCGAACTTCTAGGCAAGGCATTGAAGCTGGGACGGCAAAACAGGTATACATACTCCGCCCTGCTATTCAGGTCTCCTGTCTGGTCGCTTCTCTGCGCGAGGGCGCTGGTGGCAGGAATGGAAATTGAGTATGTCAGGGAGCTGATCCGCAGGAGGAGGCTTACGCCCCCCTTGCCCGCTGGGGAATATGAAAGCTGGCCCTGGCAGGTGAAGATTTATACACTCGGCCGTTTCGAGCTCTTTATTGACGGGAAACAACTTGAATTCAGCGGCAAGGCGCCCCGCAGGATCATATCGCTTCTGAAGGTTCTTCTCGCATGCGGCGGCAGTGGGGCTAGCGAGGAAAAGCTGATCGACATCCTCTGGCCCGATAGCGACGGAGATGCGGCCCACGACTCCTTCTCCGTGGGTCTCCACCGGCTCCGCCAGCTTTTGGGAAACGATAAAGCGCTTCAGCTAAGGGACGGTCGTCTGAGACTGGATCCCGATATCTGCTGGGTCGATGCCCATGCCTTCGAGGATCTCCTCGCCCAAGCGGAAGGGGGAGGCCCTGACTTATTGGCGCGGCTCACGAAAAAGGCGTTGATGCTCTACAGGGGGCCATTCCTGGAGGAAACCGGCGAGCCGTGGGCAATTTGCAGCAGGGAGCGGCTGCGTGGCATGTATCTAAGGGCCATCCGGCGCAGTGGAGAGCAATTTGAGATCGTAGCGAATTTCGAAAGGGCTGCAAATCTTTACGAGAAGGGACTTGAGACCGACCCCCTCGCGGAAGAGATCTATCGCCGTCTGATGAAATGCCATAATGCGGCCGGACGGAGAGGAGAGGCCATCTCGGTTTACAAGAGATGCAAAAAAATACTTTACTCCGTACTGGGAATCGATCCCACCCCTGAAACAGAGGCGGTTTATAGATCTCTCAAAGATTAGTCATCAATTTTTTTCAACCTTCCCGAAAAATTCCAATCCGTAAGCAATCCGTAAGTTCCATTCCGGTATAATTTAACAAAAAGTTGCTCAGGGCGGGCAGAAACCACCTTTCTTAGTTCTGCCAATATGTGTGATCAGTGGCTTACCTATTATATCGAAAGGAAGAGACAATGAACGATAAGAGTTATCAAAAACTCGCTGAGCATCTGGATCAGCTTCCCGGAGGTTTCGCCGCAACAGAACCTGGTATTGCATTACGATTGCTGAAACGACTATTCTCGCCTGAAGAGGCAGAATTGGCGACCTATTTAACTCTGGACAGAGAGGAGGCGCGAATCATTGCCGACAGGGCTGGTTTCCCCCTTGCCGTAACGGAGCAACGACTAGCAGGGATGGCACAAAAGGGACTTATCTTTTCGGTTCACCCCGAGGATGGGTCTCCTCTTTATCAGGCTGTGCCGTTTGTTGTTGGGATTTATGAATTCCAGGTAAATAATTTGAATGAGGAATTGCTTCAGGATCTCATTGATTACTTCCCTGTAAAAAAGCCCCAGCCCCAAACCATTCAGCAGATGCGCACCATCCCTGTGGGGGGGAGTATCGAACCGCATCCCGAAGCTCTTCCCTATGAGAAGGTGGATGAACTGATCAAAGCCCATGATTTCTTCGCTGCCGCTCCCTGCATTTGTCGTCGCAAAGCAGTGATGATGGGCTGCGGCTGTGATGCGTCGGTGGAGAGTTGCCTTCTTTTTGGGGAATGGGCGGAATTCTATGTCCGCGGCGGGCGGGCGCGACCCATTGACCGCTCTGAAGTCACTGATATCCTTGCCAGGGCTGATGCCGCCAACCTGGTTCTGCAGCCCAATAATTCTCGGGAAATGGTCTTTCTCTGCTGTTGCTGTGGTTGCTGCTGCGGCGTGCTGAAAAGACTGCAAAGGCATCCAAACCCGTCGGAGATCGTTGCCAGTGCATTCATTGCCACGTTTAAGCCTGAAGTCTGCCTGGGGTGTTTACTCTGTCTGGAGCGGTGTCAGATGCAGGCGCTTGTTAAAGAGGAGGATCATGTTATGCTGAACAAAGAGCGATGCATCGGTTGTGGGCTATGCGTGACAACGTGTCCGAGCGGGGCGTTGACCCTTATGCGCAGGGCAGACTTGGCGCACTCCCGGATTCCTGTCAACATGGATGCCACATGGCGCGCTATCGTCAAGGCTCAAACCGAGGGACGGAATGCCGTGAAAGAATCCGGTTGAAATATTCAATCCGTAAGCTATCTGTAAGTTGCATAGTGACATAATTTCAACATGAGAAGGGAAATAGAGATAGACGACAGACTCCCAGCCACGTTCATCGTCCGGATCTACCGTTTACCCGGTGACACCCAAAAGGGAGTCGTTGGAATGGTAGAGACGGTGGGGGTCGAGGGGAAAAAGGGATTTACCTGCATCGATGAACTATGGGCGATCCTGAATGGAGAGGAGGATCGCGAGTCGGCAAAACCGTAACAAGGAGATAGAGGGTTCATTTCCTTGCAGAGATGCGAAAGGGGGTATCGCTATGATGATCAAAGAGAAAGTGGTAGTGGTGACCGGAGCTTCCAGCGGGATAGGCGCGGCGACCGCGAAAGCCATGGCGAAAGCCGGAGGTCGCGTTGCGCTTCTTGCCCGGAGCAAGGATTTGCTGGACCAGGTAGCCGCCGAGATCAGCTCCGCAGGGGGGGTGGCCCGGGGATACTTGGTCGATCTGGCGGATGCGGACGCGGTTGCAGTGGTGGCAAAACAGATTACGGAAGAACTGGGGACGCCGGACATCATCATCAACAACGCGGGGGCGGGGAAATGGCTTTTCGTCGATGAAACAACGCCGGCCCAGGCGGTCCAGATGATGGCGGTCCCGTACTTCGCGGCCTTCAATGTCACCCACGCCTTTCTGCCTGCCATGCTTTCGAGAAACAGCGGTCGATTTGTCTTTGTCAGTTCAGTGGCGTCGCGATTTGTCTGGCCCGGGGCCACCGCTTACATTGCTGCGCGCTGGGCGGTGCGCGGCTTTTCCGAAGCCTTAAGGGCGGACCTGGATGGGACGGGAATTGGAGTCACCCTGTACGAAAGCGGGGTCGTGACTTCGGAGTACTGGAAACACAACCCGGGGAGCCGGGAACGGGTCCCGAAAATAGCGAAGATGGTGCCTGATGTGACCCCCGAGCAGGTCGCCAATGCCATTGTCGTCGCTGTTGAACGGAACAGGCGCCATGTTGTTATCCCCTTCATGATGAAGATGACCTGCTGGAACCATGCGCTCTTCCCCTGGGCGGTCCAGTGGCTTATGACCAAGACGGGATATCACCGCACGCAGGCACAAGGGTAAAACAAAAAGTATATTTTTTTGCTGAACACATGTATAATTATTCATATTTCTTTTCCAAAACTCTCATTTCTACAAGCAAAATCTACTCCGCATACCAAGTGAACCAAGAGCAGGCTGAGAAGCCGGAGAATCCATCTCCGGCTCTCTGCCTTGCTTTATCCTGAGGATTATTTTGTCAGGAGTCCATACATGCCATCATCAGCGCCAACCAGTGTATCGAAACGCGAGAGTCGCGCGTCGGCCGGAGCAAAGCCGGAGAGATGCTCCTCCATTGCCAAAATAACCCACCCGAAGACAACCGGCGCCTTCCCGCGGGAAAGACTCTATCGACGACTGGACGAATGTCGCGAATCCCCCGTCATCTGGCTTTCGGCCCCCGCTGGATCGGGGAAGACCACCCTTGTCGCGAGCTACCTCGCCGAAAGAAAAATTGACTCTATCTGGTACCGTGTAGATGAGGGTGATTGCGACATCGCTACCTTCTTCTACTACATGGGGCTGGCTGCGAAAAAAACGGCGCCGCGTGCACGCAATCCACTGCCACTTCTTACGCCCGAATACCTGTTGGGCGTAAAGACCTTTACCCTGCGATATTTCGAGAATCTATACAGTTGTCTAAAGCCCACCTCGGTCATTATATTCGACAACTATCATCATGTTCCGCTTCAATCGGAATTCCATGGGATCATCTCATCGGGACTCGACATAATCCCAGAGGGGATAAATGTCATAATAATAAGCAGGGAAGCACCACCCCCCATATTTGCCCGCTTGCGGGTGAACGGAAAGATCCGCATGCTTCAGGATGATGACATCAGTTTCAATCTCGCTGAGTCAAAAGAGCTGATCCGCTCGAAGGGGTTCCGGAAGCTAAACTTTGAGACGATTAAGCATATCTATGAAAGGACCCAGGGATGGGCGGCCGGCCTGGTGCTGATGGCTGAAAACGCAAAAGGGGAAGAGATTGCCGAGAATACCATTGCCGGCCATGCCCCACAGGAGATCTTCGACTATTTTGCCACAGAGATCCTTGACAGAATAGATATGGAAAGACAGCAGTTCCTGCTGAAAACATCTTTCCTTCCGTGGCTTTCCGTCAGTATCGCCGAAAAGCTCACCGGCAGCACGCGCGCTGAGGATATCCTGACCAGCCTGCAACGCAATCATTTCTTCACGGAAAGGGACACGGGAGCCGACCCTGTCTACCGTTACCATCCATTGTTCCGTGAATTCCTCCTGGCGAAGGCAAAGTTAACATTGAGTCAGGAAGAGGTAGTCAAAATACAGCTGACTGCGGCCTCTTTGTTTATGACAGCCGGACTGCCGGATGAGGCGGCAGCCTTTTATATAGAAGCCGAAGACTGGCGTGGCTTCATCCCGTTTCTGCTCGACCACGCGCCGACCTTGCAGGCCCAGGGGAGGATGATCACTCTCAGCGGATTAATCGAGAGAATCCCTCGGGAGATCATAGAAAATACCCCGTGGCTCCTCTATTGGCTCGGTCTATGTAAATTCGGGTTCAATCTCGCAGAATGCCGGACATACATGGAAAAGGCATTCGAAATGTTCGATGCCCAGGGCGATGATGCGGGAGCGCTGCGGGCGTGGGCTGCAATCGTGGAAGCTTTCGTATACGATTTCGATGATTTCAAGCCATTCGACAGATGGATAGAGTGGCTCGACAGGCGCATCAGTCATGACCCTTCGCTACCTTCTCCGGAGATCGAGGCCGCAGTATCTTCCAGTATGATAGTGGCTCTGGAATGGAGGTGCCCGACCCATCCCGAGATAAGGAGCTGGATAAACCGGTCCCTCCTGTCGCTTCGAGAGAATCCGGATGCCGGCTTGCGCCTTCTCGCCTGCAAGTACGTTTCGACCTACTTCAATTGGATGGGTGCCCATGCGGAATGCAGATTAGTTCTTGAGAATCTTCGGACGATTGCTGACTCAAGGCAGGCGCCGCCGATAGTAGTGCTTGCCTTCAAGGTTATCGAAGCCCATTATTATGCCTGGCTCGGCGACGACAGTGAACGGGCGCTGAGATGCGTCGAGGAAGGCTTTTCTATGGCCGAACAGACAGGAATCCGCATCATGGATTCCTTTCTTGCCACACAGGGGGTTCTGAGTGCGCTGAACAAGGGAGACATAAGGCTCATCGAAGAGTATGTGAACAGAATGGGGGCCGACCTGCAACCGGGTCGCTGCTATCATGGTTTTTATTACGGTTTCAAAGCAACGCTAGATCTGCTAAAGGCGAACTATGCAGATGCTCTCAATTATTGTGAAAAGATGCTGGCTATATTTGAGGAATCAGGGCTTCCTTTCCCGCAGGCGTGGGCCCGTATCGGTATAGCCCAGGCCGCTTATGCGCTGGGTGATTTTGAACGTGGGGATGTTGAACTCGACAAGGCAAGATCTTTCTGTGTGGAAGTTGGAAGTCCATATTTCACATTCACCTGTGACCTGGTTAAGGCTTATTTTGCCTTCAGCCGGGGGGATGAAGCCTCCGGGCTGGAATTTCTTGGCACGGCCTTGAGATCGGGGCGCGACAAGGGATTTACCAATGCGCCGATGCTGCACAGGCCGTCTGTCTGGTCCCTCCTTTGCGTAAAAACACTTGGGGCAGGCATAGAGATCGATTATGTGCAGAATCTGATCCGCAAACGAGGGCTTGTCTCCGAAACGCCGGCCATGGAGCTGGAGAACTGGCCCTGGCCGGTAAAAATATATACGCATGGTCGGTTCAGCCTCCTTTTGGACGGGAGAACGGTGACCTTTTCCGGAAAGGCGCAGCAGAAGCCCCTGACCCTGCTGAAGGCGATAATCGCCCTGGGTGGACGGGAGGTGAGCGGGGAGCGGCTTGCCGACTTCCTCTGGCCCGAAGCAGACGGGGACGCAGCTAGGGCCTCCCTTGACATGACGCTCCATCGTCTGCGCAGGCTTCTGGAGAATGACCGTGCAGTCCTGATGATCGACGGGAAGGTCACCCTCAACCCCCACCTCTGCTGGGTGGACGCCTGGGCTTTCGAGCGGATCTGCGGGAAGGTGGAGCCGTTCCTGGATGGGAAGGTTTCCGAAGAATGCCGGTCGGAGTTGATTCCTCTTGCCGAGAGGGCCATTGCTCTCTATCCCGGCGCTTTTCTCCCCGGTGACGCCAATGAGCAGTGGGCGCTCTCCATGCGGGAGCGGCTGCGGGGCCGTTTCCTCAATCTGGTCGGGAAAATGGGACTGCTGCTGGAAGAGGGAGGGGACTGGGCAGCAGCAGCTGACTGTTACCGCAAGGGGCTGGCTACGGACGATCTGGCCGAGGGGCTCTACCGGCGGCTCATGGTCTGTTACCGGGAGCAGGGGAGACGGGCCGAGGCACTTGCCCTTTATCAGCGCTGCCGTCTGACCCTGGCCTCCGGTCTTGGCGTCGCCCCCTGCGCTGAAACCAGGGCGATCTTTAAAGAAATTGAAAAGAGTAACTGATACATATCCGACACCAAATTCTTTGCTGTTCCCGTCATTTTTCTCCGCATCCGTTAGCCATCTGTTAGACGCCCTCTGATAAATTTTATCCAACGCAAGATAATCATTGATCTCCTATTACGGCCAAAATAGCGAGCAAGTGACAATCTTCAGCAACAAACCGCCAATTTTTCTTGGGGTAGCTCTGTCTTTACCTACGGTAAATGAAAAGAAAGGAGGATGCGGAGATGCTTTTTCTCAGTTATTGGGAGTTGAATGAGTCGATGCCGGCTGAACAACGGATGCAGATCACTCGAAAGATAACTTCCGGCGGAATCATGCCAAAGGGGGTCGAAATCCTTCGCTGGGATATTACCCCCGATGGATGGGGTATTACCCTGCTGGAGGCTAAGAGCGCCGCAGACATTGACGCGGCGGTGGCAATATGGAGAATGGCCGGGCCCGGTTTCTTCAAATCGACCAGGACTGCGCCTGCCCAGCCGATACAGGAGGCTATGAGCAAATACGGCGATTTGCTGAATTCCCTGGCCTCGCTTTGATTGCAAAAGGACAGGGCTATCCCAAAAAGCAAAGGAAGAAGATGAAAAAAAACAGTCTCCCCATAAGTTTCATCGTCCGTGTCTACCGTTTCGGAGATGACGGGCCGAAAGGAATGGTCGAGACGGTGGGGAAGGGCGAAGAAAAGGGATTCACCGGCATAGAGGAACTATGGGAGATCCTCGCCAGTGCCGGGAGGAGAGGGAAGAGAAGAAAAGCGAAAGGAGGAAGCCATGTCAAACAAGTTTGAAGGGACTCATCTCTGCAGTAAGTCAGCGCCATACCCAATGCCGCCTTACACCTATGAAGAAAACAGGATGCTGGCCATAATCATCAGGACATCACCCGAAGTGCTCAGGGAACTGGTGCCGGCACCGCTGACCCCCAACCCTGACGGTCAGATGATCATCTACGTCGGGGCTCTCAACGTCGTTGCACCCATGAAGTTCGGTTATTACGAAGCCGGGATCATGATACCCTCTTCGGACGGGCGCGAGGAAGGGGTATACATGCCGGTCCTCTACCTGGACAAGGCCCTTCCCATCGTGGTAGGACGTGAGGTGTGGGGTTACCCGAAGTACCAGGCCGACCTGTCCCTAAAAGAAGAGGGCGGGGTAGTTCGTGCAACCGTAATCAGCGAGGGGACGCCCCTGATAGACGCCACCCTCCATCTGGGCCCGGCGGTTACACCCATGAACGTGTCGCCTAGCACCTTTTTCCTGATGAAGAGGGTTCCCTCAACCACGGGTTCGTCGTTATATGACGTGAAGCAGCTGACCACGGCCGTGCTTCGGGACGAAATCAACAAGGAGGTGTGTCCGGGTGATGTGACCCTGCGCCTGGGATCGACACCGTCCGACCCGCTGGGGGAGATTCCAGTGCTTGAGATCGTGAACAGCTTATACTTCATCGGGGGATTTGTCCTGGATTACGGCCGTGTTGTCCATGACTACCTTAAGGAAGGTTAGGCAGATCGAAGGGAAGCGTTTGAATTAGATTGATTGTACGTTTCTTGCGGCATAAAATATGGCAAACTGTCATTTATCCTTTCTAAAAGACGTTGATAATCGCAATAGGGGGTGAAGATATGTTGGCGACTATTTCTCTCATTGTGGTTTGTTCTCTTCTGTTGGCGATGCTTATATTATGGATCATTGGCGAACGCGGCCATCTCATGCTTCCTTCCACCTGGGCGGGGATGCGGGCCGGCGGCCTGCGTAGTCTGCTGAACCTGAATGCCCTGCACCAGTACGTCTATGGCCGCTGGACAAATCAGTACCTGAATCTGCTGATCAACTACATCACTCCTCGTTTGGGGGAACGGGGCACGAAATGGTTGCGGGAGCGTTACCATGGGAAAATCCTCACCTCCGATCATGCAAAGGCGTTCATCACCCTTAACAAGGATATCCCCCTGCGGGACCTGGAGCAGGTCATTCCCTATCCCATGGCCCGTGATCTGGTCCTCAAGGGGCCTCCGGATGTGGCTGTATTTGAGTGCGGATGCCGTCATGCCCGACCCACCCCCTGCCAGCCGACCCAGGTATGCATGACCATAGGCCAGCCGTTTGTGGATTTCATCCTGGAGCATCACCCTAAAACCAGTCGCAGGCTCTCTCAGTCGGAGGCGCTGGAACTTCTGGCAGCCGAACATGAACGCGGGCATGTGCACACCGCCTGGTTCAAAGACGCCTGCCTGGGCCGCTTTTATGTCATCTGCAACTGCTGCAAGTGTTGCTGTGGTGGGATTGAGGTAATGGTGAAATACTGCAATCCGACTATCGCCTCCTCCGGTTACACAGCCAAGGTGGATGAAGCAAGTTGCAAGGGTTGCGGCACCTGCGTGCAGGCTTGTCCGTTCAATGCCTCCATCCTTGATGGAGTAGCCGCGGTGACTTGGGTAAAATGCATGGGGTGCGGGGTCTGCGAGGCTAAGTGCCCTAATGGTGCGAGGTCGCTGGTGCGGGACGAAAGGAAAGGTATACCGCTGGATGTGCGGCTCCTAGTTTAAAGGGAAATAAAGAGGGGGTGTTATAATGAACGGGCTAATCAAGGTTGTCGCAGTCAACGGCTCTCCCCACGGGGTCGCGGGGAACACGGGACAAATGATAGGGATGATCGCTTCCCACATCTCCGGGGAGGGTGTAGATCTGGAGGAGATTACCATTACCGACAAGAAGATCGAGTACTGCACTGGCTGCGCCCTCTGCCTGGAAAAATCCGGGTGCTGGCGGAGCGACGACCACCGGGAGATCGTGGAAAAGCTCCTGAACGCGGACGGGATAATACTGGCCTCTCCCGTCTATTTCGGCCACGTCACCGCCCAGATGAAGACCTTTATCGACCGTTCCCTCGGTTACAGCCATAAACCGAGGGCCTCATGGAAGCCGGGACTTGCCGTGAGCGTCTCAGCCGGGCGAGGTGAAACGGATACGGGGCGTTACCTGGCGAACCTCCTCCGCATCTTCGGTGCCTTTTCAGTGGGAACATTGACCGCCATTGCGACTTCGCCGGGATCCTTTCTCGGCAAGGCGGCCGTTGAAGCAAGGGCACAGGACCTGGCTTTGGATCTGGCCAGGGCAATTAAGGAGAAGAGGAGATATCCGGTAACCGACGAACAGCTTTCGTTCTATCTTTTCATGAGGGACCTTGTAACAAGGGAAAAAGGTCTTATGGAGGGCGATTACCACCATTGGCGGGAAACTGGTCTGATCGACGGCTTCGAGGCCTATGTGAAACAGGAATTCGTCCCCACCGAAATTGACCCTGAAACGAGAAAAGAATGGTTGAGGGAGATGGTCAGGGAAGAGCAAGCGAAGGGAAAAGGGGGGCCGGTCGAATCAGGAGCAGAGAAAATAACTTCCGGGACAGAGCCATCCACGGGAAACTGTCACGAGCTTTTGCGGAATATGCCCGCAGCGTTCAAGTGCGAAGAGGCAAAGGGGATCAAGGTCGTTTATCAGTTTGAGATAACCGGCGCTGAAGAATTCTCCGCATATCTCCTGATAGGGGAGGGGAGGTGCGAGTTCCATGAAGGGCGCCATGGGGAGCCCGATGTGATCATAACATCTCCCGCGGATGTATGGCTTGCTGTTTCCAGAAAGGAAATAAGCGGCCAGGCCGCTTTTATGTCGGGTAAATACAAAGTCAAGGGGGATATCGCGCTTCTCATGAAGCTGAATAAGCTGTTCGGGTGATAAATATGTAGGAGCGCCTTCGATATTCTCACTACAGCCAGATTGCGATAATTATGTTTGGAACCAAAGTCGGTGTCAGTTCCCAGCCTTCGGATCTTGCCTGCCGCCGGAGTTCGACGGGAAGCACTTCTAAGGATCGCCCGGAAATCGGATTTCCGGTGAACTCCTACTTTCAGGGTCCATCCACACCGCCGATCTTGGCAATAATCAAAAAACAATTTGTTTTTCTCCGCTGAAAGTCTTAAAATCTCCGGTAATATGAATATACTCCTCCACATATGCTGCGCGCCGTGCGCCATATACCCGGTTCAGGAACTGCGGACCGGCGGCATGGACGTGACCGGCTTTTTTTACAATCACAATATACATCCATACCAGGAATACCGGCGCAGGCTGGAGACGGTTCGAAAGTATGCGGAACTAGTGGAATTGGAGGTCATCTACCACGACGAGTACCGGCTGGAGGAGTTTCTCGCCAATGTTGCCGCAAGCCCCGAGCAGCGCTGCCTCTACTGCTATGTTTCCCGCCTTGATGCCGCGGCTTCCGAAGCAGTCCGGCTCGGCTTTGACGCATTCACCACCTCCCTCCTCTACAGCAGGTATCAGAAACACGAAGTGATCAAAGAAACAGGCGAGCGGATCGGCGAGAAGTACGGCATTACCTTCCATTATGCCGATTTCCGGAAGGGTTGGCAGGAGGGTATAGCCTTCTCGAAGAAAATGGAACTATACCGCCAGCAATACTGTGGTTGCATTTACAGCGAGAAGGAGCGCTATCAACCGCAAGTCAGGTTGTAACCAAAGGAAAGCATGGCCGGATTGGGAAAGCCACTGATAATTTGCGGGATTATCTTAATCGTATTCGGAGTCATTATTACCTTTGCCGGTAAAATACCCTGGCTGGGAAGGCTCCCGGGTGACATCATTATCAAGCGTGATAATTTCACTTTTTATTTTCCGCTGGCCACCAGTATCCTTATTTCAATAATCATCTCAATTCTTTTCTGGTTATTTAGAAAATGAATATTCCGGCAAATATTCCCATTACCAAATTTCTAATGGTTTTTAAGATTGTAACCAGAGCCTTTTCTGCTACATTTATGTTAAGGGTTTAATTAATTAATAGGAGGTCATAATGTTTGAACTTTTGGAAAAAGCGGTGCTGACCGGACTGGGGGCTCTTTCCCTTACCCAGAAGAAGGCAGAGGAAATCCTTACTGAGTTGAAGGATAAGTATAAGCTGAGCGAGGAAGAAGGGAAGGTTTTCCTGGACAGGCTCCAGGGAATTGCCAAGGAAGGAAGGGAGCGCGTTGGAGAGATCGCCGAGACGGAAGTAAAAAAGGTCATCGAACGGGTTGGACTGGTCTCCCGCGATGAGTTCGACCGCTTGCAGAAAAGGGTGGATGAATTGGAAAGACGTCTGCAGGGATCTGAACCAGGCGAGTCATGCTGAATATTCGCCAGTTCAATCGCAATATCCGCAATATCAGGCGCTACAGAGGTATTATTAAGGTCCTCTTTAACTACGGCTTCGATCACCTGCTGGAGTATCTGAACCTGTCCCACCTCGTGGCGCGCAGTAAAAGGCTGTTGCGCAGGGATACTGCCAAAATTGCCTCTTACTCCCCTGCCGAACGGATGCGGATGGCGCTGGAAGAACTGGGGCCTACCTTTGTAAAACTGGGGCAACTCCTCTCAACCCGCCCCGATGTTATCCCCGTAAGCTATGCCGACGAGTTCGCCAAACTGCAGGATAATGTCCCTTCTTTTTCCTATGAAGAGATCAGGGAACAGATACGTAATGAGCTCGGAGGGGAAATCGAACAATTCTTTTCTTCATTTGATCAGGAATCCATTGCCGCGGCTTCCATTGCCCAGGTCCATAAGGCTCGCCTTTTGTCCGGCGAAGAGGTGGTTGTCAAAGTCCGGCGCCCCGGAATACAGGAGCTAATAGAAACCGACATCGACGCGTTGATGGGCCTGGCGCTCATTGCCGAGCGTCACCTGCCGGGGAGTGACCTCTACGACCCGGTTGGGCTGGTAAAGGAATTCGCCAGAACAATTCGCCGAGAGATGGATTTTTCCCGCGAAGGCCATACGATAGAAAAGTTCAGCGCGGATTTTGCCGGCGACCCGACCCTATATTTTCCCAAAGTCCACTGGGAAGTTACCGCCAAAGGGGCACTAACTCTGGAATATATC
>Ga0181533_1004406_pt1 | contig 14396 bp, 12 predicted proteins | sample PEATcosm2014_Bin_45_FD_119772 | JGI IMG/M metagenome (GOLD analysis project Ga0181533, IMG submission 119772) | Peatland microbial communities from MTU Mesocosm Facility, Houghton, MI, USA - PEATcosm2014_Bin11_60_metaG | ecosystem: Environmental > Terrestrial > Soil > Wetlands > Peat | place... | reverse complement strand
GTGATGTCTGCGGCCTTTTCCCCGGACGGGCAGCGGATCGTCACTGGAAGCTGGGATCAAACGGCGATGGTGTGGGAAGCGGCCAGCGGGCGCGAACTGCTCACGCTCAAGGGCCACCGCGCTGCGATTTACTCTGTGGCCTTTTCCCCAGACGGCCAGCGGATTGTGACGGGCAGTGAGGATCAGACGGCCAGGCTGTGGGAAGCGGCCAGCGGGCGCGAACTGCTCACGCTCAAGGGGCACCGGGGTGGGATATACTCTGTAGCCTTTTCGCCGGACGGCCAGCGGATTGCCACCGGAAGTGGGGATAAGACGGCCAAAGTATGGGAGGCGGCCAGCGGCCGGGAACTGCTCACACTCAAGGGGCACAGCGGCAGGGTTTTCTCTGTGGCCTTTTCCCCCGACAGCCAACGGATTGCGACGAGCAGTGACGACTGGACAGCCAAGGTGTGGGAAGCGGCCAGCGGGCGCGAACGGCTCACCCTTAAGGGGCACACGGATCGGGTTTATGCTGTGGGCTTTTCCCCGGACGGCCAGCGGATAGTGACCGGGAGTGACGATCAGACGGCCAAGATTTGGGAGACGCCCAGCGGCCGGGAACTGCTCACGCTCAAGGGGCACACGGATCGGATTAGGTCTGTCGCCTTTTCGCCGGACGGCCAACGGATTGTGACGGGCAGCGCGGATCAGACGGCCAAGCTGTGGGATGCGGACGGCGGCCGGGAACTGCTCACGCTCAAGGGGCATACGGATCGGATTTACTCTGTTGCCTTTTCCCCGGATGGCCAGTGGATAGTGACCGGCAGTGACGACGATACGGCCAAGGTTTGGGAATGGAAGGCTCTCGGCGGTGGGCAACTGCTGACGCTTAAGGGGCATAGCTCCGGGATCGACTCTGCGGCCTTTTCCCCGGACGGGCAGCGGATAGTGACCGGCAGTGAGGATCAGACGGCCAAGGTGTGGGAAGCGGGCAGCGGCCGGGAACTGCTGACCCTCAAGGGACACAGCGGTGCGATTTACGCGGTGGCCTTTTCCCCGGACGGGCAGCGGATAGCGACCGGCAGTTACGATAAAACGGCCAAGCTGTGGGAGACGGCCAGCGGCAAGCAACTGCTGACGCTCGAGGGACACAGCTCTTGGATTGGCTCGGTGGCCTTTTCCTCGCTGGACGGCCAGCGGATTATCACCGGGAGTGGGGATTTTACGGCCAGGGTGTGGGAGACGGCCACCGGCAAGCAACTGCTGACGCTCGAGGGACGCAGGGATCGGATTAGGGCTGTGGCCTTTTCGCCGGACGACCGGCGGATGGTGACGGGCAGCGACGATAGGACAGCCAAGCTGTGGGAAGCGGCCAGCGGGCGGGAACTGCTCACGCTTAAGGGGCATAGCTCCGGAATTAACGCGGTGGCCTTTTCGCCGGACGGGCGGCGGATAGTGACCGGCAGCGGCGATTATACGGCCAAGGTGTGGGATACGGCCAGCGGGCGGGAACTGCTCACGCTCAAGGGGCACGGCTCCGGGGTTAGCGCTGTGGCCTTTTCCCCGGACGGCCAGCGGATTGTGACGAGCAGCGACGATGGGACGGCCAAGCTGTGGGAGGCGGCCAGCGGCCGGGAGCTGCTCACGCTCAAGGGGCACAGTTCCGGGATTAACGCTGTGGCCTTTTCCCCGGACGGCCGGCGGATTGTCACCGGCAGCGCGGATCGGACGGCCAAGGTGTGGGAGGCCTCCACCGCCCTCGAGGTCGCCGCCTGGCAAGAGGAAGAAAGGGCGGCGGCCCAGCGTCTTGCCGCCCGGGAGCGCCAGCGGACAGACGAAGAGGAGCGCCAGAGGATCGTTCGCAACCGTGACTCTATCAAGCAGTGGCTAGTCCTGGCGCCCATTGCCTTGCCCACAGGTCAAAGCGGAGTGGAGGGATTAGACATCGAGCAGATCGAGGGCGAAGCCCGGCTCAGGCCCAAGGCGGGAGAGGCGAAATCCATTGGGGCTGGCGAATTGAAGTGGCGGGAGGTGGCCTTGCCGGACTGCGTGATCGACTTCAACGCGATGTTGGGGCATGAAACGCCTCAGAGTGTGGCCTACGCGGTCTGCTACATCCGCTCGGAAGCCGGGCAGCGCGGCCTCCAGATGCTGGTGGGCAGCGACGATGAGGCCAAAGCATATCTGAACGGGAAGCAGATCTACAAATGTCCCTTCCCGCGTTCCTTTATTGCCGAGCAGGATAAGGTGCCGGACATCGCTCTGGACGCGGGGCTCAACGTGCTGGTGTTCAAAGTCGTCAATGAAACCTATCACTGGAAGGGGTCCATCCGGCTCACTGATTCCAAGGGCAATCCGGTCAAGGGGATTCAGGCAACGCTTGATCCCGAGGCGAAAGACCACCCATGACTGAGGGCGCCGACCTTCAACTCCATCGCGGCGACCGGGTGGTCGTCGTCGAGGTGCAAGACAACGGGCCCGGGATACCGGAGGCGCACCTGCCGAGAATCTTCGACCCATTCTTTACGACGAAACCTGTCGGGGTCGGCACCGGCCTTGGCTTGTCGGTGGTCAAGAACATTGTGGACCTCCACGGCGGAGCCATTGGCATCAAGAACGCCCCGGGGGGAGGAGCACTGGTGAGGGTGGTCCTGAAAGCCGAACCAGAGATGCTCCATGAAAAAAGACGAATCGCCGGCAACGGCGCCGGCGGGATTTACGCGCCTCTGCCCATGAGTGGAACAACGAATCAGGCGCTGTCCTGACCGGCTCATCAACCAGGAGCAGGAGCCGTCGGACATGGCGCGGGATCCGAAGGTGCTGCTTGGTACTCCAAGCGGGCCCACCCGCATCATAAATCAGCGGGCGGAAAGAAGGCCGGCCAATCGGGAGGGCAAATCCTGGGCAGTATGTTCCAAAGTCACAACTGTGAGCGTATGCCCGTCCCAACGATAGAAGAGCGCAAACACGGGAAAGCCAGGCACGGCGGCGCGGAGAATGTCAGCCAGATCGGGAGATTCAAAACGAGCGGCATGGCCGCGCCGCGGATTCTCCAATAGCCGGAGGACCAATTCCTGCGCCGCCGTCACGAACTTGACGGCAACCTGCGGACACCCATCGTGAACTCCAATGCGGTCTCGATAGTGGCGCACACGCCGATAAAAGGCCGGGTGAACAAGCAGGTTAACGGCCATGAGCAATGGCTTTCATGTTCTTTTGAAATTGCGCCGGCGTCACCGGCCCGGCGCGTTCGGCAAGAGCCTCCCGAATCCGTTCCTCAAGCCACAGTGGAGGCGGTTGAAATCGGGCAACAAATTGTGGCAAGCCGATGCGGAGAGCTTGCCGGATGACATCGGCCTTGCATAAGTCGGATATCTTAATGCTCTCGTTGATTTGCGTGTTAAGCTCATCGCTGATGTCCATTTTGGGCAATGTTTTCATCCAAGTCATTTTAACGTCTTTTTGCCATGTATCAAGTATAATCAGACAGATCGAATTGTGCAAAGGCATCCCCGGCCACGGCGGCTTTGGTCAACCACTCCATGCCTTGCTTCACGTCCGGCGCGGTCCCTCTTCCTGCCCAAAGCATTTCCCCCACGCGGTGCCCTCGATCCGGTCTTCCAGGATGTCCAAACTCCAGGCTTGGGGCAACGCCCCAGTACCGGGGCGCGCGAGGATTGCCAGGGCCGAAAGCCCGTCCCACCATTTTTGACCTGCCTCCCCAACAGGAGTGTGCATCCAAACGCACACTTCCCGGCCGGGGCGAGTCGTGATAAACTCGCTTTTCGCAAAGCTAACTGAATCCGAAGCGCGGGCTTCATTTCGCTTGCGGCAGCGCCTGGGTGAGCCTGTTGGCCGTGCAAAGCTCGTGGAATTATGAAACTCAGAATCATCTTGCCGGTGATGGCCCTCACCTTAATTGCCCAGCCTGCCTTGGCCCAGGTCTGGATCAGCGAGCTCATGGCCAGTGGCGGCGCGTTGAAGGACGAGGATGGCGACACTCCGGATTGGGTCGAGATATGGAACAACACCCCCGCCTCGCTCGATCTTGGAGGATGGCACCTGACCGATAACCCGGCGAAGCTCGAGAAATGGACATTTCCCTCGACGAATCTTGTCTCCGGCCACTTCCTGGTCCTCTTTGCTTCCGGCAAGGACCGGTCCGTTGCCGGCGCGCCGCTCCACACCAATTTCAAGCTCAGCAACGCCGGGGAGTACCTGGCCCTGGTCGAAGCCGACGGACAGACCATCGCCCACCAGTATTCGCCGAGCTATCCGGAGCAGGTCTATGGCGTTTCTTACGGCATCGCATTCGACCCCGCAACGACGAACTGGGTGGACGCGTATCTCACGCAGCCGACGCCTGGGGCAACGAACTCCACCGCTTATCTCGGTTTGGTGGCGGATATTCAAATGAGCGTCCCCCGTGGCTTTGTCCAGATGCCATTGACGGTGGCCATCACCACGGCCACCGCGGGGGCGGAGATACGTTTTACCACTAACGGCACGGCGCCGACGAGCGCCACGGGGGTCCTGTACGCCGGCCCGGTTCCCATCTCTCGCAATACGGTCCTGCGCGCCATCGCGACCAAGCCCGGCTATAAGTCCACGGCCGCTGCCACCCAGACTTACATCTGCCTCACCAACGTAATCACGCAGAATCTGCAAACCGCCACCAATGCCGGCTTCCCCGCCACCTGGGGTGGCGCCGGCGCCGCCAGCTACGCGATGATCCCGGCAATCACCGGCCCGAACGGGCCGCAGATGGCGGCCGCGTTGCAGTCGCTGCCCTCGGTTTTCCTCTCGGCCAGCATGTCGGATTTGTTCGATTCCGCCCGAGGCATCTATGCCAACGCCTCGCTTCACGGCGTTGAGTGGGAGCGGCCGGCCTCCATCGAGTGGCTCGATACCAACGGGCTATCCACCTTCCAGAAGGATTGCGGGCTTCGCATTCAGGGCGGGGTTGGCCGCATGGAGCCTAAGAAGTCTTTCCGCCTGCTCTTCAAGCGCGAGTATGGGGGAACCCTCAAGTGCGACCTCTTTCAGGAGCCTGACGCCGTGCAGGACTTTCACAGCCTGATCCTGCGGGCGGGCTTCAACGACAGTTGGTTCTGGCTGAGCGGCTCCAGTGGGAAGGCGACCTACATTCGCGACGAATTCGGCCGCCGCCTCTTATTGGCCATGGGGCATCCCTCAGCCCGGGGATTGTTCGTTCACCTCTACATAGACGGCCTGTATTGGGGACTTTACAACCTCACGGAACGCCCCAACGCGGACTTTTCCGCTTCCTATCTCGGCGGCCAGGCCAATGACTGGGATGCCATTAAGGCCGGCGCGGTCAGGCACGGCGATTTGGTGGCCTGGAACACCTTCATCAGCCAGGTCCAGCAACCCACCACCGCCGCCAGCTACCAGCAACTCCAGGGCAACAACCCCGGCGGCAGCCGCAACGCGCAGTTTCCCGTGTTCTTCGATAAACTCGACTACATCGATTACATGGTCCTCAATTACTGGGGCGGAAATTGGGACTGGCCCGAAAAGAACTTCTGGCTGGGCCGCAACCGCACCAGTGCCAGCACCGGCTTCAAGTGCTACCCTTGGGACATCGAGGGCATTGTGGACGATGCCGAGTCCTCGCTCAACATGGTGGTCCCGCGTGATGGGGACGACGCGGGGGTGGGGGTGCCGCACCATTTTCTCAAAACTTTTTCCGAATACCAACTCGACTTCGCCGACCGGATACAGAAGTTCTTTTTCAACGGCGGGCTGCTCACGCCCCAGGTGCTGACCAATCGCTTCCGCCAACTTGCCGACGAGGTCGAAAGCGCCATCCTGCCCGAGTCGGCCCGCTGGGGCAATGGCAACCTCAGCATCCAGAGCCAGGCGGCCTGGGTCCGCGAGCGGGATTATATCCTCACCACTTACCTCCAGCAACGCACCGCCATCGTGCTCGGCCAGTTCCTTGGCGAGGGTCTCTACCCGAATGTCGGGCCGCCGGCCTTCCATCAATCCGGCGGGACCAGCCCGGCCTGCTACAACGTCTTCCTCACCCATACGAATTCCACGGGCGCCATCTACTTCACCCTCGACGGTTCAGACCCCCGCCTCTACGGCCTGAACACTCCGTCCCCGGCTGCGCAGCTTTATGCCGGCCCTCTGACTCTCACCGTCCCGACGACTGTCCGCGCCCGGGTGCGCAAGGGCGCGCCGTGGAGCGCGCTCGTCGAAGCCGCCTTCGACCCCGGCAGCGCCCCGTGGTTCAGCCGCATTTACACCGGCCCGAACACCGTCTTCCTGGAGTTCGAGGCCCTTGCCAATCAGTCTTACAGCGTTCTCTGGAACAAGCCGCCCTTTTCCTCGGGCTGGAACAAACTGCTGGACCTCCCGGGGCTCCCCATCAGCTACACTGTGACTCTCACCAACTCGGCTCTGGAAGCCCCCTCCCGCTTCTTCCGCCTCGCTTCCCCCGCCCTGCCGTAGTCACTTAGATTATTCCGCGCCTGGAAATTGCGGACGCCAGTCCAGGCCGTCCTGCCGTCCGCCACGAATGCGGACCAGGAGTAAGCCTCGGGTTCCTGCTTCACGAGCCAAAACTGTTGATTTGAGTGCATGTGTCCGAACGGTGTTCATGAATTGGACCGGAGGTCCGCCCCACCCCTGAACAGCTACGTCCCTTTCACCCCGCAGTTTCCCGCCGCGGAGCCCTCCACAGCCGTCGCAAGGCGCCGGCCAGGCCCAAGCGCCTGCCCGAACGGCGGGCTCCGCCTCCCTCGGCGCCCAACTCCGGCTCAGTTTCCCTCTGCACGGCCATGTTGGGGAACAGGCCCGGGGCGCCGGGGTTGCGATGAGCCTCGTGGATGAGCTTCACAATTTCCTCAAGCTCATAGCTCATCAGCACGAACCCGCTCGCCCCCGCCCGCAATGCCTCCGCCTCATCGTAGCTGTTGCTGAACATCGTCAGCATCAGCACCTTGACCGACGGGGCCAGTTTCTTGATGGGCTTTATCGCCGGCAGGCCCCTTTGGCCTCCAAGATAAATGCCCAGCAGAATCATGTCCGGCGGCCGCTCCTCGGCCAACGCAGCCAGGACGGCTTGGGCTGACGGAAACTGGCGCTTGCACCGGATGGACGGCTGTTGGGTCAACAACTGGGCGAAGGGTTCGCGCAGGGCGGCATTGTCGTCCACCACCCACACACGCAGAACCCGCCGCTCCAAACCGGGCGCAGAGGCGCGGACCGGAGCGCTGCGCCCCTTCGCCTTGCTGATGACCTCGTTTTCAGTTGTATCCACGCGACGCCCTCAAGCAAGTGTGATGCCACAAGGAATCGAGGCCTGGTCCATCCCGGAGATTCCAGGCAAACAGCGCGAGCCGTGTTCACTTTTCCACAGCTTGAGCAGAAAACGCCCCCGCTTCGTCTCAATTAGACCTCGGTTCGCAGGTGTCGAGGGTCGAGGGAACAGAGAGCCGTCGCCTCTCGCCATCCGGAAGCCGATCACCGAATCGAATTCATGCGGCTGGACCCGCTCCGCGAAAATGTGGGGCAATCGGTGTGACAAAGATTTGACATGGCGGCTGGTTCCATTAGTCTCGGGGGCACTATGAGATTTGGAATCAACACATTTCTTTTCACTTCCCCTTTCACCAACAAGAGCACTAAGTTGTTCAAGCAATTCAAGGAGTGGGGCTTCGACACGGTCGAGATTCCGGTTGAAGACCCTTCGCATATCGATCCGGCGCTGGTCAAGAGCGAGCTGGACAAACATGGGCTGGTCTGCGGGACGGTCTGCGCGTGTGTAGGGCCGGATCGCGACTTGCGCGGCACGGCCAAGCAGCAGGAGGACTGCATGGCCTACATCGAGCAGGTCTTGGACCAGATGGTGGCGCTGGACTGCCCGTCGATCATCGGGCCGGTTTATTCCTCGGTGGGCCGGGCAGAGGCCGTGCCGCCCGCCGAGTATAAGCGGCAGTGGAAGACGGTTGTCAGGAACCTCAAGAAAGTGTGCAAGATGGCCGAGAAGCGCGGCAGGCAGATTTGCATGGAACCGCTCAACCGCTTCGAGAGCGACTTCATCAACACCTGCGACCAGGCGCTGAAGATGGTCGAAGATGTCGGGAGCCCCGCCCTGAAGCTGCACCTGGACACGTTCCACATGAACATCGAGGAGAAATTCCAGGCCCCGGCCATCCGGAAGGCGGGCAAGCTGCTGGGCCATTTTCATGCCTGCGGGAGCGACCGAGGGACTCCGGGGGGCGACCACATCGATTGGCCCTCGATAGCCGAAGCATTAAAGGACATCGACTACCAGGGAGACGTGGTCATCGAGTCGTTTACCTCCGACGTGAAAGTGATTGCGCGGGCGGCGGCCATCTGGCGTCAAATCGAGCCTACGCGGGATGAAATTGCCGTCAAGGGCCTGGCGTTCCTGCGCAAGACCTTGGGGGCGTGAAGTTGACTATGAAACACATCTATTCACTGCTGGCCTTGGGCCTGTTCGGGTTCGCAATCACGCTCTCTGCGGCGGACGAGAAGAAGATCGTCTTCCTGGCAGGGCCGCCGAGCCACGGTCCGGCGGAGCACGAGCATCGGGCCGGTTGCCTGCTGCTCAAGGCCTGTCTTGACCATGTCCCGGGCATCACCTCGGAGGTCTATAGCAATGGCTGGCCCAAGGAGCCGGAGGCGGCTTTCGCCGGCGCCGCGGCGATCATTGTCTATAGCGATGGCGGCGGCGGCCACCCGCTCCTGCAAGGAGATCGGCTCAAGGTCATCGGCAACCTGATGAGCCAGGGCGTTGGCCTGGGGCTGATTCATTACGCGGTCGAGGCCACAAAAGAACGGGGCGAAAAGGAGTTCATCGAATGGACGGGCGGCTGTTTTGAGACCGACTGGTCGGTCAATCCGACCTGGAAGGCCGACTTCAAGGAGTTGCCCTCGAGGCCCATCCTTCGGGGCGTCAGACCGTTCCAGATCACCGATGAATGGTATTTTCATATCCGTTTTTCGGACGACCCGCAGGCAATGAGGCCCATACTGAGCGCCGTAGCCCCTCAGAGCACGATGGACCGGCCCGATGGTCCGCACGAGGGCAACCCGGCGGTCCGGGAATCGGTCAAGCGGGGGGACACGCAAGTCATGGCCTGGAGCCGGCGCCGGCCCGACGGGGGCCGCGGGTTCGGCTTCACGGGCGGCCACTACCACAAGAACTGGGGCAACGACGACTTCCGCAAGGTCGTGCTCAACGCGATTCTTTGGACCGCCAAAGCCGATGTCCCCGCCGAAGGCGTCGAGTCCAAGGTGACCCCCGAGGACCTTCGGAAGAACCTGGATGTGAAGGGGCGGTGAGGGCGGGGGAGCGTGAGAGCGTGAGAGCGTGAGAGCGTGGGAAGCGCTACGATGCCCTCACGCCCTACGCTCTACGCTCTACGCTCTACGCTCTACGCCCTACGCTCTACGCTCTACGCTCTACGCTCCACACGCCCCCCTCAAAGCCCGTTGAGCGCCTCAATAAGCTGCCTGAGCCTCCCGTAGTCGCGCCGGTTGAAGCCGAAAGCGATGCGCGGCAACTCCACAAACTCGCCCTCTGCGATTTCTTCCGGGGTGGCCTCGAGCCGCTTGATCTCGGGGCCGATGATGATGTCTGCGAAGTCCTCGTTGAGCGCCTCGAGGGCGGTGTCGGTGGGAGGGTGCTTGAGGCGGATGACGAAGAGGTCTTTGACAAAACGGCTCGAGTGGAAATTCCGGTAAAAGCGGGTGATGAGCTTCACGGCCTGGTCGGTGTCGTCGGTGATTTGGTAGAGGTTCAGATCGTCCGGGGAGATGAGGAGGTCGCGGAGCAAGTGCTCGCGGACATGTTTATCCCACGTTTTCCAATAGGTTCCTCCGGGCCGGTCGATGAGGACCAGAGGCATCAACTGGCTCTTGCCGGTTTGCATCAGGGTCAGCGCCTCGTAGCCTTCGTCCATGGTGCCGAAGCCGCCGGGAAAGAGGGCCAGGGCATCCGAGTGGCGGATGAAGATGAGTTTGCGGGTGAAGAAGTACTTGAGGGTGACCAGCTTCTTGTCTTCGCGAATGACCGGGTTGGCAGCTTGTTCCCAGGGCAGACGGATGTTGGCGCCGAAGCTCATTTCCGGCCCGGCTCCTTCGTGGCCCGCCTGCATAATGCCGCCCCCGGCCCCGGTGATGACCATGAAGCCGGCTGCGGCCATTTTGCGCCCGAACTCGACGGCCTGCTTGTACTCGGGCCGGGCCGGCTGAGTGCGCGCGGAACCGAACATGGCGACTTTGCGGACGCGGCCATAAGGAGCGAAGAGCCTGAAGGCATAACGCAACTCCCGAACCGTCGTTTGAATCACGCGCACGTCGCCGCTGTCTTTCACGTCCGTGAGCAATTTGAGCGCGTTCTCGATGATGTCGGCCACGTCCTCCGGGTTGGACCCGCCGCCTTTATAGTCGATCAACTCCTGTATCCGCCGTTTCAACTCAGCGTCCGGCGGCGGCTTGTTTGTCTTGGCCATGGACACCGATGATAGCCGCCGGCAACGGCGCTTTTCAATTGGAAATTGCGCCATTGCGCGTTCCTCCTTGCCCTCGAGTGCCCAAAGCGCAACCTTTCCCCGATGAAGTTCGCCATCTGCAACGAAATCTTTCAAGGCTGGAATCTCGATGACACCCTGGCCGCTGCCGCGCGGTTCGGCTTCGATGCTCTGGAGATCGCTCCCTTCACGCTGGCGCCGGCGGTAACGGACATTTCCGCATCGGAGCGCGGCCGGATGCGCGAGGCGGCTGCGCGGCGCGGAATCGAAATCGCAGGCATTCATTGGGTGCTGGTCAAGCCCGAAGGACTTCATGTCAACCACCCCGATGCAGCAATACGGGAGCGGACAGCCCGTTACTTTTGCGACCTGGTGGATTTCTGCGCCGACCTGGGGGGGACTCGGATGGTGGTCGGCTCGCCAAAACAGCGCAACGTGCTGCCGGGGGTTTCGCCGGGCCAGGCCCGGGACTGGGCGCTGGAGACATTCCGTCCGGCGGTAGCCGCAGCCGAGGGACGGCGCGTGACGATCTGCCTCGAGCCGCTCAGCCCGGCTGAAACCAACTTCATCAACACCGCCGCGCAGGCCATCGAGTTTGTCGGCCAACTGCGCTCGCCAAGCTTCCAAATCATCCTCGATGTGAAGGCCATGTGCTCCGAGTCAAAGCCGATCCCTCAAATCATCCGCGAGTCGTGGCCCCACTTCGCGCATGTCCATGCCAACGACCGGAACTTCAAAGGACCCGGTTTCGGCGACGTCGATTTCGTGCCCATCGCCGCCGCCTTGAAAGAGGTGGGATACGATGGCTTTGTCTCGGTGGAGGTCTTCAAGTTCGATGAAGGCCCCGAGGCCATCGCCACCCGCAGCCTGGAGTACTTAAAACGGGTTTTTGGCGGTTAGGAGGCGGCGTCCACTCTCTCGCCGCAGGGGCTTGCGTTGGGCTGTGTGACATGGGAGACTACATGACTCGGTTTGACAGACCGTTGGAACAACGCGGATTATGATTCGACTGACCGAGAGCCTGGGAATGAAAGAAACCGATCCGTACCTCAAGAAATTCGAGTGGTTCGAGACTGAAAGCCGCCGGCCGGCGTGGCTGTTCCCGCTGCGCAAGAGCGGCATTGCCCGTTTTGCCGAGATCGGTTTCCCGACACCCCGGGATGAGGACTGGCGTTTCACCAACGTGGCGCCGATTGCGAATCTGCCGTTCAAGCCGGTTCTTAAGCCCTCGGTGGAAAGTCTCGATGCCGAGGGGATTGCCAAGTCGACTTTCGGGCGGCTGGAGGCCGCGCGGCTGGTTTTTGTGGACGGCCATTATGTGGAGGAGTTGTCGGCGCCGGGGCGGTTGCCGCCCAGCGTGGTCGTTGGCAGCCTGGCAGACGCGCTGGGCGGAGAGTTCGCAGCACTTGAGAAAAACCTGGGCCGCTGGGCCCCGGACGAGACCGGGCCGTTTGCCGCGCTGAATATGGCCTTTTTCCAGGACGGGGCCTTCATCCTGGTTCCACCGGGCCAGGTTCTGGAGACGCCGGTTCACCTGCTGTTCATCTCGACGGCGAAGGAAACCGGGGCCACGTCGCATCCGCGCAACCTGATCCTGGCGGGGGCCGGGAGCCGGGCGACGGTGCTGGAGAGCTACGCGAGCCTGGAGGACGCCCCCGGTTTCACGAATGCCGTGACGGAATTGGCGCTGGAAGAGGGTGCGGTGGTCGAGCATTGCAAGTTCCAGAATGAGGACGTGAACGCCTTCCATATCGCCGCGCTGAACGTCCGTTTGGGACCGAAGAGCAACCTGGTCTCGCACTCGATTGCCACGGGCGCCAGGCTCTCCCGGAACAACATCCGCGTCTGCCTGGCGGGGGCAGGAGCGGAGTGCGTCTTGAACGGGCTTTACCTGACGCGTGCGGACCAATTGGCCGACCATCACATGGTCGTCGAGCACGCGGCGCCCCACTGCGCCAGCCACGAGTATTACAATGGCATCCTCGAGGGACGCTCCAAAGGGGTCTTTCACGGGCGAATCCTCGTCCGGCCGGACGCGCAAAAAACCGATGCCAAGCAAACCAACAAAAACCTCCTGCTTTCCGAAGAGGCCACGGTGGACACCAAACCCCAGTTGGAGATTTACGCCGATGACGTGAAATGCACGCATGGCGCCACCGTCGGCCAATTGAGCGAAGAATCGATCTTCTATCTGCGCAGCCGCGGCCTGGCGGCCGAAACCGCCCGGCGAATGCTCATTCATGCTTTCGCCGGCGAGATCATCGAGCGCATCCGGCACAAGCCCGCCCGCGAAGAACTGGACCGGCTCATCTGGGACCGGCTCGAGGCCAACCCTCATGTGGCGGAGAAAAAGTGAACGCGCTGTTGTATCCCCGGCCTACTCAACATGTTCGACGACCTTAACGACCTCTATCAGCAGGTCATCCTCGACCACTGCAAGCACCCGCGCAATTTCCACGAGCTGGACCACCCGACCTGCTCGGCCCAGGGGCACAACCCGCTGTGCGGCGACCAGTTGAAACTTGATCTCGCCCTCGACGGCGACGTGATCAAGGACATCAGCTTCGTCGGCTCCGGTTGTTGCATCTCCAAGGCCTCCGCCTCGCTGCTGACCGAGGCGGCCAAAGGCAAGACCCGGGGTGAGATGCGCAACCTGTTCGAACAGGTGCGTGAGATGGTCACCACCGGCAGGGCGACGCAGGATGTGGGGAAACTGGCCGTGTTCGCCGGGGTCCATAAGTTCCCGGCGCGCGTCAAATGTGCCATCCTGGCCTGGCACGCCCTGATGGCCGCCCTCGACGGCCAAGGCCAGCCGGTAACCACGGAAACGGAAGAGACGTAGCCCCTTTGCATTGCCGGGCAATCGGCTATATTCCTGACGGTTATGAACAGTAACGACACGATTTCCCTCGCGCGCGACGTCGAGGCGGCCTTGATACCCATCGGGTCCAAAGTCACCTTGCAAAAGGGCCAGCAGGCCTGCGTTACCCAGTCCCTCGGCGGCGCCTACACCGTCCTGGTCAATGGGAACCTGTTTCGCATCGAAGGCAAGGACGCCGACGCGCTGGGCATGAGCGTTGCGCCCAAGGCGGCGAGCACGGGAGCGCCGGTGACGCAGGAACAGCTCGAGAAGGAAATCTGGGGCCAGTTGCGCAACTGCTACGACCCGGAAATCCCGGTTAACATCGTCGACCTGGGCCTCATTTACGATTGCCATCTGACGGGCGTGGGGCCGGCCAGCTACCGTGTGGATGTGAAGATGACGCTCACGGCGCCCGGATGCGGCATGGGCCCAATGCTGGCGCAGGATGTTCAGAACCGGCTGCTCGGACTCGAGGGCGTCGATGACGTTTCCGTCGAGTTGGTCTGGGACCCGCCCTGGAACCAGGCCATGATAACCGAAGCTGCAAAACTGCAACTCGGCCTGATGTGAACCCCCGAACCGGCATGTCCTCCTCTGCCTCGTCCACCGCCATGCCAACCGAACCGGCCTTGAATTGGTCTTCCTTGCGGGCCGATTTCCCGATTCTCGATCAGCAGGTGCATGGGCAGCCGTTGATCTACTTCGACAACGCGGCCACGACACAGAAGCCGCGTCCCATGCTCGAGGCGCTGCGCCGCTACTACGAGCGGGACAACGCCAACGTGCATCGCGGCATCCATGAGCTGAGCAACCGCGCCACCGCTGCCTTCGAGGCGGCCCGCGCGCGCGCCGCCGCCTTCATACATGCCCGCAGCGCCGAGGAGATCGTTTTCACACGCGGCACCACCGAAGGCATCAACCTCGTGGCCCAGTCCTGGGGCGCGAAACATGCGCGGGCGGGCGACGTTCTCCTGCTCACCGAGATGGAGCACCACAGCAATATCGTCCCCTGGCAACTGCTG
>Ga0181533_1004404_pt1 | contig 14401 bp, 11 predicted proteins | sample PEATcosm2014_Bin_45_FD_119772 | JGI IMG/M metagenome (GOLD analysis project Ga0181533, IMG submission 119772) | Peatland microbial communities from MTU Mesocosm Facility, Houghton, MI, USA - PEATcosm2014_Bin11_60_metaG | ecosystem: Environmental > Terrestrial > Soil > Wetlands > Peat | place... | reverse complement strand
TAGAGATTCTCAGGCGCAGCGCGGTAGCGGCGCAGCTTCAGTTCAATCTCGGTCGGCGTATTCGTCGGTGATAGGATTTCTGCGACAAGCCGAAAAGTCTCCGCATACAGCTCGTAACCCACCGTGCCGGCTGCCACGGTGACATCGGGCTCAGGCTGGAAGTTGATCACCCCCGGCAACCGAATTGCGATCTCATGATACGCATAGAGATCGGAATGGAGTGCGGTAAGCGCTCGATTGAGATGCTCGCAGAAATTCAACGCGATTCGCTGGTGCGCCAGACTCGGCGGAGCCATCATCACGGCGATACCCTCGATGAGATGCCAGCGTTCTTCTTTGGGGCGCATTTCGAGAAACGCCATGAACTCGTCCACGTCCATGACGCCTGACAATGGCCGTGCGGGAGCGTTTACGGTCATATCGGACCTTTCCTCGACGAGATTCAATCTAACATCGGAACCGAGTGGACGCGAGGGGGCTGCCTGGGAAGCGCGCGGGCATGATAAGGTGGTTGCGCTTTGGCGCCCATCTATTAGGTTTATCGTACCTGACCCTCGCGCAGCGGGCCACTCCCATGAGCCTTGCCCCCGACACCAAACAATACCCCGTCACGCACACCGACGCGGAATGGCGCAAAATCCTTTCGCCGGAGCAGTTTCACATCATGCGCGAGCACGGCACCGAGCGGCCGGGCAGTTGCGCGCTCAATTATGAAAAACGCGCCGGCACCTTCTATTGCGCCGGCTGCGAGCAGGCGCTGTTCGCCTCGATGAGAAAATTCGAAAGCGGCACCGGCTGGCCGAGCTTCAACGATCCGGTCCCCGGCTCGGTCGAGATCACGACCGACAGGAGCTACGGCATGGTGCGCACCGAAGTGCATTGCAGCCGCTGCGGCAGTCATCTCGGCCACGTCTTCGAAGACGGCCCGCCGCCGACGCATCTGCGCTATTGCATCAACGGCGTGGCGATGAATTTCAAGCCGGAGTGACGGCGGTGTCGCGCGCACCGGCTTGCGGCGCCGAATCGCCGAAACCTACGGCTCGCAACCCGTAGCGACGCCCGCCTCGTCGGTTGCGACGTTTTCGCTCGGGCCCTTGAGCTTGGCGGCCTCCATCGCGGCGACGTGCCGAAGCGCCAGTCGGGCATAGCAGCCGGTCGGGTGCTGCGCGAGGAAGGTCTTATACGCAGCCTCGGTGCCGATCCGCTCGACCAAGGCATAGTCGGTCTTCACTTGATCGGGACTTTGCGCGGCGTCGGATGTGCGGTCGGGTGAACCGACGAGTGCGATCGTGCCGCCGCCGAGCGAGCCGTAGACGAACGGTTCCTGGCGATTGTTCGTCTCCCTCAGCACCTCGTCGCGGATGCGCCCGAACGCAAAGCGGATATCGAGACCCGGCACGAACATATGGTGCAGCAATGCGGCGGTGAACGGGCTGCGATCGCCGGTGCCGTCGACGGATAGCGAACCGGCCTTCGCCGCGTAGGCGATCAGCGTGTTCATCCGGCCCGGTTCGACCGGCGCGACATTGGCGGCGCTCTGCTGCGCGCTGTCCGGCCGCCGCTGTTTCATGGTTCGCGTAAACGGGTTGTCGCGGTTGGCGTCGAGAATGATGACGCCGAGTTGCCGGGCCTGTCCGACCGGCTCGACGAAACGCTCGAGCGCGACAAGCTCGTCATCGGCGTCCCAATCGCTGGCCAGCCTGGCGTCCACCGGCACGAGATAATTGACCCCGTGGATCGCCATGCCGTGGCCGGAATAGTATACGGCGGCGATATCGGAACCGGCCGCGGCATCGTCGAATTCCCGGACGGCGCGCCGGAACGCCGCATTGCCGGCATCGTAGCGGGCTGTGACCACGTCAAAGCCTGCCTTCTGGAACATCGCCGCCATGGCGGTCGCGTCCGGCACCGGATCGGGGAGAGCCGGCGCATTTTGATACGCGGAATTGCCGATGACGAGCGCAACACGCCTGTCCGCCTGCGCCGCCGCGGCGGAAATCAGGAGAATCAGGCCGGCGAGGAGAGCGGCGGCAGCGCGCTTGGTCATAAGGTCCCGGTGTTTGGCCGAACGACTCCTTGGTCTCGGCGAAGCGGACATGCGTTCAATTCGCCCCGCCCGGCAACCCTCCCATTCGCATCTTGCATCGGTCCATTGCGCTTAAACCAGGGCCGGCCCTAGGCAACGGCCCGTGCGGTCGAGCGCACGGCGGCCACCGGGCGGCGGTGGCGCCCACGGTCTTCGGGCTCGGCGTGCAAAACTTCGCCGTCGTCGAGTTTGAAGGAGGCGACGAGTTCGCCCACGGTCTTGGCCTGATGCTCCAGCGCCTTGGCGGTGGCGGCGTTCTCCTCCACCAGGGCGGAGTTCTGCTGCGTCATCCCGTCCATCTGGGTGAGCGCCTTGTTGACCTGCTCGATGCCGCTCGACTGTTCGGCGCTGGCATTGGCGATGTCGGACACGATCGCCGCAACCGAATTGATCGATGTGGCGATCTCGGTCAGCGCCGCGCCCGCACGGTTGACCAGGTCGACGCCGTCTTTGACTTCGTTGTTGCTGTTGGTGATCAGGTTTTTGATGTCCTTGGCCGCCTGCGACGAGCGCTGCGCCAAGTTTCGCACTTCCGAGGCCACCACGGCGAAGCCGCGGCCGGCGTCGCCGGCACGCGCCGCCTCCACGGCGGCATTGAGCGCGAGCAAGTTGGTCTGCCGGGCGATTTCGTCGATGACGCCGATGATGTCGGCGATTTTGCGGGACGATTCCTCGATCTTGGCCATGGCTTCGACGGCCTTGGCGACGACCTGGCCGCCGCGATCGGCGACGGCGCGGGTGCCGCCCGCCGATTCGTTCGCCAGCACGGCGTTGTCGGCGTTCTTCTTCACCGTCGCCGCAATCTGTTCCATCGATGCCGAGGTCTCTTCCAGGCTCGCGGCCTGCTCCTCGGTGCGCTGCGACAGGTCGGTCGTGCTGGTCGAGATTTCGGCCGAGGCATTGGTCAATTCGCGCACCGAAGCCTTGATCTCGATCATGGTCGCGCCGATCCGCTCGGCGGTGATATTGGCGCTGTCCTTCAGGACCGCGAAGTTGCCTTGATAGGCGCCTTCGATGCGACGGGTCAGGTCGCCGTCGGCCAGCCCTTTGAGCATCGCGACGAGCTCGTTCAGCACGTCCGCCACGTTGGCGCACAGCGAGTTGAGCGCGGTGCCGATATTGAACACCAATCCGGTCTTGCCGGTGAGATCGACGCGCTTCGAGAAATCGCCGGCGACCGCGGCGGCGACGATACCGCCGACCGCCGCCTCGAACTCGCTCGCCATCGCCTGCATGGCGGCTTCCCGTTCGGCCGCGGCGCGCAGTTCATTTTGCTTCTGCGTCGCCTCCATTTCTTCCAGATGCAGCAGGTTTTCCTTGAACGTCTTGGCCGCCCGCGCGTTTTCGCCGATCTCGTCGCCGCGCAGCGTATAGGGGATTTCGACGGTCTTGTTGCCGTGCGCCAGCTCCATCAGGACCTTGGACATGGCCGTGAGCGGACGCGTCACCCGGAACACCACGATCCACATCGAGATCGCTGCGATGGCGAGCGCCAAAGCCATCAGAGCGGCGGCCGTCGACAAGGCGCGCAGCGACCGATCGGCCGCATCGCTCGCCGCACTTTCGCTCGCCTTGGAAGCGGCATACAGCACGTTGAGCAATGCGCCGATCTGCGGCGTCGTCGTCTCGACCCAGTGCGCCGTGGTCAGCGGATATTTTCCGCCCGCATCGCTGACCTTCTTCATCTCGTTGGACAGCGACAGGAAGTCCTGGAAGTATTTCTGCTGCGCGTCGCGCATCGCGGCAAGGATCGCGGGATCGGCGTCGACCGTCAGATTCTGGAGATGGTCCCAGAGCACCGCGACGCGCGCCCGCAGGCCGACGACTGTCGTCCAATTCTCCGCGGAAATCGCCGTGCCGGATGTGATCGCCGCGGCCACGATTGCGCGCTCCTGGCCGGAATAGTCGCGCAGGCGCCAACCCAGTTCCTTGATCGCGGCAAGGCGTTCGAGCTGCGGGTCGTGCCCGGCGATGCTGTAGAGTGCCGCGTACCAGAGTTTCAGGCCCGCGGTCACCATGCCGTTGAAGGTTGCAAAGAACTCCTTGCGGACGTTGTCGTCGCGTTGCGCGCGCGGCAGCTTGAGTTGCGAATCGGCGCGCTCCCGATAGTCGTTCGCCGCCTGCAGCGCCGACTGAAAGCCCTGCAGCAGCGTGTCCCGGTTGGGAAACTCGCTGTGCGCGATCCCGGCAACGCCGGCATCCAGATTATCCGCGATGAACTTGCGCGAGGCGTCGATCTTGGCAAGGACCGCCGGAGCTGCCGGCTCGTCGGCCTGCAGCGCGCTTACGGTATCGAGCCGTTCGAGCAGGACTTGATAGAGCCCGGCGATGAGCCGGTTGGCGTCGGCGTCGAAATCCTTGGCATGACCTGCGGCCGTATAGTCGGTAAAGGCCGAGGTGCCGATCCAACCCAGCGTGCCGAGAACGATCAAAGCCAACGGGCTCAAGACCGCGATCAGGATCAGCCTGATGGAGAGTTTCAACTTGCGGGGGTGTTCGGTCGTCATCGTTCCAGTCATGGTCGGTGTAAGGCTTTTGGGAACAGCGTGCGGCAGAACAGTCGGCCGATTTAGGAGCGCATGCCAGGCTCGCGCGGCCCCTCACGTCGCGGACGACGGCTCCCTTGCCGCGGTATGCATCTACCCGACCCTAAGTGGAATCCGGTAAGGAAAAGCTTAAATATTAGAAATTGACCTCCTATCGGGGATTGATAAATCGTATTAAGTTTTCTGGGGGTCTTTTCACCTGGAAAGATCGTTGGAGAGCCTTCTCTCCGTGGCCGCAATAAGTACTAACTAAGCTGATCCGATCCGGCACGTAGACAATCGCTCGTTGTGCTCCGCCGACGAGCTTCGGCTGACGCGCTAGCCCGCTGCTAACGTCGTGCTTTCCCCGCACATCGCAACGGATAGCACTCGAATAGCTGTTTTCGGAGGCTCGCTGCGTCATCGCGTTGCGTATCGCCCTGCCGCGCGGCCTCGCCGTTGTCGCCGCCAAAGGCCGACGATAGTGTGCGCCGCTCGCCGGACCAGCACGGCAAGAACAACGAGGAAACGCGGCATGCGCATCGTCGATCTGAGCCGGGAACTCTACCACCGCACGCCGTCCTATCCGGGACAGCCGCCGGTCATCCACGGCATCTGGAAAACCCACGAGGAGGCCTTTGTCGACTCAGGCAACATCCAGGGCAACAGCGTGATGTTCTTCTCGATGCCCGACCATGGCGGCACCCATATCGACGCGCCGCGGCACTTCGGCAAAACCGGCACGCCGATCGACAAATATCCGCTGGAGAATTGCATCGTCCAAGGCATCTGCATCGATCTGCGCCACATCGCGCCGCGCGCCGAAATCACGCCCGCTGATCTGGACGAGGCGGTGCAGAAGGCAGGCGCGCCGATCCCGAAGGGCGGCACCGTGCTGCTTTGCACCGGCCACCACGCCCGCACCTTTCCGACGCCGGCCTATGCGACCGACAATTCCGGCGTCAATGTCGCGGCGACCGAATGGCTGGCGGCGCAGGGTATCGTGCATTTCGGCATCGATTCGATGCGGCCGGGGCCGGAAGGCAAAGTGAACGCGCTCGTCCACAAGGCCTGCCTCGAACTCGACATCACCCATATCGAGAGCCTGTGCAATCTGGAGACGCTGCTCGGCGCCGGCGAATTTCAGTTCATCGGCCTGCCCCTGAAATGGCGCGAAGGCACCGGCTCGCCGATCCGCGCCGTCGCGGTGTTCAACGACTGACGGGTTATGATAAAAGGCCCCATGACCGCGCTGCGCAAAGAGCAAATGACGGTGAGCGAATTCCTGCCCTGGGCGAGGCAGCAGGCCGAGCGCTTCGAATTGCTCGACGGCGTGCCGCTGGCGATGTCGCCGGAGCGCGTCATCCACGGCGACACCAAGTATCGTGCGGCCCGCGCTCTCGACGGCGCCATCGCCACTGCGCGCGTGCCGTGCCGCTTTGTGCTGGACAGCGCGGCGGTTCGGATCGACTTAAGAAACAGCTATCAGCCGGACGTGCTGGTCTATTGCGGCGAGCCGCTCCCCGGCGATGCGGTGGAAGTGCCGGCGCCGGTGATCGTCGTCGAAGTTCTCTCGCCCGGCAATGCGATCACCGGTCTGCGCGACAAGCTACAGGGCTATTTTCGCGTCGCCAGCATCCAGCACTATCTGGTCATCGATCCCGACAAGCGGCAGGTCATCCACCACAGCCGCGGCCACGACGATGTGGTGGCGACGCGCATCGTCACGGCGGGCCAGATCGCGCTCGATCCCCCCGGATTGACGTTGAGTGTGACCGATTTCTTCGGTGCCGCTTCGGCGCAGACGTGAGAGAGTGCCTCATGTCTGTCCTTGTCAGATAAGAAACCGCAAAGCCGACTTAAGCCCCATGCCGGTGATGCACGCAGAGTGAGGAAACAATGCTGCTCGGACATAATCGTAAAATGACAGGCGCGCAGTGCATCGCCGACATGCTGAAGGGCTACGGCGTCACCCACGTCTTCCACGTGCCGGCGGTGATGCGCACGGCGTTTGCCGAGATGGAGCGCCGCACCGAGATCAAGCGGCTGCACGTGCATGGCGAAAAGTCCGCCGCCTACATGGCCGACGGCTATGCGCGCGCCTCCGGCAAGCCCGGCGTCTGCGGCGCGCAAGTGATCGGCGCGCTCAATCTCGCCGCCGGCCTGCGCGACGCCTGGCTCGCCCATTCGCCGGTCATTGCGATTACCGGCGGCCGCGACCCGAAATGGAAGTTCCGCAAGGTCTATCAGGAAGTCGACGACGTGCCGGCGTTCGAGCCGGTGACCAAGTTCAACGCCACGGTCGACGACGTGGCGCGCATTCCCGACATGATGCGGCAGGCGTTCCGCACCGCGGTGACCGGCTGCCCCGGCCCGGTGCATCTGCAATTGCGCGGCAACGAAGGCCAGCTCGACGCCGAAGAAGGCGAGATGGAACCGCTGTGCGAACCGCAATATGCCCGCGTGCCGGCGTTCCGTCCGCAACCGGACGAGCCGAGCATCCGTGCGGCGCTGAAACTTCTCGAAGCGGCCGCGCGCCCGGTGCTGGTCGCCGGTGGCGGCGTGCGCGCCTCGGGCGCGGCGGCGGAACTCGTTGCGCTTGCGGAAGGCTTGCAGATCCCGGTGGCGACCTCGCTCAACGGCAAGGATTCGATCCCCGGCAATCACCCGCTGTCGGTCGGCGTCGTCGGCACCTATTCGCGCGAGAGCGCCAACCGCGTGGTCAATGCAGCCGATCTGGTCTGTTACGTCGGCAGCGAAACCGGCGGCATGACGACGCATTTCTGGACGGTGCCGAAAATCGGCACGCCCGCGATCCAGATCGACATCGAGCCGGAAGCGCTCGGCCGCAATTACCCGCTCGCCGCCGCCGTCAACGGCGACGCCAAGGTGACACTCGCGCGCATGGTGGCGGCCGCCGACCGCGCAAGCGCCAAAACGCGCGCCGGCTGGGTCGCCGAGGCGCAGAAATTCTGCGCCGCGTGGCGAGAGAAATACCAGGCCGCGCTCGAATCCGACGCGGTGCCGATCCGGCCGGAGCGGCTCTGTCACGAACTCACCCGCCACCTGCCGGACGATGCCATCGTGCTGGTCGATACCGGCCATGCCGGGATGTGGATGGGCGGCATGTTCGATCTCACCTCGCCGCGGCAAAGCTATCTGCGCAGCGCCGGCCATCTCGGCTGGGCGTTTCCCGCAGGCCTTGGCGCCAAATGCGCCTGCCCGGAGCGCCCGGTCGTCACCTTCACCGGCGATGCCGGCTTTTGGTACCACATCGCCGAAATCGAGACCGCGGCGCGCTGGAACATCAATGCGGTGACCGTCGTCAACAACAATGGCGGCGGCAACCAATCCAAGCGCGGCTTCGACCGCGTCTATGGCGGCAAGCAGACCGACAAGGCGCGCGAAATGTGGACCTTCCGCCAGACGAATTTCGCCCGCCTGGCCGAGGACATGGGCGCGCTCGGCATCCGCGTCGAACAGGCCGCGGCGTTCCCCGCGGCACTCGCCCAAGCGCTTGCCGCCGACCGCCCGGTCGTCATCGACGTCGTCACCGACATCGACGTGCTGGCGCCGACGGCGGTGAGCTGACGCCTCCGGCCAATTCCGGCAAAATCCGGGATGATTTGTGACACTCGCGTGTCCACCCCGGCGATTTGACTGACGAACTCGCGATCACGATTTGGCGAGCATGCCTCGTTCGCGCCCCAGAATTATGGAAAGCTCTGCTCCGTAGGCGTCGTTGCGTGGCAGCGGTTCGGCGGCGTGAGGGTCGCGCCGGCCGGCCGCAATTTCCGGAGCTCGATGCGCACCGAACGGGAATCCGCGATCCGCCTGTTGCAGCTGTTGATGATCGCGTCGCTGGTGTTTCCCGCGGCGCTGTTCGTCTACGCCTCCTATAACGACTACCGCGACGTCTACGCGGTCGCCGACGAGCGCATCGACCGCTCGCTCGACGTGCTGCAGGAACAGGCGCTCAAAGTGTTCGAGACCGTCGACCGCATTTTCCCGGAAGTCGACGAGGTGGTGCGCGGCATGTCGGACGAACAGATCCGCGCCGCGCAAGCAAGCCTCCTGCCGCGGCTGCAGCGCATCGTCGGAGTCATGCCGCAGGTGCAGTCCATCGTTTTGATCGGCCGCGACGGCCGACCGCTCGCCGCCAGCGCGCCGGCGCTCATGAACGGCGACTTCACCGCTCGCGACGACTTCAAGGCCGAGGCCGCCAACGATGTCGGCACCTATGTCGGCGATATGCAGTTCGCGCCGGAAGGCGGCGTCGATACTTTCGCCGTGTCGCATCGGCTGTCGTCGGCCGACGGCTCGTTCCGCGGCGTCATCGCGGTCGCCGTGCGGCCGGGCTATTTCACCGATTTCTACGCGATGATCGAGCAGTCGCCGGGAAATTTCTACGATCTGGTGCGGTCCGACGGCGTCATGCTCGCCCGCTATCCGGCCGCCCCTGGTCTGCGGCGGCTCAGCGCGAAAAGCGGCTTGCGGCTTGCCATCGGCAACCGCCTGACCCAGGGCCTGTACTCGGCCGCCTCCGAGGGCGACGGCGTCGAGCGGCTGATCGGCTTTCGCAAGCTGCGCGGCTATCCGGTCTACACGCTTGCCGGTATCGACACCGCGGCGATCCGCGGCGCATGGCTGGCGCGGGCCGGCGACCATCTGATCTTCGGCCTGCCGGTCACGCTGTTGTTGTTCTTCACGCTGTGGGTGGCGTTGCGGCGCACGCAACGCCTGCACGACGAAGCCGAACGCCGGGAACTTGCGGAAGATGCGCTGCGCCAGGCGCATCGGCTCGAAGCGATCGGTCAATTGACCGGCGGCGTCGCGCACGATTTCAACAATCTGTTGATGATCGTCAGCGGCACGGTGCAGCGCTTGCGCCGCTCCGCCGGGGACGGCCAGCAAGCGCATCTGCTCGACACCATCACCAAGGCGACGCAGCGCGGCGAGAGCCTGACGCGTCAATTGCTCGCCTTCTCGCGGCGGCAGATGTTGCAACCGAGCGTGATCGATCTCGCCGAGCGATTGCCCGAGATCAAGGACATGTTGAGCCGCTCGCTGCGCGGCGACATCGAGATCCGCGTCGGCGTGACGCGCCGGCCGTGTCTGGTCAAGGTCGATCCCAGCGAGTTCGAACTGGCGCTGCTCAATCTCGCCTTCAACGCGCGCGATGCCATGCCGTCGGGCGGCACGCTGACCATTACGGCGAAGCCGGTGATGCTGCGCGGCAAGGCGTCGGAGGAAGGCCTGAACGGCGAATTCGTCGCCGTCCGCGTGGCGGATACCGGCACCGGCATTCCGTCCGACGTGCTGCCGCGCGTGTTCGAGCCGTTCTACACCACCAAAGAGGTCGGCAAAGGCACCGGCCTGGGCTTGAGCCAGGTCTACGGTTTCGCCCGGCAATCCGGCGGCACGGCTTCGATCGCGACCTCGGCGCGGCGCGGCACCGCGGTGACGCTGTTTCTGCCGCGGACCTGGGAAGCGCCGGCGCAGCCGCGCGCCCCGGTCGTGGCGAGAGACACGGCGCCGCCGTCCGGCACCGTGCTCCTGGTCGAGGACAATGCCGAGGTCGCCGAAGTCGGCCGCGCCTATTTCGAGCAGCTCGGTTATCGGGTCCGGCACGCGGCGAGCGCGCAGTCGGGCCTCGACCTCATCGAACGCCAGGACGATATCGATCTTGTCTTCTCCGACATATTGATGCCGGGCGGCATGAACGGTCTCGAACTCGCCGATACGGTGCGGCGGCGGTTTCCGCGCATCGCGGTGCTGTTGACCACCGGTTACAGTTCGAGCGCGCAGGACGCGGTGCGCCGCGGTTTCGAGGTGCTGCAGAAACCCTATGATCTCGCCGCGCTGCAACGGGCCTTGCGCGAGGCGCGCGGCGCTGCCGGGCGCGAAGCGCCGCTGGCGCCGCGACAGGCGGCGGGATAATGACGAGGCGCTTGCGTTATCCCCAGAACGACTGAACGATCAAACGCGACGCCGCACCGAGGCCGAGGCTGCCGATCGCGATGGTGATCGACATCAGCGCGCCGAGCGTAGAGAAGGCGATGATCGGCCAGGCGTCGGCCGGCGCCGCTACGGCCCGGGCGTAAGGCCGCCGGGTCGGGCTTGCAAGTTCGCTGCGATTGGGCATGTCACGCTCCTGAAGATGGCTGCTGGAATTCTACAAAGCAAATTCCGGGCCGCATGGCGCAGCGAACCCCGGTCTGCGTTACCAGGGCCTTAATTCGGCCGGGCGGCCTGCCCGATTTTGATGCAGATTATGCTGATGCGCTGTGCGCGAGGCCGGCCAGGAGCGTTTTGCGGTCGACCGCGCCTTCCCATTGCGCGATCACGATCGTCGCCAGCGCGTTGCCGAGAATATTGACGGCGACGAAGGCCGACGACAGCAGCCGGTGCACGCCCAGAACCAGCGCCATCGCGGCCACCGGCACGATTTGCGTCGCCGCCAGCGTCGAAACGACGACCACGATGGCCGATCCGGCGACGCCGGCGCCGCCTTTGGACGTGATCAAGAGGATCGCCAACAGACCGAGCTGCTGGCCGAGCGAAAGATCGACGCCGGTCGCTTGCGCAAGGAAGATCGGCACCGCCGCGAAATAAAGGCAGGTGCCGTCGTGATTGAAGGCATAGCCGGTGGGCAGGACGAGCCCGACGATCGATTCGTCGCAGCCGAGCGCGGTGAGTTTCTGTACCAGCTGCGGAAACACCGATTCCGACGAACTGGTGCCGAACACCACCAGCAATTCGGTGCGGATATAGCGCATGAGCGACCACAGGCTGATGCCGTTCCACCACGCGATCGGCCACAGCACGGCGAGAATGAAAACGGCGCAGGTCAGGTAGAATTCCGCGACCAGCGCGCCGAGCGAAGCGAGCGAGCCGATACCGAACTTGCCGACCGTGAATGCGATCGCGCCCATGGCGCCGAGCGGCGCCAGCCACATGATATAGCCTATGATCTTGAACACCGTGAGCTTGGTGATCTCGATCATGTCGACCATCGGCTTGCCGCGCGGCCCCAGCGCCTGGAGGCCGAAGGCGAACAGCACCGAGAGGAAGACGACCTGAAGAACATTGCCCTCGGTGAAGGCGGCGACCGCGGTATGCGGCACGATGCTCAGAAGAAAGCCGCCGGCCGAAATCTCGCCGGCCGTGTGCAGATAAGGCGCCAGCGCTGCGGACGGCGCGCCGCTCACGTCGATATGCATGCCCTTGCCCGGGCCGAACAGGTTGATCGCCGTGAGCCCGATGACGAGCGCAAATGTCGTCACCACTTCGAAATAGATCAGCGCCCGGATCGCGACCCGGCCGACGCGCCTCGCTTCGCGCACGGTGGCGATGCCATGCACCACGGCGCAGAAGATGATCAGGCCGACGAACATGGCGATCAGCCGGATGAAAAGGTTCGCCAGCGTCGACATCCATTCGGCCGATTGCGGCCAGACAAAGCCGATCAGCGCGCCGACCAGCATGCCGGCAAAGACCTGCACCGACATGTCCGTGTAGAACGGCGCGCGCCGGCCGGTGCCGGCGGCTGGCGCGGATTCTGCCCGAGGCTCTGCCGTGGTCATGTCCGCGGTCATGCCGCGTCGGGATTGGCGTGGCAAGGTGGTTTGCGGTTTTTCAGTTGACGCGGCGGGTCGGCGATTGAATATCCCGCCGGACCGCATCCGAGCGCCAAGCCCAGAGCCATGACCCTGACCATGCCCGCGACCGTGATCGATATTCACCCGCACATCATTTCGAGCGATCTTGCGCGCTATCCGCGGGCGCCGCTCGGCGGCCGGCAATCGGACTGGTCGGCGACCCGGCCGGTCTCGCTCGAACAGCTCGTCGCCGCCATGGACGGCGCGGGGATCGCCAAGGCCGCGATCGTGCAGGCCTCGACCTGCTACGGCCACGATAATTCCTATGTCGCCGATGCGGTGTCGGCTTATCCGGAGCGCTTCACCGGCGTGTTCTCGGTCGACGTGCTGGCGCCGGACGCGCCGGCGCGCATGCGCTTCTGGCTCGATCGCGGGCTCACCGGGATGCGGCTCTTCACCTTCGGCAGCACCATGAGCGAGCAGGCGTCCTGGCTCGACGATCCGAAATCCTATCCGGCCTGGAGCACTGCGGCCGAGCGCGGTCTGTCGATCTGCATGCAGATGTCGGCCGCGGCGATTCCGCAATTGACGGCGATGATCGAACGCTTCCCGAGCGTCAAAGTGGTTCTCGACCATATGGCGCGGCCGGTGTTGCAGGACGGTGAGCCTTACGCCGCGGCGGCGAGCCTGTTCGGGCTTTCCCGCTATCCGAACGTGTATCTCAAGCTCACCGCGCGCAACTTCATCGAATCGAAGAGCGGCAAGGCGACGCCGGAAAGCTTCTTCGCGCGGCTCGTCGCCGAATTCGGCGCCGAGCGGCTTGCCTGGGGCTCGAATTATCCGTCGACGGAAGGCACGCTGCCCACGCTGTTGGCCTTGGCGCGCGACACGCTCGCCGTCCTGCCGCTCAGCGATCGCGACTGGATTTTTGCCAAGACCGCGCAGGTGCTCTATCCCGCGCTGGCCGACAAGGAATGACCGCCATGAGCCAGGACAAGAGCCAGGACAAGAACAAAGACAAGATCGCGCTTTCGACCATGCTGGGCAATTACCCCGTCACGGCCGCGCTGAAGAAGCGGGAAGTCCGTTCCGACCTCGTCGACTTCGATTTCGTCGACGTGAAGATCGCCAACCAGATGTTCAAGCCGCTGGTGCGCGACGCCAAGTTCGATCTCGCCGAGCTCGCCATCGTGACCTATTTGCAGGCCAAGGCCTACGGCAAACCTTACGTGCTGCTGCCGGCGGTGATCGTCGGCCGCGGTCAGCACCACACCATCGCCTATAATCCGGAGCGCGGCCATTTGGGACCGGCCGATCTCGAGGGCAAGCGCGTCGGCGTGCGCGCCTATACGGTGACCACCGGCGTCTGGGTGCGCGGAATCTTGCGCGAGCAATACGGCATCGACGAGAAGAAGGTGCACTGGGTCACCTTCGAAGATCCGCATCTCGCCGAATTCCGCGATCCGCCGGGAATCGAGCGCGCCGCGCCCGGCAAGACGCTGCCGCAGATGCTGCTCGACGGCGAGCTCGATGCCGGCATCGTCGGCGACCATATGCCCGATCCGCGGCTCAAGCATCTGATCCCGAACCCGGAGGCGGCGGCGAAACAATGGGCGCTGTCGCACGGCGGCGTGCCGATCAACCATCTGGTGGTGATGCGGCAAGGAATCGCGCAAGCGCGGCCGGACGTGGTCGCGGAGGTGTTCGGCCTCTTGCACCAGAGCAAGCTCGCGGCGAAGCTGCCGGAAACCGGCACCGCGCTCGATCCGCTGCGCTTCGGCGTCGAACCGAACCGCCGCGCGCTCGACGTCATCATCGACTTCGCCTTCGCCCAGGGCATGATCCCGCGCCGCTTTTCGGTCGACGAATTGTTCGACGACGTGACGCGCGATTTGACCGTGTGAGGGTAGGGCGATGACGTAGCCCGGGTTCGCGTCTGCGAACCCGGGGGCGGCGCTCGACCTTGCACCATCGTCCCCGGCTTTCGCGCGCTCAAGCCGGGTTACGGCGCGTCACTATCACGGAGATGTGATGTGACAATCGTAACCGTTTCGAGTACATAGGGGACATCACGCTCTCGTTGGGACGTGTTCTCGAGGCACACCTGAACATGGAGCGTGTGCGGTGCCTGCGCGCGGACTTGCACTCCGCTCCCGGGCGGCTTCGGGCATCAGCCTGCCGGTACTATG
>Ga0181533_1004398_pt1 | contig 14411 bp, 10 predicted proteins | sample PEATcosm2014_Bin_45_FD_119772 | JGI IMG/M metagenome (GOLD analysis project Ga0181533, IMG submission 119772) | Peatland microbial communities from MTU Mesocosm Facility, Houghton, MI, USA - PEATcosm2014_Bin11_60_metaG | ecosystem: Environmental > Terrestrial > Soil > Wetlands > Peat | place... | reverse complement strand
CCAACGCTCGAACCAAGTCACAGCTTGACGCGCGAGCGCTGGAGCTGCGTGAGGCCGAGGAGCGTCTGGCCAAGGTTCGCAGCCAGGTCGCCAGCGCAGCGAGTGAGGCGGAGGCGGCGGTGGACGCGCGCGTCCTCGCGGCGCTCGATCGTCCGCTAGACCTCCTCGCCGAGGTCAGCGTGCTGCGCCCGCTGCTGGGCGCCGGCGGAGGCCGCGCCGCGAGCGCCCGGACCGTCGAGGCGACGCCTCGCATGGACTGGTCGCGCTCGCGCGGCGAGGACATCAAGGACACGGCATCGCTCCGGCACGCGCTCACGAGCGCAGCGCGCGCCCGAGGCGTTGACCCATCGCTGATGCTCCAGGTCCACGCTGCCGCGGCGGCGGGGCTCGCGCCCGTAACGCTCGGCCCGGTCGCGCTCGCGGCCCTCACAGCCTACGCACACGGCGCGTGCGGCGGCCGACTGCTGATCATCCACGTGTCGCCGAGCGCTATCCAGCCACGCGATCTCGATGAGGCTCCGGGGGGCGGTCTGGTGGCCGCTGCGGCCGCCGCGAGGGACATCGACGGCCTCTCGCTAGTCGTGCTCGAAGGCGCAAACCGCTCGCCGATCGAGGGCTCCGTGGTGCCGCTCCTCCAGATGATCGATCTCGGGCTGTCGCCGCTCTCCTCGGCGCGGGGTCTTCGGCTCGCGGCCACGCTGGTAGCGGGCGCGACCACGGTTCCGGTCAGCTCCCAGTTCTGGAGCTACGCTGCCGCCATCTATTTCGAGCCGAGTTCGTCCGGCGCCCAGCCCACGCCAAATCCGGGCGACATCTCCCTGTCCAGCGATCTCCTGGCGCTCGGCGATGTTCCGATCGATGTGGTTGATGAGCTCGTCGAGTCCTGGCCGGACTGCAGCGAGTTGCGTCCGGCGTTGGCGCGGCTGGGCTCCGCTCTCACGCGGCTCTACGACGAAGAGCTTCGTATCACCGAGGCGCTGCTGCACGGCCTCGTGCTGCCCTATGTCGCCACCGCGCTGAGCGCCGAGGAACAGGTCGAAGCCCTGAACAAGGCGGGGGACACGGACGGAGCCCTCGCCGCGGCGCTGCGCCGCCTGCGACGGAGGCTCTGCTGATGGGCATCGAGATCCTTCACGGTCCGCAGCAGGCAGCGAGCGCCGTCAGGGGAGTGTTGGGCCTCAACGCCTCGTGCCCGTCGTCCCAGAGTCAGTTCGAGATCCTGCGGGCGACGGTGTGGAGCATGGCCGCGCCGGCGCGCGAGGTCCACGTGAACCGCGTGCTCGCCGCGGCGCTCCCGACGTGGCACCTCCTCTCTGAGCGCGTGACCGCGAGCGAAGAAGCGCTCCGTGTCGATCTGCGAGAGGCGCTATCGACGCTGGAGGACGCAGGTGATCTGCTCCAACTGAGCGGCGGCTACTGGTGCCCGGCGACCGCGCGCCTCGTGGATCTCCCCGCAGGGGCTGGCTATCTGCTCATCGGAGGAGCGCCATCGTCGGTGCTGCCGGTCGACCGCGACGCCGTCCAATACCACGGCCCTCATCGCCACCTCGCGAAGGCCTCCCCGGAGTTGGCCGCCGCCCTGCCGGTCGAGGATCTCGCGTCGTGGGCGAGGCTGCCCAGCATTTCGCTCCAGGAGTGGGCCCGGGAGGTGATCGACTCCTTCGAGCGCCAGCCCTACTCGCCGACGAGCGCGGACGCCTTCGAGTTCTACCTCCCGGCGAGTTCCAGACCGGGCGCGCCGCAGTTCAGGCGCTGGGGCGAAAGCACGGGAAACACAACCGGTGCTCTACTCGCACGTCGCCTGCGACTTTATGGAGCACGTGAGTATCGGCTCGCGGACCTGCGCGCCGGTCGGATCGTCAGCGCGTGCGACCTTCAAGGGGTCGATGTCCGCCGCCTGATGTACGCGCTCGATCTCGCCGCCAAGAACCCGGTTCGCGCGCGGCGAATCTACGTGGGCGACCGAACGGAGTGGCTGTTCACGAGTGAGATTCCTCGCGCCGAGCAGCGCACCTTCGCTGCCTTCGGAACTCTGACGATTCCCGCTGACCGTCCCTTCGAGAGGAGGTGGACGTTCGCGCGGAATGAAGGTCTCGCGCTCGACATGCTCCGCTCCCTCGGGATCGCGCTGGAGCAGCACCATCGAGAGGATCGCCGATGAGCAACCAGGTCGAGCTTGGCGTCAAAGAGGTCGCGGAGCGGATTCACCTGCGGCTGCGTAGGTACATCGAGGCCCAATACCACATTCGAAACTCCGCACTCATCGAGGAACGGCGACTGCTTCTGGAGGAGCCAGGCGGCATCTCCCAGCGGCCATTCATCGAGGTCACGCCGTCGTACGCCGTCGCAGGCAGCTTCTCCGGGCTGAAGGCGCCCCCGCCGGTCACGGGGCTCCTGCAGGAGTTGGCGGGCTGGAAGCCCGGCGTCGGCGTCTATCCGCCGTACCGGCATCAGGCCGACGCCCTCGAGCAGTTCTTCGCGAAGGGCGCGGAGAGCGACGACCTCGTCGTCGCCACGGGCACGGGCTCAGGCAAGACGGAGACCTTCCTCTACGCGATTCTCGGCGCCCTCGCGATCGAGGGGACGGAGCGTCGCGCGTCGTTCGCGCGGTACGGCGTGCGCGCCCTGCTGCTGTATCCGATGAACGCTCTCGTCAGCGACCAGACCGCGCGCCTTCGTCGCCTCCTGGGAGATGAGCGGCTCGCGAAGATGATGGAGGAGCGCTGGGGACGACGCGCGCGCTTCGGCATGTACACGAGCCGCACGCCGTACCCGGGCGTGCGCTCCGGCGCGAAGGACAAGCGCCACCTCGACACGCTGCTCGGCTACTACGAGGCGCTTGAGACGTCCTCGAAGGCCGAAGAGCAGGCGCTGGTGGCCGAGTTGAAGAAGCGTGGACACTGGCCCGCGAAGGACGTCGTGAGCTTCTACGCCCGCGATCTCGAGGAAACGGTTCTCGTGAAGAGCGGGAAGCGGGCCGGCAAGGAGAGGACGCTCCGCCACTGGGATCAGCGCTTCCTGACGCACCCACAAGACCGCGAGTTGCTCACTCGCCACGAGATGCAGCAGCAGGCTCCTGACCTCCTCATCACCAACTACTCGATGCTCGAGTACATGCTGCTCAGGCCCATCGAGCGGTCGCTGTTCGCGCAGACGCGCGCGTGGCTCGCTGCCGATCCGAGGAACCAGTTCCTGCTGATCCTCGACGAGGCGCACATGTACCGTGGCGTCGGCGGCGCGGAGATCGGGCTCCTGATTCGTCGTCTCCTGTCACGCCTCGGCATCGGGCGCGATCGGCTCCGGTGCATCCTGACGAGCGCCAGCCTCGGCTCGGGACCGGAGGCGGAGGAGGCGGGGCGCGCGTTCGCGCGCGACCTCACCGGCGAGACCAGCAAAAAGAGCTTCGCCATCGTACGTGGTACCAGCGAGGCGCGATCCGGCGCTCGATCTGGCACCCCTGACGAGGCGCGCGCGCTCGCCGCCGTGAGCCCGAACGTCCTCGCAGCTGTGGGGTTCGCTCCCAGCGAAGCCCACGCGGCGCTGGCCGACGTCGCGAAGCGCCTTGGCTGGACGTCGCCGCCGGCGATCGTTGGGAGAGACGACCTCGCGGCGCGCCAACACATTTGTCGGGCGGTGACCGGTTTCGGACCGCTCGAGTTGCTCCTCGAACAGGCATCGGGGAACGCGACCGACTTCCCTGAGTTGGCCAGAGCGCTTTTCCCTGACAGCGATCGGCTCGAGGCCGAGCGCGCCACCGACGGACTTCTCGCGCTCGGCACGTTCGCGCGGCGCACAGAGCCTGGACGTGAGGAGCAGCCGCTCCTACCGACGCGCGTCCACTTGCTCTTTCGAGGTCTCCCGCCGCTCTACGCCTGCATCAACTCGAACTGCACAGCGCGACGCAGCAAGCCTGGAGAGACGCTCCTCGGGCGCCTCTACACTGAACCGCGTACGCAGTGCGAGTGCGGTGGCCGCGTCTTCGAACTCCTGACACATCGAGACTGTGGAGCCGCCTACCTCCGCGCGTTCGCGACGAGTGCCACTCCCGACTTCCTCTGGCATGAGCGAGGCGGGACGCTGACGGAGTTTGGGAAGCCTCTACATGAGCTTCACTTGTTCATCGAGGAGCCACACGCCGACCAGCGAGGTGCGGTCGAGCCCCTGCTCATCGACGTTCAGACCGGGCGGGTGCTCCCCGCGGCGGGCGCGGCAGGGACTGGGACGCGCCTCTTCTACCGCGCACACGCGCCCGCCGAGAAGGTCACCAACACGACGACGTTCCGCGAGTGCCCGGCGTGCACGCGCAAGACGCAGTCGGGCGGCTCCCTCAAGATCATGGACCTCGCGACGAAGGGCGAGCAGCCGTTCGCGAACCTCGTCCGTGAGCAGTTCGTCTCGCAGTTCGCGACGAAGGAGCCGAGCGAGCAACACCCGAACGAAGGTCGCAAGGCGCTCCTCTTCAGCGATGGTCGCCAGAAGGCCGCCCGGCTCGCGCGCGATCTCCCGCGCGAGGTCGAGCGAGACTCCTTCCGCGAGGCGCTGGTCCTCGCTTGTCAGGAGTTCGCGCAACTCCCCACGCCGCAACCCGCAATCCTCGACGAGAGCCTTTACGCCGCGTTCGTCTCCGTGTGTGCGCGCTACCACCTCCACTTCTTCGATGGCCACGACCAGAAAGCGCTGATCGAGGAGTGCGCGCGGTTCCGCAAGGACTACGGCGACCTCGACACCGCGCTCGCGGACAAGTGGCGCCCCGCCCAGCCGACGCGCTTCCGCACCGCGTTGCTACGTCAGATCGGAGACCCGTACTACTCGCTCGTGGCGGCTTGCGCCGCGGTGGTCGAGGCTGCCCCGGCGAAGCTCAAGATTTTGCAGAAGCGCCTCGCTGGCGTTGGCACAGTCGCGATGATCGAGGAGATCGCGAACGAGTGGCTCCGGGAGATGCTCGGCAAGTACGCGTTCGACCCCGCGCTCAGCAAGGACGCCCGCCTCGACGAGTTCGGCTTCTTCCAGCCGATTCGAGCGGCGGACGCGCTCAAGCAGTTCTTCGACCTCATCCGCGCGCGGGCCGGACTCAACGCGGCCGACGTGGACCGACTGCGAGACGAACTCTTCGAGGTCTTCACCCGCGAAGCGCCTGCCGGGGACGACTCCGGCCGCCTCGTCGTGACCGACGGGCTCGTCATGCGCCTCGCGCTCGACGCGGAGTGGCTGCAGTGCGCCGTCTGCGGCCACCTCCAGGCGAAGCCGTTTCTGGGGGTTTGCGGCAACTGCCAGGACAAGCGCCTCGAGAAGCGGCCGCCCGAGCACGAGTACATGCGCGCGCGGAAGGGCTTCTTCCGCGAGCCGCTGCGCGCGGTTCTTCGTGGTGAGCGGCCGGTCCACATCACGGCCGAGGAGCACACCGCGCAGCTCTCGCAGCGCGACGCGGGCGTCGTCTACGCGACGACCGAAGAGTTCGAACTCCGCTTCCAGGACGTGCCGCTCGGGCCCGACAAGCCTCCCGTCGACATCCTGAGTTGCACGACCACGATGGAGGTCGGCATCGACATCGGCTCGCTCACCGCGGTCGGCCTGCGAACGGTGCCGCCGCAGCGCGAAAACTACCAGCAGCGTGCCGGCCGCGCCGGCCGTCGTGGCACGTCGGTCTCGTCCGTCTTGATGTTCGCGCAGGGGGGCGCGCACGACGCGCACTACTTCGCCCACCCGAAGGCGATCATCAGCGGGCCGCCGCGAGAGCCCCGCCTGAAGGCCGACAACCCGCGGCTCGCGCGTCGGCACGTGAACTCGCATCTGCTCCAGACGTTCTTCCACTCGCGACTGGACGCGCTCTCCGCCGAGGAGCAGGAGGAGGTCGCCGCGCACCGGCCCGGCATCATGAGCGCGTTCGGAGACGCCGAGGAGTTCTTCGAGGGGACGAGCGAGTTTTCGTTTGCGGAGTTCGAGCGGTGGCTGAAGGAGATTGTCCTCACTCCGAAGAGTGCCGTCGTCGAGGAGGTGGCGGGCTGGCTCCCCAGCGCCATCTTCAAGACCGGGAAGAGCGGGCTCGCCGACGAGAAGCGGCGGTTCGTTCGCGAGATCGCGGACACTTTGCTCCGCACCCTCACGCAACTCCGCGACGAGCGGCTCGGGGCGTCGTCGAGCGAAGGAGAGACCAGCGACGATGAAGCAGGCGCTGACGACACAAGCGGCCTCCTCGACCTCTTCTTCGATCGCGGCCTCCTCCCCTCTTACGCCTTCCCGACGGACCTCTGCAGCTTCGTCATTCAGGAGTGGGACAAGACCAATTCGCGGTGGCGGGTCAACGTGGCGGAGCGGCCCCAACTCGCGAAGGCGCAAGCGTTGAGCGAGTACGCGCCCGGTCGCCTGCTGGTCGTGAACAAGCAGACTTATCGCGTCGGCGGCATCTTCGTCGACGGCCCGCCGTCGGCGACCCCTGCGGCGGCGATGTTCGCCCAGCCGCTCAGCCGCTACGTCGGGTGCTCGCGGTGCTCCTTCATCTCGATCGAGGGGGGGGCCGCCCCCGCGCGCACGATCGAGGGCTCGCCGTGCCCGGTGTGCCGGACGCCGCTGTTCGTGCGCGAGTACCTCGACCCGCCCTCGTTTTCCCCGGAGGCGGGCCGCGCACTCCGCGAGGGCGATCGAGAGCAAGACATTACCTTCGCGTCGTCCGCCCAACTCCCCGAGATCGCCGGGCGCGATCAGTTCGACTGGAGCGATGGCCCGGGCGTCAACCTGAGCCACGCATACGGTGAGGATGTCCTGCTCGTCGTCGCGAACAAGGGCAAGGACGCCGCCGGCTTCAGCGTGTGCGAGAACTGCGGCGGCGCGTGGATCGACGGCGAAGAGCCGGACGGCTCGCACGCGCGGCCGTTCCTCGTGCCGAGGCACGTCCTCGATCGCAATGGTGCGGGCAACAAGTGCAACGGAGAGGTGCGTCGCGGGCTCTTCCTGGTCCACGACTTCCGAACCGATCTGCTGCTGCTGCGCGGCGCATTCCGGCGCCCCCTCGACTTCCAGCCGGCACAGCCGTGGCTCTGCGACGCCCTCGCGACGCTCGCTGAGGCGCTCGCGCTGGGCGCCAGCCTCCACCTCGACATCGATCCCGGTGAACTCTCGGCCGGCTTCCGGCTGTTCCGTGCGCTCGTCGACGGCGATGAGTGCGTCGCCGAACTGTACCTCTTCGACACGGCCGCTGGCGGCGCGGGCTACGCCGCCGACGCAGGCGAGCAGTTGCAACAGGTCCTCGACAGGACCGAGGAGTTGCTGCGCGAGTGCCCTGGGCGCTGCGAACGCTCCTGCACGAAGTGCCTCCGTCACTACGGCAATCGCTTCCTGCACAGTCGTCTTGATCGTCGCCTCGCGCTGCAACTGCTCCGGTTCTTCCGCACGGGCGCGGTCCCGCCCTTCGCCTCTGCGGCAGAGCACACGCGTGTGCTCCGCCCGCTGGCGCGCTTCCTTGAGTTGGAGGGGTGGACGACCGCGACGGACTCGAGCGGCGCCCTGCGCTGCGACGGTCAGCACTCGATGACGGTCGGCGTTTACCCGGCGCTCCTGGCGAGAGAAGCGGCCGAGGCGACTCACCCAACTGCATCTCCAAGCGACGCCCCGCGTGTCATCCTGCCCGACTACCTCGTCGAGCACGACCTGCCGTCGGCGTACCAACGAGCCGCCGGCCTGACCGCCGGATCGAGCGCCGCCGCGCCTCGCCCTCCAACTCCGCCTCCGCCGGCGAAGGGCCGCGTCGTCGAGCTACCGGTGAAGGATCTTAGGAGGGCAGACCAGGCGGGGACGCACGGCAAGGTCCGCGTCCTGGCTGACATCGCCCCCGACGAGGATGCGTTCGCCGTTCGTGTGCCGACGCCCGGTCTCAAGAACGCAGGGTTCAGCGCCGGCGGGTGGCTCATCCTCCGTCCGGTCGCGCCGGTGGACCTGGGCCGCGACGCATGGCTGGTCGTCTTGAGGGCGCGCGGGAAGTTTGGGGCCACATGCGCGAACTGGACGATCGCCCACGTGAAGGAACTGCCCGGCGATGAGGGCGCGCCGTCGCGCCTCCAGGTGTCCTATGGGAGCGCCACGGGCAAGGAATTCCGCCCCGAGCGCCTCGACCGCGCGGAGCTTACGCTCGCCGCGACGATCGTGTGTCACGCAGACGAGGCTCCCTGATGGCGCGCTTCATCCCCGAGGTGGCCACGGAGGACATCGTCCACGACTCGGAGCGAGTTGTGTACGAGGCCCTGCGCGGCCTACCGACGGGGTTCGTTGTCCTACACTCGTTTCCTTGGCTTCGGCCCACGCGAGACCTGGCGGGCGAGCCGCTCCGCGAGGGCGAGGCCGACTTCGTCATCTTGCACCCGGAGCGCGGCCTCTTGGTCCTCGAGGTGAAGGGAGGCAAGCCTGAGCTGACGGGGCGGACGTGGTCGCGAGGCGGGAAGGAGTTGCGGGATCCGTTCGATCAGGCTCGCCGTAGTCGATACGCCATCCTCGACGCCATCGAGGAGCGCACCCGCAAGCGCGTCCACCGCGGCCTCTTCACTCACGGCGACGTCGTCGTGTTCCCACACGCCAGGTTCGCGGGGACGCTACCCGTCAACAGCGACCCTCGCATCCTAGTGGATGCCCCCAACATCTCCGCGCTCCCGGCTCGTATCGAGGAGGCGTTCAAGGCGTGGGCGCGCAGCGAGACGCACCTGTCTCCGAGCCAGTTCTCGGAATTGCTCGACGCGCTGATGCCGAAGTTGCGCCTGATGCGGTGCGCGGGCGCAGAGGTCAGCGCAGAGCACCACCGCATCGTCCAGATCACGCTCGACCAGCGGGCCACCTTGTTGGGGCTCCTCGATAACGAGCGCGTGCTCGTCGAAGGGACGGCGGGCTCCGGCAAGACCCTCCTCGCCCTCGAGTTCGCGTTGACGCTCGCCGACCGTGGCGGGCGCGTGTTGTTTTTTTGCTACAACCGGCATCTCTGCGCGTGGCTCCAGGAGCAGGCGAAGCACGACCCGCGTGCTCAGCGCGCTGGGGGACTGATCGAGATCGCGACGTTCCACTCGTGCGCCCGCAGCCTCGCGAAGCGCGCGCGCGTCGACTTCGACGTACCGAGCACCGGCGAGCAGGCGTTCTGGGACGACGAGGTCCCGCTGATCATGGAGCAGGCCCTCGAGGTCCTTCGCACGCGCGGGCAGGCCGAGACCTTCGACGCGGTCGTGGTCGATGAGGCCCAGGACTTTGCCCCCGACTGGTGGGTGACCATCGAGTCGCTCTCCCGCGCTGGGCAGGCAGGTTGCCTCTACGCGTTCCTCGACTTGAATCAGAGCCTGCGCGGCGCCGCGAAGCTGCCTCCGGTGCCTCTCCCTGTTCGCTTCCGGCTGACGACCAACTGCAGGAACACGAAGACCATCGCCCGTAGTGGAGCGTCGCTCGCGCGGGTGGAGGTGCGACTCCTCCCTGGATCTCCTTCTGGTGAGGCGCCTGCGGTCCGTCGAGCGGCGTCGACGACCGCCGAGGCCGGGCTCGTGCTCGCGGAGTTGCGCCAGCTGTTCCAGCAAGGCATCAAGCCACAGCAACTCGCGCTCATCGGCCCGGCGGCGCACGCGAAGGGATCGCTCGCGCATCACGGGGAGGTGGATGGAGTGCCGTTCATCGATGACGCCATTGACTGGCGGCGCGGCGCTGGAGTCCTCGTCACGACAGCGCGGGCGTTCAAAGGGCTCGAGGCTGACGTGGTCATCGCGTACGGCCTCGCTGGCTTTGGAGCGCTTTTCACGCCGACAGACCTCTACGTCGCTTGGACGCGGGCTCGCCACCGCCTGATCCTGATCTGCCAAGCGGGTGAGATTCGCGCGGCTGTTGAGGCGGCGCTCGCAGACGCCGAAGGCGCCACGAAGGGCGAAGCCGCGCCGGTCGGGGCCCTTCCATGACCGTCCGCCGAATGAGCGCCGCCGCGGCAGCCTGAGCGGATCGTTCGGCCTTGAACTTCCATACAAGGACTCGAACAGCGGGACGACCTCGCCCTGCGAGGAAAGACACCCGTCATTACAATTGGCTGCGGACCAAGGCATTTGGTGTCGACGCGCGCGAGAAGCTCACGGTGCTTGCTACCTGCAAGATCGATTTGGAAAGCGTGCGCGTTCTGATCGCGGCGCGAGGAAGCGGAGCCCACATGATCGCAGTGCGGGCACCCGGGAATGCCGACGAGCAGAACCTCTACTGCTTGGTTGGTGTGATGGGCAGCGACCGTCTGCGGATTCACTCCGAAGGGATCGGGGTGGCCACAAGAGCTACGTGGTGGCCGGCTTGGTTTCACGCCCATTGAGCTTCCGAGTGCTTGATCCGACGACCTTGATCGCGACCGACGAGAGTTGGTGGGGTACCATAGACAAGAAGTTGTTTCCGGCCGGGGCTGACACCGCCCAGGGCCGCTTGGCGCCGTCGCTCGATCGGATTGACCGCACCGCAAGCATCTGGTCCACTAGCGTGGACCAGACGACCCGAGGTACTTGGGATCTCGCGCTTGATGCTCGCCTGGCGAACCAATCAGGCTGCGATCTCATGAGCCCATTGGGGAGAGAGAGCACCAAATGTGCACCAAGCCGCCGGACTTCGGCGGGCACGTGGGTTGCCCACCTCTGCCCGGCCTGGCCCCAAGTCCGCGAAAAGACGACGCCTGTCTCACCCGGCTTCCCGCCACCGGACGGATTCATTCAATCCGCTCTCTAGCTGGCATTGCTGGAGCGACATTCGCGTTCAGGTCGGGTACCTTCGCGTCTGGCGAATGAGGCGCGACCACTTGAAGGGATGAGCCGGCAACCAGCTCGACCTCGGGGAAGAGGCCCGCGAGTTCGCGGCAGCCTTCGGACAGAGCGGCCGCTGACCCGTTGCTTCAGGGATTGGACGTTGAAGGTTGAAAATATCTTGCGCCAAGGAAGGGGCACCGGTGATTACTACGTAGGCGACAAAAAGGAGGTTCACATGCGCACAATCTTTTCCATCATCCTCATGATCTTGCTCGCTGCAGGCCCAGCAACCTCCCTCGCCGTCGGCAGCGAAGCACCCGACGAGGGCTATGAAGGCTGGCTCAAAATGCGGCTCGCAATGCAGCTCCCGGAGGGAACAGTTCGCTTCAGCATGGCCCTAGGCTCCATCCTGATCGCAGACCAGCCAGGCTACCAGCCCGTCCTCGTCACACGAGTTCAGGTCGAGGACTTCAAGGACGTCGTTGACTTTCTAAGGCCGGATGCATTCGCGTTTAACAAAGAAACCAAGACCTGGAGTTGGAGGTTCCTCGCAAGGAAATCGGTACGCCTTCTAGTGCAGGGGTACTGCCTGAATGGTACCGCCTCGTCCCCCTCGGGTGCCCATAGTTACACCTTCTCGGGCCGTCGAATGCCTTGGGCGCAAGTGGATCACCTCATGACCCTAGCCAACCGCCAACAGGCAGTGTGGGCAGCCGTCGATACGCGACTCAACATGGGGCGACTTTAGCCCAGTCGGAATAGGAATTGATGGTCACCCATAAACCCCTCCACGGATCCGGACAGGCGACATTACCGCATCCGGCTCTTGCCTTGGGTGACCGCGCGGGGTCCAGGCCTGCCTCGCGATATCGGCACCCCCGGTGTTGCCTCCCGCCATCCTCCACGGCGTCGGCACCCCGAAGTACCCAAGGCTCGCGCCTCGGGGCATCTATTTCGCGGCTCAATACCCAGCCCGCACGTACCCCTGTCAACGCTTCGGTGCCGTCCTTGCGGGCGGTCCCACCGCATGACTCGGGACCAGTGCAGTTCGCTAGTCCTTCACTGTTGGGCTCTTTCATTTCTTTCAACTCGTCGGTGTGACCGGCGCACGGAGGAGGTGCCATGATCCAAGTACAGAGCCTTTCCGGGGTTGAATACATCGCGCTGCGCGGGCGGCTCATGGGGCTGCTGTCAAGAATAGGAAAGCCGCTGCGCCCCCTTTTCGAAGATATCTTCCAAGAGACCTTGGTGACTGTCTTGGAGACCTATGACGACACGCCCATCGAGGAACTCCTATTCTTCGATATCGCTAGGAAGATGTTGCTGCGCAAGGCGCGCGAGGTCAGGCGCTTGAAGAACGCGCTGAATAGCGCAAAGCAGGACCCCTCGTCTCCTTGGGCTGCTACTTGTGATGCTCCCATTGAGATCCCGTCCGACGAGGGCGCAATCCTCAACCTGGAACAATTGTCCGATACATTCACAGCTGTTGCCCGGATATGTAAATCGCTGACCCCCAGGGAGCTCACGGTCTTTCTAACAGTTGTGGAGCAAGAGGGAGACTGCACGAAGGCCGCACATATTCTCGGCAGAAATGTCAAGACAGTCCGTAAACAGTGGAAAATAGCGACGAGGAAGGTGTTGAGACACTTGAAGTGCGATCAGCCCAATCTCGTAGAAGCGCTCCTGTAATCACTAGTGGAGGGGTTCAATGACATGCTCAGAATTTCAACGACTCAGAAACAGAAATCAATCCTCACTATCCGAGAACGAAATAGACGACCTGATCGAGCATGCCTCTACTTGCTCCATCACTCGGCACTCCATCGAAGACCTGGAAACCCACCTAAATCTCCCAGCTGGCATTCTCAAGGCAGGCAATGACGATGTACCATCTGCCCGCGCGAGTTATCACCATTTTCGCAGAGTTCTCCTGCTGCGCCGCGTCCGAGCGACATTCCTCGCGAGACGAAGGCTGATCTTGTCGGTCGGAGTCTCGGCAGTCCTTGCGGGACTTCTTCTCGCACTTCTGGTTGGACACGACCACGGTTCTGGCAGTGCCGCCACAAGTGCCGCCCTGAATATCGCGACTAGAACAGATATGGAGAAAATCGCCCTACCTGGCACTGTCGCCAACATCCCACCAGTGAAAGACGAGGCTCCCCAGGGTCACGCTCAATCGTGGGGCATTCCACCGGGATCAGGTCGCATTGGTGAAGCAATAGATCACAACCGTCGCCTGGCCGAGAGGCCAGAGATTCTGGCAGAAAGATGGGAGCACACCGCGAAACGTTGGACGATCACAACTCCAGATCGCGACCTCCGTCACCCAGGCGATCCGGACTCGCTGCCCATCAGGGTGTCTGCAGCCAGACAGCTGGCCCGCTGCGCCTCATGTCCAGCCCGGTGGCAGGACGACCCTCTCATACTGCAATACATTGCCCACTACAATGGCCAGGCCAGCGCGAGCGAGCGCCCAAGGTACGGAGAGCAGACATTTGTTCCTATCGAAGGTCTTCGTCTCCTTGAGAAGCTCCTGCCCTTGGATGCCGCCGCCGTCACAGCTGAGTTCGTGGAGGTAAGCGAAGACTCAAATGGCCTGCCCCACGAGCGAACAGTATCAGTAGCTAACGTACCCATTTTTCTAGTGGCTAATTAGTGTGAAGATCAAGCTCGGCGAATGCCTCTCCCAATGACAAGACTGCGCATGTACACATTGCTTAGCCCAATACTCACGTGCACCGCGTGTTGTACGCAGGTTGGCATTTCTCCTTCGCCGCCTAGACATCGCGCGCCAACCACTGTCAGTGTAGACGGTCCGTTGCCTCCTGTCGCTAGTGCTCTTGATGGGCCAGTGGATGCAACAGCGGGAGTCGACGAGGCTCAACAGGATGCTACCAGCCCAGACACGCGGTTCATTGTGCTAGCCGTTCCTGCGGCCGACCTGACTCATGAACAGCCGCAGCAGCACAAAGAAATCGCCGGGCTTGAAGTGCAGATTAAGGCAATTTCTTGGCGAAACGTCAACGTGGTGACAATTCCTGCGAAGACGCCGGTGCTGGTTCAGGGCGACTGTCCCGGGAGATCTGTGATTATCGTTCGAGACATACGGCCAACTGATCCTTCGAGATTGGATGTGGCACGTCCCAATTGTTACAGCACTCCCGTGCCGCGTCTCGGTAGCTATTCGTGGCGGTTCTGCACGATGGACAGACGGTTGCGACTCAAAGTGAATGGATTTCTAATTGGTGCTCCCTTGGCGGATGGCGTTGAAGTTGTTCCGAGGACCTGCCCTATGCAAATCATCAGGAAGACGATCCGGTGGCGGTGATCCATCGACTGGCAGTTGCAGGAGACCAATCCATGCACCTACCAGAAGATGGCCGTCCACAAGCCACGAATCATGAGGCGCACGACTGGCCAATCGTGAGGATGCAGTGGTCAGTTCCGAAGTGAACGCGAGACGAGTATGCGAAAGGAGAAGCGGAACATGTGTCACAAAGCAAGAGCAAGTCTTTCGATCGCCGTGGGCGCCGTGTCCGTCCTGGCTGTAGTAACACCTGCCAAAGCCGCAACAGTCGCTGGCGACAACCCGGCCTGGACGTGGATCGGGTCTGTTCCTGCCGGGCAGCGCTTCACAATCCAAGCCACAGGCACTGTCAACTTTGGTTGTCGATCTGGTGGGTG
>Ga0181533_1004397_pt1 | contig 14415 bp, 10 predicted proteins | sample PEATcosm2014_Bin_45_FD_119772 | JGI IMG/M metagenome (GOLD analysis project Ga0181533, IMG submission 119772) | Peatland microbial communities from MTU Mesocosm Facility, Houghton, MI, USA - PEATcosm2014_Bin11_60_metaG | ecosystem: Environmental > Terrestrial > Soil > Wetlands > Peat | place... | reverse complement strand
TGAAACCCGCGCTAAACTTGGTTTACGAACTAACGGGTAAGACTCGTTCAGAAACCTCATGCCCGTGTGTTGTCGTGTGGAAGAAACAGTAAGCGCGGCCGCACTCTGTGCACGTCCAATTCGCAGGACTAGTACAGATGAAAGAGGAACAGCGGCTCATACGAGTCAAATCAGCGCACGTATCGAAATTCGATATAAGACTTCGCCAAATGGTCGCAAGAAGGCGCAACAAAATCGCGGAAAACAGGCTCGAAGCCCCTGTGAACGCAGTAAAGAGAAGTAAACGTTGGGGGAGGGTGCACAGGATAAAGACTAATTACGCTGGAGCCTCCTTTCGTTCTTCATAAGTGGAGGTGTAACAGTTACCAACTCACGGATCGTTAACTAAGGCTGGCAAAGTCCGCTCCCAAACACCGAAAGTCCAAGGGCGTGAACGGCATTCCCCTATCCCCAAGATTAGGGTGAGAAGGAATTCTGAGAAACGCTTTGAATTAGGACGGAAGCCAGGCCAAAACTACCTACGCACCTAATCGCCAACTCTTTGTTGGCGTTCGCATCCATTCTCGGATTTAGTCTGCAGGCTAGCCGTAATGCGCCGATTGTCCAGAGTACGGCGGTTCACTATTCTAACGAAAGATACTTACAAGCCTCTGGAGCTTCGACAGTTCCTTGTGGTATGCCCCTTGGGACATGATTTCCTCAAGGCCATCGAAAGTGTTCATTTTATACCCACAACCAGGCGAAAGGTAGTGGATCAATAAAAGCGATCGTAAGATTTTCAACCTATCGGAAGTATTACTCGTCAATACACTCGGAACGGTAGGCTAGAATTTCGAGCCCACAAAATTCGGACCGAAGTACTTTTCCCATTTACGTTCGCGAAATCCAAGGATCGCACATAATCAAGCGGGACGTTTCCAAGTCCCAAGAATGATCGCGGTGCAAAGAGTGGTGGCGATCGCTAAGGCGATAAGAATGTAAAATTGCTCTGCAACGCCAGACGATGTAGTGGTGTTCGCTGGGATGGTTTCTAGTGGAACTGATGTTTGATTTGTTGAGGCTGTCATTTCGTGTGTGGTTGAGGCCGATGAGGTTGTCTGTTGAGCATTAGCTATAGCGTTTCCGACCGGGATGTCGAAGACGTGGCTGAAGTTAGCGACCTCTCCTCCTTCCTCAAAAATGTAAAGGTTGAGCTGCAGGGCCCACGGGCCATTACTTTGCGGCGCGATTGCCGCATTTGAAACGGTCGCGGTGACGTTGGGGTTCCAGCCGATTTGAAATAGGCTTGTAGAGAAGAAGTGTTGCGACCTTCGGTCCAAAAGATCTACTCTCGCTGAATAGTATGTTCTCCATTGTGCGCATTGCACGCCGATCGTTGTAGCGACTTGAATGTTCTGACCCTCAACCACGCCGCTTGGAAACGTCGGGTCGAAGATGCTAACTTGACACGACTGATTGAAAGCCTCTGAACTCATTGAGACTAATGGAACCGATATTGTCAGCAACACAAGCAAGGAAAGAAGAATCAGCTTGGAAACCATTGGAGTGGACATTTGTCAACGCGCACCGAAAAGATCGCGGCGTTTCCCTTAAGGAGGAGTAGAAATTGTGGAATCGACCAGTCGAACAAACTCCATACAGAACACTGCTTTTCTCTATTTTTCGTCTGAATCGCGCGACCAACCCCATTCAAAGAGGAAGTTTGACCGGCGACGACGTTTTGGAAGGGTGTTTGGTCTGCGTTATTAGGGAGACGCTTTTGCTGTTGTTTGTGGAACCTTTGACAACGTAGCTGTTATGGCTAATGCTATGGGGCTGCATGCGCGCAGACATTGACTTTGACAAAAACAAGTACAATTGGTTTCGCCGTCGCCGACAATCCCCATGAGATAAGGGCTTGCACCTGTCAACCATTTCTGATAGGTCAGTCTCTAAATACAAGTTCCTAGGAACGCTACGATTAATCAATCGGGTGAAGATGTTGAAGTCTAACAAGAAAAGGTTGGTTTACGCATTTGTCGCTGGCGTCGTGATAACGCTCCTCACTGGGCTAATTGTTAGTACTCCCGACTGCGTTATTACGTTGTGCGAGGCGGGAGCGGTTTACTATGGGGTTCCTTTCACATGGTTGGAGATGAGGGTTGTGGCTCCTCAGTATTTCCCATGGGTCATCCGTCTAGTACGCCTAATCCTCGATATCGTTGTCTGGACGGCTGTAGTCTGGGTTATCCTCTTCATAGTGTCGAAGGTTAAGAAGAAGTAACGGCCTACTCTCGCATCCTTGCAGTTCAGCTTAGCTTTAGCTCTGCCATAGTTTTCTCCTGCTCGCCCCGTGTCGAGAAGCCGGGTTTGTCACAGAGTCGTATCATACCGATATTTTACGTCATGATCGTTCCATAAATGGTCTCAGCGCTCTTTCTTTAGCGAATTCAATTAGCATGTCGACCAACTTAACACCAAGCTCTTTCCATGATTTTGGTAGCAACTACGGCGGAGCGCGTATGCATCGACGAACTCATTTACTTCAGGTTGGGTTAGGACTTTTCGCGTCTTCGGGGAAGCGTGGCGGGCCCGCTGGGATTTGAACCCAGGACTTCCGGCTCCGCAGGCTTACGCGAGTGGGATCTCAGCGTCCTAATCCGGACTAGACTACGGGCCCGTTGCCCCTTTGGTTGTACCTTTAATGGCTCACATTAAGGGCGGGCACTAAACCAGTAACGACTGTCGGATAAATTAACTCGTTTCATTGAGTACAAAGCCCTCCCAGACTATCCGCGCCTCCGAGTCGTGAGCAAACTGATCCTGATGAATGCAGAATCGAAAACATTAGGGTTCGTAAGAGAGCAAGATCACCGTTTGAAGCAACAGGACGTGATCATACGTATAGCTCGCGCGTCTGAGTTAGGGGAGTCCTCCGGGGCAGCGATTAAGGCGCAAGAGTAACTCCGGATCATGCTTTGAAGAGCAAAAGACCCAGCTTCCAGCCCCGATATTCGCCTATGCAGTGTTCTTTATATAGTGTAAAATTTTCCATCAGAAATTTCGTTGCTGGAACAAAGCTAACTTCAAGAGGCTGGCGTGGTTCCGATCGCTCGCCCAAGCGCGCGGGCCACGTTTTCACTGCCCATAGCTTTGATGTATGGTCCCAGTCTGGGTCCGCGGGGTGACCCTAGCAGAATAGTGTAAAGGAGTTTGAAGAAGTTCGAAGGTTCGATGGCGTATCTCTTCGCCAAGTTGAAGATGCTGTTTTGTAGAATTCTCTCGTCGGTTTCATTTCTTACAATTGCTATCAGGTCCTCTATCGCTAGTTTCTCTGGGTTTTTGATTTCAATCTTTGTTTCCGGGATTTCCTGAAAATCTTTCGCCCAGTTCGTTGCATAATCCAGCTGTCGCTGGATTTCAGGGGTTACTCCATTCTTGAGATAGCCGTACTCGCGAAGTTTCTTGTCGATATAGTCCATTCTATTGTCAGGTGGCGAAACTGTCACAAGGTACACAAGCAAATTGTAAGGGACATGGGCGGTTGCAGTTGATGGGGGTTTGAGGAAGTAGGAGTACTCGTACAGGCCCTTGAGTTTGGTAGTCTCCTTCTCGTCGCTAACCTTGCGTAAGCCAAAGTAGATCTCTTCCAGGTTGTTTAGTTCATTTACAAAAGTGGGGATATCCTCAACGCCAATATTTCTCGCTCCCGTAATTCGTTTGAACATCAGGAGGTTTAGAGAGTTGGGTGGGGCGTACTTGAACCATGTCTGCGGCGTGAGCACGTCAAGCGCTGATTTCGATTTTGAAATCTTCTTTCCACCTTTGTCGAGGAAAAGTTCGTATCGCACATGGTAGGGTGGAGGATAGCCGAGTATCTCTTCACAGATTCTGTCGTTGATGCGAACCGAGTCGAATATGTCCTTTCCATAAGCTTCGAAATTTATGTGAAGAGCCGTCCAGCGCGCAGCGAACTCACCTTTCCAGGGAAGCTTGCCCCTTCCATCCTTGATGTCTACCTCTCCATTGTAACCGCAGCCAGTTAGTTGTTGCCCCCTGATCTCAGCTGCGCCTTCGCACGCGTAGAGTAGCTTATCGGATTTCTCGTCATACGAAGTTGACTTCGTAGTGTATATTCGTCCACAGGAACCGCAAATCGGAAAGTAAGGCAGCACAGCCGTATACTTTTCCTGCCCCACCTCTTCCTTCACTATGTCCCCAACTTTCTCCGCTGACGTGAGTATTTTTCGGACTTGGTCGAGCAGCACCCCTTTTCGGTAATCTTCCGTCGCAGAGTGGAAAACATATTCCACTCCGCATTTATCCATCGCATCTCTGAGTAAGGAATTGATGTGAACAGCATAGCTCTGGTGGCAGTTGTATGGGTCGGGAATCGCCGAAACGGGTTGACCTAGAAAATTCTTGAGAGAATCTGGCATTCCAGATGGGACTTTCCTCAACCCGTCGAGATCGTCTGAGTACGCTATGAATTCGGCCCTTCGGCTTTGAGTTTCGAGGGCGATCTTTACCCCGTAGGCCCTGATGGCATCTCCTAAACTACCAATATGAGGAATTCCTGAAGCACCCAAACCACTCTCGGTCCGAAGCACGCTTAGCTCTCTGCCGAGTTTCTCTTCGCGCTCGATAACCCGGCGGGCGACCATATCGAGCCAAGTGCCGCGCCCTATAATCTCCGTTCTCTGGTTTGACAAAGCTGCTTCCTTTGTAACATTGGGGCAGATATTCTTTATAGCCCCTGTGCGTACGGTAACAAATTCGTCTATACGCAACTGATACAGGAAGTTGAGAATTTGGCCTCGAATCGCTCAAGCAAACTTTCATCGGTTCTGGGCGTAACGATAATCGTCCTCTTACTTGACCTGCTCTTCGTGTTTTACATGACCTCTCATGGACTTGGCCCCATGAATAATGAGCTCAATATCGGCGGGGTTGGCATTCAGCTACAATGGTTGCCGGTTCTTGGGGTCCTAATAGTGTCGTTAGTAGCTTGGTACGACGCGTTCACGAGGATATTCCCTCGTTGGGTCGGCCCCGAGGTAGATCCATTGGCACGCATGCGTTTGATCAGAGTCATCGTTTTGTCGCTCACTGTTTTCGTTTGCGTTCTATATGTCCCATTCTTGCTAGGATCAAATTGGTTCTGGAATGGGGTAAGCGCGCTGAGTCGGAGCATCACGCAATTCCGGGGCTTTGGAAACTGGTTGTTAAGCGTTGAGGCTCCTGTTTTGTCGCTGGATCCATTGTGGCAATATTCCGTTACTCAAATTCTGGCGTGTGGGGCCATGATCTGTTTTGCATGGGCGTTCGCACGGCCCACGAGGCGCCTGAGAAAAGCCAGATGAACGAATGCAAAACGAACCCATCCACCCCAACAAACGCATCCATCTCCCTCGAAGATGTTAACTGACGGTTGGCCAAATGGTCGACCAGTGTTCCTTCTGCGAAAAACCTAGGGAACCACATTCAGAATATTGCGGCCTCCACAAAGTCGCGCTGGCAAACCTAGAAGCCCAATACGCCAACTGGCTTATGGCCTTCGGCGGGGAACTATCCAAAGACGAGTACTTTTCCAAGTTAATGAGCCTCAGAGAAACGGGCGACGCAGTCAAGAGGTTGATAACGCGCAACCAACAGAACACGGTGCCTCGATAGTTGAAAACTGTACTCATTGTCACTGAGAAGCCAGACGCAGCACTTCATGTCGCGGAGGCATTGGGCGGTAGGAATCAAGCGAAAAGAATCAGCGTCAAAGGTGTGCCGTTTTTTGAAGTGACTAACGGGGAGCGTATCCTAGTCTGTTCTGCGCTTGGCCACCTCTATGCGGTGGCCGCAAAGGGTAGTGGTTCGACATCCCAATACCCGGTCTGGGATTGCTCTTGGAAGCCAAAGCATTTGGCGGAACGAGGGCAGCAGAGACAGGAGAAGTGGATACGGGCAATTACGCAGGTTTCGAAAGAGGCGGATCGTTTCGTAAATGCCTGCGATTTTGATATCGAGGGGTCGCTGATTGGTTACACTGTTTTGAAGTATGCGTGCAATGGAGCAGATGAGAAAGCTCGACGGATGAAATTCTCGACGCTAACGGAGAGGGAGCTTAGGGAAGCATATGCGAAGACGCTCCCTAACCTAGATTTTCCGCTCGCCTTCGCGGGTATGTGCCGCCATGAGGTTGACTGGTTATTCGGCATCAACCTATCTCGCGCTCTGACTCAATCAGCGCTCAAGGCGAGTAACCGTTACCTAACCCTAAGCACAGGACGAGTGCAAGGCCCAACGTTGCGGTTTGTCGTTGAGAGGGAGAAGGAAATCCAAGCGTTTGTGCCAACTCCCTTCTGGACATTGAGAACTAAGGTGGATGTGAACGGGCGAATCGTTGAAGCGGTATATGAAATCGACCGCATTGGGGTCAAAACAAATGGCGAAAGTATCGTCAAGGAATGTTCAGGGAAGATCGGGACGGTTGAGGATCTCGAATCATCGACATACGAGCTCTCTCCTCCCACGCCATTCGACCTCTCAACGTTACAGTCGGAAGCGTACAGGCACTTCGGCTACACACCGCGTTTAGCTCTTAGCATAGCAGAACGCCTCTATTTGGACCAGTTGATCTCGTATCCTAGGACCTCGAGTCAGAAACTCCCTCCCTCAATCGGATTCGAGGAGATCATGACCGGTCTAAGCCAGGTTCAGAATTATCAGTCAAGCGTGCGCGCACTGCTGGCGGGGCGTCTCGTCCCCCACGAAGGCAAGTCGGAGGATCCCGCCCACCCAGCGGTCTACCCAACAGGTACGGCTCCGAAACGGAACCTCTCACCACAGGAACAGAAACTTTTCGATCTAATCGTAAGACGATTTCTAGCAACCTTTGGGGAAATGGCAACCAAACAAAGCGATAAGGCTACAATCAAAGTTGGTCAGCGCATCTTCTTGGTGCGTGGATCTAGGCTGCTCCAGAAGGGATGGGTTCCACTTTACGGCCCATACGCGAAAATCGAGGAGCTGGCTATGCCAAAACTGAAAGAGGGGGACTCAGTGAAGGTTGTTGAAATCAAACTCGAAGACAAATACACCCAACCTCCCTCACGCTACAACCCGAGCAGCCTTCTCAAAGAAATGGAAGAGTCTGGAATCGGAACGAAAGCAACCAGAGCTGAGATAATTGAGACTCTATACAGACGCGGATACTTGAGAGACCAACGAATGATAGCGACGCCACTTGCATTTCAGGTAACTGATATACTAACGAAGTACTGCCGCAGAGTAACCGAGGTCACATTTACACGGGAACTTGAGGAGAAGATGGAACAGATCGAACAAGGGAGCGCGCGTCGTGAGCAAGTTGTCCTTGATACCGTTGATTACCTTAAACCAATACTCGAAGAGCTGAAAGGAAGGGAAGAAGACGTCGGCAATGAACTTACATCAATAATCCGCGAGATGTGGCTCGGTTCAATAACGCTCTTCGTCCCATGTCCAGAGTGCGGCTCAACACTGAAGATCATAAGGAACCCAAGAACGAAGAAACGCTTCATAGGCTGCTCGGGAAAATGGAAGACCTGCTGCACTTTCTCTCTCCCTCTTCCACAGCTCGGAGCTTTGACACTTCTCGAGAAACGTTGCCCTGAATGTGGCTTCCAGTTGATTCAGGTTAAGTCCAGAGGGAAGCGCCCACTTGTGTCCTGTTCACGCTGCTACGTAAACAAGGCAGGGATCCAGAAGCCCGTCCCATACGCTCCCGTTCGCCATGCAAGGTCGAACTGAATTGTCGCAATCACATTTTATGAGCCAAAGAGAAAGCCCTTGGGCATCACGGTTGAACATCATTTTTGTGCAGACTTTGGAGAAAATACCAGCAGTAAAGGCACAAGGCGAACACTAGAAAGGATATTTTTGTTGCGAAATTGAAGTTTACGGGGAGAAAAATATGGCTGTGAAAGGTATTGGCTGTGAGATCAAGAGACCCTCCGTTTCTAAGCCAAGTTGTGAACCAAGCGAACATGTTCCAGGTGAATTCGTATCCTGCAGCGAAAGAGGCCGTTAATAGTATCGCCCTTACGCCACGGGTACCAACACGACTGAGCCGATCCTTGCTAGCTTCTAATGCGAATATGGTTCCGCAGAAGAAAAAATAAGTCATCAAAGTGACTGGCTTGAATGTTGTAAGCTGGTTCAACGGGTAGGGAGGAGAGATTACGGCGGTCACATACCGCTCACCGAATGATCCCTCGGTGGGAACGGTGATTGCGTAATATACGATAATTACTACTGCGAGCGTTAGGAGCAAGATCCCCGCGAATGCTATTACCTTGTCAATTCGTTTCGTAGGTAGATCCTCCCATTGCAAGCTGATTTGATTCAAAATGCAGCTCTGCGCCTCTAGCTTGAAAAGCCTTATACATGATGCTAAGTCACCTCATCTTCTCATTACCTAGAAGGCCCAAGCAGTGTATTTGTTCCCAGGCAACCTTTCCACCATTCAGCAGTTGGTTCTTTTCCTGGTTGCGACGGTTACGGGCCTGATCTCTATTTACGCTATTAACGTCTGGGTCTTGAGCCTCCTATCGATTCGAGGGAGGAGAAAAATATCAACGCCACCACCATTAGAATCCTGGCCCTACGTCTCAATTCACCTGCCTCTATTCAACGAGGAACGGGTCGCCGGTCGTCTGCTCGAGGCATGCGTTGGGTTGGACTACCCGCGCGATCGCTTCGAGGTATTGGTTGTTGATGATTCAACTGACGGCACTACCAAAGTGGCACGGAGCTTCGAGAGCAAATATCCAGGCTTAGTGAAGGTAATTCATAGAGACGACCGAGTAGGATTCAAAGCCGGGGCGCTTAAGGTCGCACTAGGACAAAGCAAAGGCGACCTCATCGCGCTATTCGATGCAGATTACGTTCCTCCTCATGATTTTCTCAGGAAGATGGTGCCTTACGTCTACGTGAACGATAGGGTAGCTTTTGTCCAATCTCGGTGGAGTTACTTGGACGGCCAGTTCTCTTGGATTGCCAAGGCGCTCTCGCTTGCTATCGACGTTTACGCCTTTGTGGATCAAAGAGCCAGATATGTCGGGAACCTCTTAGCACATTTCAGCGGGACATGTGGTGTTTTCAGAAAGCAGGCTATTGAGGATGCAGGAGGATGGAGCCCAGAAACCTTAGCTGAAGATTTGGACCTCTCGATTAGGTTGCATTTGAGAGGTTGGCGATACATCTACGTCCCATCCGTAGTCTGTCCCGGTGAAATTCCACCGAGCTTCGATAACCTCAGACATCAACAGTTCAGATGGGCAAAAGGGTTCTCTGAGTGCCTCAGGAAGTACGGTGGCGATATTGCGCGGAGCAAGAAATTAAGCTTCTTCCAGAAGCTCGAAGCTCTCTTGCATCTGGGCACATATTTCATCTGCCCTTTGACCATCATAGGGCTCGTCGTAGCCTTGCTCTATTATGCGATTTTTCCTCCTTCGTTCTGGCTTATGGGTTTCTGGCGTTACCAAGTTGCACTATTTACATTTCTTCTCTCCTTAGTCATCTATAGTGCGCCGCTCGCTGCTTCAGCTGTGACGCTATCGGAATTCTCGCAATTCGGCATCTCAAAGATGAAGAGAGTGTTTCATCTAGGCTACTTGGGAGCGATCGTATACGGTTTGCTGCTGAGCAACACTAAGGCGGTAATTGAAGGACTGTTCTCAAAAACTTCGTACTGGTATCGAACGCCGAAACTTGGATCGATTTCGGTTACGAAAGAAAGTTAACTGCCTGAAGTCTTTGGGGTCTCTGGGTTCGTAGCCGGGGCAGTGAGTGTTCCGCGCAGTTTGTCTAGGAATTTATCGCTCTTCAGCGTATTTCTCCTGTCGATTAGGAGTAGAAACGAAAAGCAAAGGAAGAACAAGTAAACGACCATAGACGCGTTGAATACTGCAGTAATCGGATTCGGATACCAGCCTACGACGTCTACAGAGAATGTGAGCGCGTAAACGAACTCAGCGGCAAGCAAGGGGAATGTGAAGAGGCCGAGCCAGTATGCCCACCTAGACATTAAGAAAAGGGTCGCCGCGATCACAATGGAAACTGCTCCCAAAGCTAGCAGGCTGTAAGCTGAAGGACTAAACATTGCCCAAAACGCAAGCATGTAAACGCCTCCAGCAGCGTAGAATACTAGGGGTAGCCATATTCCTGCAGTTCGTTCTGTAAATGTTTCTGTCAATCTTTCGCCGCTCCTGGTTGAGAGGCCTTATTACGCCAGAAGAGGTGCCATAAAGGTTTACCATTCAGAGAAAGAGGCGTGCGTCAATGCAGAATCTTGGCTTTCACACCTCGAAGACTGATAACTTTTCAGGATTTTCCAAACCACTTGACGAATCGCGCTATGTGGTGGTCGGTGTGCCCTACGACCACACGAGCACCTACCGAGCCGGATCCCGTTTTGCTCCACGAGCTATTCGCGAAGCCTCACTAAACATTGAGACCTACAGCCTTCGAACCGGAATAGACATCGAACAAGTATCAATTCATGACGCAGGTGACTTGCATATCGTTGATAATGCAGAGGAAACACTCTCACGACTCGAATACGTCACGAAGGACATTCTATCGTCAAAGAAGATTCCTGTGATAATTGGTGGTGAACACACAATTACTCAAGGAGCAGTCCGAAGCCTTCCTGAGCGCGTTGGCGTTGTCAGTTTCGATGCCCACGGAGACCTTAGGGATGAATACGGAGGCGGTAAAACATCACACGCGACGGTGCTCCGGAGAATAACAGAAAAAGTCGGAACCGACGGCGTTCTTGTTCTGGGAGTACGCGCCCTTTGCAAGGAAGAAGTTGATTTCATCATGCAGCACAAGATTCAAACGATGACTCCGTGGGAAATACGCGAGGCTGGCTTGGCCACGGCCGCCGAGCGTGTGGCAGCATTCACGAAAAAATTTGAACACACTTACCTCACAATCGATTCCGATGCTCTCGACCCGGCCTTTGCGCCGGGGGTCTCTAACCCGGAGTTCGACGGCTTAGCGCCCGATGAACTATTATCCTTGGCAAGGGTGGTAGCGAACGAACGTATGCTTGGCTTCGACCTGGTTGAGGTTTGCCCAAACTATGACTCTGGGGCAACGGCTGTAGCGGCCGCTCGAATAATCTTCGAGGTCATAGCGCAAGCAGAGAAGGCAAGAAACGGTTAGTTGGCCCTTTCCATTTTCGATATGAAGTATCCGTTGCAATCGTGTAAGTGTGAGTAAAATCTCTGGCATTTGGTTAACCCTCGAAGACCCGGTGACCCAATGAATGGGGTTTGGGGAACCAATGTGAACTCGGGGTTCTTCCTGAGAAATATCTCAACGATGAGCTCGTTCTCCTCGGGGAGAATGCTGCAGGTACAATAGACGAGGGTCCCGCCGGGGCGTACATGCTCAGATGCGGCTTGAAGTATCGCGCTTTGTCTCAAAGAGAGTTCTACGATGCGTCCCAATGTGACACGCCATTTGCTGACAGGGTCCCTAGCGAATACCCCAGTGTTTGAACACGGTGGGTCGACCATCGCAACGTCAACTTTACCATTGATTGGGAGGCTAGACGCGTCGGCGATAATCGGCGAAGCAATTGAGCAGCCGCTACGGGCAACCTCCTGCTTCCAATGGAGAATCCTGTCGGCCGATAATTCAACTGAGTAGATTTCACCTTGGTTACCCATTTGAGCTGCTAAGTGGGTTGTCTTGTTACCTGGGGAGGCGCAAACGTCTAGCACGGACTGTCCGGCTCTCGGTGAGGCGACCAGGCCCGCCACTATGCTTGCTAAATCCTGAATCACGATTTCGCCTGAGGCTGAGAGTTTCGCTCTAGTCGGTTGAGTTGACTTCTCCAAGAGATACGCGCTGTCGACCCCGTTCACCTTCACTGCCTTCAACTGTTCTACGACCAGGCTTTCATCCCTGTTCTTTATCGGGTTCACGCGCGCAAACGTTGAAACTGGGCGTAGGTTTCGTATGAGAATTTTCAAGGCTAGGGATCTTCCATAGATGTTCGTTAGCCGTTCGACATACCAAGCTGGGTGGCAGGTTTCAACGGCTGCTCTCTCGAGTTCAGGCAGGTCTCTGGAGTTGTAGCGCGGACTGCTGGACACTAAACGTGCGATGTCTTCTTCGTACCGCTGGAGGTCTCTCCAGCCAAAGATTTGCCTGGCCCACGCCACGATAATTTCCAACTGGTTTGCAGATTTCGCGTCGACGTATTTGGAGTAGGATATGATTTTCAGTAAACTTCGTATTCCGTGGGATGCGTGTTCGATTGTTTCCTCTGAAATTTTCTGCGAGATTAACCAGTCGACGCGATTTTCGAATCTATTCGTTTCCATTATCAAGCGGTGAGCTTGACGAAGGTCGTTGGAGTTGTTGAGTCCTAGCTGTCTAGATGCTTTGAGGAGGGCGCCTCTCTCCCCGATTCCAGTGTACGCCATCCAGCTAAGGGCTTCGATGGCTAGGGTGAGAGAGCCTTTCGTCAAGGGTGACCAAAACCTTAGGATGCACTTGCACTGCGCATTTATTTAGTAGGAAGCTGGCGTGCTACGCGACTTGTTCGGAGGCTTGGCGAACGGCGAGGACGCTTGAAAGCTTTTTCACTGAACCGGCCCCTGCACTTAAGCAGCCTGCCAAACCGGTGCCCAAGCGGCAAGCACTCATATTCAACCCCTCAACTCCATCAACAATTCCGCCGTCATACTTAGTTTCCATAGGATATGATGGAGACGTCAGGAAGTGCTTCCTTCGCCTATACGAGCCGAAGTCTCGCACGATCAACTTTTGGTTCGACCGTTCCGGACACAAACCCTACTGCTTCAGCAAGCAGACTATCCCTGAACTTCAGAGGATCCGCGATGTGGCGCAGAACTTTGGCTTTGATCATTTCGAAGAGGGAGAAAGGTTCGACGCTCTCCGTGGTGAACCGACGAAGGTTACCAAGATCGTAGCCAAAGATCCATTGACGATTGGTGGAAAACCGACTGGTTCAATTCGCGACGCAATTACCGCTTGGGAGGCAGATATCAAGTACGTTGAGAACTACATCTACGATCAGAGCATTGAACCTGGGATGATGTATGAAGTCAAAGACAACCAACTATCAACAGTTGAGTACCGACTGCCGGAACAAGCGTCAAAGGACATTGACGAACTATTTCGCGACGACTCTCCGGAATACAGGGAATTGGCACGAGAATGGATGAGGCTACTCGAATGCCCCGTACCGGAGTACCGTCGGGCTGCTATCGATATAGAGGTCATGCAAGCAATTGAAACTCGCGTCCCTGACCCTGAGCTTGCAGAACAAAAGGTCATATGCGCAAGCCTCGCCGGGTCTGACGGCAACAGCAGAATCCTCCTTCTACGCAGGCAAGGGATCGCAGATGGCAATGCGCAGCTCCCCCCAAATGCGAGCATGGAATTCTACGATACTGAGGAGGAACTTCTAACCTCCCTCTTTCTTGCATTACTTGACTATCCGATCGTCGTGACTTTCAATGGCGACGATTTCGACCTCAAATACCTATACCATCGAGCACAGAGGTTGGGGTTCAAGAACGAGGAGACACCGATCGAACTTGGTCGTGACGTAGCGTTTCTAAAGTACGGAGTTCACATAGACCTCTACAAATTCTTCTTCAACCGCTCTATCCAGATCTACGCTTTCGGGCAGAAGTACCGGGAGAATACACTTGACGCCGTCGGCAAGGCTCTAATAGACACCGCCAAGGTCGAGATTGATTCAGTCTCGAAAGCACCGTATAGTGACTTGGGCGTCTATTGCTATCGTGACTCTGAGATCGTCCTCAAATTAACCTCCTTCGACGACGACCTCGTGATGAAGCTGATGACCGCGCTCTCGCGCATCAGTTACATGACCTTGGACGATGTGTCAAGGCAGGGCGTCTCTGGATGGATAAGAAGCATCATGTTCTGTCACCACCGAAAGCGCCGGTACCTAATCCCTAGAAGGGATGAGATCCTTCAGGTTAAGGGTCAGACAACGACTGAGGCTGTCATTAAAGGAAAGAAGTACAAGGGAGCCATTGTCGTCGAACCGAAACCTGGAGTACACTTCAACGTAGCCGTCTTAGACTTCGCGTCCCTATACCCCTCGATAATCAAGGTGTGGAACTTGGGCTACGAGACTGTTCGTTGTCTACATGAAGACTGCAGGAGTAACCTTGTCCCTGGAACGCCACACTGGGTGTGCAAGAAAAAGCGAGGCTTGGAAAGCTTGCTCATAGGCTCGCTAAGAGACCTGAGAGTAAATCGCTACAAAATAAGATCCAAAGACCGCACCCTACCACCCACCGTCAAGAACTGGTACAAAGTCGTCTCAGACGCAACCAAAGTCGTACTCAACGCCAGCTACGGTGTCTTTGGAGCGGACAACTT
>Ga0181533_1004395_pt1 | contig 14420 bp, 6 predicted proteins | sample PEATcosm2014_Bin_45_FD_119772 | JGI IMG/M metagenome (GOLD analysis project Ga0181533, IMG submission 119772) | Peatland microbial communities from MTU Mesocosm Facility, Houghton, MI, USA - PEATcosm2014_Bin11_60_metaG | ecosystem: Environmental > Terrestrial > Soil > Wetlands > Peat | place... | reverse complement strand
GCATCCATTCTGGTTGAGAAAGCTTCTGTAAATAATAATTTCCAAGGTTTATAGAATCTGGTAGATTTTGTTTTTCCATTATTATGTTCTTTTAAACGACGTTCAAGATCATCTGTCATACCTTTATATGTCCTCTTATAATTTTCACTTTCCAAGACATATACTATGTACATAAATATTTTATTAGAAGGCTGTTGCTCCCTGCCTGCCGGCAGGCAGGTATCCAGCTGAGCTATGGGGCCAGTTTTTTATATTCTTTCTTCAAACTTTCACTTTCCAAGACATATACTATGTACATAAATATTTTATTAGAAGGCTGTTGCTCCCTGCCTGCCGGCAGGCAGGTATCCAGCTGAGCTACGGGGCCCGGTTTCAGATGTAAAATGAAACCTTGTACCGGCAGCAAAATTAGATAAATTTAAGTTACTAACAAGGACACCCAATCCGCCAAATATTCTAATTTTGTAACCGGGTATCATTTTTAAGAAAACATATTCATGAGAATATTAAAAGACAGAACCGCAGCATTGATCATTGATATACAGGAACGACTGTTTCCGTTTATCTTTGAAAATGAAAATCTTACAAAGAATGTATCAAAACTGATCGGAGGACTGAAAATCATAGGGATACCGATATTTGTCACAGAACAGTATACCAAGGGGCTGGGCCCGACAATTGAACCGGTTGCAACCATCTTAGGGAACCTCCCCAGGATTGAGAAAATGTCGTTCAGCTGCTGCGATGAATCGCGCGTTATGGAGGGCATTGCAGTTTCAGGAAGGGAGAATATCATCATAGCGGGGATTGAAAGCCATGTCTGCATCCTGCAAACTGTGATTGACCTCATCAGAAATGGATACCATCCCGTTGTAGTGGAAGATTGTGTTTCATCACGAAATGTAAATGACAAACAGATGGCAATAGCGCGGATGCGGCAGGAAGGAGCTGTTATCACGACAGTCGAATCGATCCTGTTTGAGCTATTGCGGTATTCAGGCACAGAGCAGTTCAAGGGGATATCAAAGCTGTTAAAATGAGTTTATAAAGTTCATAAAGTTTGTAAAGTTGTAAAGTTTGTAAGTTGTTGGGATGTCTGAGGAATTTTGATAATTGATACGTTATGGTCATTGATGGAATAGACAATACAAACGGGATTGAGAATGATAACCCAGAACTCGAATCGGGTGAATTAAGGGGAGCCATCCATTTATCATCCATGTATAAAGACTGGTTCCTGGATTATGCATCTTATGTGATCCTGGAGCGTGCTGTCCCTGAGGTAATGGATGGATTAAAGCCCGTGCAGCGCCGTATCCTGCATGCCATGAAGGAACTGGATGATGGCCGTTATAATAAGGTTGCAAACATCATTGGTCATACCATGAAATATCACCCCCATGGTGATGCATCCATAGGGGATGCCCTGGTTCAGCTTGGGCAGAAGGATCTCCTGATCGATACCCAGGGTAACTGGGGAAATGTCCTTACCGGCGACAGTGCAGCTGCCCCGCGATATATAGAAGCACGGCTATCAAAATTTGCACTCGATGTCCTGTTCAACGCGAAAACCACGGTCTGGAAGGCTTCCTATGACGGGCGAAACAAGGAACCCCTGGCATTGCCAGCCAAATTTCCTCTGTTACTGGCACAGGGCGGGGAAGGTATCGCCGTGGGTCTGGCCTCAAAGATCCTGCCTCATAATTTCAATGAGCTGATCGACGCTTCCATAAAGATATTACAGAATAAGGAATTTGAATTGTTCCCCGATTTCCCCACCGGTGGATATGTAGATGTATCCAAATACAGCGATGGGACCCGGGGAGGAAAGATCCGTTCACGTGCAAAGATCAGCCAGGTCGATAAAAAAACACTGGTCATCACTGAGATACCATATGGAACCACTACCAACACCATCATCGATTCCATATTAGCTGCCAATGACAAGGGGAAGATCAAGATCAAGAAGATCGATGACAATACTTCACAGAATGTCGAGATACTGATCCAGCTTGTCCCGGGTGTTTCGCCAGATACTACCATGGATGCCCTGTATGCCTTCACCGATTGCGAAGTTTCAATCTCTCCCAATACCTGTGTGATCTCTGACGGCAAGCCCAGTTTCATGGGCGTAAGCGAGATCCTGAGGATCTCTACGGCCTCAACACTTGAACTGTTGCGAAAAGAGCTGGAGATCAGGCTTGAAGAATTAAGAGAACAGCTGCATTTCGCTTCATTAGAGAAGATATTCATCGAAAAAGAGATCTATGAGGGCATCAAGAAATGCAAGACAGGGGAGGAGATAGATAAAGCGATCATAAAAGGGTTCAGGCCTTTTCTCAACCTCCTGATCCGGCCGGTCAATGATGAGGACCTTCATCGTTTGAGGAAGATACCCATTGAAAGGATATCGAAATTCAACTCGGATAAAGCTGATGAAAGTATCCGGGATATCCGTATAAATATTGAAGAAGTTGAAAATCATCTTGCCCATCTTGTTGATTTTGCAATTGAATATTTCCGGCAGATAAAAAAGAAATATGGTAAAGGGCGCGACCGGAAGTCGGAGATCAGGAATTTCGATACCATTGAAGCTGTGAAAGTTGCCGCAGCCACACAACGGCTTTACGTGAACAGGGAAGAAGGCTTTGCAGGCACCTCGCTCCGCAAGGATGAGTTTATCAGCGAATGTTCAGATATTGATGATATCATTGTCTTTAGGGCGACCGGCACGTTCATGGTCACAAAAGTGAGCGACAAGGTTTTTGTCGGCCAGGATATTATCCATATCGCCATCTTTAACAAGAATGATGAACGGACCGTATATAACATGATCTACCGTGATGGAAAGAATGGCAAGACCATGGTGAAAAGATTCAATGTGATTGGCGTGACCCGCGACAAAGATTATAATCTGACAAAAGGAACGGCCGACTCAAAAGTCCTTTATTTTACGGCAAATCCGAACGGCGAGGCAGAGATCGTAAGGGTTGAACTGCGTCCGAAGCCCAGGTTGAAAAAACTGAATTTCGATTTCGACTTCTCTACCATTGCGATAAAAGGAAGAGGCTCCATGGGCAATATTCTTACCAGGTATGGTGTGAAGAAGATAGAAAAACGACAGGAAGGGGTTTCGACACTGGGTTCACGGCTGATCTGGTATGATGACACCGTGAAGAGGCTTAATTCCGAGGAGAGGGGTGTCCTTTTAGGCGAATTCTCAGGCGCGGACAGGATAGTCACCATCATGCAATCTGGCCATTACCGGCTCACATCTTTTGATCTCAGCACTCATTTTGATGATGACATGATTCTCATTGAAAAATATGATCCTGAAAAAGTATTTACTGCCGTATATGAGAATACGAAAACCAGATTGTTTTACGTTAAACGATTCATGATAGAACTGACTGAACGGAAAATGGATTTCACAGGGGAAGAAGAAAAAAACAGCCTTGTTCTGATGACAGGTAATAAATACCCACGGTTGAATGTCACTTTTGATATGAAACTGAAGACCAGGGGCAATGAGAAGGAAGAGATCAACGTAAATGAGTTCATTAGTGTCAAAGGGATTAAGGCCAAAGGGAAAAGGATTTCCACACATGCAGTAAAGAAAGTTGAATTAATAAAATCTTTACATCCTGAAACATCATCCGTGGAAGTTGAGGTGAAAGTACCTGAGCAGGAAATTCTGAAGAAAGAATTAAAAATTGAACAATCGGATAATCGAGCAAGCGAACAAGGGAATAATAGAACAGGTAAAGAAAAGGCGGAGGTGAAGGAGAAAAAATCGGGTAAGCGAACAATCGAACAATCGAACAATCAAACAATTAAAGAAGAGAAAGTAGGAATGAAGAAAAAAATAGCGGGGAAAGACGCAAAGGGTAAAGAAAAAAATACGGAAGTAACAAAGGAAGAACAGAAAAAAGAAGATACTGGTGATGCCATTCAGATGGAACTGCCACTTTAGCTGGCGAGCAGTGAATAGTGAGCAGTGAGGAGTGAGCAATGAAGTGTAATATATACGGACTGAATAATTGAACAATAGAATAATCGAATAACGAATTAAGAATGCAGGATAATAAAGTTGTAAAGGTTTCTGATGATGTGACATGGATCGGTGTGCTGGATCCGGATATTGTGACTTTCGATATCGTTATGGAGACACGGTATGGGACAAGCTATAATTCTTATTTCATTAATGCTGAAAAGAAAGCAGTCATAGAGACAGTTAAGGAGCCCTTCTGGGATACCTACCTGAACAAACTGAGACAAGTTACAGATCCTGCAACGATTGACTACATCGTCCTGGATCATACTGAACCGGATCATTCAGGCTGTCTGGGGAACTTATTGAAGCTGGCTCCTGATGCAACAGTAGTGGCTTCGGGCAACGGGATCAGGTTCCTGAAAGATCTTGTCGGTTTTGATTTTAAAAACATGGTTGTCAAAGACGGGGAAATACTGGATCTTGGAAACAAGAAACTGCAGTTTATAAATGCAGTAAACCTCCATTGGCCGGATTCCATATTTACATACCTTGTGGATGACCAGATTCTTTTTACCTGTGATGTCTTTGGAGAACATTATTGCAATGAGGTACTATTTGATGATCTTGCCAGAGATTTTCATGATGCTTTCCGGTATTATTTTGATGTAATCATGAGACCTTTCAGTAAGTTCATGATCCAGGCAATCGAAAAGATCCGTCCTCTTCCGATCAGGACCATCTGTCCCGGTCATGGGATAATCCTGCGAAAGAATTGGAAAGAATATGTCAATCTTGCTGAGCAATATGCCCGGGAAGCATTAAAAAAGCCAGTTCCTTTCACGGTTTTTCTGGCTTATGTTTCGGCATACAGGAATACCGCGAAGATTGCTTCGGCCATTGCAGATGGAATCCGCCAGGCCGGCCCCATCGAGGTTGACCTTTGTGACATAGAAAAAATGGGACCCTCTGATATCGAGAATAAATTGATCCATTCTTCAGCGATTATAATAGGTTGTCCGACTTTTAACCAGAATATCCTTTTACCAGTTTACCAGATTTTTGCCCTGGCAAACCCGATACGCGATAAAGGAAAACTAGCAGCCTCATTTGGCTCCTATGGATGGAGCGGCGAGGCCACAAAAATTATTAACTCAAATCTGGAGAACCTTAAGTTCAGACTGTTTGATCAGGGTCTGATGGTGAAATTCACCCCACACAAAGAAAATATTGAAAGATGTCTTGAATATGGGAAGGCCTTCGGTCATAAACTTTTAGAGAAGGAAGAATAAAAAGTAATTTGATATATTTACAATGTTAAAGCCCTGAAATTGTACAAAAAACCATTTCACATATTAATAGCGGGATTAATCTTACTGATAGCTTTCCCGTCATGCACGATAGAGAAAAAGCTGGGAAAGGATTTCCTGGCCGAGGCGCCACAATTCTGTATCCAGTTATTGCCGCCGCCATACATATATAAATTCAACCATAAAGGAGAAAAAATTCCCGGATTTGATTCGCTTACCAATGCGCAGCAGGATTCAGCCTTATATGCCAGCAGTCAATTTATCCGGTATATTGATGATTCGACCTTCCTTGATCACTATGTAAATTCGTTTATTGATGAACTCAGGGAAATAGGATTCCGGGTATTTGTGGATGGAGGTGCAGATACCATCCTGCGAAAAGAGCCACAAGCTTATGTTGTTAATATGTCGCAGATCCAGTTGGATGAATACCTGGATCCCTTTGAAGATTCCCAGGAAGTAGAGGATACTGTCTATTACAAGACCTTCCAGTTAAATGCTGTTGATGCTTCCTCCTGGTTTGAGTTGAGCAAATACAATGCCTATAAGCCGGGGAAAACGGTGCTTTATTCCAGTTTTACTGCTTCAGATGCCTTTACAGGTGGCTTTGTCTCGAATAAAATTACAGGAAGTCTTAAGTACCGGTATAAAATCGATTCGCTCAGGATGCCGGACATTTATGAACTGGCTGCTTATGCGGGCCGTCACAATGCCAATTACCTCTTTGATTATTTTATGAACCAGTATATCGTTTATAATATGCCCAGGGGCATTGATGTGCTGGGTTACCTTCATTATGACCCTGCCGCCAAGTCCTTTGTTTTTACAGATGAGGACGAGCTTCAGGTGTTACCCAACAAATAATCAGACCGGATGACTTTTGAGTCATGTTGAACTGCGGGCATAAGGCGCTACCGAGAAATCTGCAAAATTATTATTACGGAACTTGAAATATCCTGTGATGGCAATCATGGCAGCATTATCTGTCGAATATTCCATGCGTGGGATAAATACATTCCAGTTATAGTCTTCCTGAGCTTTTCGCAAGACTTTACGCAATAAGGAATTAGCAGAAACACCACCTGCAATTGCGATTTCGCGGATGCCGTTCTGATCGGCAGCTGCTTTTAATTTTTGAAGGAGAATATCAATGATAGCTGACTGGATGGATGCACATAGATCGTATTTGTTGGTTTCAATAAATCCAGGATACTGTCTTAAATGATCCCTGAGAAAATAAAGGATGGAGGTCTTCAGTCCGCTGAAACTGAAATCGAGACCGGCAATACTGGGTTTTGAAAAATGAAAGGCGTCCGGATTACCCCTCTCTGCATAAGTATCGATGATTGGTCCACCAGGATAAGGAAGCCCCATGATCTTGGCAGCTTTATCAAAGGTTTCGCCTGCAGCATCATCAATCGTACGTCCAATGACCTGGAATTCAAAAGGGCTTTTCACGATTGTAATTTGTGTGTGTCCTCCTGAGACCGTCAGACATAGGAAAGGAAAAACCGGGACAGGTTTTGTACTGGTCTCATCTCTCAGGAAATGTGCCAGGATATGAGCTTGTAAATGATCCACTTCAATTATTGGAATCCCCAATGCAAAGGCAAACGATTTTGCAAAGGATACCCCGACAAGCAATGAGCCCATCAATCCGGGTCCCCTCGTAAAAGCGACTGCTGAAAGTTGATTTTTCCTTATATTTGCTTTCTGTATGGCGGCCTGGACCACGGGGATGATATTCTGCTGATGTGCTCTTGAAGCCAGCTCAGGGACCACACCACCAAAGTTCCGGTGTACTTCCTGGTTTGCTGTAACATTAGAAAGGAGACAATCATCCATGGTTATTGCAGCAGCTGTATCATCACAGGAAGATTCGATGCCCAGAATGTAAATCATGGTTGTCAATTGGAGAAGCAGTTCATTAAATTAAAATACAAAATTACCATAAAAAGAGTCATAAAAATATTGCTTTATATACTGGTGGTGATGATCTCCTTTATTACAACCAGTTACCTCGTTTTACGTGACCCCTGGGTACAGACACTGTCAGCCAGGATTGCTTCACATTACCTCTCGGTTCAGTTACATACGGATATCAGGATCGGGGGATTCGATATTTCATTACGTCACGGCCTGACCATCAGGGATATTTTCATCAAGGACCAACACCAGCTCGATATCTTCTCTGCCCATAAACTTAGTATAATCCCGGGGAAATACAGCCTCTCAAAAAAGATCCTCAATGTAAAAAGTGTATTCATAGATAAAGGTTTGATCCAACTTGTAACTCACAGAGGCGACAGCGTTCTGAACCTGCAATTTATCATTGATTATTTTACTCCTAAAGCGTCATTCAAGCCATACGATACTTCCAGGGGGCCCAAATGGCATATTTTCTTGGCCAAAGTGGAGCTTGCTTCGACACGGTTTCATTTCCAGGATGAAAATAAACCGCTCACGAAAATTGGAATGGATTACACCAATATTGACGTCAGCGACATTAATCTCCTGATCAGGGCTTTCCATCCTGATGGCGATACCTTAAACGGAAGGATTGACCGGCTCTCGGCGACCGAACGCTCGGGGTTTTCAGTTCATTCCATGAGTGGCGATTTTCAAGTCAGTTCTGCATTTCTGAAAGCACACCACCTGAAGTTGGTCACCAATCACAGCGATCTCGACCTGACATTCGATTTCTTATATGACCACTGGAATGCCTACAATGATTTCCTGAATAAGGTTCAAATCCATGCTTCCATCAATCCTTCTTTTTTAGACCTCCAGGATATCGGGGCTTTTGCACCAGTGCTCTATGTAATGAAAGACCGGTTTAAAATTGAAGGAACGATAAGGGGAACGGTAAGCAATTTCACTGCCAGGGATTTCAGGATCGCTTATGGGAGCGGGACAAGGTTTTTTGGAAATATCCATTCATATGGCCTGCCCAATGTGGAAGAAACTTTCGCAGATGTGAACATCAGGGATTTTAAGACCAGCCAGAAGGATATCCATTCGCTGAATCTTCCAATAGAAGGTAAAAACCTGGAAGTTCCGGATTTCCTGAAGAATGCCGGGGTGTACAATCTTAAAGGAAATTTTACAGGGTTCTATAATGATTTTGTGGCCAATGCAGAGCTTAATACGGATATTGGCGAATTAAAGACTGATCTTACCCTCCGGAAACAAAAGGGAATAAAGGGAGTGTTATATAACGGTGAAGCGGATATTACCGGTCTTCAGCTTGGCCAGCTTTTCAAATCGAAGACTTTGCTGGGGCCAATAACCCTGCGGGCTGATCTGAATGGCAGAAGTTTCATACTAAAGGACGCAATTGTTAAGATGAATGTCTGGATTGATTCTGTCAGTCTGAATAACTACACCTATCGTCACATAACTTTACAGGGGGGCCTGGAAAATAAGAAATTTACAGGAAAAATGAATGTCGATGACCGAAATCTCAATCTTGATTTCGACGGACTTGTTGATCTGGGCGATTCTCTTCCGGCATTCAATTTTGACATGACATTGAATCATGCCCAGCTTTTTAAGATGAACCTGTTAAAAAGGGATTCTTTGGAAGAGCTTTCGGCCCATGTCAATGTTGATTTTACGGGAAATAATCTTGATAACATCGAAGGAGCCATAAGTATTGACAGCACGAGGTATCAGGAAGGAGTTCATAACATCAGTATGAATCATCTGTCACTTCTGACAAGACGGGATACAAAGAACAACAAGTCATACCATCTTCTTTCTGATTTTGTTGATGCTGATGTATCAGGGAACTTCAACTTCAAAGACATGATCCCTTCACTTTCAGACTTTATTTCAAATTATCTTGCCTCTTTTGAACTCAAAAAATCCCTCATAAACAAACATCCTTCCACTAACCAGCAGATAAACTATGTCGCTAAGCTGAAAAAAACAGACCCGGTAATGGAGGTTTTTATCCCTTTCATCAGAGTTGCACCCGGTACCAACTTTGAAGGATCTTACAATGAGAATGAAGGGATGATCTCCCTGAATGGAAATTCTCCTGATCTTTCTCTTTTTGGGAAACATTTCACTGGTTGGTTTATAAGGGCTACAAGCCGGGAAGAGAATCTTAACATCCAGACAGGCTGCAGCAAATTCTTTGTGCAAAAGGGAGCGGAAAAGGATTCTGCATTGATAATGATGGATTCTTTGCACCTGGTTTCAAACCTGCACCATGACAGCATCTTCTATGACCTATTCTGGAGCATGGGGAAAATAAAAAGTGATCTTGGCGGATTTGTCAATTTCCAGGACACCACTCTTACCTTTATAAGACTCACGCGATTCCATGCATTTATAGACCACCATTATTGGTCAATTGCCAGTGATAATGAGATTACCATTGACACTTCCGCAGTCTTTTTCCATGATCTTGCATTTGAATCGGGTGAACAAAAACTGCAGGTTGACGGAAAGATTGGCAATCACCCTGAAGATACTTTACGATTTAAGTTCAATAAAGTGGATATTTCTGATGCTGATTATTTATTAGGAAATCCGGATGTTGATATAGATGGTATCCTCAGCGGAAGCCTGAAGCTGATGAATATACCGCATTCGCTGAGAGTATTATCGGATCTGGATATCGATAAATTCGCATTCAATAAGGAACTCCTGGGTGATGCACAGTTTAAAATTTTCTATGACGATAAGGAAGCACGGTTCGATGTGGATTCACGTATTTGCTCAGGGAATGAGGGAACGAACATTCCTCTTGCACTTAAAGGAAGTTATTATCTTGGAAAGCCGGAACCCCATATGGATTTTTACCTGACATTGAAAAAGCTGAATTTAAAAATGATTTCACCTTTCGTTGCCAGTTTTATGTCGAGACTCAATGGTTCGGTATCAGGGGATGTCAGGATCACAGGATCCCTTGATGTTCCCAGGCTGGCAGGGAAACTTGAGCTGGTTAAATCAGAATTCAAGATCAATTATCTGAATATACCTTATTTTGTCGACGATGTGGTGACGGTTGACAGCACTGCTTTTAATTTTGACCATGTTTCCGTCTCTGATTCCCTTGGAAACAGGGCTTATCTGAGCGGAAAGATCTACCATAATTATTTTCATGACCTTAAGATTGATTTATCCATTGATGCTGAGGATTTTTCCATATTCCGGAACACTTATGCCCAGAATAACATCTTTTACGGTACTGCCAGGGGCACGGGGAATGTAAGAATCACAGGGACTACAGATAACATTTCGATCAGTGCAAAAGCTCAGACTGGCGGAGGAACTCATGTACATATCCCGATCAGTACTGCTGCTGATATCGGGCAAAACGATTATATCGTTTTTTCAAAGCCCCTGAATGATTCTACACGAAAAACAGAACTTTTCCCCGGAGCCACTCCTACAGGACTTTCCCTTGCGCTTGCAATCCTGATCAACCCTTCGGCAGACGTAGAAGTTACATTTCCCGAACAGATGGGAAATATTAAAGCTACAGGATCCGGAAATCTGACCATGGAAATGACGCCTTCGAGTGCATTTACGCTAACGGGTTCATATATTATCCAGAAAGGAACTTTTCATTTCCAGATGAAGAATTTAATGCGGCTGGTTTTTTCCATTGAGGATCAAAGCAAAATCTCCTGGTCGGGTGATCCCGCGAATGCAAACATAAATATGAGCGCTATATACAGTACAAGAGTTCCGCTTGGAGACCTGGCCAGCAAAGAGGAAGATAAGACAACCCGGATCCCGGTGGAATGCATTATCAGGCTTTCTGGACAATTAGCGAATCCGGATATTTCTTTCGGACTTAACCTGCCGAATGCGACAGATAATATCAATACTATAGTTTATGGAGTCATTGATACTACCAATAAAGTGGAAATGAACCAGCAGATGTTCAATATACTGGTCTTCAACCAGTTTCAATCCAATAAAGGAACTTTGCCGAGTAACATTGATGTCGGGTCAACCTCTTTGTCGATTTTTATGAACCAGGTCAATTCCCTGCTTTCGAGGGTCTCGAAAGATGTAAATATCGGGGTCGATTACCGCCGGTCATTAAACACCCCTGGACAGGAGATCGATCTTGCATTATCCACACAACTTTTCAATGAAAGGCTTTTGCTTGACGGACTTTTTGGCGTGAATTCGATGAATCCTAACCCGACAGTCCAAAAGGCAAGTACTATTGTGGGCGACATCAAAATTCAATATATACTTTCAAATAACAGGCGGTGGAGGATCAGGGCGTTCAATCGTACAAATACGGTAGATCTGCTTGATAACAATGCTCCTTATACGCAGGGAGTGGGACTTTCTTATCTGAGGGATTTCAATCACTGGGGAGACTTTTTTAAAAGTGATAAGGTTAAAAATAAAAAACCGGTCCATGAAATTTCAAAATGAAATTAACGGGAATCCAGTAAAAAATAAACATGCCTTACCTCTGAACCTTTGCTGACGAAGAGACAAGGAAAGAGTTAAAAATCGATATTGATTTGTCATTCACAGTTTATAAATCATCTGCAGGTTCGGGGAAGACTTTTTCCCTCGTCAAAGAATACCTTCAACTGATCATACCTGAACCTGATCATTTCAGGCATATCCTGGCTATCACATTCACAAATAAGGCGGCGAATGAGATGAAGGACCGCATACTTGAGAGTCTCAAAGAACTTGCAGGACCAGCTGAAGAAAGAAGCAATACAGTAAGAAATAATTTGCTGCCTGCATTGATTACAGAAACAAAATTCAATGAAGAAGAGATTCAAAGAAAAGCCGATGAAGCATTGAGACTTATCCTTCATGATTATTCTGACTTTAACATTGGTACAATAGACAGCTTTTCTCACAGGATCATAAAAACCTTTGCCCACGATTTCGGGTTACCTGTCAATTTTAATGTTGAGATTGACAGTGATGAATTACTTAGTATTGCTGTTGATCTGCTGATCGATAAAGTAGGAGATGATCCGGGATTGACGAATCTGCTGGTCAGGTTTATTGAGAGCAGAATGGACGATGAGCAGGACTGGAATATCGAAAAAACACTTTTTGATTTTGCGAGGATATTATTGGATGAAGAGGGGATTGATCAGCTTGAGAAATTAAAAGATCTGACGATGGATGATTTTTCAAGGATCGCAGGTGCCCTGAAAAAACAGACAACCATCTTTGAGCAGAATATCAGCAGTCTTGCAGAAAAAGCTTTTAAGTTGATCGGTTCCTCAAATGTTCCGGCAACTGCTTTTTATCAGGGAAGGTCTGGAATATCCAAGTACTTTGAGAAGTTGTCGAAAGGTGATATGAGTTCCATTGAACCAAACTCTTACGTTAGGAAAACGATAGAAGAGGACAAATGGATCAGCGGAAGTGCAAATGCCGGCGAGAAATCAGCTATCCTTGCCCTCAAACCTGACCTGACTGTTATTTATCATGAAATACTGGATAAATATAATAAAGGAAAGGACCTTTATTATATTTCCCTGTCTGTCCTGAAAACTCTTTACCCAATGGCAGTCCTGAACGAGATAGGTCGTTTGATTGAAGGATTCAAAAAACAAAATAACATCATCCACATATCTGAATTCAACCAGCGCATCTCACGGTTCCTGCTGAAGGAACCGGTTCCTTTTATATATGAGCGGTTAGGAGAGAAATTCACCAATATCATGATTGATGAATTCCAGGATACCTCTGTCCTTCAATGGAACAATCTTCTTCCATTATTGACAAATGCACTTTCCACCGGGTCTTTCAATCTTGTTGTTGGAGACGGCAAGCAAGCCATTTATCGCTGGAGAAACGGGAATGTCAGGCAGTTTGCTGAACTTCCCGGGATTCCCGGAAGTGAGTTCAGCTTTTCACTCAGAGAAAGCGAAAAGATCTTAAGGGATCATTTTCACAATGAATCCCTTGAAACGAATTTCAGGTCAAAAAGAGAAATCGTTGAATTTAACAATGCCTTCTTTTCACAGTTAAAGACGCTGTTAACCCCATACACTCAGCTGGTATACGACAATCTTATTCAAAAAGCAAAAGCCGGTGAAGAGGGCGGAACAATCAAAATAGAATTCGCCGATGCCGGGCTTAAAGGCTCCAAATTCCGGGAATTTATATTATCACGAATCCTGGAGACCATTCATGAAATTGAATTGGCGGGTTTCATGAAACACGATATCGCTATCCTCTGCCGGAGAAATAAAGAAGGAAGCGAGATCGCCCGGTATCTATTAAGCCATAACGTCGATGTGATCTCTGCTGAATCGCTGATGCTTGTGAACTCGCCTGAAGTCAACTTCCTGATCGGGTTCATACGACTATTGTATGGATCAAACAATATCATTCTGATCGCAGAATTGGTTACATATTTATTCGCCAAGGGTAAACTAATTGCCCCGGGCCTTCATGAATTTCTGTCCAGGATCCCTGATAAACCGGATAAAAACTTCATCTTCCGGATGTTAGAGGAAAACAAACTATCGATATTTCCTGAAAGGTTAAGGACACGGCCTGTTTATGATGCCATCGAGGAAATAATACGGGTGATTTATGGGGATGCTCATGCCGATCCTTACCTGCAGTTCTTCCTGGATGTTGTGATGAAGTATTCACGTAAACATTCTACTAACGCGATAGATTTTCTTGAATGGTGGGATGAACAAAAAGATTCTTTGTCGATCATAATGCCCGATGGCATGAATGCAGTGCGCATCATGACTATGCACAAGGCTAAAGGTTTGCAATTTCCTGTCGTCATTCTACCGTTCTTTGCGGAAAAGAAAATATTGACAAGAAAATTCATATGGGTTGACCTTCATGGGAAAAATTTCCATGGACTTCCGGCTGCCATGCTTGAATCTTCAGGTTCCATAACGAAAACAGAATTCAGTGAAAGGGCTGCGGAGGAAAAAGATAAAACACTGCTTGATGCCATCAATCTTCTTTATGTAACGATGACGCGCCCGGAAGAAAAATTGTTCATATTCTCTCCTGCTCCGCCGGCCAAACCAGGAAATCCAGAAACTGTACCTGCTTTCTTTCTCTATTACCTGCAACAATCAGGACTTTGGTCGGAAGGAAAAAAGATATATGAATTTGGGTATGCCGTTCCT
>Ga0181533_1004364_pt1 | contig 14516 bp, 9 predicted proteins | sample PEATcosm2014_Bin_45_FD_119772 | JGI IMG/M metagenome (GOLD analysis project Ga0181533, IMG submission 119772) | Peatland microbial communities from MTU Mesocosm Facility, Houghton, MI, USA - PEATcosm2014_Bin11_60_metaG | ecosystem: Environmental > Terrestrial > Soil > Wetlands > Peat | place... | reverse complement strand
GCCGCTATCGCCGAACCCGGCACAGTCACGCTGCCCGTGCCGGCCGAGTAGGCGGCAGCGGCCCTGGCCACGCCAGGGGTGGGTGGTGGCGGGGCGAGCTTTTACGCTTGATTGCCTCTGCGACCGTGCGCGATACGACAGCCGCTGATGGTCGAGGTAGAGCAGCTTTTCCAGCACGCGATAGATGGATTCGTCGTCGACACTGGGGACCTGCACGCTGGCGCGGGCAGCGGCATCGACCGGCGCGCCGCCAGCGGCAGGCCAGCCTTCGAGGAAGGGGTAGCGTTCGGGGTCGAACAGATCGCCGCGACGGGCGGGCAGGACCATGGAACCGTGCTGGGCGCCCTCGAACACGATGCGGAACAGGGCCACCAGGCGGGGCCAGGCGCCGAACCGGCGCACCATGGTGTCGGGGAAGTTGGCGTTGTCGTCCTGTAGCTGCTCGAACAGGCCCAGGACGGAGTAGTGACGGAAATACCGGCCATCGCCGATGGGCAAAAGCTCGCGGTCCTCGGCGTAGAGCAGGAACACCAGGCGCAGCAGCACGGTCAGCAAGCCGCCGTAGACATGGTCGTCGGCGCGGGCAAGCGCCTCATCGAGTGTGGCGGTCTTGTCGCGGCTGGCCGCCGCCTCGAAACCGCGCAAGAGGATTTCCAGGGCGTCGCGAACCTGGTCGGCGAGCTGGTTGGTGACGTTGGCCTGGCGGCGGCGGCTGTCGCGCAGGATCTGAGGAAGCTGACGCTCGGGCGAGACGGCGAAGAACCGGCTGGCCGAGAGCAGTGTGGCGAAGGCATCGAGCACGGGCCGCCCACCGGCGTCCGCCATGGTGGCGAGCGAAAAGGTGATCGAGCCTGTGGCCTCGCCGTGCGGGGCGTAGATGAGGCGGATCACTTGGTGGTTGGTCAGCAGGCCAATGGGCACGCGACAGGCGCGCAGCAGGCGGTCGAACTTGGCGGCAGGGGCGTATTCCCAAGGGCCGGTTTGGGTTTCGGGCTTGTCGAGGTCGAGACCAGGCGGCAGGGACCAGACCAGCATCTCGTAGCCAGCGCCGGCGCGGGACTGCGGGGTCGAGGCGTCGGGAAGGAGATCCCCGTTACCTTGAGGCTCTTGCGGGGAGGGAGATTGGGGCGACTGTTTTCGCAACGCGAGGGTCGGGCGGATTTCTTGGCGGCCTTCGGGGACGTACAGGGAGAGATCGGCGGGCAGGGATTCGTTGCGGTCGAAGAGATCGGAGGTCAGGCCCAGGATCTCGGCGAGGAGCTGGTCGAGGTCGTGAAACTGGCGCGCGGCACCCGGGTCGGGGCTGGCAGGCCGGGCGAGTTCGCGCAAGCGCTGCTGAAGGGCGACGGGCTTCCTCTCCATGCAGCCCGCATCGACCAGGACCGGGATGGAGAAGACGAGACCTTCGACAGGCTGGACGAAGCCAAGCCAGGTCTTGTGAAAGTCGATCTCGACGTCAGACATGGGTTATCTCGTCGTGGGCCAGAGATAAACGAGGCCAACTGGTTCCAGGCGCCTCAACATCACCCGGTAGAGCCCCTCGATGTCGCGCGGCTGGGTCTCGATCTCGCCGTCAATCTCGGACAGGCGCGCGCTCATGTGCTTGCGGTCTTGCTCGAATTGGATGCGTTGATCCCTATCTGCTTCCGTGAAGTCGAAGGCCAACTGTTGGCCCTGCAGCGTTTGCCGGATGGCGGCGCGCTGGTCCTCCAGAATCGTGCGCAGCGCCTCGGATTCGGACCGTGCGCGCATGCGTAGTTTTTCGCGGGCATCGTGCTCGCGGCTCTCGGCCTCGACCTGGATGTGCTTCCACAGATCGCTAAAATCGGCAGATGCGGCGTTTTGCAGGCGGCGGCGGACGTTGTCGTTGATGTCGGGCTGGTCAGGCGCCTCGGCGAGCAGGCGTTCAAGATCGGCGATGGCCTTGCGATCTGCTTCTTCGGCGAAGGGTTTCAGCCGGCCATCAGTGCGACCATCGATCCACTGCGCGGCTATTTGGATGATCTCCTCGTGCAGGCGGGTGGCGCCCGGGCCGAACAGGGACAGGCGGCCGATGCCGATCACGCGGGCGATGGCATCACGCGGGTTGCGCAGCACGGTTACGCGGCCGAGATCGTGTGCCGCCCAGCCCTGCGCACGGAAGCGCGACAGAACCCGCTGAACGAATGGGTGTTGCAGGTGAAGCTGCACGACCTCGTCGTTCATGTGTTCGGGCGGAACAAAGGTCACGGGACGCAGCGGGCGCTTGCGCCAGTCCCAGAAAGCTTCGTCACGCTCGCGCGGGGGGCGAAATGCGTCGAGGGTGTTCTGCCAGGTGTCGCTGAGTTCGGGCAGATTGAAGGTGTGTGGCGTTTTGGTCGGGACCAGTGGTTTCTCACCAGCAAGTCCCAGTCCCACATTGAGCGCCTCGCAAAGTAAACCAGGCTCGAAGCTCATAATGGTGGCCGAGTCATTCAGGATGCGGCCGACCTGTTCCATCTCGGAGCCAGCCTTCTCGCGGGCCTGCTTCGAACCCAGTTCACGGGTCACGACCAACTTCTGATCGTCGAGCCGCTCGGCCTCGTCGAGCCTGGCCTGCGTGTCAGGACCGATGCCGTCTTCAAGGACGTCGGCCAGGCGGGCGGCCACGACCTCGCCCAGGCTGCCGAGATCGCGGCGGATACGCTCGACCTTCTCGATGAGGACCTGGAGCACGTGGTCCTCGGCCCGCTGGGGATAGAAGAAGTAGTGGCAGCGGACTTCCTTTTCACGCTGCAGGGTTCGATCCACGCGGCCGTTTCGTTGTTCCAGCCGCGCCGGATTCCACGGTACGTCGAAATGGAAGATGTCGGCGCAGTAGCCCTGAAGGTTCACACCCTCGCGGGCGGCGTCGGTGGCCAGCAGAATGCGCACCGGGTATTGGTCTGGTGGGCCGTTGAATGCTCGTTGCACCTCCTCGCGCTGGCGGTCCGACATGCCGCCGTGGAATTCCATCAGGCGAAGATCCCCGTCGGCGGTTCCGTCAAAGGCGGCGCGTAGGATGGCGGCCAGGTAGCGTTTCGTGTCCGCGTATTCGGTGAACACGATCAAGCGGCGGTCGGTCCATTGCGCCGGGCTGCGGGTGGGAGCGGCGCCGCCGAGCTGGACGGCAGGGCACTGGTTGCGGCGAATCCAGTCGAGCAGAGCCAGCACCTTTGGCCCAGGGGCGCGGCGGCTCTGCTCGGCCAAACTGGTCATGCGTTCGAGCAGGCTGCGGGCGTCGGTGCTGGGCGCTGCCAGACCACTCGAAAGCGAGGTCATCTGCGAGTCGGATCGCTCGTCCGAGGTGGTCTCGTCCTCGCCGTACTCGTCGTCGTCAGGCGATGACGGCGACGCGACCGACTGGTCGGTGCGAGCCCCGACGCTCTTGGCGTGTACGGCCAGGGTGCGCGCGAAAGCCTCGATACTGGAAAGCAGGCGTTTCTGCAGGTTGGCGATGACCAGGCGGCTGCGACGGTTCTTCTGCTTCAACAGAGCGGCGTACTGGGCCAGCAGCACCGACAGTTCAATTTCCGCGTTGGTACCGCCGCCGACCACGACCGCCGCATCGGCGCCGTAGCGTTGCTGCCAACCTTCTGCCCCGTGCGTGAGATCGATCTGGATCACGCGGCGAAGCGGGTAACCTTCGACGCCAAGCTCGCGCAGCTCACCCTTCAGGCGGCGGACCATAACGGGGTCGAGTTGCTTGGGGCCGGACACGGGCACGCCACGGGTGAACCGCTGCGGGTCCAGGATCTCCAGCAGCGACGAAAAACTGTTCGAGTGCCCGTTGTGGGGCGTGGCTGACAGGAACAGGCGGTGCTCGAACTTGGGCGCCACCTCGCGCACGACGTTGGTCACGTGCGAATCGACCGCGTACTTCGAGGCCGACGCTGGCGCAGCCGTATGCGCCTCATCCATGATCAGCAGGCTCTTGGGCGCGCGCTGGTCCAGGTGGCGCAGAAGCGGCTCGCGATATTCCGGACGCCGCAAGGTCTGGTACGAGATGATGAAGCGCGGGAAGGTGGTCCACGGGTTGACACCGAAGCCGCGCTCCTCGCGCCGACGGCACACGAAGTCCCGGTTGTAGATCTCGAACCTGATCCCGAACCGCTTCTCCATCTCCGCGCGCCACTGCAGCGCCAGCGCGGCCGGGCAGATGATCAGCGCCTGGTCCACACGCTGGCGCAGCATCAGCTCTTGCAATATTAGGCCGGCCTCGATCGTCTTCCCCAACCCGACGTCGTCCGCCAAAAAGAGGTTCACGCGCGGCAGTTCCAGGGCTTTGCGAAGCGGCACCAACTGGTGGTCGAGCAGCTTGACGCCTGCGCGGAAGGGCGACTGGAACAGGCGCGCATCCGTGGCCGTCACGCAGCCCCATTTCAGCGCGTGCAGATAGGCGGCGAAGTGGCGCGGCGGATCGAGGCGTTCCGCCTTCCCCAGCCCATGCGCCTCGGGCTCGACCACCCGCGCGCCCAGTTCGCGTTCCCACAGGACTTCCGAGCGGCGCCCGGCGGCGTCGTCATCGAGGCAAACCAAGCTGACCAGCGTCTGCCCCGACCTGTCTTCGCAGAGATCGGGGCTCGATACCTCGGTGACCAGGTACTGACGGTGCCGGACCTGCACAACCTGCCCTTCGCGCGGTAACCCGTCCGCCCGGTGCGAACGCTGCCAAGCAGGCCCAGCCTCACGGGCGCCGGTAGCACCCCCGGGGCCGCTGAGCCGTATCATTAGATCGTTGCGTCCACGACCCGTGGCATCGACCCCATGGGCGCGGCAAGCCGACCGCAACTCATCCCGGCGCAGGCGCCCGAGAACGCTGCCCAGATCGAGCGCCGAGTCGGCCAGCGCGGCCACCTGCGCGTCCTTGGTCGCCGTGGACGGGACAGGAACCCCAAACTCGCGCCCCAGATCTTCCAGTCGTCCCTTGGTCAGGACGGACAAGACGCTGCGCTTCGATGCTTCTGCCACGGCCGGCAATGATGATATCCGTCGCGCCCGGCAAGGGGAATCGGGATCGTGATCCGGCGCGGCGTCGGCCGAACAAGGTATAGCGGGGTCAGCATTTCCGACGAAGCCGGGAGGCTACGATGACCCAGAAGCGGCTCAGGAAACGCGAATGAAGAAACGACAGGTCAGCGCGGTTATGAAAGGCCTTGAAGCCGACGTCACCGAGATTGGCTACGGCATGAGCGCGGGCGTGCTCAAAGCATCCAGGCCGAGCTGGACAAGAGCTTTCAGCAGATGAACAGCCGGTGGTGGAGGCGGATCATAATCGGCGAGACGCTCTCAACTCATCCAGCATGGCCTGGTGAATCCTGCCGTTGCTGGCCAGGACGCAGCCAGTCGCCGGGACAAAAGGTCCACCTGCAGGATCGCTGACCTGGCCCCCGGCCGCAGTCAGGATGGCTGCTCCGGCCACCAGGTCCCAGGACTTGATGTGCCGTTCCCAGAACCCATCCAGCCAGCCACAGGCGACGAAACACAGGTCACGCGCTGCCGATCCCAGCCGCACACCCTGCGAAGCCTGCATGAAGGGCGCGAACTCAGGCAGATTGTCGTGCTGCTGGACCCGCAGGTGGGAAAACCCGGTGACCAGCAGCGCGAGCCCAAATTCGGCCACACCCGAGGGGTGGACCGGCCTGCCGTTGAGAAAGGCACCTTGCCCACGAGCCCGTGGAAGGTCCAGCCCACGGCAGGGGCGGACACCACGCCCACCACAGGCGTACCTTCGGCCAACAGGCCGATCGATCTCGCGAAGATGGGCAAGCCGTGGGCGAAGTTCGTGGTGCCGTCGAGCGGGTCTACATGCCAGGTGCGGCCCGATCGGCCAGCCCGCCCACCACCTTCCTCGCCCACAATGGCATCATCAGGGAACGCGGCGCTCGGGGCTCGAACAATCACTGTCTCGGCCCGGCTGTCGAACTCGGTCACCAGCTCAACCTACAGCCCAGCGCCGCCGCCACAGTCCACTACAGTCGCTACGTCACAACTGGCGAGATGGACACCCCCAAAAACTCAATGATGTCGAGTGATTGGACATATGGCAATGTAAATGATTGCAATCATTGGGGCCTTTTTCGTGACCGAGGGACTGGGCGATGTGTTTCTCGCCACCGAGCCAGTGGGGCATGATCGCGGCACAGTCCATCGAAACACCACTATCCCAGGTACTTGCGCCCAGTCAACCCTGAAGAGAGCATCTGAACTCCGAAAACCAGAATGAACAAGTCGGATGATGCCGCTTCCCGAAGCTGCAACGAACGGAATCTCTGTGGCGCCAGCGCGATTGAAACGGAGATCGCTAAGCGTACGGACTCCCAGTCGTCCATTCGCCGGGAGCGAATGACAAGAAGAAGTAGTCTCACAAGTGTAATGACTTTGGGGCAATTCGGGGAAGGTGGGCTATTCGCTATTCGGAAATGGCGAGTAACATGGGGCTCGTCTCTCGGGAGAATCAGGCAAAGGGAGGGCAATTTGGAGGAGCTGAGATCGATTTGACTCTAGCGATCGGAATACCTCACACTTGATGGGTGCGCTGCGAGCATGTTTGCGCGGCGACATTGGACACGCCAACCGCTTGTAGTGAGGTACCCATGGCCACCGTCAACGAGAACCCATCCTCAACCCTCGACGACGACCGGGACCGCAAGTACGAGAAGATCCTGACGTTGATGAGGCCCTTCGTTCAGAATATTCTCTGGGAAATGTCGTCCGGTCGCGACGGACAGAGCCCGGAAGTGATCGCCGTGTGGCAACAGTTGGCGCAATCCCTAAGCAACGAGGCGATCTTCAAACGCGCGATCGACGAGGCCGTCAACGCGAGTGCGGTCGAAAGGGCGAGGGACCAAATCTGCGAGATAGTCGATGGTTTCGTGACGTGGCGCTGGAGGGAAGAGGACCGACTCCTTGATCTGCTAGTGGACCGAGGTGATGTCTACGTCAGCGTGAAGGGCGCTGCGACCATTGCCGACTGTAGCGAACGGACCATCCGTCGAGCATTGGAAGTGGGGACTCTTACGCGGTACTGGGTCGGCAGTGATCCGCGTGTGCGGCTGGGCGACCTGCGGGACTACGTGGCCAAGAATCCACGGATTGACGTTGGCGTTGGCGACGGCCAGCACACCCGTGGTGGGGGGCCTGATGAAAAGGCAAACGGCCAGCCGGAATTGTCGGGGAAGCCCGACCAGGAACTTGAAGGACCCGCGCCCCACTAGCGCCACCGGCAGCCAGACTTCCGTTCACTTGCTCTGGGCGACCGTCGCCAGGCTCAGGATGGCGTTGCATCCGTGATCGGATAACGCATTGATTTTATTAGTGGCGTCATTGTGGCAGCGACGGAGATCTGGGCGGGGCACGTGGCAACGCCAGAACCAGATACCTGTCCGTCGATAATGTCATCCTCGTGGGCATGTCTCGCCATCGTGCACAATTCTGCGATGGTTTCCTGTTTCTCAGCCACCTTGGAGCGCCGCGTTTCGCTTTCCGCACACGCACCGACCTCGCGCTCGGCCACGCCCGCCACGCCCGCCACGCCCGCCACAGCCGGTGTCTTCGCGGAGAAATCCGTACTGCATGCTGGCGCCCTGTCCGTCGATGGCACGCCGTACGTGCGGCTACGGGCCACCCATATGTCCACGGCGCTAACGGCCAATGTCGGCGCCGGATGCCTCCGGAGCGTGCGCCACCTATATAATGTGGGCGCGGTCCGCCAATCGTACCGGCTGGAATCTGTGATGGCCAGATTTGAACTGTGGAACTCCAGTGACTCCGGCCGGAATTGAACCTCATCTTTGTGATTGTCAGGGGTGGAGCCTCGAATCCTGGCGATCCCCTCGTCATTGTGATCGCCAGGGTTGGCACGCGGGTTTCTATTGATTACTGCCGAAGGAGAACCGTCGTCTACATGGTCGCCAGGGTCGCAAGACAAGCATCTGGCGACTCCCACGGAAAGATAACCGTCGTCTTTGAGTTCTTTCGGGGACGAAGCGTGGGATTTCAAGCGTCCTGAGGAAGACAAGCCTCCGCGTTCCTGCTCCTTGGGGGATGAAGCGTGGGACTTCAACTGCCCGAATGAACTAATCCATCAGCCATTTTGTTCCTCGGGATGAAGCGTGGGACTTTAACTGCCCGAATGAACTAATTCATCAGCGATGATGCTCCCTGGGGGATGAAACGTGGAACTTCAACTGCCCGAATGAACTAATCCACCAGCGATTCTGCTCCTTGGGGGATGAAGCATGGAACTTCAACTGCCCGAATGAACCAGTCCATCAGCGATTCTGCTCCTTGGGGGGATGAAGCGTGGAACTTCAGCTGGCCGAATGAACTAATCCATCAGCGATGATGCTCCTTGGGGATGAAGCATGGAACTTCAACTGCCCGAATGGACTAATCCATCAGCGATGATGCTCCTTGGGGGATGAAGCGTGGCACTTCAGCTGCCCGAATGAACTGATCCACTGATCTTGTTCCTTGGGATGAAGCGTGGAACTTCAGCTGCCCGAATGAACTAATCCATCAGCGATGATGCTCCCTGGGGGGATGAAGCATGGAACTTCAACTGTCCGAAGGAACCAATCCATCAGCGATGATGCTCCTTGGGGGATGAAGCATGGAACTTCAGCTGCCCGAATGAACTAGTCCATCATCGATTCTGCTCCTTGGCGGATGAAGGATAGAACTTTGCCCGAATGAACTGATCCATCGGCGATTCTGTTCCTTGGGATGGATACATGGACTTTCATCTATCCTGAGGTACTGAGTCTTTTGGCTGTTTGGTCCCTCGGGCATGAGCTATGGGCTTTCATCTGCATGGAAAGACCAATCCTCACGTTCCTATTTATCCAGAAAGGGGGCCAGGAATTCGCTCTCTCTGGAAAAACAGATGCTCTGCGCTTGTACTTCCCAGAGAGGAATTGCCGGAATTGCAGTGTCCGAAGGAATCTATTGCGGGTCCTGTGGAAACCTCCCCGCTAGAAAGGGGTTCGGGATGCTTCATTGACAGCCCTGTGTCATTGGATTGCCAAATGGTTCCTGTAATTGCGCACCCGGTCGCACAGTTGTGCTTGACGTCCACTGAAGGTGCTTTACTGAAGGTGCTTTAATGTTATTATCGAGGCTATTGGAGCCACGGCGCCTGCGCTGTCAACGATTTCGAAGTCGGCACCGACGGTAGTTGTCCGACAGGCGCTCAGGTGGACGCGGCCCAGGGCGAGAAGCGTTCTACGGGAGCAATTCGGCATGAAAGACGACGACGCACGTAGCGGTGAGGAACGGCCCCTTCTGGCGGTGGTTGAGGGCGAGAGTGGGCAGGACGTGGGTGAGGCGCCCCCCATTGCTGGCCAAGACCGCGGATGTTGCGTCGACGGCAAGTCCAGAGAGCCATCAGCCACCGATGGTCCCCCGACAGGGCCATCATGCGCACCTGGGGATGGTCCCGTCTTGTTCAGCATCGAGGGCGGCAAGTGGGTCCCTGGAGGTCTTTCGTCGTTGAGACGCCTGACCAGCAACAGCACGGCGGACGAGGTCAATTCGGCCGTGCGTGAGTGGGCTGCTCACGTGGTGGTACTGCCTCCGGTTGAGCGGGTGACGCAAAGGCTAGAAGCTCTCCGCGTGCTACACGCGGTCGGTATCCATTCTGCCGCTGCGCTAGCCGATGCTGGGATCGCAGAGGCGACGATGGCGCTCGCGAGGATGCTTTCCGAACGCTCGGCGAGCCCCTCGATGAGTGGGGAGGTGGAGGAGGTCAGGCCCTGGCCAGAGGCGGTGGATGGTCGCGAGCTTGCGTCGGAGATAGAGGCAGTTCTCCGAAAATACGTGGTTCTGCCGGGGCCTAACGACTTGCTGGCCGTCATCCTTTGGCTGCTGGCGGCGCACGCACACGACTGCTTCAACGTTTTTCCGATACTGCTGATTTCCAGTCCTGTCATGCGGGCGGGAAAGACGACGCTATTGATGCTGCTATCGGTGCTTGTGCCGAGAGTGTTCTACACGACCGATACGACTGCGCCTGCGCTCTTTGAGGTGACGACGGCGATCAAGCCCACGATTCTAATCGACGAGGCTGACTGTTTTCTGAAGGGAAACGAGTCGCTCCGTGGATTTTTCAATGCCGGACATGTGAAGTTTCTGGCAACCGTGACGCGCGTGCGCGGCAAGTTCAGTGCGTGGACGCCGAAGGTCCTCGCGGCAATTGGAAGAATGCCGAGTACGATTGAGGACCGGTCGGTAGTCATACGAATGGAGAGGCGCACGGCAGACGAGAGGGTTGAGCAACTCCGCCTCGATCGTGTCCAGGAGTACAGTTACCTCGGCATGAAGGCTGCTCGGTGGGCGGAAGATTGCGCAGAGGAGATCAGGACGGCCGATCCAGCGATGCCAGATGAGATTAGGAGTTCCCGCGCACGTGACAACGTGAGACCTCTGCTCGCAATAGCCGATGTAATCGGCGGTGATTTGCCTTGTCGCGCGCGGGAGGCAGCAATCGCCCTCTGTCGCGCTGACGAGATGCTCGACGAGGACCGAGACACTCTCCTGTTGAAGGATATGGCGGAACTCTATCGGACGCGGGGGGCTGACCGCATCGAGAGCCTAGAGATCGTCCGGAGCCTGGTGGCGATGCCGGATCGTCCCTGGGTCGACTTCAACCATGGGGAGCCCCTCCGGGCTGTGGACTTGGCTCGCGTGCTCATGAAGTTTGGGGTCTTTCCACGGAAATGGGCTGACGGAGCAAGGAGAACGCGGAGACGGAAGCGGGGCTATTGGCTGAGCGACCTCCGGGACAAATTCGCTCGCTACGTGTCGCCGGAACAGGCCGAGGCGCCCCCAGCGCCGACGAAGCTGAGATAGCCGCCACGACCACCACTCCCGCAAGAGCCGGCTTCTCCGTGGTGGAGATGATCTCGCAGACGCGGGATTTCGGTCGCGCTAAGCGCGGCCCCAAAGACACCAACCGCCTGTAAGTGAGGTACCCATGGACAAAGACGACCAGAAACCGTCCGCGCCCGCCGACGATGAGCAGGACCCAAGATATGAGGCTGTACTGGCGCTCATGAGACCTGTCGTTCTGCAAGTCCTCCGGGAGAGCGGCGGGGGCGACCAGAGCCCAGGAGCGTCTGCCCTCTGGCGACGGCTGGCGCGGTCACTCTCCCAGGAAGCGGTCATGAGGCGCGCGATCAGGAGGGCTGCCGATGTGACTGTCGTCGAGCGGGAGAAAAGCCGGATCATCGACCTAGCAGGTCGGATTCTGGAGTCGCGCTTGATTGAGGAAGCCGGCATCCTCAATTCGCTGGTGGAGCAGGGTGAGGTCTACGTTAGCGCGAAGGTCGCTGCGGCAATTGCCAGCTGTTGCGAAAGGAGCATCGAACGGGCTGTTAAGGCAGGGGCTCTTGCGCTGTATCGGGTCGGCAGAGATCTGTGCGTGCGCCTGGGCGACCTGCGAGAGTACATGGCGAGGAACCCACAGGTCGCTCCCGACGGGGCCAAGGACGAACGCACCCATGACGGTGGTTCCGATGAAGAGCCAAATGAATCGCCGGTGAAGCCTGAAGACTGACCCGGCCACAGGAAACGGGTGCTGACGCTGCGGTGGAAACTGTCCTACTGGCTGCCACCTTCCGCCGAAACCATCTGCGATGGCGTTTCCACCACCGACTGCGCCGTTTCGACGTGGTGCAAGCACGAGAGCGGGAAGATGCTCGCCGTGGCACACGAAACTGCAACGCCTGCGCAGCGCAAGGCATTTTCAGTTGTTCGGCCTGATAGTGAGCGCCGTCGATCACGTCGCTTGCCTGCGTTGTCGCGCTGCTGGACGGCATCGTGATCGGGGCTTGGGCGACGAAGAAAGCAGAGCCCACGGCGATCATGGCGCTCAGACGCACTTGACCAGATCTCCTAGCCGATGGTTGATCGCTGCCATGCTTGAACGCAAAGACACCAAGGCGTGGTGGAAAGGATCGCGCGGGGAATGGTACGTGGTTGCCCAGCTCGTGCTCTTCGTTTTGGTGGCGTTCGGTCCGCGCACAATTGCCCGCTTGCCCGCGTTGAGCGGTTTCTACGCGAAAGCCGCGATGGGTTTCGGAATCGTTCTGATGGCAATCGGCAGTGGGTTGGTGGTGACCGGCATCGCCAACCTGGGCCGCAACCTGACACCGCTTCCCTTCCCCAAGGAAGGCGGCGAACTCGTCCAAACCGGCGCGTATTCGCTGGTCCGGCACCCTGTGTATTGCGGTGTTATCGCTCTGGCGGTGGGCTGGGCATGTACCGTCCGGGGACCGTTGACCTTGGCCTATGCTGTCCTCCTGTTTCTCCTCTTCGACGCGAAGTCGCGACGCGAGGAGCGCTGGCTGGAAACCAAATTCCCGAGCTACGCCAAATACAGGAAGCGGGTTCGTCGGCTGATCCCTTTCGTGTACTGACCGAGTCGCGCCAGAGCCGGACCACCCGGTACACCGCCACAACCGCCACAGCCGCCACAGCCGCCACACCCGCCACCATGACGATGCCGTCGGGTTGGCACCGCAACACGGGCCTCTTCCTCCCGGATCTCCGCGTGGCCTTCTGCCCACGGCCGATGTGTGTAACGTATCGCAACTATGTCGGTTCTTCAGTGACGCCACGAACCTATTGTCACAATTCTGCATTGAGTCAGCTCTCGCCGATGTCGGTCGCATCGGCCATCTGCCTGGTACACGTCCCGCCCAGCCGGTCATCACTCTTGCCGCGATTGGCATTTCTGGCAGCCTTGGGCGGGAGGAAGACACCTTGGTGGCACAACCAAATGAAAAATCGCCGTGGCTGCACCTGGCGAGTGCGGTTCGGCGCGCCCATTTGTTGTTTGCTCAAGTCGTGGCCGTGGCCGATCATGGGGGTTGGTAGTCTTGGATCATGCGCATAGGCGTGGCCGCGAGCGCATCGCCGGTGCGGCGAAGGAGAGTTCCGGCCTGGACGTTCGTGGATCGCGAACGTGGTCCTGGGGAGGGCCGACGTCAACCGCGCGGCCGGGCCGCCTGCTATCCCATTCGTGGACCTGACCATGCCCCGGCTTTCGATAACTTTGGCAGACAAGTACGTTGGGTTGACTCTGGCCGAGTTGATCGAGGAATTCGTACGGCTGAGCGTCCCGCAGGAGGTGGCACCACATCTGGCGGCCACCGCGTACTTCTACTGCCCATTCCCGTCTCCGGTTCAGTCGGCATGGTGCGCAGCGATCAGGGAGGTCCGCGCACTGTCTGAGGTCATGGCGAAACTGCAGTGCGGCCGCGAAGGGCCGAACCACGACTACAGTCCGTTCTTTGAGCTGGTCGAGGGCTTTCTCGCGGAAACAGTCGGGGCAGTGCCCCGCGATTCCATGGCAATCTGTGCCCGCGACGGGAACATCTGCGCCCTGGAGGGCTGCGATGGCAGTATTTATGCCGAGCGTCCCGATCGAGACCGCGACCTCTTCCTGCTTCTCAGCGTCGAGATGCTTAATCATGCAGGCAAGGTGACCAAGGTGGCTGCATACGAAACGATGAAAGATGTCATCTACCTGCTCGAAGGTAATCGCGTGGCACCAAACTCGGTGAAGAGGCAGTATCTGAGAGCGAGGAGTCGCTACGGACGAGCCTGGACCACGCGGCGGATCGATCTCAGCCGCCTGAGGAGGGTGCTTTCCCAACCGGAGGGCCGATACGTGGCGGTCTGGGCCGACGCGGTCAAGTCGCCCAGCGACGCCTCCTCAGACGCGGCAACGCAGGCGAGCATCCAGAGCCCACTTCCCGACGGTGAAAAGCTGACCGAGAAGTTGACCAAGTACAAACCTGTTCCGAAATGGGCTGGTGCCAAAGGGGGACTTGCGAAATGGATGGAAACTGGAGAGCCGCCCACGCCTGACAAGCTGCCGCTCGCGCTGGAAGCATCGGCGCGCTCGCGGCTCTGGCGTCGTTACGATGGCTCAACCAAGCCACCGCGAGCACCGGCTCGGGCGCTTCGACGATCGTCGGCTTTGAGAAAGACTGGCGCGAAGAAGAAACTCCACCGCACGGCAAGGTGACCAGCGGGAATCGCCCGTGTCATCTCGACCGACCGTGCCATTTCGCGGAGGCTTGTCCGCGAAATGGGGAACGATCCGAATAGTTTGCCGCCTGCCAAGTCGCCGTTTCTGACGACGGCTGAGGCGGCGGACTATCTCCGCTATCGCACGCCCGGTGGCATCACCATGGCCGTGCGCCGTGGGTGGTTGTCTCCGGATGGGCGCGGGCCACGCGGGACGTTCCTGTTCCGGAGAGAAACCTTGGACTCCTTCGCCGCCAGCCGCGCCCTGGAACCACGCCATCGTGGTACTCTCGATCTCGGGTGTCGTCTGGTGCCCGGAAGGAAGGAGGACTTCGATGAGCACCAGATCGACGAATGCAAAGAAGAAGCTACACGGCATCAAGCAGATAGGACCGAACCTGTTTCTCGTCAGGATAGATCAAGTGAATCCGAGGACGGGACGGGCACACGATGTGAGGAAACGAGTGCATTGTCAGAGGATC
>Ga0181533_1004358_pt1 | contig 14533 bp, 18 predicted proteins | sample PEATcosm2014_Bin_45_FD_119772 | JGI IMG/M metagenome (GOLD analysis project Ga0181533, IMG submission 119772) | Peatland microbial communities from MTU Mesocosm Facility, Houghton, MI, USA - PEATcosm2014_Bin11_60_metaG | ecosystem: Environmental > Terrestrial > Soil > Wetlands > Peat | place... | reverse complement strand
GTGCGTGACGCCATGACGGAGCTGCACGGCCGCAGCGTCAGCGAAAAGTGCAGTGCGTGTCACGACCCGGTTTCGCTGCTCTCCGGGTACAACGACCCAAGCCTGGGGGCGGGCGCTCCGGGCTATCGGGAAGGGGACTCCTGCGTCGTCTGCCATGCGGTGCGGAGGGTGGACGAAAGGGGAATTGGAAGCTACGTTCTGGGCGTCCCGAAGCGTTATCTCTGTGACGCCGCCGGGGCGGGTGTAACCCGTAGCATTAACCATTTTCTGATCCGCGCCTACCCTGCGCAGCACTCCCGCGACTACAGCCTCGCTCCGGTCCGCAGGGCCGACTCCTGCGCGCCATGCCACAAAGAATACGACGTAATCGTCGAGCAACAGGGGCCCGTGCAGGTGGAAACCCAGTATGACGACTGGAAGCAGGGCCATTGGAATACCGAACGCGATCCCCGGAAGCGCCTCCGCTGCCAGCAGTGCCACATGTACTACCTGGAAGCGGGCAAGGACGCCCTGGCGGATCCCTACGATTTGAAAGCGGGCCTCGGCCGCCAGTATCGCAACCATTTTTTCGCGGCGGCTAACCAGTTCATGCCGGAAGCCCTGGGATCGCCGGAAGCCGCCGGCCAAACTCAGCGGGTCACAGAGTGGCTGCAGGGCCAGCGGACCATTCCCGAAATCCGGACGGTGTGGCAACAGGGGCCGGTGGTGGCTCTCAGGATAGATGCGCCACTCACGGCCAGGCGGGGCGGCGAGGTGCGGCTTAGTGCCGTATTGTCGAACAACAAGGCCGGGCATGGATTCCCGACCGGGCCGCTCAACATCGTGCGCGCCTGGGTGGAACTGACGGTTTACGACTCCACCGGCAAAGAAGTCTTCCATTCCGGCTTGCTGGACGCGGAAGACCACATTGAACCGGGTTCGTATGTTCTGAAGCCCCTGGCGATCAATCTGCACAGCCAGATGATCCTGGAGCCGGATCTGTGGCATCCGGCAGGTCCCAGGTACCGCCCGGCGATTCTGGCCGGACAATCCGCGACATACGGCTACGAGTTCCGCGTGCCGCCCGGAGCGCGGGGGCCGCTGGCGGTGCGGGCGCGGCTGCGGTACCGCAAGGCGAACCAGTATTTCATGGATTCGGTTTACCCGTCTGGCCATCGGACGGCGCGCATTATGGACATTTCCTCTAGCGGGGCCGATATCGAGCTGGCGGAAGACCTGTCGGCAGAAAGTCGGTGAGGAGAGGAAGCTTATGAGTTCGACAATCAGCAGACGCGATTGGCTGCGGTGGACTTCCGTCGCCGGGGCGGTAACCGCGGGAGCGGCCAAAGCCGCCGAACCCGGGCGGCCGGGCTGGCAGGGCTCGCGGCGCGTGGAACAGATCGCCACCAACTGTGAAATGTGTTTCTGGCGCTGCGGCGTTCTGGCCGAAGTGCGCGACGGTAGGGTGGTCAAGCTCGAAGGTAACCCCGACCACCCCCAGACCGAGGGGCGGCTGTGTGCCCGCGGAAATACCGGCTCGCAGTTGCTTTACGATCCCGACCGTCTTAAGCGTCCCAGGCTGCGCACCGGCGCGCGGGGTGAGGGCAAGTTTCAAGAGATTTCCTGGGAGCAGGCGCTCGATTTCCTCGCGGCACGGATGAGCGATCTCAAACGCAAATACGGCGCCGAGAGCCTCGCGTTTTTCCCCCACGGCGTGGCTTCCAGTTTCTTTGCCACGCTGATGAAAGCTTTCGGAACGCCGAATAGCGCCGAGCCGGCGTTCTCGCAGTGCCGCGGGCCGCGCGAGGTGGGTTACGCGCTCACGTTTGGATCCGGACTCGGCTCGCCGGAAGCCGGTGGACCTCGAGGAATCCAAACTCATCGTACTGATCGGTTCCCACATCGGCGAGAACGTGTTTACTTTCCCAAGTGACCGCATTCAGCACGGCCCTGGAACGCGGAGCCAAACTGATCGTGGTCGATCCCCGGTTTTCCGTCGCGGCTGCGAAGGCCGACTGGTGGCTGCCGATCCGGCCGGGGTCCGACATCGCCCTCCTGCTTGCCTGGATGAACGTGCTCCTGGAAGAAGGGAGTTACGACAAGGATTACATCGCGCGCTACGCCAGTGGCTTGCGGGAAGTTGCCGCGCACGTCCGCGAATTCACGCCGGAATGGGCGGAAGGCATTACGGAACTGCCCGCCGGCCAGATTCGTGAGACGGCGCGCGCGATGGGCGCCGCGAAACCGGCTGTGGCGATACATCCGGGAAGGCACACGACCTGGTACGGCGACGACACACAGCGCGCCCGAGCCATGGCGATCATAACCGCCCTACTGGGAAGCTGGGGCCGGAAGGGCGGGATCTTCCTCCCCACGCCGCTGGGCACGGGCGGATTCCCACTGCCGCCATTCCCGAAGCCCGCGCAGGAGCGGGCGGACGGCGCGGGCACGCGCTATCCACTGGCATCGGAGGATCAGGGGCTGACGCTGGGGCTGGTCGAGGCTACTCTCACGGAGAAGCCGTATCCCATTAAGGGCTGGATTGTATACGGGCAGAACGTCCTCGAGAGCATTCCGCAGAGGGAGCAGACGCTGAAGGCCATCGGGAAACTCGACCTGATGGTGGTCGTGGATGTGATGCCGGTGGAGCAGGTCCAGTACGCCGACTTGGTGCTGCCTGAGGCGACCTACCTGGAGCGGTACGATCCGCCGGCGGTGGTCGCCAGCGCGAAGCGTCCTTTCATCGCCGTGCGCCAGCCCGTCGTCGAGCCGCTTTACGATTCCCGGCCGGGATGGTGGATCGCCAGGCAGATGGCGCAGCGCCTCGGACTTGAAGCGTACTTCCCCTGGAAAACACCCGAGGAACACCTGGAGTCGATCGTCCGGCCACTGGACGTCAACGTGCGGCAGCTTCGCGTACGGGGCGCGGTGGCTTTCGCCGGGCGGCCATATATCGAGAACCGGCAAAACCGGAGACGGCCCGTTGTTCGCGACCGGGAGCGGCAGAATCGAACTCTACTCTCCGGTGCTGAAGGAACTCGGATTCGACCCCCTGCCCCGTTACACACAGGTGATCGACCCGCCATCCGGCTATTTCCGTCTTCTGTACGGGCGAGCGCCGGTCCATTCATTCGCCCGCAGCGAAAACAACGCCTGGCTGGATGCCCTCATGCCCGAGAACCAGGTCTGGATCAATAGCGACGTCGCCAAAGACCTGCGGCTTGACGAAGACCAGCGGGTGGTCTTGGAAAACCAGGACGGTGTCAGGAGCCTACCGGTCGCGGTACGCGTCACGCCTGGCATCCGGAGGGACTGCGTGTACATGGTCCACGGCTTCGGCCAGGAATCGCGGGCCTTGCGCCGCGCCTACCGCAAGGGGGCTTCCGACACGCAGTTGATGACCCGCATCAGCATCGACCCCGTAATGGGTGGCACCGGCATGCGGGTGAATTTCGTGCGCGTGCGGTCGGCCGCAGAGGCAGGTTAGGGAGAAAACTCATGGCGCGATACGCGATGGTCGTCGATTTGCAAAAGTGCGTTGGCTGCCAGTCCTGCACGGTCGCCTGCAACTCCGAGTGGGAGGTCCCGCTGGGATATGCGCGGACCCATGTGAGGTTTGCGGGACCTGAAGGAACTTTCCCGCGTCTGGTGGCGAGTTCCTACATCGCCCAGTGCAATCACTGCGACCACCCCTCTTGCGTCGAGGCTTGCCCGACCGGCGCGACCTTTCAAAACACGGATGGGATCGTGAAAATCGACCGCAGCCTGTGTATCGGTTGCGGTTTTTGCGTGGAGGCGTGCCCGTACGATGCCCGCTATCTGAACCCAGTTACTAATAAGGTAGACAAGTGCGATTTCTGTTCCAGCCGCATTGACAAGGGCTTGCAGCCGGTCTGCATCACGACGTGCATCGCGCACGCGAAGTATTTTGGCGACCTCGAAAACACGGCCAGCGACGTTTTCCATTTAGTGTACGAGCGCGCCTCGCGGCGCAATGAGACCGCCCAAGTCCACATCGGTCCGAACGTCTACTACCTGGGCAAGAAGAAAAGCGTCGACCTTGCACTCGCCACGTTCTCTCCGCGCCTGCCGCGTCTGCTCACACAAGGCCGGCTGTGGCGCGGCCTGGTTAGACCGCTCGTGCTGGGAGCCATCGGCGCGACCTTTTTGGGCCAGGCGGTCGCCTTCTTCCATCAGTTGATGAAAGGCGAAAAGCAGTTTGACGAATAGGAGGACCACCGATGACGAAGCAAGCTTTGCCATTCGAACCTGTTGCCCTCACTGGCGAACAAGCCGAGGCGATGGCGCAGAGGCAGTTCAAGAAACACCACGTGGCCATCGTGCTGCTTCACTGGTTCAATGCCGTCGTCTGGCTGCTGGAACTGGCTACTGGCGGAGCGCTCATCTCGTCTGCCTACTTTCGTGTGGCGCCCGGCTGGTATATCGAGATGCTGAACTCCATGTTCGGTTCGCGCGCCAACCTACTCCGCTTTCACATCGTTCTTGGCGTCACCTGGACTACGGTTTTCCTGGTTTATGGCCTATTCGGGTTCCGGACATACCTGGAAATGGAGGTGCTCCAGCGCGAGGTGGGTCTGGATCGCGACGACTGGCGCTGGCTGAGGGTCCGCCTGCTAAAGATGATGAACCGCACCAGCGAGTTGCTGCCACCGCAAGGCATTTACAACGCCGGCCAGAAACTCTTCGCGGCGTTGGTCTACTGCATGATCCCGGTGATTATGGTGACCGGCATGACCATGGCCTTTCATTTGATCGGCACGACCGCCGTGCAATGGGCGGTGGTGCTGCACTTTGCGGCGGTCGGGTTGGTTGTATCGGGCCTGATCATTCATGTCTACATGGGCGCGGTTTTCCCCGAGGAACGCCCCGCGTTCTTCTCGATGATCACCGGCACAGTGAACGAACTTTTCGCGTACCGCCACCACTTGAAGTGGTGGAGAGAGGTCAAAATGCAAGAACAAGCGTGGGAGCGGGAATGGGACGTCCCACCAGGGAGCCCTCCGCGCACCGAATTACCGCAGGCTGCAAGTCCGCCCGCAACAGCCGCGCCGCCGGCTGCCAGGACCGGTCCAGGCGAATGGATTCGACGGGCTCTCGGTCAGCCTTCCTACTGGCCTCCTTATGTGGCAGGCACGGGGCTTGGGCTTACGCTGCTCGCAGCATTCATCGTCATGGGCCAAGGACTCGGGGCCTCCGGTGGCTTCACCCGATATCTCGTGTCGCTCATCGCTGCCGTTGCTCCGGGTTATGCGGTAGGCAACCCATACTGGAGCAACTACTATCAGCCAGGAGAGTCGCCACTGATGGACTTCCTGGTGTTCGAACTGATCGGCGCTGCGTTCGGCGGATTCGTCTCCGGATGGCTAAGCGGACGGCTCCGGCTGGACGTGGATAAGGGACCGCGCATCTCGCGGCGCACGCGTTATGCGCTCGCTCTCGGCGGCGGCATCCTTACGGGTCTGGGAGCGCGTCTGGCTCGCGGCTGCACCAGCGGCCTGGCTCTTTCCGGCGGCGCGGTGCTATCGGCTGGAGCGTTTGTCTTTATGATGGCCGTGTTCGCGGCGGGTTTCGCCGGAGCGTACTTTATGCGGAGGTACTGGTTATGAACGCCCCTTTCGTCTCCACGTTTTCCATGCCCGTTTTCATTCTGGTATCGCTGATCCTGGGCTTTTTCTTCGGGTTCTTCCTAGAGCGCGCGGGATTCTCCAGCGCGCTGAAGCTCACCTCGCAGTTCTATTTTCGCGATTTCTCGGTCCTCAAAGTGATGTTTACCGCGATCGTCGTCGCCATGGTCGGCATCGGCTATTTCGCCATGCTTGGCTGGTTGGATATGAGCCAGGTGTTTGTGCCCCCGGCGTTCATCTGGCCGCAACTCGTGGGCGGGTTGTTGCTCGGCGCGGGCTTTATCGTCGGTGGGTACTGCCCCGGCACCTCGTTGGTGGCGGCCGCCATCGGCAAGCTCGATGCTCTCTTTTTCATCGGGGGCATCTTCATCGGGAGCCGGCTTTCGAGCGTTTCAATTCATCCGGTTCGCTCGGGCCGCTCACGCTTCCGGTTTGGCTCAATGTCAACACGGGAATCGTCGTACTGGCGATTGTCCTCGTGGCGATCGGCGCGTTCTGGGCGTCGGAGATGAGTGAAGGCCCGTGGAAGCTGTTTGCGCGCACTTACGGCAGAGCGCAGGAAGGAGAGAAACAATCATGAGATTCGAGCTGAGACTGGCCGGCAAGCGCCTGGCGGCCGCAATCATCATCTTGCTTGCCGCGGTGCTTGCGCTGGCCGCCACCATGGCGAAAGGCACGGGCGCCGGGCCGGTAAATGCCGATGCCATGGCCCAGGCGATTGATGCCGAAAAGGATCATGTGACGCCGGGCGAACTAGCCCGCTGGATACTGGAGAAGCGGCAGGACTACCAGTTGATCGATATCCGGCCCCAGTGGCAGTTCGACGACTACCACATTCCGGCGGCCGTCAACATCCCGCTAACCACTCTTTTCGAGGATGCCGGGCTGAAGCAACTTTCCCGCGAGAAGAAGATTGTGCTCTATGGCTTCGGTGCAGGACACGCCGCCCAAGCGCAACTGCTGCTGAGCATGAAAGGCTATCGGGCATACTCGCTGCGCGACGGCATTGTGGATTGGTGGGAGGTGATCATGACGCCATCAAGTATCCGCAGCGACCCACCCAACCCGACTGGTTATCGCGAAGCAAAACAATTGCGCGAGCATTTCATGGGCGCCGCAGGCCCCGCAGGGAGCGCCGCGGTTGCGCCGGCGGCCGTGTTGCCCTCGCCAACCGTACAGCCCGCGCCCCCAAGCACACCGCCGAAAAACAAGCTGAAGCTGGGACACGGCTGCTCGTAGTAGTGGAGGCGCCGATTGAAATCCTCGCCGGCCGCGTCTTTTCCAGCCGTTGGTGGCATCCAGAACGAGCAGAACGGCTTCCGGGCGGGGTGTGCCGGTATGGCGTCCATGTAGCACATCATAAGCCACTTGCTCATCTTCCGAGCGCGGGGGGGTGCTTAACCGTCTTGGGGAAAACCGCTCCCTGACGGTCGCGGCTCGGTAATGGTAGCGTTGATTTCGCAAGGTTTACTGAGCCGCGACCGTCAGGGAGCGGTTTCTGTCAATCAGAAATCCCCAAATCGGTTAAGCACCTAGCGCGGGGCGAGGCTATAAATGCCGGGCAGGTCGATGATGCCAACCTTGCGTCCACCCGGAAGAGCGGCTAGGCCGGTGTGCTGTTCCACGGTCACGCCCGGAAAATTAGCGACCTTCTGGCGAAGCCCGGTCAGGCGGTTGAACAGAGTGGTCTTGCCAGAGTTGGGCGGACCGATCAGGGCAACAAAACGGGGAGATGCCGCGGAATTGCGAAGTTCCTCGAAGGGCGGATCTCCGAGGCTGCAGTCTGCGCCGCAATCGCGACAATCGCTCACGGGATGAACGGCTCGTCCGCGGGCCGCACCGTTAGCCGCATAGCGGTTTCCCGGCGGAGTGCGATTTCCGCGCTATCCACTCGGAACACGGTGGGACCCCCATAAGCGCTAAGTTAAGTCCAGACGGGCCTGTTTTCAACCTCCAGTCGCAGGCCGGAGCCTCTGATTCCCGAACATTTTCAACTGGAAATGTTTTTATCTTAGCGCTTATGGTGGGACCCCCTCCGGGGGCACTGCACCCGGCAACCACCCGGGCACCAGGCAAAAAACCCAATTCCATGAGGCGGCGGGCATCCTCGTCAGGAAGGTCGAGGCCGTCCAGGATGGCCTCCTCGCCCCGCCGCCGATCCACCAGCGTGGTGCGTCGCTGGGCCCGCTTGTTGCCACTGAGTTGCAACATGATACCAGTATGAAAGAGTCTGAAATGTCTGTCAAGGGGATCGCCCCCCGTCCTCCGCCATGGCGACCGCCTGGCGGCCGTCGGACGCTTCGGCAACTACCCTCAAACCGGGTTGGCTCTCCAGCAGCAGGCAGAGGACTTGGCGGACAACCTGGCGATCATCCGCCAGCCGGATGCGAATGGTATACATGAGACCGTCTGTACGCATTACTCCCCCGACTGAGGCGCCTCGGAGCCCCGCGTGTCTGTCCTCTGGAAAATGGAAGCGACTCCTGGCGCGCTCGCAGGTTAGTGCTGGCAGCGGCAGAACTCTCCGTCTGTCGTTTCCAGGCTCCCTCTCAAATAGGCGGCGACTGCATCTTCCGCCCGGCGGGGAGGGGCGATGGCAATCACACTGACGCCGCCGCACTTGAGCGCCTCGGCGGCCCGAGCGCCCATCCCCGCGCAGATCACGGTGTCACAGCCGTTCAGGGCCGCGAGAATCCCGGCGTGACTGTGCGTTCCGCTCTTGGCCGAGGTATGGCCGCAAGTTCCAGGCGGGTGCGAGTGTTGTGCGGCATTTGCCCGCGTCTCGACAGCCATGATTTGGCCGTTCTCGATTTCGTATATCAAGAAGCCGGCACTTCGGCCGAAGTGCTCCGAAATCGCCACGCCGTCGTTTGTGGGTACTCCAATTCTCATCGAGTGACTCTCCTCGTCGTTTGCTAATTGAGCTGTCTGGACCTTGGCCCTTCGGCCGCGACCAGGCCTGCGTGCGCCAGATGTCTTCGCTTGCTGAGGACGATCTCCTGAAAGACCTCGCGCAACCGTGCCAACCCAAGCCGTTCGGCCATGGCCAAACGGTGTTGGTAGTGCGTCACCGCCGATCGCGCCTGGATGACGTATTCCTCTATCGATTCGGCAGCGCGCCTTCCGAATTGCCGCCGGGGCGCGGGCCCAGGAGGAATCCCGCCCAGCCATAGCACCTCAGCGGCCAGCGCTGTAGCGTTCCTCAGCGCGGCCGCCGCGCACCGGTCGGCACGATTGCGGATCGATCCGCGATACTGTTGTGGCGCCGAATCCGCCCGCTGCAAGCAGTCTTCGGCCATTTCGACCTCGTACAGGATGTCCGCGTTGAGGGCCGCAATGAGACCTTTGTTGGCGGTAGTGCAGTTCCATTTCATTTGGAAACACCTCCAGCGGCCTTACCGCCCGACTTCGCCATTACGGTCTCCGGGCACGGCCCCAGTTGTCTGGCGCGGCCCCGCGTCTTCCACCCTCGATGTCCCATTCCGAAGTCACCCATCCGTTCTCGTCAATCTGACGGAGCGTTCTGTAAAGAGCGCAATTCCGATCCCAGCATCCGTCAGCGCATGCTGGCGCAGATCGCTGGCTCGCGCGTGTCCACGGCAGCGGTCCTCTCCTTAACAGGAAAGAGCAGTACTAGTTCCACGAAACGGTATAGATTGCCCATGGCGCAGGTGCTGGGATGTTTGGTCTTCGCCACGCGGGCGAGCGCGACAAGGCAAGTCGGTCGTTCTCCTCGACAATATGCTAGCATCTATGTAATTATAGATGCAATATACATCTATTGTTTCAAACTCGGAAGTAAGGTACCCCATTCCCGTGCCGTCTTTCTGAACCGGGGATAACGCTGGCGGTCGAATTCGTAAGCGGCCGCTTGGCCCAACGCGTTGTTTCCGGACGTGATCGCGGCGAGAATCGCGGACACCGCTCCCGCCGCTCCCTTGCAGGCAGACAGCGCGTTCAAGCACACGAAGCTCGCCAACGGCATCGAGGTGATGGTGCCGATTCAGCCCTGCGCTGCCGCAGGATGGTGTCGGAATCGAAGATCGTGATCGGCATGTGTGCGAGTATCCTGAACGCGGCGCTCTACCGCCACATCATTCAAAAGAGGCCCAACGCGATGATCCCCGGGCTCAGCCGATTCCTGCGCGCGGTGTATCAGGGCCAAGCGCAGGCACAAAGGGCTCCTGCGTTTCCGAGATCGTGTGTTCTGGCAGACCGGTGGGGTTCGGTATCGGGTTGTTGGGTCCGCCGGTTCCGACCCGGGCCGAATAATGCCAACAACTTATGGCGGATTTCACTGACTGGTCGCGCACCTGTTCCAGGCGTGTTAGCACGCAGACAGATGGACCAGCTTCTACATTGCCGCGAAGCGCTGGGCTTCCAGATAATCGATGGCCTTATTGACGGGCTGCTCCACCTCGTTCTGGATTAGGCCGCTGGGCCAGGTGATGCGCACGGCATCGACGATCTTGTACGAATTCACGCCGAACAGCATCGGGACGCCAAGGTAGGTGCGCTTCTGATAGCTGGAGCCGGTCTTGATCTCGACCTTCGCGCCGGGCGCCACCTTCATATTCTTGACGCCGTTGAGCCCCGCCAGCAGCCAGTTGTTATGGATTTCGGTGGCGTTGTGCAGCAGGTGCAGGGAACCATCGCCCGCGATCAGCGCTACGTCGGCGCGGCCATCGCGATCGAAATCGGACTCGACGACCGCCACTGCCACGGGGATTTCGACGGGCGTCTTCTCGAAGTGATCCAGTCCCAGGTTGCGGAAAACACCGTTGGCCGCCAGCAGGTCACCGATGCCGCGATTAGCCAGATCGGCGAAGGTGAGCGGACCTTTGGCCTCCAAGCCCGCCAGCGGTTCGAGCTTCCCCTGATGGTTCAGCAGCAGGAGGCCGTCGGCCGCCAAGTCCGTCCAACTATCGTTGTTCACATCGAAGGCGGTTAGCCCCTTGGCGCCCGCCGGCAGGGTGTCGAGCGGCACAGCTTCATACTTACCGAGCAAGCGGTCGCGGTAGAGGACGCCCGTGCGGTCGCGGTACGACACTGCCAGATCCATGCCGTTGGTGTCGGCGATCAGATCGATCATGGTGGCGTCGATGGCGTTGCCCTTTACGAACGGGAACGCGGCGGTGTCATCGCTGAAGCCAGCCTCGCCGTTGTTGCGCGCGAGCGCGGCGGTCTCGCCCAGCAGGATGAGGTCCAGATCGTAGTCGTGATCGAAATCGATCCACACGGCTTTGACGAAGTGCCCGGCAGGTAGCTTCAGCGCGGACTTCTCGAACTTGCCCTTGTTGTTGTGGTACAGCGCGGCGCCTGCGGCCGTGATGACGCAGAGGTCCGGCAGGCCGTCGTTATCGTAATCGCCGGCGGCGATGGAGACGATGTCCTTGATACCGTCCAAGCCCGCATCGGCCACCAGCGTGGTTCCATTTCTGTAAAGCTGCGCTCCGCTGGACGACCAGGCGAGCAGATCGGGGCGGCGGTCGCCAAAGGCATCCAGAACCAGCAGACCGGCGGTGGCGGAGTCAAAGCCGCCGGCCAGTTTGCGATCTTCGAATTTCGGCGGCGGCGACGGCTCGCTTTCGGGCCGCGGCGTGATGGGATCGTAGATTTCGGCGTAGTAGCTCCACTCCATGTCTTCCGGAATGACGGCGCCTTCGGTTAGGGCCTTCAACTTCTGGAAGATCTCCAGTTCGCGGGCGGCGTCGGCTGCGCGGCCTGCCTGGCGATAGAGATTATAGAGCTGGAAATGCGGCGCGGCGAGATTGGGGTTGAGCCGCCCGGCGGTTTCAAATTCGCGTACGGCGTCGTCGCGCTTTTCGGCGAGCTTAAGCAGCAAGCCCAGGTTGTAATGCGACACCGGCTCGTTGGGGACCAGCCGCAATAGACCTTCGAACTGGGCGACGGCCTGCGCATACTCGCCCTTGTTCTTGAAGACTATCCCCAAGTTGAACCAGGTGTGCGGGATTTTGGGATCCAGTCTTTGCGCGCGTTCCAGTTCCGCGACGCCTTCCTTGGTGCGACCGGCCTTCAGCAGCGCCAAGCCGTAGTTGATATGCTCGCGGGCCGAATTGGGCGCCAGGTCCAGCGCCTTTTTGAACTCGTCGACGGCCTGCGGCTGGGTGGTGGCGTTCTCGTAAAAGGCTTTGCCCAGATTGCGGAAGCGCCCCATGCGATCCTGTTCGACGCGCGATGCGTCGGCGCCTAAGAGCAACACGAGAGCCGCAACTGAGGGGATGACGACGCCGATCCAGGCGCAAATTCGCTTCATTTCATTGATGACCCCAACTTCAGCGTTCACTTCATTATGCAGCAGGGCGTAGTGGCTCACCGTCATCGGTTCGGGCGTAGCCCAAGGAGGAGTCCGCCCAGCAATAGCGCCTTAGCGCCCAGCGGCTGTAGCGCGCCCGCCGCGCCCTGAAGAGCGCGATTCTATTTGGTCCCGGCATCCGTCAGGGCATGGTGGGTCTTAGCGCGTTGTTTCCTTGACAACATGCTAGTATCTATGTGAGTATAGATGCAAGATACATCTATTGGGCACGCTCGGAAGCGAGCTGCCTCGAAGTTTAAGGAGGTTGAGCGTATGAAGTGGATTACGGTCGCCACCACAATCGCGATGCTCTGTGGCTGCGGCGCCGTATCGGCCCCCGGGTACGACTGCTGTCACCATGGTCACGATGGAGACTGCTGGGGGTGCGATCATTCTTCCTGGGATTGCGATCATCACGCCCCTCAGGCAAGAAACCGGCCATTGCCAGAATCGGGGCGGTCCAGCGCCCCCGCGAGCCTGCAAACCCTGGAAGGCCGGGTCGTCGAGGTGGTGTATTTGCCCGGAGCGGCGGCCGACAGCGGCATGGTGGAGATTAAGGTGCAATCTGCCGGCCAAGCCACGCTCGTCCGGCTGGCGCCGTCGGGGTTTCTGAAGCGGGGCGGCATGCTCCTGCAAGAAGGCGATACCGTTATGGTGAAGGGATTCCCCGTCGCCGGCATGGAAGGGGATCTCATCGTCGCGGCTGAAATCCAAGGTAGGGACAAGCAACTCGCCCTGCGGGACGAGCGTGGCCGGCCAGTGTGGTAGCAATCCAGTGGCTCGGCACAGCGTGAATCGTCCGGAAGTCCGTGCTGGAAGGCTTCAGGCGTCAGTCCTTGGGTTCCGCCATAAGCCTGCACGCCAGTTCAACCGCTGTCCTGACCAACTCCGTGCATCCGCTCTTCCTGTCCTGTTCGTTTTCGTAGCCGCTGATCAATTCCCAGCAGTCTATGGAATGGTGTTTCTCGCGAAACCCCTTGCAGAGTTCGCGGGCTTTGGCAGAAGCGACCTTCCTGGCCCCATCGTCGGGGCTTGTTCGCCCATAGGCAAGCCCCAATGCTACTGTTGCTCCGCTGAGGGCGCCGCAGGTCCTTTTGCATCCCATGCCTCCGCCCAGCGCGGTCAGTAATTGTACCGGAGCTTGGCCCACACCGGCCTGTTCGTGAATGGCCACGAAGACCGACTCCGCGCAGTTCCATCCCGAATGGAACAGTTCATCGGCTCTTTTCACCGCACTAATGGGGTCGATTGCTCTCATCGTAGCACCTTCACGCGGGTTTTCTCCTCGCTGCCGGGCCCTCGCTGGCCAAGCCCCGCGTCGCCTTGACAAAACGGCGCATGGACTTCGCAACGTGATCCAGGACCGCGGCCCATTCCTGCAAGTGGTCTTCCCCCTGGCGCGTCAGTTTGTAAACCCGGCGCGCCGGACCGCTCTTATCGGTTTCCCACTCCGACACCACGTTGCCGTTGACCTCCAAGGTCCGAAGCGTGCGGTACAAGGCGGCGCGCTCGATCGCCGCGTCGGTGAGCGAGTGCGCGTGGAGGTCGTTCCCCAGGTCGTAACCGTATGATCGCCCTTTCTTCTTCAACAAGAGCAGCACGACGGGCTCGACAAAGCGGTATAGATTGCCCATCGCGCAGGTGCACGGATAGTCGTGGCCGTGGCCACAGTTCTTCCTTCGCGGCATTCGAGCCTCCCGGATTGCTGAGTGTTGTTCTCGCTCTTTCCTTCTTGATTGTAACAGCGAAATAAAATAGATGTCATATACATCTATGAGCGGCGCACACACTTCCGCGGTCAATCGGATCTCGGAGGGGAGGTGAAAACTCGAAGCGATACGGCCCTGTGGTTCTGTCCCTGTTCATCCCATTCGATCACTCCCGTAACGGCGTGAGCCGGCGAGAGGGCCCGCACGGCATCGCGGATGCGTGGGCGATTCAGGCCGGCTGTCCGGATCGCGGCGATCACAGTATTGGCGGCATCATAGGCGTGAGCGGCGGTGTAGTCCGGATATCTTCCGTAACGGGTCAGGAATTTCGTCCGAAATGCCGGGGGTATATCGCCGAGCGCCGGATACAGCACTCCATTGAGGCAAGGATCAGGATCAGATCGAGCGATCAAGGGGCCGCTCAGGAGGGTGCCCGCAAATCCGGCTTCGCGAATGGCCTTGATAAGAGCCGTGATCTGGCGCGCAGCGGCGACGACTACCATTGCGTCTGGCGCTGCCGCATCCAGTTCCCGCGCGATGCGGGCGGGGTCCTCCGTGCCCCCGGGCCACTCCAGGTGCAGCACGGGCGAAAGCCGGTCGTGTACAAAAGCAAGCTTCAGTTGATTCACAAATGCCCGCGAATCGTGATCGATTGCCGACACCAGCGCAAAATGCCTTCCGCGCTCCCGCAATTCGTGGCTGACCGCCGCGGCCAGGAGATCGTCCCCGGGTGCACACGAGAACATCCAGGGCACGCTGGCGGTGTGAATGCTCCGGTCCGTGGCAGCCGGATTGATCAGCGTCAGTTGGGCCTTGGCCACCACTTGCTCAGCCAGGTGCGTCGTGGCGCCATCGATTCCGCCGATGATCGCCCACGCCTTGTC
>Ga0181533_1004356_pt1 | contig 14537 bp, 15 predicted proteins | sample PEATcosm2014_Bin_45_FD_119772 | JGI IMG/M metagenome (GOLD analysis project Ga0181533, IMG submission 119772) | Peatland microbial communities from MTU Mesocosm Facility, Houghton, MI, USA - PEATcosm2014_Bin11_60_metaG | ecosystem: Environmental > Terrestrial > Soil > Wetlands > Peat | place... | reverse complement strand
GTTGTATCGCTCGACGCACCGCCTCTGTCGTGCGGGCGCTCCCGTGGAGAACCTGGCCCATAGCGCATCCTTCCATTCACTGGACAAGATTGCACCATCAAACCACGGGATCAAACAGCTAGGTTCCAGAGAGCTGCCGTCATATGCGAGTTGATAACGAAGCCGGGCTGGTTACCTGATATACTGAGGCTGACCGCGTTGAACCCCAAAGTACCCTTAGTGATGCTATAGCCCGGCTTGTTGCATTGAAGGCGTGTAATGCGGTAGCCGCCTTGCCTAGGAGAGACTGAACTTCGGACCGTGGAAACTGGTGTGACGGGTCCAGTCACCTGGAAAGCGACAGCCGTGCGCGGGATGCCCAGTCTCCCTAGCTGCTCGACAACTCGGCTTTTAACCATGCGGGTCTTTATGCCGATTCCTAATTGGTTTTTCGCCTCGTCGATATCGGTGTAGGTAACGCCTGGAATGCTCAAAACGGGACCGACCATTCGATCGTGCCATTCCTTGAGTTGCAAGAATCCATACCGACCTTGCCGTGGCTTAATCCGATGTTCCGGGATGATTTCATTACCGAAGACGGCCGCTATGGCCATTTTAACGGTAGCCACAGTGCTAGGGCTGACATCGGTGAGATAGACTTGAAGTGTCTGCTCATTCTTACCGAAAAACATTCCACCAAACTCTGGAACCTGTTTTGCCACGGTAGCGAAGAGATCATCAAGCGTTTGAGGCCGGTTAAACGCAAGCTGAGCATGCGCTGTCCCGAACCCAAGAATAACAAACAACTTGAAGCACACCGTTACAACACGGTGCACATATTTGTAGAAATTTGATTTCGCAATCACGATCTTGCCTTCGCTTAGCGTCTCCTTTGGCTGAGGGAGTACGCGGAGATGCTTTTGTGGTTGCCAAGCCATTTTTTCTCGGAAGCCATTCGGCAAAGCCCTCGGCCCAAAGCTAATGCGTGGACATCCGAAAGTCCACATAGAGCTCTAACCCGGGATTCGCCGGATGGACCCCGGTCCGGATGCAACCATCTTCCCACTTGGCGTTTCTGACAAGGCCGAACCTTCGCGGTTGAACGCGCTGGAGCGCAAAAAGTGGGCGCACCGACTGCAACCCCAGATGAGACAAGGGATATGACCGAATTGCTCGGCATCTGGACGCACTTCTCCCGTGGTTTGGCTCGAACTCATGACGCGCGAACGCTCTACGCCGTGGACGCCAAGGGCGGCGGCCGCAGGTCGGCGATCATCCGCAGGATGTCGGCGAAGAGATTTCTTGGAATGGCGACCTCGGCCATCTGGAGAGCGACCTAACGGCCATCAGCGAGCATCCCGCCCGCCGTCGCGGTCAGCCCAAGCGCATCGTCGAGTTCCTGATAGGCCAGCAATTCCGCATCCGAAGTCACCAGCGATCCGCGAAACTGGAGCATCAGCCGGGTTCGTCATTACGGTCGATCAACGAGCGCAATCCGCTGATAATTATGCCTGACCCCGCGAATTTGTACAGCAAACTCATATGTGATCCGGCGAATGCGGGTTGATAGCTAATGATAGCGTTCATTTTGAATTTCGCGACCAATATGCGCACGCGCGCGCGAGGCTTAGTTATTGCTTTCAATGAAGTTTCAACTGCGCGCGCGAGGGCGGGATTGAAAAAACAATCAATCGGAAAATCAAAGGCCGGGTTCAACCCGGCTGCGGACAAGCCCGAAAGCCGGTCAAACTGCGCAAGGATTTCGCCACCAAGCGCACGCGCGCGAGGGAGTTTCGAGAGGCGCTCCCCTAAGCGCCATCCGGCATTATTAGCCGGAAATTGCCGGAATTGGTTGATATTTGATTTTTCCGCACCTGTATCGCCCAAGCGCGCATGAAGGCATTTGAGGGGGGTGTCGCTCCCTAAAAAGGCCAGCGATGTTAAGTTATGGTAAGGTCGATCCGGTCTTTTGAGGGAATTTTGTCAGTCCAACGCGCACGCGCGCGAGGGCGGAATTGAAAAACAATCAACGCAATTCAAAGCTCGGCATGAAGGGTTTTGAGGGAATTTCTGCACAAGTATCGCGCAGGCGCGCGCGCGAGGGAATTTTGTCAGTCCAAAAAAGCAAAGCAAATGAAAACATTTGAAATCAATCAAAGGAAATCAAAGCCGGGGTTCAGCCAGTGAGGGAGGGTCGGACGGTTCAGACATTATTCGTGAGCGCGGGCCGATTTTGTCAGCCACTAAAGGCCGCGCCGTCCGCCTTCGTCCGCAAAAATCCACCGCAAGCGCCGTCGAATTATAAGACTAATTGTAAGACCGCAAGCGCCGCCTGATTTATATCCAAATAAAATCAAGTAGTTGCGGAATGCATTGGCGGGCCGCGACCGATGATGATGGGCACTATGTCTACGCCATAGCGCTATGATCGCGGAGAGCCCGAATTGGGCCAGAGACCATCGGGCGGGGCGTAATTGGGCTACGATGAGGAGGCCTAAAATTTTGCTTTCCTCGGTACCCGAAGATGATCAGTTTGAGCTTGGGCGCTTGACGCGGGCGCTCCCAGCCCCAATTTTCTTGCCAAGCTGACGCAAAGCAAGGAAGTGGTCATGGGTGCATCAAACGGATATCTCCTTCAATTCTACGCTCGAGAGCCGGACGATATGGGGATCGATAACAGCCCTCATATGAGAGAAGAAGATCTTGAAAGCACTGCGCGACGAGCGCTTTTGGGCTATTTCAATAATCCCCGCGTCTCCGCCGAGCAGCGGCCCAAATACGTTCGCGTTGTCACATGTGACGGATTCAAGGTTGTCTTCACGCTCATGGCCACTGGCCCTGACACAGCGGTAAAAGTCTGACCGCACCCAACCGCCCTCTGATGGGACCGGGCCCTGCTCGCCCTCATCGAGGCGTCGAATCCACTTTAGCACTTTCGAGAAACAAGCCACGACCAGCCGCGCCACAACGTCTCACTTTGCCGGTAACGGTCTGCCCTTGCCGAAGGATCGAACGAAGCCCCTGCATAATGAATTTAATTTCAGACATTGAAATATCGCCTGGTATTTCGACACCGATATGGCTTCTCTCGCCGTCTGGCTCCTCTAATACAAAGCCCGCAACCGTGACACCATCATCCAACATGTTTATTTGCACGACCTTGCCCCCCATATCGTCAATTCCGCCACCTGGATCACAGTCGCTAGACAGCTTGGAAACTTCAATTAACTTTCTACCTGAGGATTTATAATGCAGAGCTACCACAACCGGCTTCTTATTGTCTGGAGAGTGGAGGGCAGGATGCTCATGAGCTTTTTGAGGTTCTTTTGATGGTATAGTTATCTTGTCAACTGGCACGGCTCCCGTTGGTCCTTGGCGCTTTAGTTTGTAGAGGACTCGCTGTCCCTCACGGCATAGCGTTTCTTCTCCACTGACCTCTTGACCTTTACGAAGCATGGTTTGAAGTCCAAGCGTAACCCATTCTAGGTCCACCATCGAGCTGTCATTGAGCGCTCCTATATTGCTCACATTGATTGTTTCCCTTTTTCCATCAAGTTTTTCCAAAACAAAACTCTCGATACCAACACCATTGCTAGCAAAGTTTGTCTGGACAACTTTGCCGATAAAGGGAACGTAGTGCTGCTCGATATGAGCACAGCGGTCGGGTAAGTTTCGGAGTTCGGCAACCTTATTATCAACCGCTACAAAAAATCGCTCCCTGATTATCGATTGTTTTGGGGGGCTCGGCGGTGTCGCGACCGCGACCTCTTGCTTCTGCGTCGGCTGCGACGACGGCGAGGACGATGGCTGAGCCTCTGGCGGAGGTTGACTCTGAGATGGTGTCAGCGGATTGGCGCTTTTGTTCGCAAACGCATCTTCTATGAACGAGAATTCGATTCCGACTTTTTGCGCATCTGCGGGTGTCAGCCAAGTTATTGTATTTGGTGAAGCTTTCGTGATGTAGATCACCGCAGAGACTGGGAGGCCGATACGCGTTAAATAAGCTCCGACAACCGCGTTTCCGATCCCAGTTTCGCGTGCAGTTGTCCCATCCATTCGATAAGCGGCATGAAACCCGAGCCGCGATGTCGGCGAAAGAAACCGACGCGACCCGCCTAACCATGCCAGCGCGCAAGACGACGCGCACGCTGTATCTGGAAGCAGGAAGGTAATGAATCCTTTCAATCTTATTGATTCACCGATTGCTATTCCGGTGATAAGATCGCCGCCACGGCTTTCGAGATAAACCGCCCCCTTCGAATATCTTTGTGCGACCCGATCGAACTTCCTGTCATCGCCAGTTTCAAGGTCGCCCCTGATCGAGATCACGACTCCATCGCTACTCGCGTTCTCGGTGATTTCGGCGGCATGCGTCTTCCCGCCCGTTGCGAGCAACAACACCAAAGCGAGCGAGCGCAGAGCTTGAGCCATTAGTCCCCTCCCCTAAATAGGGACAACAAAATAGCGCCTCGTTCGCGCTGCGCCTAGCCGACCAGAAATGGTTGCCGACTGGCGCTTCACTGCCTGACAAAAGGGTCATCTAAGATATGGCTTTCGAAGAAAACATCCTCCACCGCGAACCCTTGCGATGGCCGAAGAAAGGCGATTTGCCCTTTCGAAAGGCGAAGCACTCCGAGGCAGCCGGAGTTTTGGGGACCGATGGGTTAACCCGTTCGGTGTCCATCATGGACGGATTCATGCTTGCAGGAGCGGCGCTTGCCGACTCGGCTTTAAGAGAACGGATTCGGCGATACGATTTGGTCTACCCGATGCTGTTCTGCTACCGCCACGCTGTCGAGACCGGACTAAAATGGCTAATCATGCAGTATGGCCCGCCGGTCGGAGTGAGTCCGCAAAATATAAATGACACGCACGACCTGTTGAGTCTTTGGCGGGATTGCGTTCAAGTCTACCACGCGTGCGGCGCAAAAGCAGACGATGAGGCGCTGAAAGCCTTGGGTAAGATCATAAAGCAGTTCCATGATTGGGACAAAGGAGGAATTAAATTTCGATATGCGACGGGAAAGGATGGCACGATGGCCAAGTTCCAGCATTCGGATGTCGACATTGAAAACCTGAAGGACGTGATGAGCGGTGTCGCCAATTTTTTGAACGGCTCTGATGGCTGGCTAGATAGTATAGCAAACACGTGATCCCTTCCCGATGATACGCCACCTCACCGGCGCTGTTCCGCTGAGCCTCAAATGTTTGGGCATGTCCCGCTCCCTATCTTCGCATCGCAGACGCAGGCGGATGCTGCTCACCGGCCGGCTGGGTGGAGGCGGCGGCGCTAATTTTCTGCAGCAACTCCACATCTCGATCGTCATGTGAAGGGACGCCGGTTCGCAATTTCGGCAGCACGCTTGTTGCGTATTTGCACGCCTCCAGGAACGCTTCCGCCGTCTTCAAGACAACCTCCGGGCTGATGTCGTCCGGCGTCCTGTAGGACGTGATGAGGCGTGCAACACTGTCGCACGCAATGTCGAGGAGTCCATAAACGATGACCACATCCATCGCATCGCCTTCGAGGAGTCCGATCTTATGGGCATTGGCCGGATAAACGATTGGGACGGGCACGCGTGACAAGCTTTCCGCCATCCGAGCCGTGACCGGTCCGTCTGGCTTGTTGCCGAGTTTCTGGAGAGCGAGATGCGCACCGAGCGCTCTGGGAATGAGTTGCCGAAGCTCCATGGCGAGGGACTTTCGCAGCGCGTCCAGCTCGCGATCAACCTTCCGCCGCTCAACTCTCAGCGTGACGAACACCGCGATAATCGCGGCGATCAATGCGATCAATCCGGCGAGCAGGGTCTGCCAATGATCGACGAAATCGACGGCGGTTGTGTAGTGCCAAGGCACGATCTCCTCCTTCCTCCCGGCTCCATTTATGCCGGCATTTGCGCGGCACAGCGTTGCTTACTCGGCGCCCGTCCGGTCGCGTCACCGCGGGCACCGTATTTTTAACTGATAGCGGAAATCGTAGCACAGCGCGGGAACGGCGCGCTGGGTTAGGAGGGCGAGATAAAAGAGCGCAAGGTGCGGCTCGGTCGGTTGGTTGTTTTTGCTTTCGTTTTTCGCCGATCCGGCAATGTGCGGGCTCGGGGCGCAATGTGCGCCTCGCTATCAATCTATTGTTTTATGTTGACTTTTCACACATTTCTGCGGCCAGCGATGGCCGAGCTGTCTGCAAGTTCATTGGCGGTGGCGGGGTAGAGCCGCATCATAGCCGCCGAGGGCGAGATGGGCTCTGCCAGACCGAATCCGCTTCCCATGCCGAGCGCCGCGTGATAAGTTACATGTAACTATATTGGAGAGCCGAGTCATGGCGCAACCCAGAGGCGCGAAGCCGACGCGCGTGAAGGTGCAGGAGCATCGCGACCGGCTGCGCGCCCAGGGCCTGCGGCCGATCCAGATTTGGGTGCCGGACGTGCGTGCATCGTCTTTCCGGGCGGAGGCGCACCGACAGTCGGCGGCGGTGGCCGCGAGCGCCCACGCGGTGGAGGATCAAGCGTTCATCGACGCGGTGTCCGATTGGGACGATGAATGAGGCGGGGAGACATCTGGACCGTCTCTGGCGGCAAGGACTACGCGGGCAAGCCGCGCCCTGTCGTCATCGTGCAGGACGACGCCTTCGACGCGACGGACTCGATCACGGTCTGCGCCTTCACCACGGACCCGACCGAAGCGCCCCTTTTCCGGCTGCCGGTGGAGCCGAACGAGCGCAACGGGCTGCGCTCCTCCTCCCGGCTGATGGTGGACAAGATCACCACCGTGCCGAAGTCCAAGGTCGGCGAGCGGATCGGCCGGCTGGATGACGACGACGTGGTCCGACTCAACCAGGCTGTGATGGTGTTCCTCGGTCTGGCGGCATCGCCGAGAAGGAGCCGGAAAGGGGAATGATGAGAAACGCCGCGATCGAGGTGAAACCCGGCGCGGCGTGGCGCAAACATGGGCTATTCAGCCCAGCCCGCGTCCGGGTGATACTGCGAGGATGTCCAGCTCGTCGCCTAAACTTGCAGCCACCGTTTCCGAGCAGCTTGAAGCGTTGCTCGGCTATCCTTGGCCGTTACCCGGCCGTCCGCCCAAGCATGACCTCTCGGCCTGGACCGTCACCGACGACTGGCCGGAACGAGTGCAAGTCACCGAGGCCGAGGTGGAGGTGTTCGAGCGATGGTTCGGTGATCTCTTCGATGAACTGCTCGGGGCGGTCCGATGACCTAACAAGGAGACTATTCCCATGACCGTGCCGCTGCGCGCCGCCCTTTACCTGCGCGTCTCGACGGCGCGGCAGGCCGAACACGATGTTTCGATTCCCGATCAGAAGCGGCAGGGCGAAGCCTATTGCGCCTCGCGCGGCTATCGGCTCGTCGAGACCTATGTCGAGGCAGGCGCTTCGGCCACCAACGACCGCCGGCCGGAGTTCCAACGGATGATCGAGGCTGGCACGTCAAAACCCGCGCCGTTCGATGTGGTGATCGTCCATTCGTTCAGCCGCTTCTTTCGCGATCATTTCGAGCTGGAGTTTTACGTCCGCAAGCTCGCCAAGAATGGCGTCAAGCTCGTTTCCATCACCCAGGAGATGGGCGACGATCCCATGCACGTCATGATGCGCCAGATCATGGCGCTGTTCGACGAATACCAGTCCAAGGAGAACGCCAAGCACGTCCTGCGCGCCCAGAAGGAAAACGCGCGGCAGGGCTTCTGGAACGGCGCGTTGCCGCCGATCGGCTATCGCGTCGTCGCGGCCGAGCAGCGCGGCGCGAAGGTGAAAAAGAAATTGGAGATCGACCCGCTGCACGCCGACACGGTGAGGCTGATCTATCGGCTGGCCCTGGAAGGCGACGGCGCCGCCGGGCAGATGGGCGTCAAGAACATCGTCTCCACTCTGAACGGCCGTCGCATCTTCACCCGCGACGGCGGCCGCTGGGGGATCGGCCAGGTTCACCGCATCCTGACCCGCCGCACCTACATGGGCGAGCACGAGTTCAACAAGCGGTCCAAGGCCAAGGCGGTAAAGCCCATCAGCGAGGTGGTGACCGTCCCAGTTCCGCCGATCATCGACCGCGAGACATTCGACGCTGTTCAGGCCTTGCTCAAGGCCCGCAACCCCAAAGCAACGCCCGCGCGCGTCATCAGCGGTCCCACCCTCCTTACCGGCCTCATCCATTGCGGCAAATGCGGCGGAGCCATGACCATCCGGACCGGCAAGGGCGGGCGCTATCGCTATTATGCCTGCTCGATGAAGGCCCGACAGGGACCGACCGCCTGCGAGGGCATGGCGGTGCCGATGGAGAAGCTGGATAGTCTGGTGGCCAGCCATATGGAGGACCGCCTGCTTCAGCCCGAGCGCCTGGAAATTATCCTCGCCGCCGTCCTCGACCGCCGGCAGGAGCTGAGCGAACGCCGCCGCGAGCATATTGCGGAACTGAACAAACGCGCCGCCGAATCGGACCTGCGCCTCAAACGCCTCTATGACGCCATCGAAGCTGGCGTGGCCGACATCGGCGATGCGGCGCTCAAGGACCGTATCGACGGGCTCAAGGCCATGCGCGATCAGGCCAGAGCCGACGCCGAACGCGCGCAGGCGCTGCTGGAAAACTCCGGCGGCAAGGCTGTGACGCCGCAAATGCTGCGCAAGTTTGCTGAAACCGCGCGCCAGCGCATCCGCCTCGAAGGCGGCGGCTATCGCCGCGATCACCTGCGCGCGCTGGCGCAGCGTGTCGAAGTGTATGAGGGAGAGGTTCGGATCGTCGGATCGAAGTCCCGGCTGCTCCAAACGCTCACGGCGAAAAACAGCGTAAATTCAGTGCCCATTCAAGGACTGAAATGGCGGAAGGGGTGGGATTCGAACCCACGGTGGAGTTTCCCCCACGGCGGTTTTCAAGACCGCTGCCTTAAACCACTCGGCCACCCTTCCCTGGCGATTATGCGTTATATCACCTTCGCCATTCGCGCCAGAGCCGAAGTTTACGCCGCCGGCGTCAGCCGATAGAAGTTTGCTCCCATGCCGCTATACTTCGCCTATGGAGCCAATATGGACTTAGCCGGCATGGCCGAGCGTTGTCCGCTCTCGCGCCCGCTCGGGCGCGCGCGCCTCGTGCGGCATCGCGTCCTCGTCATGGCCGAAGGCTTCGCCAGCGTCGCGCCGGACCCGCGCGCGAGCGTGCATGGCGTGCTGTGGGATCTCGCCCTTCGCGACGTTCGCGCGCTCGACCAATTCGAGGATATTTCGCGCGGACTGTATAAAAAGGTTCAGCTGCCCGTGCTGCGCGAGCCGTCCGGCTCCGCGCGGGCGCTCGTCTATGTCGGCCATTGGACGCGCCCCGGCGCCCCGGCTCCCGAATATCTCGCCGGCGTGATCGCGGCCGCCCGCCATTGGGCCCTGCCCGCCGCCTATGTCGCTTTTCTCGAAAACCTTGGCCGCGCCGCGCGCGAAGGAGAAGTAAAATCATGACAGCGAATGTTCCCGTCGTTCACACGATCGAGGCGCTGCGCGCGCGGGTCGCCGCCTGGCGCGCGAACGGCGAGCAAATCGGGCTTGTCCCGACCATGGGCGCCTTGCACGCGGGGCATCTTTCGCTCGTCGAGGCGGCGCGGCGCCACGCCCGGCGGGTCGTCGTCACCGTCTTCGTCAATCCGGCGCAATTTGGTCCCTCCGAGGACTTCGCGAAATATCCGCGCACGCTGCCGGCGGACCTCGAAAAGCTCGAAAGCGTGACGGCGGATCTGTGCTTCGCGCCGGCCGTCGAGGAGATGTATCCGCAGGGATTCGCCACCCGCGTCGAGATGGACGGACCCGCGCGAGCCGAGCTCGAAGACCGCTTCCGTCCAACGCATTTTTCCGGCGTCGCCACGGTGGTCGCCAAGCTGCTGAACCAGGCCGGCGCCGATGTCGCCGTATTCGGCGAGAAGGACTATCAGCAATTTCTGGTCATCCGCCAACTGGCGCGCGATCTCGACATCGCGACGCGAATACTCTCCGCGCCGACTTTGCGCGAAGCTGACGGTCTCGCCATGTCCTCGCGCAATGTCTATCTCTCCGCCGCCGAGCGCCAGGCGGCGCCGGCGCTGTTTCTGGCGATGCAAGAGGCCGCCCGCAGCATCGCCGCTGGCGGGCCGATCGAGGCTTCTCTCGAAATCGCGCGAAAAAGCGTTGGCGAAGCGGGCTTCGCGATCGATTATCTGGAGGCGCGGCAGGCCGAGACGCTGGCGCGCGTCGCCCGCCGGCGCGAAGGGCCGATCAGGCTGCTGGCGGCGGCGCGGCTCGGCTCGACGCGGCTTATCGACAATCTGGCGGTGTAAGCGAGACCGTTCGCGTCATTTCGACGACGCCGCCGTGCGCGCCCGCGCCCAACTGCGGTAAGCGCCGGGCGTCATGCCGGAATAGCGGTGAAAGGCGCGGCGAAAGCTGGTTTCGTCGGAATAGCCAGAACTCGCCGCCAATTGCTTGATCGACTGCGCGGTGGTTTCGAGCAGCATGCGCGTGGTCTCGAAACGCACGCGATCGATGAAGCCCTTAGGCGTCTCGCCCGAAGCCTGTTTCAAGCGCCGATGCAGCGTGCGCTCCGAGGCGCCGAGCGCCTGTGCGAGCTGTTGCGCGGAAAGCGGCGTATCGCCCGCGTCGCGCACGATGCGCTCGGCTTCCAGCAGAAAAGGGTTGGAGGCCGCCAGATGGCCCTGCGGCACATAGACGGTTTGCGTCGTCGGAACCGTGTCGACGACCGTGAAATCGGCCGCGGTTTTCGCCGCCGCGGCGCCGACAAGCCTGCGGATCACATGCAGCGAAAGGTCGATCCACGACAGCGGCCCGCCGGCGGTCACGACGCGCCCGTCCTCCATCAACGAGGCGCCCCAGGCCGCGTCGGCGCGCGGGTAGCGGTTTTTCAATTCGTCGTGCCGCCACCATGTCGTCGTGCAGCGCCTTCCATCGAGCAGGCCCGCCTCGCCCAGCAGGAACACGCCATTGCACGAGCCGCAGACGATCGCCCCGAGCGCATGTTGATGTCTGAGCCACGCCGCCGCCGCGCCGATCGCCGGCGTCGCGGGAAAGGAATGACCGAGTTCGCAGAAATAGCCGGGAACGAGAATCGCGGCGCATTCGCCAATCTCCTCGAAACTCGCGTTGACATCCAGCCGCCGGCCCGTGCCGTCCTTGATGGGGCGACCATCGAAGCTCACCGTCGACACGCTGTAAGGTTCAGGCTGCCCGCGCTTCGAAATCATCTTGCTGGCGAGCGTCAGCAGATCCACCGGCCCCAGCACGGCAGAACCTAGACAACCATCGAAGGCGAGAACGGCAATCTCCATGAGGCGCTCCTGCATGCACGTCGGTCGCGGCGGGCGCCTCCGAGGACGCTCTATCGGGGTGGCGAGTTTTGTCTGTATCTTGGCTTACTCGCTGTCCAATTTCGCAACAATAATGTCAAGTCCGCCATGCTGCAAGAGAGTTCGGCGCGGTCCAGAGTGCAGCGGACGGATGAGACTCGTCTTCGTCCGGACGTCATGGAGGAAAAAAAATGAGCTTAGCAACAGACACCGCCGCCAGAACGGATAGAGGCGCCGCGGCGGTCGGCGCCGACGTCATCGTCGACTTGAAGCCGTTGTGGATCGGTCTTGCCGTTCTCAACGTTTTCTATCTGATCGTGCGGGTCTATGAACAAATCTTCGGCTGGCGCGCGGGACTCGACTCCTTCGCGCCGGAGTTCCAGACCTATTGGCTCAGCATCCTGTGGACCGAGATTCCGCTGGAGCTGGTCTCGGGCATCGCCTTGGCGGGCTATCTGTGGAAAACTCGCATTCGCGACATGTCGACCGTGACGCCGCGTCAGGAGATGCGCGCCATTGTCGATAACGCCAAATGGCTGACGGCCTATGCGGTCGCCATCTATTGGGGCGCGAGCTTCTTCACGGAGCAGGACGGCACCTGGCACATGACGGTGATTCGCGACACCGACTTCACGCCGTCGCATATCATCGAGTTCTACATGAGCTACCCAATCTACTCGATCATCGCGGTCGGCTGCTTCTTCCATGCGAAGACGCGCATCCCCTATTTCTCGAAGGGGTATTCGCTGGCCTATCTGATCGTGGCGATTGGTCCGTTCATGATCATTCCGAACGTCGGCCTGAACGAGTGGGGTCACACCTTCTGGTTCATGGAAGAACTGTTCGTCGCTCCGCTGCATTGGGGCTTCGTGTTCTTCGGCTGGATGGCGCTCGGCGTGTTCGGCGTCGTCCTGCAACTGCTGCTGAACATCCACCGGCTGATCGGCAAGGAAGGCGTCGCGCTCTTGACCTAACCGCTCGATGCCGGCGGACTCGACAAGCGCCCGCTTATGCGCCCGCCGGCCGAATTCATGCTTAAAACTCCCAATGCTCCCAAAGGCGCCCGCTCCTGATCTCTTCAGGAGCGGGCTGCTGCTTCATCCCTTCACGATGACAGGCCCCGCGCGGCGGGTTTGCGTCTCCAGCAGGGTTTTCACCTTGGCCGCGAGATTGAGATAGATCGCCGCATGCGCGCCCTGCGGATCGGCGCCGACGACGGGACGCCCCGCGTCCGAGGTCTCGCGGATCGCGGCGTCGAGCGGAACCTCGCCAAGGAAGGGCACGCCCAGTTTTTCGGCGTCATGACGGGCGCCGCCGTGCGAGAACACATCGGTGCGGCCGCCGCAATGCGGGCAAAGAAAATAGCTCATATTCTCGATGATCCCGAGAATCGGCGTCTCCACCTTCTGGAACATGCCGACCGCGCGGCGCGCGTCGATCAGCGCCAGATCCTGCGGCGTCGAGACAATGACCGCGCCGCTGAGCGGAACCTGCTGCGCCAGCGTGAGTTGCACGTCGCCGGTGCCAGGCGGCATGTCGATGACAAGCGCGTCAAGTTCGCACCAGGCGACTTCGCCCAGCATCTGCGTCAGCGCCTGCGACACCATCGGCCCGCGCCAGACCATCGGGACGTTCTCGTCGACGAGAAAGCCGATCGACATCACCTTGACGCCGTAAGCCTCCAGCGGAACCATCTTGCCCTCGGCCACTTCCGGCTTGCCATGCAGCCCGAACAGCCGCGGCGCCGACGGCCCGTAAATGTCGGCGTCGAGCAGGCCGACGCGCCAGCCTTGCGCGGAGAGCCCCAGCGCGAGATTGGCGGCTGTCGTCGACTTGCCGACGCCGCCCTTGCCCGACGCCACGGCGATAATGAAGCGGATGCGCTCGACCGCGGCGATAATGCCCCGGCGCGGCGCGGCGGGCGCGGGGCCGTGGTCGTGACGACGGCCATGCGCGTGATCATGCGCCGGTTCGGGTCGCGGCGCGCGCTCGGCGGTGAGCGTGACGATCGCCCGCTCGACGCCGGCGATTTCGCCAACGGCCCGCTCCGCCGCGAGCCGGATGGCCTCCCATTCCTTCGCCCGCGCGGGATCGCCGGATATCGACACGAAGGCCTTTCCGCCCGCGACATTGATTCCACTGACCGCGCCGCTCGCCGCCAGCGCCGCGCCGCCGGGACCGGGAACCTTCTCCAACGCCTTCAAGACATCCGCTTCATTCGCCACGGCCGCTGCTCCTCGCCGATTGCATTCGCCTGCGTTTTGCGCCCAAAGGACGAGATAATCCAGCGGATGAGAGATGCAATTGCGACGCCAGCCCTATTCGACGCTTATCCGGGCGAGGCCGCCCTGGATACGAAGCCTTGGAAATCGGCGCTGCTCGGCACCGTGATCGCCGGCGCCGAGTCCAGACCGAGCAGTCGCTCGCGATAACGCAGCAGATAGGCGCGCCGCTCGTCCTCGTCGATCCTGTTGGGACCATAAACGACAAAGGGTTCGACAACCGTAAAGCCGGTGAATTGGAACACGCCGCGATGGATGGGAAACAAGATCGCCTCGATCGAAGCGTAAGCGCCCGCTTCGGAATAGACCTCCGCCGGGCCGCCGACCGTGAGCGAACACATTGCGCGCTTGCCGACAAAACGACCGCGGTCGAAAAAGCGCCCGCCGCCATAGGCGCGACCCACCGCGAAAACACGATCGACCCACCCCTTGAGGATCGCCGGAAGGCCAAGCCACCAGATCGGAAACTGGAAAATCATCGCGTCGCACCAAGCGACCTTGTCCATCTCGGCCTGAAGTTCCGGCGCGAACCCGTCGCTTGCGCTCGCCAGCGCTTCTTCCGCCTGCTGCTTCAGTCGCTCGGGATCGGCCACCGTGGTGAAGTTGCGCCGATCCGAGACCGGATCGAATCCCATCGCATAGAGGTCGGAAACCACCGTCTCATGCCCGGCGGCGGTCAGAACCTCGACGGCATGGCGCGTCAGCGCGCCGTTGAAGCTCGTGGGTTCGTGGTGGGCATGGACGATCAATACGCGCAACGACTCCTCGACGAATCCTTCGTCGCGACAAGTCGACCAAGGGCGGCGTCACCGCGAACGCGCGCTCGCCCCGTCGCAACACTCTCGGCTCTCCTGCACGGGCGGACAGGCAACATCGCCATAGGAACAAAAGACGCAACAGTCGCCGGGCTTGGGCTTCATCTCGGCGCCGCAAGCCGCGCAGTCGTGGCGGATT
>Ga0181533_1004350_pt1 | contig 14554 bp, 8 predicted proteins | sample PEATcosm2014_Bin_45_FD_119772 | JGI IMG/M metagenome (GOLD analysis project Ga0181533, IMG submission 119772) | Peatland microbial communities from MTU Mesocosm Facility, Houghton, MI, USA - PEATcosm2014_Bin11_60_metaG | ecosystem: Environmental > Terrestrial > Soil > Wetlands > Peat | place... | reverse complement strand
TTTTTGGTTAAGCAAGGTCCCGCCTGTCCGGAGATGATCGATTTTAGATGCAGATCTCAAAACCGCGGTAGGCCCTCTTTTATCGGCCCCCTGAACAGGAGAGATTCCCTCTGAGAGTGGCTCTGCTGCTTTTCTTCCATCCGGCAAAGCCCCAATCACACTTCCAAAATATATATGAGAAGTAGTCGGGAGTAAATTTATCCGGAAAATTCCTCCACGTGGGGTAGGACGGCCATTCACTGCATCATAAAAAAGCTCAAATACAGAAATTGCCTGGTTATCAGCATAATCATTGTCATTGCCGTACTTCGGCGTATTATAAATCAATTCGAATCGCAATTCCTCGAAATCGATAAAATTACCTGAAAGGGCTTTAAGCATGCCCTTCATGCTGATCGTCTTCTTTTCAAAGACGTGGTATTTCAAGGCTGTCAGGCTGTCGGTAATGCTTCCAAGTCCTACACCCTGAATATAACTGGTGTTGTATCGTGCACCCCCGGCGTTGTAATCTTTCCCATCAGAAATACAATCATCGATCAGCAGGGAAAGAAAAGGGACCGGCATATGCTCCATGAAGATCTTCTCGATGCGGTTATTACCTTCAATCTTGATATTTATGAAATGCTTCAGCTGCACTGAATAAGCTTTCATAAGTTCATCAAAATCTTTAAAATTTCCGGGAAGACCTGTTTCCACTCCGATCATTTTTCCTGTCACTGGATCGGTTCCATTGTTCAGGGTGATCTCGAGCACCTTAGGAAGATTGAAATAACCTGTCAGAATATAAGCTTCAGTTCCGAAAGCGCCTGACTCAACACATCCGCTTGCCCCTCCATTGCGAGCATCTTCTATCGATTTTCCCTGATTTAAGAGTTCCCGGATAATCGCATCTGTATTGAAATAAGAAGGTTGCCCGAATCCGGTCTTTGTGATTTTCATCGCCCTGTGGATTAAGTTGTCAGGATTCACTTTGCTGATCTGGACCATCGAACTGGGCTGAAGCAGGCGCATTTCTTCTATAACATCAAGGATCAGGAAGGTCAACTCATTTGTGGCATCAGAGCCATCAGGTTTTACCCCTCCAAGGTTAATCAGGCAAAAATCAGTATAGGTGTTACTTTCCTGTGCGGTGATTCCAACTTTGGGAGGTGAGGGATGGTTGTTAAATTTTATCCAGAATGATTGCAGGAGTTCCGTAGCTTTTTCTCTGGTGAGGTTTCCTTCTTCCAGACCTTTTTTATAAAAAGGATAAAGATGCTGATCCAGACGGCCCGGATTGAATGAATCCCAGGGATTCATTTCAGTGATCACTCCGAGATGGATGAACCAATAATACTGAAGTGCCTCATGAAAAGAGCGGGGGGCATGAGCCGGTACATGGCGACAGATGGCAGCCATTTCCAACAGTTCCCGTTTCTTCTGGCTGTGATGTGTCATATTTGATAATTCCTCCAGCTTATCAGCATGCCGGTGAGCAAACAGGATTATCGCATTTGCTGCGATTTCCATCGCTTTCAACTCTTCATTTTTTTCAGAAGCAAGAGGGTCGTTTTTCCAATCCAGCCGGGAAGCGGAATTCCTGATATCGTTGATAATATCCAGCATGCCTTTGCGATAGATCTTATTCCCGCATACTGTATGACCTGGTGCACGCTGTTCCTGGAATTCCGTAAAAATACCTGAATCATATGCATTCATCCATTCAGGGGTCATGGATTTCATAATCCGGTCACGGTTGGTTTTTCCCTTCCAAAACGGAATGATCTCCTCACGGTAAATTCGTTTTGTCTCTTCATCTACCTTAAAGGATACTTTTTCCCTTGTATCCAGTATGGCTAAATCTTCAAGCGAATGCAGATTGATTTCAGGATAGGTCGGGGTGGCTTTGGGTGCTGGTCCCCGTTCTCCTACGATCAGCTCATCTTCATTGATGCAAATAAATTTATTGACCAGAATATGGTTGAGGTTAAGTGCACGCATCACCGGAACCGAAACTTTATTGTCGATACCGCTTTTATAAAAGTTGGTAACCAGCAAGGCACGTTCGGCACTAAGACAGTTCACCGCATTTAAACTCTGATCCCGAAGTTTTTTAATGCGGTCAGTCATTTTGAATCATGATTAAAGAATGAGATCACAAATTTAGATTTATAAATGCAAATATATATGTGACAAAATTAATTTTCTTATTTATCACCCGCCGATCTTTACAAAAAAGCCTTCTGCTTCAAATTCATTCTTTAACGGAATCAGGGATTCCTTTGTTAAGTCTTTCAAATGTCCGGTTTTATTTTCGATATGAAACCGGATATACTTGTTTTTTGCAATTGAATGATAAGGGAGGAGACTTATTCTGAATGAGGGAACTAATCCATTTACCTTCACCAGGTGTGAAAGAAATTCCTTTATTTCCCTGATGTTTTTTTGTGTGTCGGTTATGCCAGGCACAACAGGAATACGGATAATTACCTGTTTTTCTCCAGAGATCAGGTTGACCAGATTTTCAATGATCAGTTTGTTAGAAACGCCGGTGTACCTGATATGATCATTTTCATCAATTAGTTTCAGGTCATAAAGGAAAAGATCTGTATATAAATACATCTTATCAATTACATTCGGGCTTGCATAACCTGATGTATCGACAGTTGTGTGCAGGTGATTGACTTTACATTCTTTCAGCAATCCGAGGAGAAACTCATGCTGTAACAGGGGCTCTCCACCCGAGAACGTGACCCCGCCGGCAGATTCTTCATAAAAGATATGATCCATCCTGATTTCAGACACAACTTCATCAATACTCATCCATTTCCCCATCATCTCTTTCATGAAAAACTTTTTTCCATCCAGGATGAATGTTTTTACAGATTCTTCAGGACGATCGCTTTGGCTTTCAGGATTATGGCACCACCAGCAATTCAGCGGGCAGCCTTTGAAGAAAACCGTAGTACGAATTCCCGGACCGTCATGAACCGTAAACCGCCGGATATCGAAGATCAGGCCTTTATTCACTGTAGAATTTAATCATACGGATGATTGCCTGCCGGCATACAGGACAGAACCCCGATGCCTCATTGCTCTTCATACGGCAGTCCATCATCGGGCTGTAAACTCCTTTCGCGACATAACCGCCACCTTCAAACATTCCAACGACATCTTTATATTTTTCCTCCCTCGGGGTCGGAATGGGAGTTCCTTTCTTAACCATGTATTTCCATTTTGAAGCAAAATCGATATTCGTAGTTAGATTCGGTTCCCAGGGTTCAACCCTGGTATTGTAAAAATCGGAATAAGTTACCTCGGAAGTATAGTATTCATCGGCAAGTCCGGCAAATGTATGCCCGAACTCATGAATGGATACGATTTCAGAAAAAAAGTTATCTACGGTGCTCTCTCCGAAATGGTTATAAAATCCTCCTCCACCATAGATCTTGCTATTAACAAGAATAAAAATGACATCGTAAGGAACATTTGCAGCAATATCATACACTTCTTTTGTGTTTGACGAGGTCAGGTAACGATCCATGTCAAAAGTATAAAAGCTGCTGTTCACGTCGGTATTTACATAAATCCTTCTTCCCGGAACATCAACACCCGATTCTTCAGAAGTAGATTCAATGGCATAAAAGTTAAAACGGTCCTTATATTCACTGTAAGGTTCCTGGGAGAGGAAATATTCCTCGATCCGCCTGGCATCTTTAAGGAACTTATCCATCTGGTCCTTGGTATATCCTTCAGCGATAAATGCGACATCCACTTTATTCTCCGGATCCCCTGAATCATAAAACTTTACAAACGGAACTTCATGCACCTTCTTCCGGCTTATGAAATAATCATTTGGATTAATGTACATCCGGAACAGTACTTCGAATTTCCCGTCTTCGTATTTTCGTTTTTCTACCTGAAACCTTATGGTTTGTCGTGGGAAGGGTACTATTGCAGTCTGTTCAAAAGAACGCTGGACCCGCTTAGCTTCCGGTGTTCCTTTCCATTCCTGGAAAAGATTGCAGAATCCTTTTGTGAAGAGCAATGTTCCTGAAACAGAATCAAACACCGTGATCCGGTATGTGCCGTAATTAAAGGGATCTATCAGGTGTTTGCGGGGACCGCTCCAGTAAGGTTCCTGCTTTACCTGGTTAAGGTAGACCGTTTCATTCTTATAATCCCCCGCAATATAATAATCTATCCGAAGAGCATTTGGGAAAAAGTAATCATCAAATTCAACCTGAACAATGTGGTTTGGATTTGCAAGTAAAGCCGTGTCGTTTTTTATCTGCGCCTGCAGATGAGAAAGGCCAAAGCTGATCGCAATGGTCAGTAAAGAAAGTAAAAAGAAGATTCTTCTCATTTATTTGGTTTAATAGTAGATAGAGAATGCAAAGTTACAACCTTTTTACCTGTACAATCACCATCCCTGACAGCATCAAAAAACAACCTGTTAAAGAACGCAGGGAAAGGGATTCATGAAGAATCACCCAGCCGCCGATTGCAGCAAATACCGCTTCCATACTCAGGATGATAGAGGCGTAGGCAGGATGTGCTTCCTTCTGGGCAATTACCTGTAATGTATAAGCGATGCCAACTGACAAAATTCCCGCGTAAAGTATTGGGATGGCTGCATTCATTATCTTTTCTGAATGAATTGGTTCAATAAAATAAGCAACGATGAGGTTCAGTATTGCACAGATAGTGAATTGTCCCATTGCAAGATGTAATGAATTCATTTTGGGTGATAACCATCCAATCAGGAGAACGTGAAATGTGAATGCGACGGCACAAACCATTACAAGCAGATCACCATGCTCAATCCGGAAACCACTTTTGACACTTAATAAATAAAGGCCTGTAGCAGAAAATATTACCCCAAACCATGTATAAAGATTTGTCCGATGTCCCAGAAAAACTCCGACAACAGGTACAAAAATGACATAGAGTCCTGTAATAAAACCAGCTTTCCCGGCCGTCGTGGTCTGTAATCCTACCTGCTGAAGAGATACACCTGTAAAGAGTAAGATTCCGGTACAAATGACACCCAGGATGATTTTCCTTTTGTCGTGAACAATTAAAGTATCTTTAGGTTTGAATACGCCACCGCCGGACAAGGGGCCATCCCCTGCCTCCTGAGGCGGAAATAATTCAAATGACTTTGATATCCCGCTGCTTGCGGCGGGGTTATTCATTTTTTTTCCGAGAAAAAGAAATGGAATTAAAACTAGTGTCCCCAAAGTGAACCTGACCCCATTGAATGTAAATGGACCTACAAATTCCATACCGGCACGCTGTGCAACGAAAGCAAATCCCCAGATAATGGCGGCTAGCAGTAAAATAAGATCAGAGCGGAGCTTTGGTGACATTTATTCTATTGTAATTTCATCTGCAAAGATCCATGCTTTATTTCCGGCTCCGGGATGCCATGGGGGACATATCCCGCGATTCCTGGCAACCATCCTTACATAGCGTGCATTGGATCCTTTCAGTTTCAGCGTAAAATCTTTCGTGATGGATCCTTCCCGGTTATCCGGTACATTATTCTTAATGGTCCCGGCATTGATAAATGATTTTCCATCATCCGAAAGAAAGAATGTAACTTCTACCGGGAAAAATATCCATGACCTTTCATCCTGGAGGAACCCTGCTGCTAAAGAATGAACGGGCTGTACATCTCCAAGGTCAACAATCGCATCAATATCCACACCCTCATAACCCTGCCAGGAACCGGTACGGAAGTCATCAGAACCCCTTTCGAAATCAATCAGTGCCATGTCACCCCCGGCAGCATACTGCGGGGAATATTTTGTTTTTAATGTGATTTTACGATTTTCTGGAATTTTCCGGAAAGTCGATGAGATCCTGAAACTTCCAGGTGAGCCAGGCAGGGATGCAAATGCCCTGAGAGTAGTTGTTTTATCCAGGAATATGGGTTGCTTGTAAACGGCTGAGTTTACTGTCGGGTCACTACCATCAAGTGTATAATATATCGTCTCTTCTTTCATCGGAACGGTCATGCATACTGTAGTACTATCGGCAAAATTTTTCCTGGCCTGCAGGATTGCAGGAACGGGTGATATCAAGTTATCACGGATGGAGGAAGAAGGAAAGTCACCCTGATGACTGCCCCAGTTTTTATCAGGAAGCGGCTTCATCAAAAAAGTAAGCTCGCCGCCGGCAAGAATATCAGAATGGGTGATATAACATTTCGTATATGGCATTCCGTTCAGTGCTGCTGCCTGGATATAGAAATTCTTTTCATTCAACCCTTCTGCCTTTATAATGAAGGTTTTTCCATTCTCCAGATGGATGGATATTTTCGAAAAGAGAGGAGACCCGATGGCATAAACAGGTGAACCGGGCGTCAATTGGTAGAATCCCATCGCGCTCAGGACATACCATGCAGACATTTGTCCACAGTCATCATTCCCGCATAAACCATCCCTTTCGCTGGTATATAATTCTTTACAGACGCGATGAACCATCTCCTGTGTTTTCCAGGGTTCTCCGGCATAATCATACAGATATGCCAAATGATGACTGGGTTCATTTCCCTGTGCATACTGACCGATCATTCCGGTGATATCTGATTGATCCCTGCCGGTGGTTTTTGACTCTGCAGCAAACATCGCATCAAGTTTCCCTGCAAATTCTTGCCGCCCTCCATACAGTGACATTAATCCATCCATATCCTGTGGGACATAGAAGCTATACTGCCATGCATTGGCTTCAGTATAATTGAAATTTACTTCTTCAGGGTCAAATGGAGAGAACCAGGTATTGTTCATTTTGGCCCGCATAAAACCGGTTGAAGGATCAAAAATGTTCTTATAGTACTGGGCTCGCTGTATATAAGTCCTGTAATCATTTTCTTTGCCAATGGATTTTGCCATCTGAGCAATGCACCAGTCATCATAACAGTACTCCAGTGTTTTGGAAACAGATTCACTTTCTTTGTCGCCGGGGATAAATCCCTGTAATCTGTAATATTTTAATCCCAGCCGGTCCTGGTCTGCACTGTGTTTCATGGCAGTCAGTGCTTCAACGGCGTCAAAGTCCCTGATTCCTTTGATATATGCATCCACTATCACCGGGACTGAGTGATATCCGATCATGCAATTCGTTTCATTACCGGAAAGTTCCCAGACAGGCAGCATTCCCCCTTCTTTATATTGATGTAAAAAGGTCAGTATAAAATCATTATCACGCTTCGGCTCTATCAAAGTGTAAAGAGGGTGAGCTGCACGATATGTGTCCCACAGGGAGAAAACAGTATAATAATTGAAACCTTCTGCCTTGTGAACCTTCAGGTCGCGGCCACGATATCTGCCATCGACATCCATATAAAGGTTAGGAGCTAGAAAGGCATGATATAAAGCCGTATAAAAAATTATCTTTTGATCCTGCGTGCCGCCTTCAACATCGATCTTTCCCAATTCATTGTTCCATGCCAGGGATGCATCATTCATTGTTTTATCAAAATCCCATCCGGGAATCTCAGCCTCCAGGTTTTTTCTTGCGCCTTCACAACTTACAGCTGACAGGCCGACCTTCACAAGAATCTCCTCATTTTCATTCGTGGAGAAAGTAAAACAGGAAATAATACTATCATATTTGATCTCTGTTCCGACAGGGACATTTTTATTCTGATTGTTGATCCTGCAACAGGTGAAAGGTTTTGAGAACCGGGCGACAAAATAAACAATCTGTCGCTGTGCCCATGACCGGGAAATCCGCATTCCTTCAACTTCGGTATTGGAAATTATCCGTAAAGAGGATTCAAGGACTTTATCACGATGTTTCAGGTCAATCACAATGCCGGCATTATTGGCAGCAGGAAAAGTATACCGGTGAAAACCTGCTCTCTTGGTCGCGGTGAGCTCAGCTTTTATATGATATTTATCCAGGTAAACTTTGTAATATCCTACAGATGCTTCTTCACCTTGTGAAGTGCGATGAAATGCTGAACGGTAGCCATAATTTGCAAGGCTGACATTCCCGGTCACCGGCATGATAAGTATGTCACCGTAATCAGAACATCCGGTCCCACTCAAATGAGTATGACTGAAACCATAAATAATGGTGTCCGTTCCGTAATATGCCGAGCAGCCATCCCAGCCCTCAAGTCTTGTATCAGGACTAAGCTGAACCATACCAAATGGCAGACTTGCACCCGGGAATGTATGCCCGTGACCGCCTGTGCCAAGAAAAGGATTTACAAAATCGGTATACTTTTTATTTTGCTGGCTGAAGGTGTTTGAGTTTATTAACAATGTAAGCGCCAGGATGAAGATTCTGTTTTTTCTCATTGTAGGGTTAGTGGTTTGAAATTTCTAATTCTGTGCAGACCGGCATATGGTCAGATGGGTATTTATCATTTTTATGAAAGGTCACAACCTGGTGGCTTGCGACTTTAATTGTCCCATTATTTTTAAGAAAGATATAATCACAAGTATTCCCTTTCTTAGGATTGAAAGGAAAATTAATAAATGTATAATCCGGCCCTTCAGGAGGATCAGCTGAAAGATCCTGTGTATTCACAAGCGCTCCGGTACCGGATGTCAATATTTTGACCGGATTGCTTTTCAGGGTATCATTAAAATCACCGGTAATGATGGTAGTCGTCTTTCCGGCAATGTCCGATATTTTTTTCTTCAGCAGTTTCGCACTTTCCTCACGGGCGGTCAGGCTGGCATGGTCAAAATGAGTATTAAATACGAATATGAAATTATTGCTTTTTTTATCCTTCAGCTTTACCCAGGTCACGATGCGTGTGCAGGCCGCATTCCATGAGCGAGAACCGGGTAGTGATGGTGTTTCCGAGAGCCAGAAAGTTGAACCATCCATCTTTGTAAAACGGTTGGCGCGATAAAAAATCACTGAATATTCACCTTTTTCTTTACCATCATCCCTGCCGACCCCAGACCAGGAATAACCCTGTAAAATTTCCTGCAACCCGTCAACCTGGTTTTTCAACGCCTCCTGAAAACCCATAATATCCGGTGCCTGTTGCTGCAACAACTCTTTCATAAGAGGCAGCCTGTTTTTCCATGAATAATCTCCATCATTTGGATTGTCATAACGGATGTTAAACGTCATTACCTTTAAATCAGATTGTTGTGCGGCGACAAAAAGTGAACAACATGAAAAGGCGATAAGAATAAATAATTTTCTCATATTTTTAAGTTTTTATCAATACGTGTCGGCAAGTGACAATATCTTTAATGACCCTTCAAAATCAGTGATCTTTTCTTTGGGTCTAAAAGAAATTATCCTTGTTTCATCTGGCATGAGATCAAAGAAATTATCAGAAAAGGATCCCTGCTTACCGGAAGTCAGGTAAACATTTTTGGCAAGCCGATCAGAAGATAGCGTGATAAGATATCCTTCCGGGGTTTCCTGGATTGATTTTCTTATAACTGGTTTTTCCAGAAGAAGATCTTTTACGGGGCTGAAAAAGCAATTATTACGCGAAAAGATCTTCTTCCCAGAAGTCAATTGGGCAATGAAAACCAATTGTCTTGGATCTTTTCCCTTTAATAGTTTTTCTAAAGATGTTTCAATAAAACAAGCAGAAGAATTTTTTGGGGTAAAAGCAGGCATCGTGGTATCAAAAAATATCTGCCCTCCGAAGTCCCTGAGGCAAATATGAAGATCGGGCCAGGAATCATTAAGGCTGTCAGAGATGACAAAGACCCGTAACTTCTTGTCTTCAACAACCGGAGAAACGAGCAAAGTAGAATATTCATTTTTTACAAAATAATGAAGTGCTTTTTCGTTTCCGAAATAATCCCTGGAGGACCAGGAAACCACAGGCCAGCAATCATTCAGTTGCCAATAGAGCGTTCCCATGCAATATGGCTTTGCCCGGCGGTGAGCGTCGATGGCTGTCCTGATCCCTTCTGCCTGTAACAGCTGGCTCACATAGACATATGATTCGAAGTTCTTCGGCTGTTTATAATCACGCAGCAGGTATTCATTAATAGTTTCATATCCAACAGGATGCTTCTGATGTGCCTTCATAACAACTGATCCCAGCTGACGATCAGAAGGAATAGTGAATTTCCGGATCGTTTCCATTGAGGGAAACCCCTGGAATCCATATTCAGTCATAAACCTTCCAATTTTCTTCTGATAGGATGAAAAAGGTTCTTTTCCCCACCATACGCCCCAGTAATGCATATCTCCCTCTTTTGTACTTTCCGGATGCCCCCAGCCGAAAAGTGGTGAAGAAGGTATATAAGGTCGCAAAGAATCATATTTGGAGATGACAGTCGGCAGTGTGAATTTAAAAATACCCAGGTAGTTTTTCCAAACCTCAGCCGAATCCTTTGCAGTATAACCATATTGTTTCTGCCATCCCCAATTCTTCCAGCCTTCATCAATCTCATTATTACCGCACCAAAGGGCTATACAGGGATGATTTCTCAGCCTGATGACATTTTGGACGGCTTCAATCTGAATGTTCCTTATAAAATCCCTGTTATCGGGGTAGAGTGCACAGGCAAACATAAAATCCTGCCATACCAGGATCCCGTTCTCGTCACAAAGATCATAGAAGATATCTTTTTCATAGATTCCACCTCCCCAAACACGAAGCATATTCATATTTGCAGCTTTAACAGAAGCAATCAACGCTCTGTAAGAAGAATCTGTGACTCTTGAAGGGAAGTCATCCTGTGGAATATAATTTGCCCCTTTCATGAATACAGGAATACCATTCACCTTAAAGCTAAAGCTACTTCCTGCTGTGTCCTTTTCTTCCGACAATTCAATGGTCCGCAAGCCCAGATTGTCAGTTTTCTCTGCTGTAAGTTTCCCGATAAAATAAACCTCATAGTGGATGGGGTAGAGGTAGGGATCTCCAAGTCCGTTCGGCCACCAGCGTTTAGGGTTCATGATACTGAAATCAATCCGTGAAACATTCAAACCGCGTTGAACAGGCACCATTTTTGCAGCAAGTATATTATCCTTCACGGAAATCCGAATAAAAGCCGAATCGGTAAGTGAAGAGAGATATGTGAAAACAGCGGTAAGACTGGCAACAGAATCGGTCAGGTGTTTCTGGATGTATTGAACCCCAAGTATATTCATATGGCTCCAGCAACGTATGTAAATTGGACGCCAGATACCGCTTGTGATCAGGGTTGGACCCCAATCCCAGCCAAACTGGTAGGCAGCTTTCCTGCAGACCACTTTCTCGTCGCCAGGGAGCTTGTGTTTCAGTCGTTCATAGCGGGATTTATTTTCAATTGTAATAGAAGGAAACTGAATTCTCAGGTGATTGATTCCGATTCTTAACAGTGGCTGAATATTTGCGGACCATTCACGGAACATGTTATCAGAAACGATGATTAGGGAGTCGTTAAGGAAGACATTGGCATACGTATCCAATCCTTCGCAGACGAGGTCTATATATGGTGACTTGAATATTGTATCTGAGATTGTGAAAGTTTTTTCATATTCCCATCCAATATCACTGATCCATTGTACTTTTTTTTCATTGTCACCGGAAAACGGATCTGGTATGATGTGGTTTCTTATAAGGTCAGTATGAACGCAACCCGGAACTTTAGCATCCATCCAATCGTACGTTCCGGCCTTACGGAATTTCCATCTTCCACCAAGGTCAATCTTTTTCATTTCCTGCGAAAAAATGGCAGTGGAGATAAACATGAAAAAAAGCAGGATGATTGAATTCAGGGAATTTCTCATATAGAGACAGATTTGGTATTACCGCAGCAAAAATACTATTTTTCAGATCATACAGAATCTATATGAACTAAATGAATCCTGTGATCCAAACACGTATTTAATTGAAGAGTAAAAAAGGAAATAGCAATTTTTATTGTAATTTCGGATGATTATTTTTTCAACACATCATGACTATACCTGAAACAAAAAATCTCAGAAAATCTTTTGCTGATCTTTATGGAACCCAGGGCAAAGAACCTCTGTTGTTCTTTGCTCCCGGACGTGTAAATCTGATTGGCGAGCATACTGATTACAACGGGGGCTTTGTCTTTCCCTGTGCCATACAATACGGAACATACCTGCTTATAAAGAAAACAGATGACAAGCTAATCAGGTTTGCTTCATTAAATAATCCGGAGAAGGCCGTTATTCCCGTTACTGATAATTTTACCAGGCAGCAGGTTCAATGGGTCAACTATCCACTGGGAATTTGTGAGCAATTCATAAAAAAAGGAATAAAACCAGAAGGGATGGAACTTTTATTTTATGGAGATATTCCAAATAATGCCGGACTGTCTTCTTCGGCCTCAATTGAAATGGTCATGGCATTTGCACTGAACTATCTGTTGAACGCTGCCTTGGATCTGCTTGAGCTGGTCAGGATGTCACAAAAAGCAGAGCAGGAATTTGCCGGGGTAAATTGCGGGATCATGGATCAGTTCGCCGTAGGAATGGGCAAAGCCAATCATGCAATTTTTCTGAATTGCAACACTCTTGAATACAAGCTCATCCCGGTTCCACTTTCTGGTTATAAACTGATCATTGCTAACACAAACAAACCCAGGAGCCTGGCTGATTCCAAATACAATGAAAGAGTTGCTGAATGTCAGTTGGCAGTTGCTTTTCTGGCAGAACGGTTTTCGATAAATAAATTAGGAGACCTTGGATTTCCGCAGTTCTTCAAGGCACAGGATAGCATTCCCGATGAGATCATCCGGAAAAGAGCACGCCATGTGATTTCTGAAAACCAGCGTGTACTTGCCTCTGTATCATGTCTGTTAAAAAACGACCTCCCGCAATTTGGCGTTCTTATGAATGCGTCGCACGATTCACTCCGTGATAATTATGAGGTGACAGGTTTTGAATTGGATACCCTCACTGAAGAAGCTTGGAAAATACAGGGAGTTCTTGGTTCCCGCATGACAGGCGCCGGATTCGGGGGATGCACCGTAAGCCTTGTCAGGGAAGATTCTATCCCCGTTTTTATAAAAGAAGTCGGAAAGAATTACAAAAGGAAAACTATGCTGACTCCTGATTTTTATATTGCAGAGATCAGCGATGGCGTAAGACTGCTTGAGAAATAATGATAATTAACAAATAAAAGGTAACTTCATCACTCAACTGTAAATCAATCATCATGAAAAAGCATAAGGGAAAAAAGCAGGATTCAAAAGAATTAATAAAAGAAGACATCCCCCAGGAAATAAAGCAAAAGATGCCTTCAGATTTTTATGAAGACGAACTGATAAAACTACAGATCGAACTTGTAAAGCTCCAGGAATGGATCAAATATAAAGGATTAAAGGTTGTCATTCTTTTTGAAGGCCGTGATGCTGCCGGCAAGGGTGGTGCAATCAAAAGGATCACTGAATGCCTTAATCCACGTGTCTGCCGGATTGTTGCACTTGGGATACCTACTGAACGTGAAAAAACGCAGTGGTATTTCCAGCGGTATGCTGACCACCTTCCTGCTGCCGGAGAAATGGTGCTGTTTGACCGCAGCTGGTACAACAGGGCAGGGGTGGAACGTGTTATGAACTTTTGCACGGATAATGAATACTGGGATTTCCTGAAGTCCTGTCCGAATTTTGAGTCCATGCTGATCCAATCGGGCATTATCCTTATCAAATATTGGTTTTCGGTAAGCGATATGGAACAGGAAAGAAGGTTCATTCAAAGGATCAAGGACCCAACGAGACGCTGGAAGATAAGCCAGATGGATATGATGGCACGTACCAAATGGGTCGAATATTCTAAAGCAAAAGATGAAATGTTCGCATATACTGATACTAAAGAATCCCCATGGTATGTGGTGGAAGGAGACGACAAACGCCGGGCCCGCCTGAATTGCATCAGTCACCTGCTGAGCATGATCCCATATAAAAAAGTTCCACGGGAAAAGATCATCCTTCCTCCACTTGAAAAGGATAAAGACTATTTAAGACCTCCTCTGTCAAAACAGAACTTCGTCCCTGAAAAATACTGATTACTTGATAATTGACAACTGATAATTCACTCTGTGATTTTGTCACTCTGTCACTTTGTGTCTTTGTCACTCTGTACCACTCCAAACTTGTAAACAGTGACCTCTTTAAATGTCTCGCCCGGGCGTAAGATGGTGTTTGGAAACGACGGCTGGTTTGGTGAATCGGGAAAATGCTGGGTCTCAAGGCATACCCCATAATGCTGTTTGTAAACCTTTCCTCCCTTGCCTTTTATTGTGCCATCGAGGAAATTACCAGAATAAAACTGAACACCAGGCTGTGTTGTAAAAATGCTGACTTCCCTTCCTGATACAGGATCTTCAATAATTGCAGCCAGAATCAGATCATTATTACTTCTGATCAGCACATAATTGTGGTCATAACCTCCTTTGACCTTATCTATCCGTTCGCCAATTGAATGAAAATTTATGAAATCCATTGGGGTTTTTCTTACCGGCCGGATCTCTCCTGTGGGAATAAGTTCATTGTTCACAAAAGTATAACGGCCGGCATTGATCATTAAACGGTGACCGAGAATATTCGTGTCCGCTTCCCTGAGGTTAAAATAAGTATGATTGCAGAGATTTACAGGAGTCGGTTTATCTGTTACG